>ENA-OUQP01001344-OUQP01001344.1-human-gut-metagenome-genome-assembly--contig:-NODE-1344-length-16970-cov-14.877091_pt1 | contig 16970 bp, 7 predicted proteins | sample MGYA00237951_ERZ548836 | MGnify/ENA primary metagenome ERZ548836 (study PRJEB26490, sample SAMN05194702) | human gut metagenome | biome: terrestrial biome; feature: human-associated habitat; material...
GCAGCTGCTTGGAGGTCACGAGCGTGAGCGGGTACAGGCGCGTGCCGGACCCGCCGGCGAGGATGATGCCTTTCATTCAATCACTTCCAAAGTCAGTGAACGGAAAAATAAATCCGTTTAGCAATGTTCCTGATTGAGAGCGACAATTTACGAGCGGTTAAATCAACCGACGATATATTGATACCATCGAGTGAACAGATTGCTCGCACAAAATCAAACTCATCGCGTTTCAATTGCTCTTTTTTATCCTTAAAAAGTGAGTTCGTAGTAGATTCGTTGCACACTCTAAAATAGGAATAAATTGAGTCTAGATAGCAGACATCACCATTAAGTGATAGACGAATCCAATACTCCCAATCAGGGGAGTAACACAAAGAATCATTAAAGGGTCCAACCTTTTGCCAGCAATCTCTACGAAACATGACATTAGAAGGCTCTCCATAGATATTATGAGTTCGAAATGTCTTGCGGGCAAAATCAGAGCCTTTTAAAACCATATCCCGCTTAAAAGGTCTCCTCTTCATTGTAATGGCACCATTCGAGTCAATAACACATGAAGCGCTGAAGCAGAGGGAGCACTTTGGATTAGCATCCAGTGCTGCAACCTCAGACTCAAGAGCCCCGGGTAACAAAATATCATCCTGAAAGAGGAAATGAATATACTCGCCAGAAGAATTCTCAATGGCATTATTCCAGTTTCCAACAAGACCGAGATTACTGGAGTTCCTAAATACCTTAATTCGAGAATCCGTTAGCTTGGAAACAATCTCAAATGTTCCATCAGTTGACTGATCATCGAAAATTAATAATTCGAAATCGCGGAAAGACTGGCTTAACACCGAATCAATTGCCTTCAAAATGTACTTAGCACCATTAAAACAAGGCATCAACACACTAACTTTAGGCATCCTTGTCCTCCTTATCGGACAAAAATTCCTCAATAAAATAGCGAGGACGATGCTTCGTCTCCATATAAGTCTTTCCAACGTACTCGCCGATGACACCCAAAGCCAAAAGTTGAAGTCCGCCAAGACACCAAATTGACATAATGATGCTTGTCCAGCCAACTTGTACATCGCCAATAAAATGACCAATTAAAAGATATACAAGTGCAAATAAACTAAAAATAGAAATGATTAAACCGGTGAGAGTAATTATCCTAATCGGTTTAGTACTAAAAGACGTTATACCTTCAAAAGCAAATGACAACATTTTACCGAGCGTGTATTTAGATTCGCCGGCAAACCGTTTCCCTCGCGAATAATACACGCAGCAAGATTTGAAACCAACTAAAGGAACCAAACCACGAAGAAATAGATTAACCTCACGGAATTGAGACAATGCAAGAACAGCACGCTTGGACATCAATCTATAGTCAGCATGGTTATAAACAGCATCGACACCCAACGAAGACTGTAAGCGATAAAAAGATTGTGCGGTAAAACGTTTTAGAAAGGAATCACTAGAACGATCATTTCGTACACCATATACAACTTCATAGCCTTCGCGAGCTCTTGAAACCATTTCATCAAGCGCATTGATATCATCTTGTAAATCAGCGTCCATCGATGCTATTAAATCAGCAAACTCCGCTGCCTTGTGTAACCCAGAAAGTAAAGCCTTCTGATGGCCACAATTCCTAGAGAGCTTAAGTCCACAGAATAAGGAATTAGATTGATGAAGACTTTCGATGATCTCCCAAGTCTTATCGGATGACCCATCGTCAACTAACAAAACCTTACTGTTCGCATTAATCTGAGACAATTTTACTAAAGTGGAAAACTTCTCAAAAAGCCTTTTAGAGGTTTCCCGCAAAACGCTCTCCTCGTTATAACAAGGAACCACGAGATAGAGAATCGGCAATATGTCCATCTTTGTCATGCAAGCACCTATCACTTAAATGCCCAATACTTACTTAAAATATAATTAAGAGGATAAGTTACAAACAAGTTAAGCAGTGGACCAAGAATAGAAGAAATTCCAAGCACACTAACCCAAAAGTACAAAAGGATGTTGTTGATAATCAATCCAGTAAAAGCACTCGAAGCAAGCAGCTTGGAAAAACTTGAAATAAGTGAACTCAAATCCGATCTCTCATTATCAAAAACAAATTTATTGTTCCAATAGAAGGAATTGATGACACCAGCAAAATATGAAACTATATTGGCGACAATATAGTTCACTCCAATAAAAAGGAGTGCCGCGTAGACTAAGTAAGAAACGATTGTATTTGAAAGTCCAACAATCGAAAACTTCAGAAATTGAATCACCGAATCTCGTTTCATTAAAGACCCTTTTCCCACTGTTATCTATAAAGGACATAAACAAAACAAGAGGTTCCATCATCGATTTGAGTATATCCGGGCAGTTTTTTAAAACCACTATATCCTAGTTCATCTTTCAGTTGAGAAAGAACCTCTTCTTCGCAGTCGTGATTATTCATGTAAACAACCAGATCATCAGAATCAATATAATTTCTATCGCAAAAACTGCTAATAGCTTTCTGATCAGGAATCAGCGCATGAATGCGAGACAATTTGGCAACTTCTAATAGCTTCGCAGTGAGCTGATAGTAATCATAAGAGACAAAGAGCCCCGTTGAACCCGCGTACTTCTCTACTGCGGCTTCATTGTCAGCAGATTTCGGATATAAATACAAAGCATTGGAAGAAAAGAAAACAGAATCTGCAGCAATAATTGCGCAAACAAATACAACAGAAACTAAAATAGTGCCCCGAAAATTGAAATCAGTATTATTTCTATAGCGAATTTGCAAATATCTAAATAGATACAAGAACATTCCAAATCCAAATAACAGTAATCCTGGATATGCTAAGCATATGTATCTTGACGAAGTAAAAGGAGATACATAGCAAGCTGTGACGTAAAAAACAAGGGATGAATTAAATAATAAAACTATATAAATCGACTCAGGATGCTCACGATTAATTTTTTTATTCCATAGCAAGTAGAAACAAAGGGCAATTGACAAACAGAAGCTGGCAATCAAAAGAAGCCTTGATCCGAAGAACAAATCAACGGACGACGAACCTAGAAATTGCCAAATTCGTCTAAGTAATACCATTACCCCTGATTGCGATGAGGCCGATTCGACATAGTGATTCCCAAACATGTTGCTTAATGCTGGAGGAAATATGATAAATGACAGACAAACCGATAAGACAATCGTGACTCCATATTTAAAGGAGAACATCCACCCTTTTCTTGCCCAAAAATAAATAGTAAAAAAACAGGAAACAAAAAAGAGATAAATATAGAAATAGAAGTGAGTTAAAAACCCCAATAAAGAAATAACAAATAGGCGGAAATAAACCGATCGATTGGCGAAAGCAACATTAAACATATCGTATAACGCATCAAGAAATGCTAGGGCAAGTGTCACCAATAACAGATACATTCGAATGTAGGTCACTAGATTTAACGCTATGGGACTGAAAGCCCAAAGTGCCATTAAAATTAGAGCGACTGGCTTACTCTGAAACACTTTGTAAGAAAGCTTAAATAAAAATACTAAACTGAGTGAATAGAAACATAGATTAGGAACCAAGCCAAACCATTTGCTAAATTCATTCGGAAACAGTGAGCAAACGGTATGAATAATGAAAAAATAGAGAGGAGGATGTGCGTCATTACTCAGATTATATAAAACCGAATCAAACCGAAACACATGCCCTGTATCAACTGTCAAATAAGACTGAATGAACGTAGGATCCATCCAGTTGGCATCCATATTGTTTTCCCAAAAAATATGTGGAAAATAAAAACTATTCGAGAGGCCGAAAGTCCACAGCTCGTCAACATGAAACCCTGTTTTCAAATTGCAATAATAAATTGCGACTAATAACGCAGCCACAAACATTACAGCAAATAAAACGCCATAAGACTTGCATCGTTTTGCACATGAATTCATAAACGAGTCCCTACAATTAATTAGTAGCTAAACTAAAGGAGTTTACGAAAAATCATAAACTCCTTCAAGATTAAACTAATACAGTTGGACTAAACCACTGAATTACTGCAATAGCGGATAGATGATAGACTTACATCACTTACTATTTATCAACCAACTTAACCTCAAACGCTTCCATATGCACGGCTTCTCCAGTCGTACCTGCGCACTCGCCCGATTTAACCCAATCGAGCCAACCCTTGCCCTGCACATGCGCCCTATAAACAACGTCATAATGCTTGGAGAGATCACCCGTAAGCTTAATTTCTACAGCTTCAATAGAAAGAGACTTACCCGTGGTGCCGGCCAGCTTGCCGTTCTTGACCCACTTTTGCCAGCCGATATTCTGAACGTGAGCTCGATACTCGATGTTACCGGAATACCCAAGGTCGGGCTTGCTAATCGTCAACGCCTCAATAGCAAGATTTCGACCAGTTGTGCCCGCCGTCATGCCCTCATAAACAGGTTCCTGCCAACCAAGGTTTGAAACATGAGCCTTAATCGAAAACGTTCTCTGAATCGAGGGCTGATTCGTATCCCCTGGAGCAGGCGAACCCTTTTCAACCAAAACGACCTGGTATGCCTCGAGCCTCAAGCCAAACCCAGTCGTTCCGGCAACCTGATCATTGCAGGCCCAACCAAGCCAGCCCTTGTCCTGAACATGAGCACGATAGTAAACGTCATAACGATTAGCCATCTCACCAGTAAGTCGAATTTGAATAGCCTGGACAGACTTGCTCTGACCCGTAGAACCGGAAACTTCTCCCTCTTTCACATAATCTTGCCAACCGTAATCGGAAACATGCGCCCTGTACTCCAAGCTGCCATCGTAGGGAGCATTCTGCAGGTTGAGAGTAATAGCCTCGACAGCTTTGGACTGACCAACGGTGCCAGAAACATTTCCGCCCTTGCAAGCCGACTGCCAGCCGTCATTCGAAACATGCGAAGTTGCCAAAACATCAAGCGAGCCTCGTGACACCTTGACGACGTCGTAGCCCGACTCGCCCTTCTTGAAATAAGTTAGAGCTCCACTATTATGCGAATAGATAGCAAAGTCGTAATTGGCCGTAGCAAGTATGGAATCCGAAAACTCCACGAGATAACAGGAGTCACCTTGCTTGCAAAGGGACCTGATAGCCGCGTCTGAGTCCTCAGTAATAGGCGAAGCAAACCAATCCATAATCGAATAATCGATAGCAGCGCCGGGCTTCAACGCTTCGGACTTCGTAGAATTCCAAAGTCCACCGGCAGCATCGGCACTGGCCGAGTTATACGTGCTAGATCCATAGCCAGACAGGCCAATCTCCGGATTAAAGAAAAGGATCAGCTCTGCAGCAACTGACGAATCGACATCGGTTATACCAAGACGGTCAAGCTGCTCCTGCTTGTGGGGATACATGCCCGTCGGTGTGTTCGGATGCCCCTTGTAATAATACAAATAGTCATCGCCATAGATAACTTCCGTCAAGTTGGCATAGTCGTCAAAATTCTGCTCATAAGAAACGTACGTTCCAAGCAGCATCATTACCTTTTTGCCCTGCTGAGTAGCCGCATCAAAATAACCATCGTTGAAGTTGTACAGGGCCTTAAACGCTTGGACCGTATCTTCTCCCCTATTCTGCAGGCTCGTAAGCATGCCCGAAACGTTCACCTTCTTAACGTCAGGATCGGATGCGATCTTATTCGCAAAGGCATTATTGTCGCCACTCGTAAACAGATTAGTTCGAGTTATCCACCACTGAGCGCCAGACTCAATACTGAGTACGGCATACATAGAATCCCAGTGATCGTGATAATCGCTATACGACTTTGACACCTCACCGGTTTCGTATTCCTCATTCTTGGCAGCGTTCCATAAAGCAATCAGTTCCGCTTGCTTAGAATCTGGATCCTTAACGTCGAAGGCCTCGTTGGTAAATACATACGTGGCAGACCCATCGGACAACAGACGAATAGAGTACTGACCAGCAGGAATCTTATTGGCGTAAATCATCCTATGGATCAACGAGCAGGTGATGTCATTGATATACAGATTGAACTTTGCCTTGGGGTTGATCTTGAAGAGAGCAGCGACATAATCCGCGAACGCCTGATAGCTTGAACTAGAAGCATTCTCCTCATGAGTCAGATACGGAAGGCCATACATCCCGGATGGAAGCGAGCTCCAGTTATAGGCATTTGGACGATCGAGCATTACGATTGACGGAATTGTCGTTCCAGCAGAAGAGGTGCTGATATCCCAGAAAGATAGCGAATAGAGAACAACGGGGAAAGAAGCACTCAAAGGGGCAAGGTTGTATTCACTCGCAGAAATGCCAACTGACTGATGATCCTCATGAACGATATTTCCGTTCTTCAAATACTGCAACGTAACGTCAAACGGACCATAATCGTTAAATTCAATTTCGCTGGAGCTGGAATCCAAATCTCCGAGTGCAATCGTACTTGAAACGGAACGGGTGACCTTCCCTCCATACGACATGGAGCCCGCCACCCTTATCGAATCAGCGATACCGAGTCGTTTTATATCCTCGACCTGCGGAATATTCAGGGTTACTTTAGTCGTCTCCCCAACCTGAGAAAGAGAGCAATTAAAGACATGCGGGACATAGGCACCAGCGGTATCACCGGGCGCCGCATCACCCTTCTTTACAATGACGATCTGTATTGCTTCAACGGCATAAGACCAACCGGTGGTTCCCGCAGTCGACCCATTTGAGGCCCAACCAAGCCAACCGAAATTTGAAGCATGAACGCGATAATACAGGTCATAAGAAGCCGACCTGTCACCCGTCAGCTTGAGCTCGACAGCTTCAATCTGAAGGCCCTTTCCCGTTGTGCCGGAGACGGCTCCATTAGAAACCCAATCCTGCCAGCCTTCATTTTGAACATGAGAGCGGTATTCGATACCAAGGTTTTCTGAATCAGGGAGGGAAACCCTGAGTGCCTCAATCCTACGAGACTGACCTGTTGTACCAGAGATCGAGCCATTCGATGTGAACGTCGGCTCCCAGCCAACGCCTGAAATGTGAGATTTATAGCTGACGTCCGGGGCCGCCTCTTTGGGCTCCACGGTAACATCAATCGAAGGCGCCGTTTCATCGACTACGGTAGCAGTTTGATCCGAGGAGTCGGATTGCGTCTCTGGAACGGATTCACATTCGTTGGGACCAACATTTTGATCTGCCCAACAAGCCAAAGGGCTCAAAAGCAGCATCGACATGAAGCAGGAAATCAGAACAACGAATGTTCTAAATTGCCTTTTCAAGAGAATCGCCTCCTAGATAGACAGTCGTCAATAACCATACTATCGGGAGTAGGCTTCATTATTGCTACCAATTAGGTGAACGAAGAAAAAGGAGCCTGATTCAACGGCAAGGGTCCTTTCCTGTTGCCAAGGCTACGGTAACAGGAAAGGACCCTCTAACAAGCTCTCGCCGTTGATGGAATGGCTAGTAAATTACCACCTTGGTAGCAAGGGGCACGTTACCCCAAATCCATTTAGCGCGATCGATGGGCAAACGCACGCAGCCTTGTGATATATGCATTCCCATTCGGCTGTCCATGGGATTAAAAGTTCCTTGGTAGTAAGGTATTGAATGGAACAGATAGTCCCCGTAAAACTGCGTATAGTAGTAGCAGGTATACCCATGTCCAAATGAGTAACCCTTGCCGGTGACGGAATACTCGCCTGTAGGCGTCGGAGTACTAGGAGCGCCCGTAGAGCAAGTCCAGTATTGAGCATAACTCCACGACCCGCGCTGTCCACGAAAAACCCCAAGGCGGCATGCTTGCCTGTCAACCATAATGAGCCAGTTTGTATTGCTCGAATATCTATTAGCCCGATTAAGCATATTCATCATGTCGGCAGGCAGCAAGGGCTGATCGGTATACGGGCGCCCAGTTGAACCGGGAGCTCCTGCACCCTTGGGCACAATCGTCACTTGAACCGACTCGATCCTATATCCAATCTTGGATGTGCCCGCAGGCTGCCCATTTGAGGTCCAGTCGAGCCATCCAAAGTCTTGGCAATATGCCCGATACCAGACATCAAAGTAGTTCGATAAGTCACCGGTCAGCCTAATCTTAATTGCCTCGATACGCTTTGCGCGGCCTACTGTTCCAGCGATATCCCCGTCGGAAGCCCAGCTTTGCCAACCAACATCCTGCACATGGGCGGAGTACTCTATACCGCCCGATACGCTACTGGAGACATTTAGCTTCAGAGCCTCAATCGCAAGTGATCTGCCAGTCGTACCCGCAACACCGCCGTCGCCAACGGGATTCATCCAACCAAGCGTGGAAACATGCGCCTGGAGCGTTAGGGCTGGTACTGAGATAAATGCGGGCACAGACGACGCACCAGGATCCCCGCCCTTCGCCACAAGCTTAATTTGGACAGCTTCTATCTGGATATTAAGCCCGGTAGTTCCAGCGGAATCGCCGTTTTTGGCCCAACCCAACCAACCATAGCCCGCCGAATGAACTCGATAGTAAATGTCGTACTGATTCGCGAGGGAACCATTTAAGCGCAGCTCAAGAGCCTGAATGGCCAATCCTTGTCCAACGGTCCCAACATAACCGGCAGATCGCCATTCCTGCCAACCAATATTGGCAACATGTGCTCTTGCCTCAATTTGAGAATCGTCATCCACACCGAACAACGACACATTCAAAGCTTGAAGAGAAAGCGATTGCCCCGTTGTGCCGGTTACCTGCCCATCTAAAACAGATGGAGACCACCCACGATTAGCGGAATGTGCCTGGTAGACAACATGAGGGTGATCAGCGGAAGTATTGGAAACAAATGCACCATCCGTTACACCGGGCGCACTGCTCCCTTTGCTGACAATTTGTACTTCGACAGCCGTAAGGAATGAACCCGATATTGTTGCCCCCGCATCCGCACCATTGCAAGTCCAGCCAAGCCAACCTTTTTTGGAGTCAAAGCAGCGATACCAAACGTCGTAGGCATTAGACAAATCACCAGTAAGAGTCAATCTCACAGCCTTTAAAACACGCCCATTGTTTTTAGAGTTAAGCGCAACGCCGTCTGAAACAACATCACCCCATCCACCAAATTCATAGCAACCTGAATAACCGATTGAACCTAAAGTCTCTTGATTATCAAATGAAATAGAAAGCGAAGTTAAAGGTTCAGAGCCGCTCTCGGAACCCAATAAGATCGATTTGCCTTGTGCGGAGCCCAGACTTTTACCGTTAAGGCCGAGCGAGCTGCCGCTCAGAATATCCGTAGCTCCAATAAAATGATTCGCTGTATCGCCAGGGGTAGAGCTGCCCTTTTCGACCAACAGAATCTGAACCCCCTGGATAGCGGCGCCCTTCGCCGCAGAACCCGCAGGGGACCCATTCGATGTCCAGCCCAGCCATCCACCCAAATCGCAAGCAAAGACACGGTACCAAATGTCATATGCAGCAGATAGCTCGCCGTTCAGCTTAAACTGAACGGCCTCAATGGATCGAGACTGCCCCGTCGTGCCAATGACGCCTGAAGACCAGTCTTGCCAACCAATGCCAGAGACGTGCGCGCGAGAGGAAATAGAGCCTCCGTGACCATACCAATTAACACCAAGTGACAGTGCCTCGATTGCATTTCTTGAGTCAATGACCCCCGATGTCTTTCCGTCCGCGACAGCACCCATCCATCCAACATTGGAGACATGAGATCGATAGGAAACGGTAGGCGGTTCCTGAGAATGATCCCTAAAGGCATCGCCACGCGCTGGCGCATCTTGAGCATTTTTTGGAAGCACCTTAATCTGAATAGCTTCGATCTGGTAAGCATAGCCCCGTGTTCCAGCAGGTTCACCATTTGATGCCCAGCCAAGCCAACCAACATTTGCAGAATGAACGCGATACCAAATGTCATACGAATCAGAAAGACCGCCCAACAAAGATAGCTTGATTGCCTCGATGGCCCGCGACTGTCCAACTGTTCCAGAAGTCTGCCCGTTGACCACCGGCTGAGACTCCCATCCGATCCCGGAAATGTGCGATTGGACCGAAATGCTGTCATTCCCCAAAGGGCTGCCATCCTGTGAAAGCAGATTAATCTTGAGGGCTTCGACGCGCTTTGCGCGACCTGTAGTGCCGGCCGTCATTCCATTTGAAACGGGAGCTTGCCAGCCAATATCCTGCACATGAGTCTGGTATGAGACAGAGCCAAATGCAGTGGATACATCATTTTCGGGTTTCGCCGAATCAGTTGCATTGGAGGTAGACTCGCTAGAAACGGATGAGGGAGAATCATCGTCTGACACAGTCGGCTGCTCGACTTCAACCCCGCATTGTTCATTATTTAAGACAGGGCCCTCGTCTTTCGAGCTGCTGGCAGCACCGTCGGAATAATCAGTAGCCTCCGGCTGCACCTGTAAAGTATCAGCCCAGACAGAAAGGGGCGTCAGAAGACATTGAAGGATTAGTAATGGCGTCATTGCCGTTGCTAGCAACCGTTGCGTCTTTTTCATTCGACTCCCCCATCACTCGACCATCTTTAGCATCATTATTTACCGGTTCGGCAATTGCTTAAATACCGAAAACGTGAATGGCACTTAAATAGAAACGAACGGACCGTTGCAAAACGACCCGTTCGTTTAAGTCAGAGTATCTGTTAGAACCTGTGTGAAGACACGAATTACGATCAGCTATGCAAGCGGCACGTTTTCATACCAGCCCCATTTTGGCTTGTATGAGGTGGAATAATAATCCAACCAATACGCCATATCGAGTGTCCTAATCTGACCGACGTTATCCATTACCTGATTATTGCCGATATAAAGACAAACGTGACCGTAAATGCTGCCCATGCGTGTATGCGTATGCGAAGGAACGGCAATGACCATTCCGACTTTCAACTGAGAATAATTGGTGTATTTACAATAATCCCAGTAGTAATCGCAGGCATCCGTATGGACGTTCCTAAATCCGGCACGCTCGTAGATATCTGCAATCCACTCGGAGCACAATCCCGGACCAGGAGACGGTACCTGTCGGGCAAGATCTACAATCTTCTTCTGCATGGGATTTGCAAACGCGGAAGGTTGCCCAAGCAAACACGGCGAAACGGTGCTTCCGGGGGCATTGGCGCCCTTCCTTGTAAGGCGAACTTGGACAGCTTGGACATGCGTTCCATAACCAGTGCTACCGGCAACTGCACCATTTCTAGTCCAACCAAGCCAGCCGACGTTATCGACATGGACCCTATACCAGACATCGAAATAAGTTGCCAAGTCACCTGACAGGGAGACTTTAATTGCTTCAACCGAATTGGACTCAGTAGCAGACGACAGTTGACCCCCGTTTGACTTACTAGAAGTCCAACCTACATTCGAAAGATGCAGTCGATAATTAATCCCGCCGGCAACAGATGAACAAGTTTTAGCCGAAAACCCGGTGATGGGAATTCCCTGACCAGTTGTACCGGACATTTCTCCGGTCGAGACAGAATTCTGCCAAGCACCTTTAACCTGAGAGGAATACGTCACCGTAGGTATTTCAAGATGGGAATATCCCGACGTATCAGGATGGGAAGCACCCTTCTTAATGAGCTTAATCTGAACAGCCTCGAGGGAACAGGACATACCCGTGGTGCCCGCCTCATCGCCGTCCTTGGCCCAGGCCATCCAGCCGATGTTGGAGGCGTGGACGCGGTAGTAGACGTCGTAGTCCTTCGCGAGGGAGCCCGTGAGCCTCAGGCGAACGGCCTCGACGGCGCGCCCCTGGCCGGTGGTGCCGCCCTCGGAGGCCGAGGGGGTGTCCCAGCCCTGCCAGCCGATGCCACTTACATTAGCGTTAATTTGCACAGAGCCATCTTCAACGGGATTCAAGATGTTGACCTTAAGATCCTCCACTGATTTAGACTGCCCCGTTGTGCCAGCTGTAGATCCGTCGCGCTTGCTGCTCATCCAGCCAATATTCGAGACATGCGCCTCATACTGAATATGCATCTTGCTGTCGTCTACGTTCAAAAAAGAACCGTTGAAGCAATAGTTCATGTCACAGCGTCCGTTAACGCCCGGGACATTGCCGCTGCTTGAATACTGCCAGAAACTGTAGCTGCCAGCATAATCGCAACGCCAATTATATTGAGCGACCCAATGGTCATAACCGCTCAGAGACGGACTATCCAAGTAGTTGTTGAGCCAGTTAAGGTTCGCATAGATACCCGACTTAAAGCCAACGGCCTCCATACGGTTACAAAAAGCCTGCGCAATATGGGCGAGCTTATCTTTGCTGAAATTTGGATCCTGCAAGATATAGTTATCCTCAAGATCGTAATAAACGGGAAGCGACGGATGATGGCCACCGAGCCAAGCAAGTGTCCTGTCAGCCTCTTTATCGGCATCCTCTACAGAACGGGCGTAGGAGTAGTAATACACACCATAAGGAATACCGAGGCGCTCACATTCAGCAGCATTCCTCGCAAAAGAATCGTCAGGTTTTCCGTAAACAGGTCCAACCTTGAGAATGGCAAAATCAATCCCAGCGGCCTTAACCTTATTCCAGTCGACAGTCCCTTGATGATTGCTGACATCGATACCACGCGCAACGGCACCATTTGGCAAAGCATCGTCAGACAAAGACTGCGCATCGATGTCGTCGCTGTCCGCATTGACGAGGACACCGTTTTCATAACGCCAAGAGTTAGGCTCTAGGGAGTCGGATTCAGAGGAATCTGTCTCGTTGGAAACATCGCCCGAAGCCTCACCATCAGAATCATCAGTGCCCGGCTCATCGGCACCAACCCCGGCCTGATCGTCGGAAATAAAGTCTGAATCCTCATCAGGACGAGCAGCATTTGCAGCGTCACCATACCATTCGGTTTGACCTTGGGAATCCGAAGCATCGTCCTGTGTTCCCTGGGAAATTTCATCTTGGGATACGCGCTCTTCAGACGCTTGAGATGTCGATTGCGAGATAGCGCCAGATTCAGCTGACAGCGCATATGCACAGTAAGGCTGAGCGACTTGCGACCAAATCATTACTAGCGCGCAAGCCAAAACCGCGTACGCTTTTAGACGTTTCATGTATATCCCCCAAGATAACAGCTGAATACAGCAACACAATCAATGGTTATATTACCGCACTTCATAGAACACATTTTGAGCTTGGAAAAGCAATGCCCCCGACACAAAAAGAGGCACTCCTATTACGGAGCGCCTCAATAGGCTCTATGCAAAAGGTCTTGCGGCACCGATCACACGACCGGGAGCGCTAACCGAACGTTCGGTAACTCCAATTCCCGGCCACGAATCGATAATTCGACCGTTACCGATATAGATTCCAATATGACCCTGGTAGTAGACCACATCTCCCCTCTGCATGGCAGAGGTGCTAACCGGCATAAACGTGTTGTTGCGATACCAGTTCATAGAGTTATACGTCTGCTCAGGCAGCCAACGATGGTTATAGGGGTTATACCAACCCATATCCATACCAGTCGCATACAAACAATGCAGCACTAATCCCGAACAATCAACCGCATCCCCCGGCCAAGAAGACCAAGGCTCGATATAACGCGTTCCGATATATTCACGTGCACGCTGGATAAAGGCGTTGATGCAATCCTGTCGCGAAGCGTTATAAGGAATTCGAGAAGGCGTGACATACGTGAAGTAACCGGTGCAATACGAAGGAAGCTGTACGCTATTGCAACTAACCTTTGGATAAGAGCCGGGAGTCTGATATCCCATATATCGATAGGTCTCAAAATACGAATCAGACGTAGAGCCTGGTGCGGAAGCGCCCTTAGGGACAATCTTTACCTGTAAGGCCTGAACAGGAATGCCAAGCTTCGTGGTGCCCGCCGATGATCCATTTTTGGTCCAGCCAAGCCAACCATAATTTGACACATGGACGCGATACCAGACATCAAAGTAATCAGAAACATCGCCAGTCAAGTTAATCTTCACAGCCTGGATTTGCTGTCCTTGGCCAACAGTTCCCGATGTAGCCCCATCTGAAACAGCGGACTGCCAACCGATATTGGATACATGGGCAGAATACGAAATGCCGCCACTCATGGAGCTATCGGAAAGCGACAGTTGCATGGCCTCCATGGCACGGTTCTGTCCAACCGTTCCAGCGACACTGCCATTGCCAACAGGCGCTTGCCAGCCAAGACCGGAGCAATTTGCCTTAGCAGATAGCCCGGGAAGTTGAATCAACGCATCATGGTCTTGAACGGGAGCGTCGGACGAACCCTTGGAAACCAACTTAATTTGAATTGCTTCGGCCTGCTTAGACAGTCCAACGGTGCCAGCCGCAGCTTCATTTTTAGCCCAACCAAGCCAACCATAGTCTGCAGCATGAATACGGTAGTAAATATCGTATTTTGAAGCGTCGTTCCCGGTCAGCCTTAATTTAACCGCCTGAATTGCGAGGCCCTTGCCAACAGTGCCAGCATAGGAAGCACCCGAGACGTATGGCTGCCAGCCGATATTCGCAACATGTGCCGACACTTCAACTGAGGCATCGATGCCTTGCGTCGCAACATACAGCGCTTGCAGGGAACGAGACATGCCCGTCTGACCAGCGGTTTCACCGTTACCAACGGGAGCCAGCCAGCCCGCAGAAGCAACGTGCGCCTGAGATACAAGACCGATTCCAGGCGTTTCGATAAATGCATTGGCAGAGGAGCCAGGCGAAGACTGACCTTTATTTACAAGTGCAACATCGATGCCGCACAAACCGGAAGAACCACCAGAAACGCCACATGCCTGACCATTTGATGCCCAGCCAGTCCAGCCATTACCGGAATCGCATACTCGATACCAGATGTCATAATTGGCAGCGAGTTGACCGCTCAACGACATTTTTATCGCTATTATGGGGGCGCCGGATACAGCCTTGGCAGCGCCACCATCCGATGAAGAAGCGCCCCAGCCTGAATATGCATCCATAACAGCATAGGAAATCGATCCATCATCAGTTTGGCCAGTAACGCTTAAGGCAATAGAGCTGATCAGCTTAGCGCCCTTGTCTCCAATCGTGGCCTTTTTACCAGAAGAGGATCCAAGACTCTCCCCAGAAACGGCCGATCCGGAAACCGTAACAGCATCTTGATCGCCAATGAAGACCTTGGCCGAAGAGCCGGGCGCCGCTCCGCCTTTCTCCACGAGAACCACTTTGACGGCTTCAATAGCCCTGCCCTTACCGGCAGAACCAGCGGCAGCACCATTACAGGCCCAATCGAGCCAGCCTATGCCTGACACATGAGCGCAATACCAAATGTCATATTTATCTGCCGCCTCGCCGGTCAAGCGAATCTGGACGGCCTCGAGGCGCTGAGACTTTCCAGTCGTACCGCAGTGCCCCTTAGACCACTGCTGCCAGCCAACATTCGAGACATGACCACGAAGCTCAATAGAACCCGAGTGACCATACCAGCCAAGCTGGGCTTCAAGAGCCTCCATGGGAAGGCCCCTACCAGTTGTCCCAGCAACAGATCCGCCATCTACGGGAGACATCCAGCCAATATTCGATGTATGCGAGCGAACGGAAATCGAAGCGGGATCATCGCTACGGTTCTTAAAAGGACAGGTAGTGTCGCCCGGGGCGGGGTCGCCCTTGGGCAGGACCGCGACCTGGACGGCCTGGACGGCGCGGCCGTAGCCCGCCGAGCCGGCGTCGGCGCCGTCGCACGCCCAGCCGAGCCACCCGAACTCGGCGGAGTGGACGCGGTACCAGACGGTGTAGCGGGCAGACAGCCCGTCGGACAGCCTGACCCTCAGGGCCTCGACGGCGCGGGACTGCCCGGTGGTGCCGGCGGTGCCGCCGTTGCCGACGGCGGCCTGCCAGCCAACGTTGGAGACGTGGGCCTCGACGGACAAGGCGTTTGCAACCTGCTCTTGAGAGGTTGCTCCATCCACTTCGAGTGAGATTCTGAGCGCCTCGAGATTAAGGCCCCTACCCGTCGTTCCGGCAACCTTACCCGAACCAACCGGATCCATCCAGCCGATATTCTGAACATGGGCAGAAACACTTACGTTTTTGACGGTCAGCCGATTGCTTACGGCAGAATCGTCAGCAACGACCTCGCTTCTATCTTCGGATGAACCCTGTTGCGTGTCTTGGGACTCGTTAACAACAGGGGACGCATTCGACTCTTGTCCTTCAGAGTCTGAGCCATCATCAATAGCGCTCAAGTCTTCAGAATTCAAATTAGTTGAGTCAGTAGATCCGTTAACTGAATAATCAGCATATGCAGCAGTCACGGCCCATGATTGACTCATGAGCAACACAGCAGCCATGAGAATAGAAACGGACACATCAAAGAGACGTCTCACGATTCCACCTTCCTTCATCAATAAACGAACCTACTTAAGGACAACCGCCTGTGCCCCTCGTTGCGAGTATAACGAAGCAATGCGCTGGGCGGAGTTAGAGACATAGCCAGCGAGTGAATCAGCCATGTAAACGGTACCCAGGGAACGATTAAAGCCCCTAAGAACGACGGTATGGGAATTGGTGTAGGTTCGATAGACCCTTCCGTCATATGCCTGGGTCGCATAGCAGCTTCCCAAGTTTTGCATACCAATCGTTGACCAGATAATAACGGGATGTCCGGCTTCCAAATAGGAATAAAGATCATAGAAACCAGTGCCTGTGACGTCATACGCCCGCAAACTGCTTCCACGACTAATCAAAAAAGAATTAGCTGTATTGGTCAGTCCAGGAGCGGATATGCAGTTTCCATTCGAAGCACTATGCGGATTACCCCAAAACGCCGTCACAAAATCCCAGCTGCTCTTAGGCATATACGCATCTGCAATGACGGTTTTACCCAGTCCAAATCCGTAATAGTTGAGCGCATTGGTCAATGCAACGGACTCACAACCAGTCGGAAGCTCAGGATTCTGAATTGTGCAAGGAACGTTGAGGACAACCGAATTCGGATGCAAGGGGCGATCCCTGTACGCGCCCTCCGTGGGGCCCGGCGCCGCAGAGCCCTTCGCGAGGATGCGGACCTGGAGCGCCT
>ENA-OUQP01001348-OUQP01001348.1-human-gut-metagenome-genome-assembly--contig:-NODE-1348-length-16955-cov-4.333491_pt1 | contig 16955 bp, 17 predicted proteins | sample MGYA00237951_ERZ548836 | MGnify/ENA primary metagenome ERZ548836 (study PRJEB26490, sample SAMN05194702) | human gut metagenome | biome: terrestrial biome; feature: human-associated habitat; material...
CCGTGTCCGACGACGAGGCGCGCGAGGCCGGGCGCGTGGCGGAGCTGCGCCGCCAGGGGCTCATCTGCGAGGACTCCGCCACACATGCCGCGGCGACGGCCGCGCCCAACGGCATCGCGAGCGGCTGCCCGGACGATGTCGCCGAGGCCGCGCGCTGCTCGGCGGCGGCATCCGTCCGCGAGGACTGCGGTGGCGGCGAGAAGCACAAGGCCGGCATGTAAGCCGGGGCGCTTTTAGGGTATACGCCATAGAGGACACGTCCGACAGGGGGCCGGTCTCCGGCCCCCTGTCCCCTTGAAACCGAAAGGACACGCCATGCAGCCGCTCGAAATCGACTCCGCCGTATTCTGCGACGGCGCGCGCTACACGATCATCTCCCGCGAGAACTCCAGCATCCTGACCTGCCCCGTCGCGAGCGGGGCGGGCGGATATACGCTCAACAGGGTCGAGGGGCGCGACATCGACCTCGAGCTCGACCGGCTGACGGGGCACGCCGCGTGCATCGCCGTCGACGTCCCGACCTGGTGCCGCATCGCCGGCGACCCGCTCGACGCCGTGGCCGACGCGCTGGCAGACCTGCTCTGCGAGACGCCCACGCGCTTCGAGCTCGAACGCCTCGCCGCCGCCTCGCCCGTCCTCACGGCTAACACGCCGGGAATCCCGGTGTTCCCCGCCGGGATCGCGCCGGCCGCCAACTCCTACACGCTCGCCGGGTGCTGCCGCTCCGCGCTCGTGCGCGGGCTGTCGAGCCCGGAGCTGTACCGCACCGCGCTCACCGCCGCGGGCGCGACGATCTCGGGGGCACGGCGCATCGCCGCGGACAACCCCGACGCCATCGGCTCCGGCGCCGCCGTCCTCACCGCGACGATCGGCCTCGGCGGCGTCGACACCGCCGAGATCGGCGTGAGCTGCGCCGATATGCCCGAGGACGGGAGCCTCCTGATCGAGGGGGCCGCCTGGCCGATCGCGGACGGCGATGGCGGACGCGCGTTCTTCGGCTTCGAGGATACCGCCGGGGACCCGAAGAACCCCCTGCGAGAGGTCCCGGCAGGGGCCGACGGGGCCAAGCGGCTCGCCGACGCGGCGCTCGCCGCATCGTGCGCCACGCTGTCACCCAACACGGCCGACCCCTGCCTGGTGGCGCGACTTGCCGCCGAGGCGCGCGAGCGCTCCCGCTCGCTCGCCGACCCCGAGACGCAGGCCCGCGGCGCCAAGAGGGCCGCTGGCTCGAGCGCGCAGGGCGAGGCGGGCGGCCGCGGCCCCTCGCTCTAGGGGCGGGGCTCCATGGGCGACGCTTCCCGTTCGGGAACATGCGTTCACACTGCGGGCCAGCGTCCCTATCATCAGGGCAATATCCGCACCGCCGGCGCCTTCTGCGCGGCGGGATGCCTAAGGAGTTTCGCCATGGAGCACATCGTCCTCGAATACGACGAGAACACGCGCACCGCGCTCGTCGTCGCCATGTCGGGCGGGCGCGAGCCCGTCCTGAGCGGGCACGCATCGCCCTACATCGTCGCCGACGGATACGATTTCGAGTCCCGCACATGGGGCGCCGGGCACTACTTCACCGATATCGCCCAGGCGAAGATCGACTACGAGCACTCGTGCCGCCATGCCTACCCGCTCGCGGAGGGCAAGCTGCGCGAGGACGAGTTCTGCACGATCCGCTGGCGCCGCGAGGATGTCGCGGCGGCGCTCTCGGAATACCTCACCTACCCCATCCCCGCCACTGAGAAGAACATCGATACCGCAATCGGGCAGCTTATGCTGCGCGACGGCCTCCAGGACCGCTCCATCGAGGACGGCTGGGAGACCATGAGCGCCATCATCGACGAAGACGGGCTCGACTTCGGAATCTCGACCGCGCAGGGCGTCGATTTCTACAAGGAGGCCTTCGACCTCCCAACGCGCACCGATGCCGTGATCTGGCCGAGCGGCGAGGGGGACGCCGCGTTCGTCATGGCATACCCTGCCGACAGCGATGACGGCGACCTGGCCGTGTACAAGATCGATGTCGGCCTCATCGGGGACAGCGAGATCACCGTCGACGATATCGAGCGCCTGGGCGGCAAACGCGAGCTGTGCGTGTACAAGCACGGCTTCGACGGAATCGAGGCTATCCGCGCCTTCGCCAACCGCGTCGCGGTCGATAGGTTCGATGAGCGCTTCGGGGTCAACAACCTGTACGGCGATCTGCCCGACCTCGCGCCGACGCTGCGCAAGGTGACCGAGGACGCTCGCACGGCCGTGCAGCAGCCCCGCGACCCGCAGGCAATCGCCGCGGCCGCGCTGTCGGCCGCAGAGGTCGGCGCGAAGACCGCCGTCGAGCACGTCGGCAACAAGCGCTGAGGTCCATTGTCGCGGCGGGCGGTGCCTGCCGCGACGTTCTATCGTTTGGGAGTTTTGACAGGGATTGGGATATGGCCGTAATTGAGGATGATGACGATATCGTCTTTAAGGTCAAGCGTTCGGCTATCGCTGAGGCGCTTCGCTCGAATGCCTTAGTGCCCATTCCCGCAACCGATGCAAATATCGATGTGGCCGTCAATCAACTCTTCAGCAAGATCAAAGAGGTCTCCCTTCCCGTCATCGATGATTATTATTTCGACTTGGGCATGGACTACTTTTATAACGGTCGTTCTCTGTATAAAAGGATCTATGAACTGTTCGAATGCAACGTGAATTTCGATGGCTTTTGTTTATGCCTCGGTTTCAGTTGGGTGTCCAAGGACGAAAGCATCCTCTATCTCGCCATTACCAACGCAACCAACGGTCTCACTGTTCTCCACTTGTCATTTGCGGCATTAAATCAAGTTGTCAAGCACGAGGAGGACAACGTTTTTTGGATTGACGGTGCCGTTCGGGATTTCCATGTTGATGATGCCTATGCCGAAAGCGACCGCGTACTTGAGTTTGCACAAATTTCGCCCGCAGCCGCGGACTTCTTTTCAGAGCATCCCGTGTGCTCCAAGAATGGAATAATCGATTTGAGTGATGTGATGAATTGGACTAATTTCAAAGCCGACGGCCGTGAATTGGCAGCCCTTCGCGAGCTTTCCGATGAGGAGCTGGCTGCCGAAATCGAGAAGGCCGGCGCCTCGATGATGGACCTTGTCGATGTCCACATGAGCCATGTCCACGGACTCGGCGGGACCGAGAAGGACAGCACCGCATATTACGCTGCTCGAAAACGGCACGCGGACCTCCAGTTCGAATCCGGACGCAGGCTGCACGCGTCGCTCAATCGCGGGAAAAGGGAAAGCGGACACAGTCCGCAGGCCATGGCCGCTGCGGCCTCCAAGGCCGCGCTGGAGTGCGGCGGCGGCGCCGTCGAGCACGGCGGCAACAAGCACCAGTAACCACGCGACGGGCAACACGTCCCGCCGCCCTATCCGCTAGGAGTATCGACATGAACGACAAGCTGGACCATTTCGTCCTCGAGTATGACCACGAGAGCGGCACCGCGCTGCTGGCGATGACGGAGGCCGACGGCGGCCGCATCGCCGAGGGCGGGACCCTTCCGTACGCCGTGGCCCGCGGCTACGATGCGGATGCACGCACCTGGGAGTCTATCGAGCCCTTCGATGACGTGACGCACGCGAAGCTGCGCTTCGAGAAGGAGTGCGGACGCGATTACGTGCCGACCGGCGGCAGGATCTACGACGACGAGTTCATCACGCTTCGTTGGCGCCGCAAAGACATCGCCGACTCACTTGAGAACGATTGGGGCAACTTCGGCTTCCCCATCCCCGCGACCGAGAAAAACGTCGAGCGCGCCATGGACCAGCTCGGGAACCATATCGACGACGCCGTCTACAGCCAAGGCTGGGACGTCATCCACGACCATCTCGACCCCAACTCGTTCGACCTGGGGGTCGGACACAGCGTGCAGGCCAGGGAGTTCTACGAACAGGTCCTCGAGCACGCAGGCGATTACGATTGCACCGTCAACATCTGGCCCGCGGTCGACGGCGGCGGGGTGCATGTCTCCGTCTGCCCCGTCGCCCACGGGGGCAACGACCTGGCCGTCTACTCGGTCGATGCCGACAAGATCGGCGACAGCGCCATCACGGTCCGCGACCTCGAGGACGTCGGCTGCCGCGAGGTCTACGTCGAGGACTTCACGGAGCGGCCCGATGAGGTGCGCTTCTTCCTGCGCACGGACGCCGATGCGTATATGTTCGGCTCCAGCTTGGGCAAGTCGCTCACCGTCCAGTACACCGGCAAGGAGGATATCGCGCCCGCCCTGCGCGAGGTGCGCGCCTACTGCAAGGACGCCGCCGAGAAGCGCGACCCGTGCCTCATCGGCGCCATGGCCCAGGCCTCCGCGGCCAAATCGGCCACGGCCGAGGGCGAAGCCGGCGGCAAGAAGCTCTAGCGCGCCATGGCCGTCCCGACCGTCCGAACGGTTAACGCGAAAAACCAAAGCTACCTGGCAGAAGCCGCATCCAGCGAGGCGGGGTGGCGGCGCTATCTCGAGACGCTTTCCAGGCACACGGGATGCGCCAACGCCTTCTACAACCTCTCCGCGATGAACTGCGCGGGGCTCGCCGCATCCGATTGGCACGAGTGCCGCGAGATCCTGCCCATCTCGACATGGAAGTCGCTCTTCCCCGGCGCTGACATCAAGGCCGCCGAGGGCTGCACGGGCGTCTACGGCGTCAAGTCCAGGCCCCGCGGCTCGGGCGGCGGGCTGTTCTTCGTGGACGAGTTGTTCCCGCCGGCGCTGCTCGTGGGACTGCCCCCCACGAGGCTGAGGGGAGCCGCGCGCGTGCTCGACCTCTCCGTCGATATCGCGGCTGCGTCATGGAGCGACGCCGAGGCCGTGCCGGAGGCCGAGCGCGTGCCGGTCGCATGGGACGACCTCGACGAGAACACGCGCTTCGTCATCGAGGCGCACTTCCGCGCCCAGGGCCCCGGGTGCGCCAGCCCCGTGCCGCCGCCCGACGACGTAAGGGCCAAGGCCTCCTCGCTCAAGGGCTACGTCAACGGGATCGTGAAGACCGCGGCGCCCCTCATCAAGCAGATGCGCAGCGGCTACCGCGCCGCCTTCGAGCGGCACCGCCGCGAAGTCATCCCAGCATGCGATCCAGGGAGGGACAACGGCCGCGATGTGCCCGCCGCCGGCGTCGCGGGGAAGGCGGGGGCGGGAAGCGCCGCCGAGCATCCCGCTCACCGACCTGCACCGGTCGAGACACGGGAGGACGGGGACGGCCCGCGCGCCGATGCGGAAGGCCTCGCGCGCGAGCCCATCGAGAACGCCATGAGGGCGATCGGCAGGCATTCCAGGGCGGGAGACGACGGGGCCGGAGCGGAGACCGCGGACTGCCCTGCCCACGGTCTCGATGACGGGGCGGATGCCATCGGGCACCACTTTGCACGGAAGGACGGCGACGGATGCCCTTCCAGGGCGGCCGCCCGGGGCGGAAGGCACGAGGGGGCGGATGCGGCGGCAGACGCCAGTCCCGAAACCCCTCCGGCGCCGGTGCGCGCCGCGGAGCAGGTCGATACCGACGCAGGGAGGAAACCCGTACGGGATACCGCAGGCGACCCGGGAGGGGCCATGGCGGAGAAGGAGGGCGGGCGGCTCGACGAATCCCGGACGCAGGCCCATGAACGCCGCCGCGACCGCATCGGGCGCCACGGGCGCCCATCCGAGCGCGGCGCGGACGACGGCGGCGAGATCGACGTCAGGCGACCGCATGGGCGGCGCTACCGCCGCGAGGATATCGACTGCGCCGGGGGCAACGGCCCCGAGCGCCATGCGATGCGCCGCCGCGACACCGTGGCCAAGCCCGAGCCCAAGGCCCCGCCCGAGAAGTACTACCCGCACGGCAGGCCGCCTCGGGAGACGGCGGGGCACGCGAAGAGCGCCGCCGCCAGGACCGCGAAGGACCGCGGCAAGAAGAAGAAACCGCCGACCGGCAAGGGCTCGACGTAAGGAAAGCAAGGAGTTCGATACATGGTTGAAAAACTCGAGGCCGGCGCCGGGGACGGCGCCGAATACTACATGGTGACGGTCTCCGAGTCCGTCGCCTTCAGCTATCCCGTGCTCGCCACGGACGCGGAGGCGGCGCGCGAGAAGGTCGCCGCGCTCATCGAGGCGGGACGCGTCCGCGCGCCGCTCGACCTGGTCGGGGCCCCGTGCCGCCGCGAGGGGATCGAGGTCGTGGGCGCCGTGGAGTCCGAGGACCTGAGCTGCAGGCAGGTCTGCGCCCAGACGCTCACGCCCGGCGAGGCCGAACGGCTCGTCGACGACGTCGAGGCCGGGAAGCTCTACGAGAAGACGCCGCCGCAGATGGCTCATGCCGCCAAGTCAATCCTCAGGAAGACCGGTTCGGGCAAGCTGACGCCGACCAAGCGGCAGAGGAAGTGACCGGCTTCCCGTTCGGGAACCCTATGGGCCGCCGGGCCGCATCGCGGCCGGGCGGCCCTACCATTTTCGGTACCAGAGTGCCGATTTTTTGGATTGGAGTGCATGGATATGAACGAGTGCGGACGGAACGAGTCGGATATCTCCAGATATACCGATGTGGAGTACTCGCCCGAGGGCTATAAGACCGTGTACCGCTGGGGCGATTTCCTCGAGATCGCCGGCGGCCACGTCTACAACGCGATGGATACCATCGACCTGGTCTCGACAGGAGGCGAGTATGAGGGGTTCAACCCGCGATACGCCTATACCTGCGAGTTCGTCGGTTGCTCTACCCTCGTCGACGGCATCGCGCTGTTCCGACCGGTGTCCCGCGATGGGGAGGACCTGACCCAGATCGCCTTTCTGCGCAGCGATATCGATGATGACACCGGAGCGTATACCGAGTGCTTCGAGGCGGGGTCGTTCGATATCGCGGCGGCCTCCGATATCCAGTGCTCCGATCTCGGCATCGACCTCCTGGACTATTTCAGGGGCAGGTCGTTCGAAGGCCTGTCCGGTGTGAAACGCGGGCTCAATGGGCGCGAGGCGGTCGGGGCCGTGGAGGTCGCCACCGGATGCGACCTCGATCTTTTCGAAGACTTCTGGCTCGGTTCGCCGGGTGAGACGGATGTCCATGTCGGTCCCTATGTGAAGCGCGACCTGATCGCGCTCTCCTATATCGTCAACGATTTCTCGCAAATGTATGGGACGACTGCCCGAGATATCCGCAAGCTCCTCGCGCGGGTAAACAATTTCCATCCCGATCGTCTCGCGGCGGTAAAGGCCTATCTCGATTGCGAGTACGTGACGGACCGCGATACTTCCGATGAGAAAACCTACCGCTGGAGTGACTTCCTCGAGATCGCCGGCGGGGACGCACGCTACGCCTCCATGCTTATCGAAAGGACCGCGCCGGGCGAGCCGCAAGAGGGACTTCACCCCGAGACGCTGGTGGACCAGGATATCCGCGACGGAGAGGCCTTCATGCTCGCCGGGCGGCCCATCGCCCCGGAGGACATCTACGACCTCCCTGGGACCGTGCACGGACTCTACTCGGAGCTTGTCGACAACGTCGGCCGCTCCGGCACGCTTGCCCGTGACTGGCGCGGTTTTTCCGCCGGCACCGATGCGGACGATGTGCTGCGCGAAATCGACGGCGCGTTCGGCGAGACCGAGTACAGCCGCGCCGGCACGGTGCTCGGCGCCTACGCCGACGACACGTTCATGTCTCCGTTCTTTGCGGCGGATGACGCCGCCCGCGACGTCACGCCCCTCACGCCCTGGGAGGACGAGAATGGCGTGGCGTTCCTGTCGCGCACCTTCGATGCCGACGCGGCCGCGGTCGTACCCTGCCTTTGGTATTGCAGGCGCGACGAGGGGCAGGGCTTCGAGGTCGGCGGCGTCAAGCTCGACTGCTCGAAAATCGGCTTCGACGAGGTCTCCAACGAGGCGGCATCCAATGGCTTCGACTGCGTGCTCGCCTATCTCGAGCAGTCCATATCCGGGTCGGAGCCCCTGTGCGATATCGCCGTGCGCCGCGCCGATGCCGGACGGGCCGATGCGGTCAAGCACTTCAGCAGGCAGGACGAGGCCTTGGCCATGCTCAGCGCGATCGCGGGATGCAGGATCGAGGCATATGGCGTCGATACGCTGACCTACCGTGCCTTGCTCGATAATGCGGCGACGCGGTCGAGCGTGGGCACCGTCTCTAGCGAATCGTTTTCGGGCGGATAGATTATCGACCCCGGGTCCTTTCGGGTCCGGGGCCTTTTTGTCGGACATGTGCGGCAAAATGCCGGAATTGACACGAAGGCTTCCCGTTCGGGAAATGGGGGCTGTAGTTGAGGCTGGTGGCGATTCGGGCGGGTACTATCGGTCTATGACGGTGACCGGGTCGGTCCCGCCTCCCCCGTTTGCAGCCGAAAGGACTTCGCCATGGATTTCTTCATGCCCGCGGAACGCGTCCTCTACGACCGTTCCTATTACTTCTCCGATGAGGCGGTGGATGATTATAACGAATATATAGCGGACCGAGACGGTGTCAATGTCGATGTGGTGTCCTCCCTCGATTTCTTTATGAATGAGGTTTGGAAAGAGATCGATTACGCCATCGACAACGACCTCTTCGACGAGATCTCCCGTTTCGATCGCATGCTGCGCGACTTGAAATGCGGCGACGACCCGGAACATCAGACCGAGATCTCCGTTGTCGCCAAGGGGACGGTCGAGCGCTGGGACAGGCCCTCCCGCGGGCTGGTCGTCGCCGACTCGCTGCTTTCCCTCGTACAGGGCACCGGCAGCGCGGATGCCATCAAGGATTGCCAGATCGACCGCATCATAGATACGAACGGCGAGCTCCACATCGAGGCCTCCCATCATGACGGCTCCGCCTATCTGGACGTCCGGCTCATCTCCGGGATCTCGTACGATGCCAAGGGGTTCAAGCTCGGCGGCGAATATTACGCGCCCGGCAAAATGAGCACGGGCGATTTCCATATCCTCCTGGACAACATCTACGATTCACCCGATGTCGGGCCGTGCTCGCTGCCGCGTTTCGCGCAGCGCGCCTACGGCTCGGCACAGGAGTCGTACCGCTTCGGGGAGACGAAGTTCGACATCTACCAGGTTGCCGCCTTCCCCGACCTGCCCTACATAGCGAAGATCTCGACGGGTGAGGGTGCCTGCGAGGATGCAGGACCCCGGTTCGCGTCCGTTGGGGAAGCCAAAGAGTGGTGCTATCAGTACTCCCTGCGCGAGCTCGCCGGAGCCGAGAAGAAGCCCGATCCGGCAGAGGCGGCCGCGGCGGCGAAGAGGGCGGCCGGGAGTACCGGCGGGGACGGTGCCGGGGACGCCGGCGCCATCAAGCTGTAGGGCGATTTCGAAAGGATAGGGATATGGCCGAAAAATACGAGCCCGACGAGTGGGAGGCGGTCGTCTGCAACGGCTTCACCGCCGTCAACGTCCTCTCCTCCAGCAACGTCGAGGAGCTGGGCTGGGACTACACCGAAATGGAGCTCGATCCCACTGGGACCTGCGGGCTATTCGAGGGCATGCTGCTCGACTGGGACGACGATACGCCCGATGAGCGCCGCGAGCATGAGGAGTATTTCCCCGATGCGTTCACGGTGGGCGCGCGCATCCTGGTCGACGACTGGGACCATGAGCTCAGTAACGACGAGGTGCGTTCGCGCTGCTTCCTCATCATCGAGCACGCCGACCAGTTCACCGACCACGATACCGGGCGCGACTGGCTCTGCGAGAGCACGCTGGCCGACTTCTCCGAGGTCGAGGCGATGACGTTCTTCCAAAACCTCACGCTCATGGAGCCCCAGGATATCGCGGAGCTCGGCGGGCGCCCGATTATCCCGTCCGCAGGGCCCGAAGAATGCCGGGCAGCTGTGCTCGCCTTCAACCAGAAGATGATCGCCCGCCGTCGCGAGTGCGAGTTGGGCGATACGGCCGATCCCAGCAAGGTAAAGAAGACCGCGCCTGCCCCGAAGTCCGCCGCGCCGAAGAGGGAACAGGCGATCCGCGGGCTCGGAAGGGTTGATTTCTCCGGGCTCGGATACGGCTGGGGAATGCAGTATTATCCCGATTCGCTTTCCGTCGATGCCATCGGCATCGATTACCAGTCGGGCGAGCGGAACGCCATCCTGAACTTCTCCCCCATCACGCATGCCATCGATTTGGACGGCAGGAAGTTCTTCTGCCATGAGACGACTATGGGGTATGACCGCAACGCGGATTCATGGTCCGGCGCCACTATCGGACCGGATTTCTGGACCTTCGACGGCGAGGAGGCCCGCGAGTTCGCCGAGAACATCGGGTTCGACCGCCTGGCGGCCCGTGCGTGCGCGCAGCTTGGCATCGACGCGCCGGGGCTCAAGGGGCGCGAAGCGCTCCCGATCCCGAAGGCCGTAGATGTCGCGCCCGAGCCCGGCGCGCAGGCGGAGGCCGCGAAGGCCGCGGCCGGTAAGAAATTGTCCGGCGAGGGCGGCGGCGGGATGCGTATCTAAAGCGATTTGGTTTTCACTGCGGTTGGTTGGCGGCCCTTCCCGTTCGGGAAGGGCCGTTCTCGTTGCCGGGCGGTATGGGTAGCATCGTCCTTGTAATTGACCGGTTTTTGTCTTGGAGCTGATTAGATGGACAAGAAGCACTTCAATTTCGGGTCGAGTATCCGCGACTGGTATACGCAGGCCTTCCCCGACGATGAGCTCGGCTACATCATCGACCCGGATGCCACGTTCGCCGGCGCCGTCAAGTTCATGGCGTACGGCGGTGAGGTTTATGAATATCTCGGTGTCGTGGACTCCCTGGTGCGCGAGAACGTCTTCTCCAAGATCGCGGCCATCACGGGCGTCGAATATGAGGACGTGTACGACCTCTGGCTCCACCATGACGCGAGCGAGTGCAGCCGCCTGGTATTCCTGGGAGACCACCCGGATTGCGCCGTCGACCCGGACTGGCGCGATGGGTTCGATGACGTCCTCGGCCCCGCCGAGCAGGCACGCTATGACGAACTGTTCGCCGAGGAGGAGCATAGAAAAGCCGAATTCTTCGATTCGATCATGGTGGTCAACGAGATCCCCTTGGACAAGGTGCGCTGGGACGACCCCGTGGCGCTCGCAAATGGAATCGCCGCCGCCAAGCTCGCCGAGAAGATCGACGGGCCGAGCGCGGAGACGGGTGAGCGAATCGCCCTTTTCAACAAGAAACTCAAGCGCATCCACAACGAACCGCTCCGCAAACAGCTGGAACAGATCGAAAGCCAGGTCGACGATTTGACAGTGAAGGCGAGCATCTATGACGAGATGCGCCAAATCGGCGAGCATACAGACCCTGAGGACATCCGCGCCGTCGAGGGCAGCGTCAGCATGACCGGCGCGCTCATGGCCGCCGCGATGGCGAGCTACGACCTGTCATGCGGCCTTGTCGACGATAAGCATATCGAGCGATACGACAACGTCATCACCGCCCTCGAGGAGCGCATGGGATTCGGCGCCGGGATGCTCTCCGTGCAGACCGAGGTCGGCGAGCTCGTCGCCAACGCCAAAAAGGACGGCATCAGCGTCGGCATGAACCTGCCCGGCGGCAAGTGCGTCGATATCGCCTTCGTTGATGCGGACCCGGCGGCCGGCGACCTCTACCCGACGCCAGTGCGCGCCTTCACCTACAACGGACGCGACGAGGAGCCGGATCACCGCGCCGACGTGCATCTCGACGGCGCCATGGTCCTCGAGGGGCAGACGTGCGCCGAGACGCCGGCGCACGTCCCCGGCGATGTGGCCGCGGCGGCCAGGGAGGCAGCCGCGAAGAGCGCGGAGCGCGATGCCGACGGCACTCACGACATCAAGCACTAGGCGGGAGGCATAGCCATGGAAGAGACCTATCAGCTCATCGAGGGTTCACCGACGCTGCACGACCTGGACGCGGAGAACGGCTTCCTCTGGTGCCCGCTCGGGTACTCCGAGCGCCTGAACGAGCCGGGCATCCTTGTCAGCCGTCTCGATGACGGCAGCTACGACGTGAGACTCGGGATCGGGCTCGACAGCCCTGTGCGATTCGCGATCAGGGACCTCGAGTGGTCCTGGATGGACATGGTGATGGATGAGACCGTTGAGCTCACCTTCCCGGACGACATGGCGCTCAACGACTGGATCGCGAGCGAGACGACCGCCACCGGCGCTGCGTGGGCGCGATGCTTCAACCCCTATTGCGGTCCCGACGAGAAGACGTTGAACACCTCTGAAATCATCGATACGCTAAAACGCTTCGAGAGCCCTTCGTATCTCGTGCGCGGTCCCATCGAGAATATCGAGAGCCTACCGGTCGGGTACTACTGGTCCCCCGACGCCGTCGACCCCGATCCGTCCTATAACGGCTACCTTCTGAACGTGTTCGCCGGTTTTGACGGCCACGGGTTCCCGGCCAAGTCCTTCGAGCTCTTCGGCGGAGTCACGCTGAACGACGTGCCCTCCTTCGGGTTCGACGACGGCTGGGACGGGTCGTGCCTCAACCGCCTCGACTGGTTCGAGGACGCCATCGGCATGGATGGCAACGGCCTCACCGCCGGCCTCGTCACCGATGACCTGGATTCCATCAAATCGCTCGTCGCGCGCTGTCCCGCCTGGATCGAGTGCCTTCCCTCTTACAGCGCAAAGGCGGCCAAGGGTGTCAATGATGTGGTCCAGGCAGTAAAGACATATCGGGCAAACGCCAAAAGGGCATTCAGGGAGTCAATCCCCGGGCGTATCCCAGAGTGCCTGTTCGAGGGCGCGAGGGCCGCGGCGTCAAAAACCGCCGGCGGTGCCGATATCGGCACTGGGCCCCATATCTAGGAGGACGATCTGAATGGACTACTTCTCCCGTAAACCCGATTTCCCGACTTTCGAGGATATCTATATCGCCTGCGCGCAGGGCGCCATCGGGTTGGAGCGTCGCGAGGACGGGCTTGCCTGCCGCTTCGGCCAGGACGGTCCCGCCATCATGCTCCCCCAGGTCGCGTCCCAGGGTGATGGCGTTCGGGGGCGTGCCGTCTGCGACGGCATCGCCGGGGCGCTGAAGGAGGACCCGGGGGTCCGAGCTGCCGCGGCCGGATGCCTGGACTCGTACTTCACCGAGGTTGCGGGGCGCGCACCCGTCGGCGAGACGTGCGGGAGCGATTGCCTTTTCGCATGCCATGTCGATATAGACGGCGTCTATGCGCAGCGCACCGGGGACCCGGACGGGCTGCGCTCCTACTGCGACCCCATGGGGGTCGGCTGGAACTACGGCCCGATCTATTACTTCCCGCGTGAGTCCGTCGAGCAGATCGTCGGGCAGCTGTGCGAGGACGGGGACGACTTCCCCATCCTGTTCGACGGGGAGAATGTCATCGAGGCCTTCGACGGCTCGCCGGTGCATATGTCGGTGCCCGTCGAGGTGGATGGCGAACGGGTATGGACCTGCGGCTACGACTTCTGCTGGGGCGAGACCGTCGCGCCCGATTTCAGCCGCGCCCGGGGGCACTTCCCCGATGCGACCGTGGCCGCCTGGGCGGCGGCGCGGAGCGTAAACGAATCTGATGGCAATTTGGGTATCAAGGAGCGTATGTAATGAACGAGCGCATTTCCGTAATGACCGATTTCGGCGAGCTGATCGCCACACCGTTTGCAGGCGGTATCAGCGTGGATATCAACCTGCCCGATGGGAAGGGCAGCGGGCAGCTCGCCTTCATCGAGTCGACGCCGGCTGAGCTCCAGGATGACTACCCGACGCCGGTGCATGTCTTCACCTACGACGGGCGCGATTCGGAACCGGTGCATCGGACCGATGTCCATCTCGACGGGGACGCCATGACGCTCGATCCCGTGAAGGGCGCGCCGGCGCACGACGGCGCGCAAGCGCATGGCGGCGACAGGCATCCCGCAGATCTCGCCAAGGCCGCGAGCGCGGCGGCGAACCGAACTGCCGGTTCGCATGCGGACGAGGTCGGCGGCATCAAGCACTAGGACGTCGATGCCTACCGGCTAACGGATCGTCTTTGCGGGATTGTCTCGGCGGCTGTCGGCTATGCCGGCGGCCGCCGATTTCTTTGCCGCGGCCGCGAGGGTGGCGGGAGATGCCTTCTCGAGGACGACGGCGACATTCCTTCGGGCCTGCTCGGCCCTCTCCAGGGCCTCCGCATACTTGGCCTCCGCGCGGTGCTTGGCGCCGTACAGATCCATGTACTTCGCGGCATTTGCCGTATAGTCTGGCGTCCGGTAGTCCAGTGCCGGCGGCGCGTCGATCGCCTGGAGCTCCGCCGGGCGCCATGTCGGGTTCTTCGCGGTATCCTCCAGGGCGTCCAGGAACCTCGTGATCATCTCGGCCCCTGGTGAGATATCCCTTTTGTCAAGACGAAAACGCAGGGAAAAACGAGCGGTACGCCCTGCTAGACGCATCGCGATTCCGAAAGCCCACGAGGGCTCGCAAGGCTTCATTAAATGTAACTAATTGATTTGCTATGTACCATTCATAATGGTACATTGATAATTGTTTAGTTACATTAGGAGGCGGAGCATGAAGGAGTACGTCGAGAAGACGCTGCACACGAGAGTCGATTGCGAGCCCGTCGACGCCTCGAGACTCCCCCTCTACCTGAGGGGGCTGTACTCCCTGGAGCGGTGGACCGCCTTCGGCGTGCCGTTCGCCGTGGCCTCCCCCGTCGAAAGCCCGACGGTGAAGACCATGGCGAAGCACCGCGACGCCCTGGAGGCGGCCCTGGGGACCCCCGTGGCCTTCGCCCTCGAGGGCGCCACGGGCTACAGGGTCGGGCGGATGCTCGAGGCGGGCCTGCCCTTCATCGCCCCGGACAAGCAGGTGTACCTGCCGTTCCTGGGAATCGCGCTGAGCAGCGGGAGCAGCCACGCGCGCGACAGGCGGCAGGCAGACGTTGGCGCGTTCTCGCCCCAGGCGCAGCGCCTCGCGCTCATGGCGCTCTACGGCGACCTCGACGGCGCCAGCGTCACCCAGGCGGCAGGCCTCCTCGGCGCGGCGAAGATGACCGCCTCTCGCGCATTCGACGAGCTCGCGGCCGCCGACCCCTCGATCGTCGCCGCCGAGGGACGGCGGCGGGTGCTGCGCCCCGGCAGGGACAAGATGGCGCTGTGGCATCGCTTGGAGCCGCGCATGTCGAGCCCGGTCGCGAGGGAGCACCGCCTGGCCTGCATGCCCGACGCGGACCTCCCGCTGGGAGGGATCTCCGCGCTCTGCGAGCTCTCGATGCTGCAGGACGATCCCTGGCCGACTTTCGCCGCGACCAAAGAGCAAGAACGCGCCCTGCGGCTGGCGGCCGACGCGCGCGAGACCGGTGCCGACGAGCCCGACGATCCCGCGTGCGTGGTGCAGGTGCTGCGCTACGAGCTCGTGCCGGCGCCGGGATGCGCGGTCGACCCGCTTTCGGCCATCCTGTCCCTTCCCGCCGACGAGAGGGACGACCCGCGCGTCGCGGGCGAGATCGAGAACGTTTTGACCCGGGTGCTTGGAGGTGATCATGAGGGGAATCGATAAGTTCAAGGAGCGCTTCGCGGGCCACGATGGCGAGTACGTCCTGATCGGCGGCGGCGCCTGCGACCTGCTGTTCGGCGAGGCCGGGCAGGACTTCAGGGCCACCAAGGACCTCGACCTGGTCCTTTTGGTGGAGGCGCTGACGCCCGAGTTCGGCCAGGTCTTCTGGGATTTCGTCAAGGAGGGCGGGTACGAGAACAGGCAGAAGAGCAGCGGAGAGCCGCAGTTCTACCGGTTCTCCAAGCCGGAGGACCCGGCCTTCCCCGCCATGCTGGAGCTGTTCGCGCGCACCGACGTCGACCTGCGCGACGCGGAGTCCGGCCTCGTGCCGATCCACATCGACGACGAGGTCTCGAGCCTTTCGGCGATCCTGCTCGACGAGGAGTACTATCGGCTGCTCGTCGAGAACAGGACGTCGGCCGGCGGCGTCGCCGTCCTGTCGGTCGAGGGGCTGATCCCCTTCAAGGCCAAGGCGTGGCTCGACCTTTCCGCCAGGCGGGCGGGCGGCCAGGCCGTCGACGAGAAGAGCGTGAAGAAGCACCGAAACGACGTTTGCCGCCTCGCCACGCTGCTCGCGGGCGGCGAGCGCCCCGCCATGAGCGAGGGGGTCCGCGCCGACATGCGGCGCTTCCTGGATGCCTACGAGTCGGACCCCGTCGACCCCAAGGCGCTCAAGATCAAGGGCGTCGGGGCGCAGCAGGTCGTCGAGGTGCTCAAGAGCGTCTACCTGCGTTAGCAGGGCGCCCAGTCGTGTTACCGTGAGACATCGTCTGACCTGTATCGTTCCGACATCTTGAACGGCGTTGCCGTCGTCGACGCGATGATCGGCGCCGACGCGGCCGTCATGAGGGCCTTGGCGGAAGCCGGGCTGTCGCACCGCGTGAGGACGGCCAAGATGAAGAATCCCCGCATCAGGCAGATCGCCACGTTGATGTACCTGCATACGCAGCTGCTGCCCGAGGGGTCTGGGAAGAAAAGCGCATCATCGAATCTAGCGGGCCTCGAGAAGAAGCTGCTCGAAATGAGCAATCTCGCGCCCACCAATGACGCCATCCAATCGGCCATGGCTTTTTGGGCGAAGCTGGTTGACGGCTGGTTCCGGTAAGGCATAATGAATTCAGATAAAAAACCAACGGGTTTTGTAAGGCGGAGTTGCGAAAGCGGTTCCGCCTAGTTTTTATGTAAGCAAATTCTCGTTTGCAACTTACTCAGAACAATTCGAAAACGAAGGCGGCCATCATCAGATGGCCGCCTAGCGTGGATGCGGGCCCCGTAGGGTTTCCGCATCAATACCGCTGAGCTTGCATTTTACCGAGTGGAAGAATGGGCGTCAATGAAAACCGCAAGCGAATGCGCAGGAGAACACGGCCCGATCGAACCGGCCTTACGGCTCACGAAGCAGTACAGCGCGCCATCCATGGGACCGCACCCGAAGTCCGCGGTCACGATCGCTGCCAGCCGCTGGATGCCAGCGCGCATGTCTTGTGGTCTCTTCGATATGTAGATGGCGTCG
>ENA-OUQP01001353-OUQP01001353.1-human-gut-metagenome-genome-assembly--contig:-NODE-1353-length-16925-cov-3.931417_pt1 | contig 16925 bp, 11 predicted proteins | sample MGYA00237951_ERZ548836 | MGnify/ENA primary metagenome ERZ548836 (study PRJEB26490, sample SAMN05194702) | human gut metagenome | biome: terrestrial biome; feature: human-associated habitat; material...
GATGTGTATAAGAGACAGTGGGTATTCTGGGCGGCACCGGCAGCGCCAAGAGCACACTGGTGAGCCTGATCCCCCGACTGTATGAGGCCACGGAGGGGGCCGTCTATGTAGGTGGCCACAACGTTAAGGACTACACCATGGAGACGCTGCGGGAGGGCTGCGCCATGGTGCTGCAGAAGAACACTCTGTTCTCCGGCACCATCCGGGATAACCTCCGCTGGGGCGACGAGAACGCCACCGACCAGGAGATGGAGGCCGCCTGCCGCATGGCCTGCGCCGACGAGTTCATCTCCCGGATGCCCGACGGCTACGACACCCGCATCGAGCAGGGCGGCACCAATGTCTCCGGCGGTCAGAAGCAGCGCCTGTGCATCGCACGGGCCATTCTCCGCAAGCCCAAGGTGCTGATCCTGGACGATTCCACCTCCGCTGTGGACACCGCCACCGACGCCAAGATCCGTGCAGCCCTGAAGGAGGCGCTGCCCGGCTCCACCAAGCTTATTATTGCCCAGCGCATCTCCTCCGTTATGGACGCCGACGTGATCTTAGTGCTGGACGACGGCAAGATCTCCGGTATGGGGACCCATGAACAGCTGATGGCGTCCAATCAGATCTATCGGGAAGTCTATCAGTCTCAGCAGGAAGGGGTGAGCATCGATGGCTGAACAGAAAAATTCCATGCCGCCCCGCCGTCCCGGCGGACCCGGCCACGGCCCCCGCAGCCACGGCTATCAGCGGCCCCAGGACCTGCGGGGCACGGTGAAGAAGCTGCTGCACTATGTGGGCCGCTATAAGGGGCTGCTGGTGCTGGTGGCCGTCTGCCTGCTGCTCAGCTCCGTGGGCTCCGTGGCCAGCAGCTACTTTCTCAAGCCCGCCATCAACGACTACATCCTCCCCGGCGACTTCGCCGGTCTGCTGAAGCTGCTGGTGCTGATGGGACTGGTGTTCGTGCTGTCGGCCCTGTGCTCCTATGTGTACTCCCGCATCATGGTGCGGGTGTCCCAGCGCACGGTGGCCGCCCTGCGGCAGGATCTGTTCGACAAGCTGCAGGAGCTCCCCCTGCGCTACTTCGACACCCACCAGTCCGGCGACCTCATGAGCCGTTTCACCAACGACATCGACACGGTGTCCGAGATGATCAACAACAGCTTCGCCAATGTGCTGTCCAACTCCCTGACGTTCCTATGCACCATCGGGATGCTGCTGTACCTGAACTGGGCGCTGACCCTTATCACCTTCGCCTTTCTGGGGCTGATGCTGCTGGTGGTGAAGGTCATCGGTGGACGCAGCCGGGTCAGCTTCCAGCGGCAGCAGGCCGCTCTTGGCGACCTCAACGGCTACATTGAGGAGATGATCGAGGGCCAGAAGGTCATCAAGGTGTTCCACCACGAGCAGCAGGCCATCGACCAGTTCTCTGCCCGCAACGATACCTATCAGACGGCGGCCACCATGGCCCAGACCTATGCCGGATCCATGATGCCCGCCACCGCCAATCTCTCCCGCATCAACTACGCCGTCACCTGCTGCGTAGGCGGACTGCTGGCCATGGGCGGTGTGTTCGATATCGGCTCTCTGGGGGCCTATCTGCTGTACGTCAAGCAGGTGTCCCAGCCGGTGAGCCAGATCAGCCAGCAGGTGAACACCATTCTGGCCGCCATAGCCGGCGCCGAGCGTATCTTCGCCGTCATGGAGGCCCAGCCGGAGGAGGACGAGGGCCAGACCACCATTGTCCGGGTGGAGAAGAACGGCGACACCCTCACCGAGGTACCTCAGCGCACCGGCCACTGGGCATGGAAGAAGCCCGACGGCTCCCTGACAGAGCTGCGGGGCGACGTGCGCTTCGACCACGTCACCTTCGGCTACGATCCGGATAAGGCGGTGCTCCACGATATCTCCCTCTTTGCCGAGCCCGGCCAAAAGATCGCCTTCGTGGGCTCCACCGGCGCCGGAAAGACCACCATCACCAACCTCATCAACCGCTTCTACGACATCCAGCAGGGAACCATCACCTACGACGGCATCGACGTCCGGGAGATCCGCAAGAACTCTCTGCGGAAGTCGCTGGGCATCGTCCTGCAGGACACCCACCTCTTCACCGGCACCATTGCCGACAACATCCGCTACGGCAAGCTGGACGCCACGGATGAACAGGTCCGGGCCGCCGCCAAGCTGGCCAACGCCGACACCTTCATCCGCCATCTGCCCCAAGGCTACGACACCGTCATCACCGGCGACGGCGGCAGTCTCAGTCAGGGGGAGCGCCAGTTGCTGGCCATTGCACGGGCTGCCGTGTCCGATCCCCCGGTGCTGATCCTGGACGAGGCCACCTCCTCCATCGATACCCGCACGGAGAAGCTCATCGAGGAGGGCATGGACTCCCTGATGGAGGGCCGCACGGTGTCCGTCATCGCCCACCGGCTCTCCACCGTCCGCAATGCGCAGGCCATTCTGGTACTGGAGCAGGGTCAGATCATCGAGCGGGGCAACCATAAGACGCTGCTGGCCCAGAAGGGCAAGTACTATCAGCTGTATACCGGCCAGTCCGAGCTCAGTTGATGGGGCAGTGAACCTACAGGCTCCCATAACACCAGATTCCCATGAAAGGAGGCCGGACAGAGTCCGGCCTCCTTTTTTATGCACTTACATTTTTATAATTGTGTATCCTCCTCTGTCACTCCGCCCAATGGCAGGCCCGGCTGACGGCCTTTTTCCACAGGCGGTACTCATCGTCGCAGTCTGCCTGGGGCCGCTGGGGCAGGAACATCCGCTGGCTGCGCCGCAGAGCCGCCAGCTCCTCCGTATCCCGCCACAGGCCGCAGGCCAATCCCGCCAGCGATGCTGCGCCGAAGGCAGTGGTCTCCACCATGGTGGGGCGGTCCACCGGGATCCGCAGCAGATCCGCCTGCATCTGCATGAGGATGTCCGACACGCTGGCGCCGCCGTCGGCCCGCAGGGCCGTGATGTCGCACCCGGCATCCTGCCGCATGGCCAGCATCAGATCCGTCACCTGATAGGCGATGCACTCCAGCACCGCACGGGCGATGTGGGCCCGGCCCGTACCACGGGTGATACCCAGAATGGCCCCACGGGCGTACATATCCCAATAGGGCGCACCCAGCCCAGTGAAAGCCGGAACCACCACCACGCCGCCGGAGTTTTCCACGGATTCCGCCAGCCGGTCACACTCCGGGGCGGAGTCCACCAGCCGCAGCTCGTCCCGCAGCCACTGGATGGTGCTGCCGCCGTTAAAGACGCTGCCCTCCAAGGCATAGGTGGTCCTGCCCCCTACGCTCCATGCCACGGAGCTCACCAGCCCCGCCCGGCTGCGGACCGGCTCCGTCCCCACGTTCATCAGGGTAAAGCAGCCGGTGCCGTAGGTATTCTTGGCCTCGCCGGGATGGAAGCAGGCCTGCCCGAAGAGAGCCGCCTGCTGGTCGCCGGCGGCACCGCACACCGGTACTCCTGCCAGCGTCTCCAGACCGGGGATGCCCGGCTGCACCGTGCCGTAGACGGCGCTGTTCTCCACCGGCCGGGGCAGCATACAGGCAGGGATCCGCAGCAGACGACACAGCTCCTCATCCCAGCACAGCCGGTGGATATCAAAGAGCATGGTGCGGGAGGCGTTGGAGTAGTCGGTGACGTGCTGCCCCGTCAGCCTCCAGATGAGCCACGTCTCCACCGTGCCGAACAGCAGCTCCCCCCGTTCCGCCCGCTGCCGGGCGCCGGGGACGTTATCCAGGATCCAGCGGATCTTGGTGCCGGAGAAATAGGCGTCGATGAGCAGTCCCGTAGTGGAGACGATGCGCTCCTCCAGTCCCTGCCGCTTCAGCTCCTCGCACAGCTCCGCCGTCCGACGGCACTGCCAGACGATGGCGTTATACACCGGCTGGCCGGTGGCCTTATCCCAAACAATGGTGGTCTCCCGCTGGTTGGTGACACCGATGCCGGCGATGCTGCCCTCCGGCAGCTCCCGGATGGCCTCCGCCGCCGCCAGACGCTCCGTGTCCCAGATGGTCATGGGGTCGTGCTCCACCCAGCCCGCCTGCGGGTAGATCTGGGGAAAGGGATGCTGGGCCTTGGCGGCGATCTGCCCCGCCCGGTCAAATACGATGGCACGGGAGCTGGTAGTCCCCTGATCCAGTGCCAGAATATACGATGCCATAGCCGTCTCCTCTTTTCTTTTTGGTGGGTTTGTGGTATACTGTCCATAGAATGATTCTTATTTTACCATAGGAAGGATGAAATTTCCATGACAAATCTCACCGAGTTCACCTTTCTCTCCAGCGACGGCAAGACCCAGCTCCACGCCATGCAGTGGCTGCCGGAGGGGACGCCCCGTGCCGTGCTGCAAATTTCCCACGGCGTAGCCGAGCACATCGGCCGCTATGACGGCTTCGCCCGCTACCTCAATGAGCAGGGGCTGGCGGTGGTGGGCCACGACCATCTGGGCCACGGCGGCTCCCTGCCGGAGGGCGGGACCCCCGTCTACTTTGGCGACGGCACCCCGTGGGAGACGGTGGTGGCGGATATCCAGCTGCTGCACGAGCAGCTGCGGCGGGAGTTTTCCGGTGTGCCGCTGTGCCTCATGGGCCACAGCATGGGCTCCTTTCTGGCCCGCAGCTACCTGATCCGCTATCCCGGCACCCTGCGGGCCGCCATTATCATGGGTACCGGCTGGCAGCCACAGGCCAAGCTGACCGGAGGCCGTGCCGTGGCGGAGGTGGTCTGCGCCGCACAGGGGCCCTCCTCCGCCAGCAAGCTGGTGAACGATCTGGCCTTCGGCGGCTATAACAAGGCCTTTGCTCCCAACCGCACCGGCTATGACTGGCTGTCGGCGGACTCCGAAAATGTGGACCGCTACATTGCCGACCCCCTCTGCGGCGCCGATGCCACGGTGGGGCTGTTCCGCCAGATGCTCCACGGCATCGCCTTCAACCAGAACCCCAAGAATCTGGCCCGCATGGACAGCAGCCTGCCGGTGCTGCTGATCTCCGGCGACCGGGATCCGGTGGGCGATATGGGCAAGGGTGTCCGCCGCACCGCCGACGCCTTCCGCAAGGCGGGCCTGTCGGACGTGACTCTGAAACTGTATCCCGGTCTGAGGCACGAGATCCTCAACGAAGGCCCCATGCGCCAGACGGTCTATGAGGACATCTGGCACTGGCTGGAGCCGCATCTGCCGGCCCGTTAAAATCTCGCTAATTGAAATACGGTTCACCCACAAGAGGGCAGCCTGCAGCTGTCCTCTTTTCTTTTTTGAAAATACTGGCTCCATTTTGTCATTTCTGTCATTCGGTCAGTCAGAAAATACCAGTTTTCAACATTTTTCTCATACTTTTCTCATATCGGACTAATATGTCATTTTATAAAGAATTTGTGGGAATTTTTTGAATAAATCACGAAAAATCGGTTGACTTTGCAGTGGAATGGGGGTATATTATAGGTCACAAACGTACAGGGCCCGACATTGTCAAATGCGTCGGTGCGGGCTGTGCGTTTTATTCCTACCCGTACATGACGGGCTTTCGACCGGGAGGTGAGTGAAATGGCCTATATGCGCTTGGGCGATCTGCTGGTGGCGTCCGGGACCATCACAGGGCAGCAGCTGGAGCGTGCTCTGGCACTCCAGAAGGAGACAAAGCAGCGGCTGGGCGATGTGCTGATCCAGAACGGCTTCATCACGGAGGCACAGCTCATTGACGCTCTGCGTGTGCAGCTGGGCGTGGACTTTGTGGACCTGACGGCCATTTCCATCCCCGTGGAGCTGGCCCAGTATGTCCCCCGGAACATCGCCAAGAAATACTGCGTGGTGCCGGTGAAGCTGGTACGCAACAGCCTGTATCTGGCCATGAGCGATCCTCTGGACTTCGTGGCTCAGGACGAGGTCAAAACCGCCTCCCGCAAGCGCATCATCCCCATGATCGCCACCCGCAAGGCCGTGGAGCAGGCCATCAGCCGCCTGTACGGCAGTGAGGGTACGGCACGGGTCATCGAGGAGATGAAGCGAGAGGCCGGCAGCAGCAGCGATATCGTCCCCGCCCAGATGGCGCAGGACACGGCGGACCCGCAGGAGTCCGCCCCCACCATCCGCTTCGTCAACGCCCTCATCGAGCGGGCCTATACCGAGCGGGCCAGCGACATCCATCTGGAGCCGCAGGAGGGTGAGATGGTGGTGCGGATGCGCATCGATGGTCTGCTCCGCCGCATCCTGACGGTGCCTGCCGACCTGCAGAATACCGTGATCTCCCGCCTGAAAATCATGGGCGGTATGAATATTGCCGAGCATAAGATCCCGCAGGACGGCCACGCCATCCAGTCGGTGCGGGGCCACAGTCTGGATCTGCGTATCTCCTCCATGCCCACGGTGTATGGCGAGAAGATGGTGCTGCGTCTGCTGGATAAGTCCGCTCAGGCCCTCAGCAAATCCCAGCTGGGACTGGAGGGGCAGGATCTTGACAACTACAACGCTCTGCTGCGAAACACCAGCGGCGTCATTCTGCTGGTGGGTCCCACAGGCTCCGGTAAGTCCACCACCATGTGCAACATGATCCGGGATCTGTCCCGTGAGGAGGTCAACATCGTCACGCTGGAGGACCCGGTGGAGTACCACATCCCCGGCGTCAGCCAGTGCCAGATCAACGAAAAGACCGGCATGACCTTCGCCAGCGGCCTGCGAGCCATCCTGCGTCAGGACCCGGACATCATCTCCGTGGGTGAGATCCGGGACGGCGAGACGGCCTCCATCGCCATGCGGGCCGCCATCACCGGTCATCTGGTGTTCTCCACTCTGCACACCAACGACGCCGTGTCCGCCGTATACCGGCTCAAGGACGTGGGCGTGGAGCCGTGGCTGGTGGCCAGCGCCCTGCGGGGCGTGGTGAGCCAGCGTCTGCTGCGGAAGGTCTGCCCCCACTGCAAGAAGGGCTATCAGCCCTCCGCCGAGGAGCTGGCCCTGCTGGGGATGCCGGAGGACAGCCATGTCACCTTCTATAAGGGCGAGGGCTGTCCGGAGTGCCATCACTCCGGCTATACCGGCCGCCGGGCCGCCTTCGAGATCCTGATGCTCAGCGGTCGCCTGCGGCGGCTCATCAGTGAGGGCGCCAACGAGGAGCAGCTGACGGAGGAGGCCCGCAAAAACGGCTTCCGCTCCATGAGGGAGAGCTGCCGCCGGCTGGTGCTGGAGGGTGTCACCTCCGCCGAGGAGGCCGCCCGCATCATCAACACCACAGTAGACGAGTAATTGCGTAAAACCCGGCACGGAAGGAGCGGAGACACGCCATGACCACATACCGTTACAAGGGCCAGACCAAGGACGGAACGGCTGTATCCGGCGTCATCCGGGCCTATGACGAGTTCGAGGCCGCCAGCCGCCTGCGGGAGACCGTAGCCGTTATCACCCGGCTGGAGGAGGTACGGGAGAAGAAGGAAAACATCTTCAACCGCCCCATCGGCCTGAAGATCAAGGAAAAGGAGCTGGCCCTGATCTGCTCCCAGTTCGCCATTATCCTCTCCGCAGGGATGTCCATTCAGCACTGTGTGGAGATGGTGGCGGCCCAGACCAGGAACCGCCACCTTCGCCAGATGCTGGAGAAGGTGGCCGAGGAGGTGGGCGCAGGCTACTCCATGGCCCAGAGCTTTGAAAACAACGCCCCCTATCTGCCCAAGACCTTCATCGAGACGGTCCGGGCCGGAGAACAGTCCGGCACGCTGGAGGAGTGCTTCCAGCGGCTGCACCGATACTATGATAAATCCGCCAAGACCAAGGCCAAGGTGGTCAGCACCCTGACCTACCCCGCCATGGTCATTGTGGTGGCCATCGTCGTGTTTATTATCATCATCGCCGTGGCCGTCCCGGCCTTCAACGATGTCTTTGCCGAGATGGACACCCAGCTGCCGGGCATCACCCGTGTGCTGCTGGCCACCAGTGACTTCTTCGTGGGCTGGTGGTGGCTGCTTCTGCTGATCGCCGCCGGGCTGGGCATTGCCTATATGGTGGCCCGCCGCTCTGTTCAGGGCCGGAAGGCCATCGCCGCATGGAGCCTCACCAAGGCCCCCCTCCACCGACTCCATACCCTCAACGCCGCCGCACAGTTCGCCCACAGCATGGCCACCATGCTGACGGCCGGTCTGCCGGTCCACAAGGCTCTGGATGTGACCGGCAACGTGATCAGCAACTACACCTTCGCACTGGCCGTGCAGGAGGTGAAGCAGAAGGTGGAGCGTGGCCGCACCATTTCCGAGAGCATGGGTCAGATCGAGTACTTTCCCAAAATGCTGACGGAGATGGTGGGCGTAGGCGAGCAGTCCGGCTCGCTGGAGGAGACGCTGGACGTCATCGGTGAATACTTTGACAACGAGGTGGAGGTCACCACCGCCCGCCTGCTGTCGGTGCTGGAGCCCATCATCACCATCGCGCTGGCGGTGATCGTGGTGGTGCTGCTGCTGGCGGTGTATCTGCCGCTGTTCACCCTCTACGGCGGAATGTAAGGCCGCCGCACCCAAATTCGTATCCTATCCGTATAACAACCCTGTACGGATCAAGATAAAAACCGCAAAAAATAGCAAAAAATAATAGGAGATGTAGAACTATGCTGAAGAAACTGCAGAACAAGAAGGGCTTCACTCTGATGGAGATGCTGATCGTCGTCGCCATCATCGCTGTGCTGGTGGCCATCGCCATCCCCGTGTTCAACGGCGCCCTGACCAAGTCCAAGGAGGCCGCTGACGTGGCCAATGTCCGTGCTACCTATGCCGAGTGGCAGACCGCTATGCTCACCGAGAACACCAAGGCTCCCGCTGATAAGGATGCTTTCCTGAAGGGTCCCACTGGTAATGATACCCTGACCCTGAACTATCCTGACAAGCTGACCGTCGCCGACGGCACCATCACCTACACCGCTTCTAAGCTGACTGATGCCGCCAATGCCGACAGCAAGACCTTCACTTGGACTCTGGGTACGCCCGAGATCAACTGACATCCGCTTGTCACATTCACACGCAACAGCTCCCGCACCGGCCCGGCTGGGCCGGTGCGGGGCGACCCGTCTCTCATCGGGCGGGGATGGCCGTGGGTTGGCGTCCCTCCCCGCTCCGTGAGAGCAGTCCCATCTAAAGGAGAGCCTCCCCCATGCTGTATGCCGATCCCTTCCTAACTGTTTACTGCTGCCTGCTGGCCGCCCTGCTGGGTGCGTGCATGGGCAGCTTTCTGAACTGTGCAGCCTGGCGCATCGTCCATGGGGAGAGCGTGCTGCGTGGCCGGTCCCACTGCGACGCCTGCGGCCATGTGCTGACGGTGCGGGACCTGATCCCGGTGGTCAGCTATCTGGCCGCCCACGGACGCTGCCGCTACTGCGGGGCCAAGCTCTCCCGGCGTCACGTTCTGGCCGAGGCCGTCTCGGCGCTGGTGTTCGTGACGCTGCTGCTGCATTATGATATTTCGCTCCAAGCTCTCGAAGGCTGGTGCGTGGCCGGCATCCTGCTGGTCTGCTCCTTTGCGGATTTGGAGGGGTACATCATCCCCGACCGTTTTATAGCGGTCGGCGTTGTGCTATTTATCATCACTCTTTTCTTCGCCCCCCAGCCGCTCCGGCGGGCGCTGGACGGCGCCATCGGCGGTCTGGCGGTGGCGGGGTGCGTGCTGCTTCTGGTGCTGGGAATGGAGAAGCTGCTGGGCCGTGAGGCCATGGGCGGCGGCGACATCAAGCTCCTGTTCCTGACGGGGCTGTTTTTGGGCTGGAAGCGGAACCTTCTGTGTCTGGTGGCGGCCTGCGTCATCGGCATCGTGTGGGGACTCCTGCAAAAAAAACGGGACGGCGGCGAGGCCATCCCGTGGGGCCCCAGCATCGCCCTTGGCGCTTGGCTGACGGCGCTGTGCGGCCAACAGATCATCGACTGGTATCTGGGGCTGCTGTAATTCTTGAAAGTGAGGACGAGCATTTTGGAAAAGATCGTTGGCTTTGACATCGGTGAGAGCAGCGTCAAGCTGGTATATTTCGCCGGTGCGGACCTGAAAAAGGCCGTCACGGCGGAGCTGCCGGACAACATGGTCTCCGGTTCGAGGATTTTGTCCATGGACGCCATGGCGGACTTCCTGCGCCAGACGGCCAAAAGTAACGGCATCCCCCTGACCCATGCGGCGCTGGTGCTGCCCTCCACGGAGGTGTTCACCCGTGAGCTGGTGATGCCCGCCATGACGGAGCAGCAGCTGCTGTATAACCTGCCCTATGAGTTCCGGGACTATTTGACGGAGGAGAAGAGCAAGTACTTCTTCGACTATTCCATGCGGGAGGTGCTGCAGGACGAGTCCGGCCAGCCCACGGAGATGAATCTGCTGGCCTGCGCCACCCTGAAGGGCACCGTGGAGAGCTATCGGACCATGCTGCGCCGGGCGGGCTTCCGCCTGCGGGTGCTGACCCCCAGCGAGTGCGCGTACAGCGCCGTGCTGCAGGCCTACTACCGCCGCACCCAGCAGGAGGGCCATGACCTGTGCGTGGTAAATCTGGGCCACAGCGCCACCTTCCTGTATATCTACCGGGGCGGCCACTTCGCCAGCCGCCGGGAGATCGAGGTGGGGATGTCCGATCTGGAGCATCTGGTGGCCGATCAGTGCAGCGTGGACATCCACGTGGCTCACGAGTATGTGCGCCAGAACTACAACCATGTGCTGGAGTCGGAGCAGGCCCGTGAGCTGTATGGCCGCATCGCCGTGGAGGTGGTGAAGGCCGTGAACTTCTTCAACTACAACAACCGGGAGCGGGAGCTGACGCAGCTGTGCCTGTGCGGCGGCGGCAGCGCCATTCAGCCGCTGTACGACACCATCGCCGATACCACCGGCATGACGCTGCACACCTCCGCCGAGCTGCTGGGCCAGCGGATGTCCACCGAGGAGCCGTGGATGTACCTGCGGGCCATCGGCGGCGTGGATCTTGGCATCAAGGGGGGCCTGCGATAATGGCAGAAAAGATGAAAAAGGGGCCTTCGGAGGCCGGTCGCAAGACCCTCAAATGCCCCCATAAGCAGGGCATCAATCTGAATATGCGGGAACAGAAGGGCAATCCCCGTCTGACCCTGCTGGTGGGCTGTCTGGCCATCGTCATTCTGGCGGGCTGCGTGGCCAAGTTCGGCGTCATTGACCAGTACCGCCGGCTGGATGCGGCGCAGGCCGCCTACGCCTCCGTTCACACGGAGTATACCCAGATGCAGGAGCTGCTGAAGGGCTACGACCGTCTGCTGATGGAATACCGCACCTACTCCATGGAGTGGGCCACCGACGGCAGCGAGGACAACGGCACTCTGGTGGACCGCCAGAAGGCGCTGGATCTGCTGGAGCAGGAGATGCTGTCCCGTGGACGGCTGGTATCGCTGCAGGTATCCGGCAACAAGATGATAGTGGCCATGTCCGGCATGAGTCTGGATCAGATCTCCCGGATGTTTGACGTGATCCAGCAGTCCCCCATCGTCAGCAATGTGGAGCTGAATCTGGCCTCCACGGAGGACGGCAACGTCTCCACCATTCTGGACTTCACCGTCCGCATCACCCTACGCAGCGCAGAGGAGGCAGACAAATGAACCGGGAATTGACAAGACGGGAAAAGACCCTGCTGCTGGTGCTGATCGTGGTTGTGCTGGTGGCGGGCTACTGTAAGCTGATCCTCATCCCCATCAACGATCAGATATCCAGTTATCGGCTGAACATGGAGGCCGAGCAGACGGAGCTGGACGCCAATCAGGGGAAAATGGCCCAGATGCAGAAGATGCAGAAGGCCATCGACGAGATCAAGGCGGCGGGCGAGAAGCGCACCATCCCCCAGTACGACAACAGCGGCAAGCTGATGATCGAGCTCCACGAGATCATGAGCGACACGCTGGACTATTCGCTGGACTGCTCTGCGGGTACCGTGCAGCAGGACTATATCATGCTGCGGCCCATCGTCATGACCTTCCGGACCTCCACCTATGCGCAGGCCCGGCAGATCGTGGATCGGCTGTGCTCCAGCGAGAACATCAGCCAGATCTCCGACATGAATATGAACACCTATACCGAGGGCCGCAACAGCGGCACCGTGGAGACCACGCTGGTCATCACCTACTTCGAGATCATGTCCTGAGGATGCCGTGGGGCGGGGAGCTTTTTCTATGACTGAGAGAAAACTACAACGGAATAGACGGGGCTTCACGCTGACGGAGGTGCTGCTGGCGCTGGCCATCCTCATCATCCTGCTGGCGCTGGCCATGATCCCCATCAGCCGCCACCAGCGCAACATCCGCCAGTCGGAGCTGGATTCCAAGGCGGAGACCATCTATCTGGCGGCTCAGAACCGCCTCTCCCAGCTGCAGGCCAGCGGCCGCAGCGACGAGTACGGCAAGGACCGGGCCACGGCCCTGAACAACATCCCCTGGGACGCCGAGCAGGATAAGTACACCACCAGTACTCTGTACTACGTCACCTCCGCCGCCAAAAGCACCGACACCTCCGCCGCCGGGAGCATCCTGCCCCGTGAGCAGGTGGAGGCGGAGCTGTGGGACGCCAACTGGGTCATCGAGTATGACCCCGGCAGCGGCAGTGTTTACGCCGTGTTTTACAGCGAAAAGCCCATGCAGTACAGCTTCGACGCCTTCAACCCCCTGCGCTCACGGGATCGCCGGGTGCAGGAGGGGGCTACCGTGGGCTACTACGGCGGCGACAGCGTCCAGAGCGAAGACACCGGCAAGCTGACCCCCAAGATGGAGATCATCAACAAGGAGCGTCTGCTGCTGAAGGTCAGCTGTGACACGCCCCGTGACCCCCTGCACTTCTATGTGACGGTGACGGACGCACAGGGCCACTCCACCGGGCGGATGGAGCTCACCGGCTCCGAAGTCAACGTCTCCTACCGCACCTATACCGTCACCATGGTGCTGGACGACCTGACGGAGGGCAAGCGCTTCTCCCAGCAGCGCCGCTTCCGGCAGCTGACCCCCGGCTCCGACCTGACATTGAAGGTGGAGGTAGAGAGCGACAGCCGTCTGGTGGACTCCGTCACTGGCAAGCTCACCACCAACAGTCTCTTTGCCGAGGTCCGGGACGGCGGCACCACCGCCGTGGTTACCTATGCCCGGCATCTGCAAAATCTGGACGAGGGCTCCGGTCTGCCCACCGCCATCACACGGGCGCTGCAGGAGCAGGATATCCAGTTCGTCAACACCGGCATGGACGACGGCTGGGACAGCTGCTATCCGGGTCGGAGGTTCATCCCCATCTATAACGAGAACCTCGCCTATTACGACAGCACCGTCGCCGTAGGCACCCAGTCCTATCACCCTGTGATCTATGAGCTGCCGGTGGATACCGACGGCGACGGCGGCCTGTTCGAGAGCTTCCGGGGCACCTTGCGAAACATCCGTCTGTGCGGTGCCGAGATCAGCGCCGGCGGCAATGCCGGCGGTCTGGCCGGCTCCCTCCGGGGCGGCACCACCATTGAGGGCTGTCAGGTCTACCTGAGCCCCACCCGTGACAAGCTCAGCAGCAAAAACGAGCAGGATATCTGGATCAGCGGCGCCACCGCCGGTGGTCTGGTGGGCCGCTGTGGCTATGACCTCACCGTCCGCAACAGCTTCGCCTCCACGGTGCTGGAGGGCGGACGCTGCGCCGGCGGTCTGGTGGGCTACATCAGCGGCACCCGCACCGTCTATGTGGAGCACTCCTACGCCGACTGCTACCTCTACGCCTCCGGCACCACCGGCGGCCTCATCGGCAGCTGCATCGGCACGGCGGACATCACCCTGCGGGACTGCTACACCGCCGGCTTCCAAGAGGCCGACGTCATGGCGGGTCTGGTGGGCGGTGAGTTGTCCTACGGCGACGTCATCGACACCTGTTACAGCGCCAGCGCCCGGCTGAACGGCAGTGAAAAACTCACCTACTCCACCACCAAGCCTGCGGATGTCACCACCGGCAAGCCCGATATCACCAGCACCTACTATATGTCCCACGGCGACCACGACATGGACGGCACGGTCTTTGCCGACTATGAGCAGTGGAGCGGCCGCAACCGGGCCAACGCCATCGAGAAGTACCTCAACGACGCCTTCACCGCTGAGACCGGCGGCAGCGACACCGTGGCCTATAACCTGGTGGACGGCATGGGCTTGGGCGCTTACTCCTATCCCCGCCTGATGGGACTGACCCACTACGGCGACTGGCAGGCTCAGTTCGAGGCCGGTACACTGGTGTACTACGAGGTCTATTCCGACGGCAGCTACGGCTTCCGTGGCGCCAACAAGTCCACCGTCAAAACCACCGGCACGGTGGCGGGCGACGGCTACGGCATGGTGTACAGCACGCTGCCGGAGCAGGATCTGACGGTGCGCTACTCTCTGGGTGGTCGGGAGGTCACCTCTACCCTGTACCGGGCCAACGCCATCGACATGGGCGGGGGCTACTACCTGCTGCCCCTGCCCCGGACACTGGTGAACACCACCGAGGTATCCACGGACTTCTACCGCCGGGTACAGGTGGAGGACACCACCTACTACTTCAATCCCCATTTCACCTGCTGGGTATCGGAGGGCTCCGAAGCCCCGGAGGCCCCCAGCGAGATCGGCATCCGCACGGCCCGGCAGCTGAATAACCTGAGCCTGTACTATGAGCAGTACAGCCCCCTGCTGGCCAAGGACACCACCCTCCAGCAGGAGCGCAGCATCGACTACTCCGGCTACGACTGGGCAAACTACGGCCGCAGCGGCGCCGCCGTCACCAGCCAGCAGCCCATCGGCAGCAGTGCCGTTGTCCCCTTTACCCACATCTATGACGGCGGCATCTATCCCATCGCCGCTGTGCCGCTCCAGAGTCCCAACGGCGGCGACTACGCCGGTCTCTTCGGCCTGAATCAGGGTAGTCTGCGGAATGTGGTGCTCACCACCGGAGAGCAGGACTACTCCGTGACCCTGCAGGGCATCCTGCGCCTGCGTACCGCCTATGTCGGCGCACTGGCAGGCCGCAATGACGGCACCATCTACAACTGTGCTGCGGCGGGCTACTCCGTCACAGCCCACGCCTATCAGGGCAGCGTCCTGTATATGGGCGGCTTCGTGGGCTATAACGCCGGGACCATCCGCTCCGGCAGCGTCAGTACTCCCTCCCTCACCGCCAGCAGCAACTATGCCCGTCTGCTGATGGGCGGCTTCACCGGCGGCAACAGCGGTCTGGTGAGCCAGAGCTACGCCATGGCCAACGTGGAGGTACTCCAGATCCGTGGCGGCGGCGTGGCCCTCAGCGGCTTCGCCGGGGAGAACATCGGCTCGATCCGCAGCAGCTACTGCGCCACGGCCCTTACCTCCCCCGGTGCCGATACCTACGGCTTCGCCCCGGCCACCGGCAGCACCTCCGGCTGCTGCTATCTCAGCGGCGGTACCTATCGCTTCGTGGGACAGGTCCATCTGTATGATTACAGCGACCAGTCCGGCGCACGGGCCGTCAATGAGCAGGGACTGAAGGCCCTGACCCTCAACGGCTTCTCCTCCGCCGATGCCAGCCACACCTATCACCACAGCAAAACCCTGAACACCGACGGGCAGGCCTATCCCTATCCCACCGGTCTCACCGGCCACGGCAGCCCCGTCCACTACGGCGACTGGGTGACCCCCGCCGATCTGGGTACGCTGGGCATGGTGTACTGGGAGCACGAGGAGGGCGGCAGTAACCCCGGCTATCACTTCTCATACATCGGCTTTGAAAACGGCGTCCGCAAGGACGGCAGCAGCCTCTGCACCGCCCACGACGACGGCGGCAAGATCACCGCCTACGGCTACGGCTACTACTGGTCCAAGGGCGAGACGGAACCCCTGCTGGAGACCCAGCGCATCGCTCTGGACGGCCGCAATACCGAGGCGGCGGCGGAGCTGGAGAAGCAGATGCCTCCGTTCAGCTTCGTCACCTATCAGACCTCCGACACCGGTCTGCGGCTCCTCAGCGGCACCACCGGCAACGGCTACTGGTTCCTGTCTCAGGGGGATGTGTGGTTCACCTACACCGTCAGTCCCTTCTTCGCAGATTCCTACGCCGTCACCGCCGTCAGCACCGGCATTACCGGCGGCACCACCGGCGTGGAGCCCGGCACGGATGCCCTGCCCTATCAGGTGCGGTCCGTGGAGCAGCTGCAATACATCAACTGGAGCTACTACGACGATCAGGGCAGCTCCACCCGTGACGTGACGGGCAGCGGGAGTATGTACAAGTACTACCCCTATCTGCAATATAGCCGTGTCAACTGGGGCTACCAGAGCAAGGAGGATGCCATTGCCGGCGACTCCACCGGCGGCACCCGTCCCATCCGCACGTGGAAGCAGAGCCATGACCTCAACGGCCAGAGCCTGGCGGATCCCACGGATGCCTCCCTGAATTACAGCTTCCATCCCATCGCCGGCTCTGTCTACGACAGCGGCAGCAGCACCGACTACCGTATGGTGCTGTACAACTGGTTCGGCAGCAAGTACGACGGCCAGAGCTACTACATCAAGAACGTGAACATCGACTCCTACTGCTACAACGTGGGCCTCTTCGGCACCACCGCCGGTGCAGAGATCGCGAACATCGTCCTTTATAGTGACAACGGCGCCGTCATCCAGCGCAATACCGATCCCACGCCCTCCAGCGGCACCCGGACGGTGCGCCAGTATTCCACCTCCTACGCCTTGGGCGGTCTGGTGGGCATCGCCTATGACTACAACAGCAGCATGGGCAACGGCAGCATCACCAACTGCGCCATCGCCGGCTACACTGTGGCCGACAACAGCCGTAACAAGCAGCATCTGGGTGAGGCCGCCATCGGCGGGCTGGTGGGTGTCTCCAGCGTCAACCTCAACAAGTGTTCCGCCGTGGTGGATCTGCAGATCAACTGCACCCACGTCGATACCAACGGCTACATGAACGCCGCCCGCTACGGCAA
>ENA-OUQP01001363-OUQP01001363.1-human-gut-metagenome-genome-assembly--contig:-NODE-1363-length-16807-cov-10.436426_pt1 | contig 16807 bp, 21 predicted proteins | sample MGYA00237951_ERZ548836 | MGnify/ENA primary metagenome ERZ548836 (study PRJEB26490, sample SAMN05194702) | human gut metagenome | biome: terrestrial biome; feature: human-associated habitat...
AAGGTCATTTTGCAGACACTCTTTTCGGGAGTTTCCACGCTTACCAGTTTCATAGAAATCGAACCTCCGTGTTGCCCCAAAAGGAGCGAATTCAAACATTAGTAAAGTTATTATAGCACAAGTGGGGCAAAAGCGGTATAATAAAACAGAGAAAAAGTGCGAAGAGGACACTTTTGCCAGCCGGAACGGGCCGGCATGAGGGGCTTTTTTGCAGGGAATACGAAAGGATGTGCATCGTATGCGCTTGTTTGACGTTCTGGGGCCGGTCATGATCGGGCCCTCTTCCAGCCACACGGCGGGTGCAGCCAAAATTGGATACACGGCACAAAAGCTGCTGGGCGATATCCCGGTGGATGCCGACATCGGTCTGTATGGCAGCTTTGCCACGACAGGCCGAGGCCACGGCACCGATCGTGCGCTGGTGGCAGGTCTGCTGGGCCTCCGCCCGGATGATCCCCGCCTGCCGGACAGCTTCGGGCTGGCCAGAGAGCAGGGCATGAAGTTCAGCATCCACCCGGTCGAGCTGCGCTCGGCCCACCCGAACACCGCTGTGCTGCGGCTGACGAGCCGAACCGGCCGGGTCCTTTCGATGAAAGCGGCCTCGGTGGGCGGCGGACGCATCCGCGTCACCGAGATTGACGGTGTGCCCGCCGATTTCGGCGGCGACAGCAACACCCTCATCATCCACAACGAAGACACCCCCGGCTGCATCGCAGAGGTCACGACCTCGCTGGCGCTGCGGCGGATCAACATCGCGTCGATGCAGGTGTTCCGCGCCGGGACGGGCAGTTACGCCGTTATGGTGCTGGAATGCGATTCTCACATCCCCCACCCGCTGGTGCAGCAGCTTGCGCTGATGCCCGGCATCCTGAAAGTGACCTGCCTGAACGTAGACGAACCCGAAGAAAATGCGGAGGACTGAGCGATGGCTTTTTTATCCTGTGAAGAAATGCTGGCAGCAGCCCGCACCCAGAACATCTCGCTGGCCGAGGCGGTTTTGCGCAGCGACCTGGCGGAGAGCCGCCTGACCGAGGAGCAGAGCCGCCATGGGATGCGGCATCTGTGGCACGTCATGGAGGCCACCAGCCGGGATTACGACCCTGCCCAGCGCAGCCGGAGCGGCCTTTCCGGCGGCGACGCCGCCAAAGTGGAACAGGCGCATCGGGCAGGCCGGAGCTACGGCGGCGATTACCTGGCCGAGGTGACAGCCGAAGCGCTCAAGACCGCCGAGTGCAATGCCTGCATGAAGCGGATCGTGGCCGCGCCCACCGCAGGCAGCTGCGGCGTTCTCCCGGCGGTGCTGCTCCCGCTGGCCCGCGCGGGCGAAGCCGATGAGACCGCCATCTGCGAAGCGCTCTACGTGGCCGCAGGCTTCGGTCAGGTCATCGCTGCTCGCGCAACACTGGCCGGTGCCGAGGGCGGCTGCCAAGCCGAGGTCGGAGCCGCCAGCGCCATGGCTGCGGCAGCGCTTTGCCACCTCAAGGGCGGCACACCGGAACAGTGTTCCGCAGCGGCCGCCATGGCGCTGGGCAACCTGCTGGGCCTGGTCTGCGACCCGGTGGCGGGTCTGGTGGAAGTCCCCTGCATCAAGCGGAATGTCGTTGGCGCAGTGAATGCCGTCTCCTGCGCCAATATGGCGCTGGCCGGGGTGGACTATGCCATCCCCTGTGACGAGGTCATTGACGCCATGGGCCGCGTCGGAAGCCTGCTCTCCCCCGACCTCCGCGAGACTGGCCAGGGCGGCCTTGCCGCAACGCCCACCGGCATCCGCATTGCCGAGCAGCTGGCGGAAGAAACGTAAAAACGAAAAGACGTACTTTTTTCAAAGGCGAAAATAAAATTCTGAAAAATCCAAAGAAAATTTCAAAAAACCGTTGACAAAACCCCTCCTCAGTGATAAAATACATCATGTTCCGACCGGAACGTATGCGTTGGTAGCTCAGCTGGATAGAGTGACTGACTACGAATCAGTAGGCCGGGGGTTCGAGTCCCTTCCATCGCACCAAGTAAAATCCCACGATTGACCGTTGAAAATACGGTGTAAATCGTGGGATTTCTTGCTTTACATAGGCTTCAAAAGGGCTGGAAAGTGCCTCATTTGTGCCTTACTGCCCCAAAAACTGCCTTGCCGTGTGCCTTACAGAGTGCCTTATGCTGGATGCCCGGCGGGGCGGTTTTGTGCCTGTTTACCGCCTGTTTGATAGCAAAAAAGCCTGTCCGGTGTTGTAGCCGGGCGGGCTCTTGTGCTATATGGGGTTCAGTACCCTTTCAGGATGTTCAGTGCATCCAGTGTCTTTGCTGTGTCAAGCAGTTCAGCTTGTGACTTGTCAATGGCTTCGATGATGCTCCACAGAAGCGTGTAGTACATGGGCAGCTCACGCCAGAGGGCTTCCAAATCGTACTCACTACAATCAACTTCCCGCTTGAGTTCATCCACCTTCCCGCGGGTGCACATCCAGCTGTCCATGATAAAGAGAAGGTTCTTCAGGTCGGCCAGATGCCCCATCGTGGTTCCCACGTCCAACGCTTCCACTTGCTTTGCAGTCAGGATCATTATCTTGTCCCCCCCCCTTCAGGCTCTGATAATGCCGCTTGCGAAGATCCACACCAACTGCACTTTGTCCGGTGCCGCTTTCTGCAAACGGGTGTTGATTGCGTCGATTATGTTCTCCTTCTGGTCGCCCAGATCGCCAAAGAACAGTGCGTCCACGCTGGTGTCAAGCAGAGCTGCCAGTGTCTTGGCCTCGCAAAGCCGGAACTCGGTTTCCCCGTTCAGCTTCTTATTCAGCGTGTTGGTGGTGATCTGCAGCGCTCTTGCCACGTTCTCCTGCTTCAGACCGCGTTCCCGAATCATAGCACGAATATCGTTCATACCTCAACTCTCCTATCTGGGGCTGGATCGTGCCCCGCTCTACCCGGCGGGCTTCCATCTTCCCGCCGGGGATCCTCTGACTGTGTTACTGGACTTCCAGCGGCTTCACCTGCGATGCACCAAAGAACGATGCCCGGTAGGTCTGGCCGTCTCCCTTGCTGCTGTGGATAAGCACCGCCTGAAACAAGGCCTTTGCGCCATGCTCTACCATGTACCCGGCGGCCTTCCAGCCTGCCCAAGTGTTCACCGGCTCGGTGATCCCGGCGGTCTGCTGGGCTTCCTCGATGCGCTGGGCGTTGACCGGAGCAGCCTTTGCGCTGTTCCATGCCCGGTGCAGGGCTTCGGCAAAGCTGCTCACGCCCTTGCGGTACAGCTTCCATGCCTTGTGCATGATCTCGGAAAGATTGTACTTCATTTTAAGACCTCCGCTTTACTTTGCGGGTCTGCCTTGTTATAATGGGCTTGACCCTGTTGTGGGTTTGGCGTGGTGTGTAGTTGGTAGCTGGCACCGCGCCATTTTCTTTTGTACAGCTTGTCAGGAAGTGGGTTACTGTCTTAGCTGGCGTTCTGCTCTTGCGCTCCCGGTACATCCTTCGCCCCTTGCCTTCCGGTCGTGCTTCCCTTGCTGTGTCTTTATTATAGCACATTAACGTGCTTTCATCTATTGACAAATTGCATAACGTTAACGTTCGAGAACCATTCATATTGTACACGTTGACGTGCCGCACGCTTTGTGGTATAATCATCATAAAGAGGTGATAAAATGCCTATCAGTGAAGCAAAGAAAAAGTCAAACGCAGCTTATAACCGCCGTCAGGACAATATCATGCTGCGCCCGACTAAGGAAGACGGCGCACGTATTCGCAAGGCAGCCGCAGATGCTGGCAAGAGTGTCCAGCGGTTTTGTCTTGATCTTGTCCTGCCCCATTGCCCAGAAGTGGCAGATGTGCTTACAAAGGACACCGCCGGGGAAGTAGAAAAGAGTGAGGTGTAATCATGGCAAATACCTGTCCTGTATGCGGCGGCAAGCTGGGTTTGCTGAACCGTGAGAAAAGTGCGGACGGTCTGATCTGCGCCGGATGTAGCAGTTTCTTCTTTTCAAAACTGGGATTTCGGGCTGCAAAGCAACCGACAGATGTTCTTGTGGCTTACTGGGCTACACTAGAACAGCGTCGGAAGGTGTTCAAAGAAACCGATTCCATCTATGATGGTGACGCGCTCTTTGTGTCCATTGACAAAACCAACCGGCTGTTTTGTTTTGGGCACCGCGGCGGTGATAAAGGCCCTCGCATGATCTACAGCTTTGATGAAGTCGCCGGTTACGAATCTGACGCGCCAGACGATTTGACGGTGACAGAGACCAAAGGCGGCATTGGCCGGGCCTTGATCGGTGCAGCCGTTGCCGGTCCTGTGGGTGCGATTGTGGGCGCTGCCACTGCCAAAACAGAGACCCGCAAAGGTAGCCGCAGCAAAGAAAACGTGTCCATCCGTTTTACGCTCCCTCTTGGAGAAACCAGTCTGCCGACAACGGTTTATCCCGGCGGCATGACCGCTTTTCTCAAGAGATGCAAAGTCAGCCAGGAGAAGCCACAGGTCGCCGCTCCAGCTGCATCCAGCGTTGCTGACGAGCTTTTGAAGTTTAAGCAGCTGCTGGATATGGGAGCCATTACGGAAGCGGAGTACAACGCCAAGAAAGCCCAACTGCTGGGTTTGTGATACAGGGAAGGAAGTGTAAAATGATGGACTCTAATCAGGTTCTACAGTTAAAAGCTGTCTTTGATGGGATTGTACATACAACAGAAGATGGCATAGAATTTTGGTATGCACGTGAACTTCAACGCGCTTTAGGCTATGTACGCTGGGAAAACTTTGAGTTGGCTATAAAAAAGGCCATGACATCAGCCCAAACGGCGGAAAGCGTTGTGGCAGACCATTTTCGTGAGGTCACGAAAATGGTCCAAATCGGTAGCGGTGCAAATCGTGAAGTTTCCGATTATATGCTCACTCGGTACGCTTGTTATCTGATTGCTCAGAATGGCGACCCCAAAAAAACTGAAATTGCCTTTGCACAGGCATACTTTGCCTTACAGACACGTAAGCAGGAACTGCTTGAACAGCGCATTTCTGATTTGAATAGGGTGCAGCAGCGTCAGCAGTTGCGCACTTCTGAAAAGCGGCTTTCTCAAAATATCTATGAACGCGGTGTAGATGACCGTGGTTTTGCACGGATTCGCTCAAAGGGTGACAGTGCGTTGTTTGGTGGGCGGACAACAGAAGAAATGAAGATGCAGTATGGAGTGAAGAGCGGGCCACTTGCGGACGTTCTACCGCCTGTTACACTGGCGGCGAAGAATCTTGCAACGGAAATGACGAATCTGAATGTTGAACAAAAAGACCTTCAGGGAGAAAATTCTATCACCCGCGAGCATGTTCAAAATAATACCAGTGTCCGAAAGATGCTGCTAGATCGTGGTATTCGGCCTGAGGATCTTCCGCCAGAAGAGGACATTAAAAAGCTGGAACGCAGATTGAAGTCTGAAGAAAAGAAACTTGCCAAAGGGAAAGACGTTCTAAAATGACTTGCCCACTTTGCAAAGGTGAAATGAAACCTAGAACGACAATTTACACAGTGCAACCAAAGAACTGTGTTGTGGTCATCAAGAACGTGCCCTGCCTGAAGTGCGAACAGTGCGGCGAGGTGGTTCTGTCAGCTGACACTGTGGAGAAGATAGAACACATCTTGCAGACGGTCGAAAAGGCCGTGGCAGAGATCACCGTTGTGAACTTCCCGGATTGTGCAGCGTAACAGCCCGCTGGGACTGCCAGAGCGCGGATAAAGCCGCCGCAAGGAATATTTACCAATAAGCAACAAGAAAAGCCCACAGACACGCGCTGTCGCGGTCTGTGGGCTTTGTCATGCAGCGATTTTGTTGAGGTCAACAGAATCGTGTGGCTGAAGTGCTGCGCCCGGCGGGTGCTGCACGTTCAAAGGGTTTGGGATGCTGCCCAACAAGTCCTTGCAAGGCAAGGGGCTTTGTACATACAAAGACACTGCTTGCAGCGCCTATGGTGGTACCACGGCGCACTGCTTGCCGTGGTTTGGCGCTTCTTTTTTATAGCTGCCGGAAAATCCGGAAAATTTGCAGACACGATATGTGCGAGATCGGGAGGCGCTTTATCACCGCTTTACCACCGCTTCACAGTTTGCATGAAACACTGTACTTCCACCGCTGAATCACCGCTGAACTGTGTAGCGCGCCCGGCGGGGTGCAGGTCAGATGATGGCAGAGATTCCGTACTTCTCGACCAGCTCGCGCACATGCTCCTCGTATTTCTTCACCTGTTCGTCCCAGTATTCCACCGTGCGCTCCTGAACGCTGCCGTAGCGGCTCCATGCGTTCCAGCCGGTGCCGCGCCACGCTCTGGTGGTGATCACATCATCACGCCAGCGTTGGAGCTTGAGATTTCGGCTCAGGGCTATAAAGGCGGCTTGTTCGCGGTTCCGTGCCGCATTTAAGGTTGTGCCGTCCTCCTGCGAAATCTCTTTAAGGGTCTGGCCCTCGAAATAGTGGCGGCGCACAACGTCGGCTTGCTTGGCCGCCAAGTGGCTGAGGGCTTCTTCCAGAGCATTGTGCAGCTCTTCGGTGTATAGATCATCCTCGGCGGTCTGGAATGCCTGAGAAGCCGTCGGGTCTTCGATGATCTCCCCTTTGGTGCTGCTGCCCTCGTCTGCTTCATCAAGGCGAACGTCAAGACTACTGCACTCGTTCAGCGGGTTTGCAGATACAGCCACGCGCCTGCCGTCATCGGTTGTGACACCCCGTGTGTGCTCTCCACAGGTGGCGGTGCGAATCTGCTTCAACAGTGCGTAGCTCAAATACGTTGTGAAACTGCCCTGTTCTTCGTTGTAGTGCTTGGCAGCATAGTCCACCGCAAAATAACCTTCCTGCACAAGATCATCAAAAGACAGGCCTGCACTATCGGCAACGGGCTTGTTCTTCTCATACCATTGCCACAGCTGCCGCCGTACAAAGCCCTTGTTGACCTCCCACAGCTGGCCCAGTGCAAAGCTGTTCCCGGCGGCTGCCAGAGCAGCAAGGGCTGCGTTTGTGGCCTGCTGGTCGGTCTGCTTTGGTCGATTCTGCTCCATTGCTACATCCTTCCTTTTTTCGTGCGCATTTTTGTTCACAATGAGAGTTTATTGACACGATACGCGGGCGCGTATGACCGTGTGAACAAACTACGCACCTCGCCTTTTTTAGTGCGCACAAACGCGCACATTGACGTTCTCTTTTTTATGCCGCACAAATCCGCACAGACTTCTTTTTTAGGCTGCAAAAACTCGAATTTATATACACGATAACACGCGTCTATTAGCAATGTCAATAAAATGCTATAAAGTGCTATTTTTGTGCTGCAAAACATCCGCGTTGTGCCTGTTCAACGCCTGTTTCCACCTGCTTACCTCCTGTACGAATATTAGCCTTTTTCACCGCCGAAATGCTGTTTTGTGCCGCTTTACTGCCGCTTTCATTCATCACACGGCAACAACGAGAAAAGGCGCACAGGTTGCCCCATGCGCCTGGTTTACCTTGTGTTCGCTCGTGGATCACTCGTTATTCCGCGTCTCTGTATCAGGAATATTTCTATAGACGCCCTCACAAAGAGGGTGACTTTTGCTCAGGCGTGAAACTGGATGCTCATGCCAGACAGATTACATTCCATAAAATTCAAGTATTCCTTCCATGCTGCATTCTTGTCGTAATTGGCCAGCAGGTCGATTGTGTTCAAGGCGGCCGTCATCTGATCCGGGCCGCTGAATGCATCGTGACCGAAGGCTTCTAACTCTTCCGGCTTCATCATGTCGATGTACTCCCGCACAGCTGCGGTATACTCGCACACCTTCACACTCTCGTTGTTGTGGATCATTGTAAACTTTCTCATGGGGTTATCCTTTCTGTGCCCTTACTGGGCACATTCAAAATCAACACCGCCGGATTGCGGTCGGTGGGTCAACTGTGCATATAAGGCAGCAGCATGTGATAGATCATCTGCAAGACGTGCAGTGGAATGCTTGGCCCATGCTGCAGAGCCGTTTCGATACAGGCGATATACTGTTCGCCGGTTGCGTCAAAGTGGTATGGCTCCCGGCGGTGCGGGCGGTTTGGATTGCGTTTCATGGCTTCACCTTCTTTCTAACTCGCTTGTGACAGCGAGAAAACGCTGGCGGGGCTTGTCGAAGGTCAGGGGAACTTCACCCACACGGCCCTCTTTGTTTTTCGCTAGGACGGCTTGATATTGCTCTCCATCGTCCGAAAGAAGCAGGATAGCGTCCGCGTCCTGTTCCAGCTGGCCGGATTCCTTCAGATCGGCCGTGCTGGGGGCAGCGTGGGCGGCATTGCGGTTCAACTGGGCCAGTGCTACCACCAAAATGCCGGTAGTCTGTGCCAGCTCATGCAGGGCAATGGAAATGCCGGTGATCTGCTGATACCTGTCCTTGGCCTTGCCGTCTGCCAACAGCTGCAGATAGTCGATATAAACAGCCTGCGCCTTCATCCGCTGCGCCTGTGCCTTTACCCATCCAACACCCTTGCCGGACGCTGAACGGATGTACAGCGGCAATTTGTGCAGGTCTGCAAGGCCGTCAAGATCAGACTGCGGAACGGTCTTGCCCTTCACATCGGCCAGAGGGGCCGCCAGACGGTTCGCAATGATGCGGGCGGTCAGGGTGTCCGGGTCAGTTTCCAGCGAGAAATAACACACCCTCAGCCCCCGCCGGGCCTGTTCACAGGCCATTTGCAAGGATAAGGCCGTCTTGCCTGCGCTGGGTCTACCGCCGATGATGAACAGGTTACCGGGCGACAAATGCAGGTGCTTGTCCAGCACCGGGATGCCGCTGGGAATGTACCTCGGCTTTTCATCCAGTTTGCGGATGTAGGTGTCTACCAGCTCCCCGATAGACTTAAAGTCCTGTCCTTCCCGGTCAAGGGTCAGGGCTTCGCCCATCTGGCTATACAGGTCTGGCAGATCTGCGAAGGTGGTCAATGCGCTTCCGGCCTGCAGGGCCAGCGATTGGAACCGGGCCAAAGCGGCCTGCTCCCGAATGATCTGTGTCCAGTTCTCCACGTTCTCGCGGGTGATGCGGATGCACTCGGCTTCGCATTCCTGCGCACAGTCCAGAATAGCGATTTTCTGCTCTGGATAGCGGGCGCAGGCTGCCACTGCATCCAATTTGCCCTTCGCGTTCCAGAGACCGGACAGAGCCGCAAACACCGGCTGAAGGTCTGGGGGAAAGTGTTCGATTTCCAAATCCGGCAGGGCGTAGGGTGCAAGGTTTGGCTTGATAAGCAAGGCCCCCAATAAAATTTTGTGAAGGTTCACGTCAGTACCTCCAACTTCCGTTCCGGCTGCTGTTCGGGCTTCTTCCGGGCTTCCGCATCGCCCAGAGTGCGCACCCCGTCAGCCTGCCAGCTTTTCAAGATGCCGCTGACGTACTTCCAAGACCTGTGCCCGCTCTCAGCGGCTTCGTCAAATGCCAAACAGATCACCTCTGCTGGAATAGAATCGCGGTAGCGTTGTAGCTTGTCCAGCGCAGAGCGCGGAAACACGCCTATCACCTGTTGGAAGTGCTGCACGATCTCGGCAAGGTCGGGATCTGTGCGAGAATCAGCGGCAGCGGCTGGGGCTTCCGGTGTAGCTGTAGCTGTACATGTACATATATCTGTATATGTACGGTGCGAGTGCATACCGTCACATTCGGTTAAATGCGTTTGCATCTTTTCGGATGCGTTCGCATTCGATTGCATTTCAGATTCAGAGCTCGCTTGTGCGGCTTTTCCCCATCGCGCATTTGCAGATGCTGCCGCTTTTTCTGACTTTTTCCGATACTTGGCAAAGTCCTTGTCAATGCCGTCTTTCATTGAGCGCCAAAGCCCACGCATTCCTCGATCCTCATATTGTTGTGGGTTAGTTCCCTCTTTGGCGTAGCTGTATAAGTCACGAACAATCTTCCCGATTTCATCGTTGGTATAATCCTGTGTCAGATTTTCCAGCCAGACAAAACGCAGGACGATGCTTTCAGGGCTTTTTCCTTTCAAGGACATCACCTCGCTACCCGGCGGATTCCCTCGGCGGTCTGGCTGCCGTCTACCGGGTCTCCCTGTTCAAAGTACCGGGCCAGACTGTCCAGATTCACCAGCCAGCGGTGCCCGGCGTTCACATAGCGGATTTTCCCCTGCTTGCACAGTCGCCTGATATAGGCCGGGGAAAGCCCGTAAATTTCGGCTGCTTTCGCCACCGTGCCCATGTTTGGGTATCGGATAGAATCACCCATTCTTCACCCTCCAAAGTTGCTTTTTGTGTCGTCTTGTTCGTCGTGGCTGCATAGTATCACGACCTGAAAAGAATTGCAATACCGCCAAATTTTAACCCGGAATCAAGGTAATGCAGCATTGTTGAAGATGAATCTTTTGCGTCAAAATTCATCTGTTGCCATCTGGTGACATCCAGTGTCATGCAGTATCCCAGAGTGCCAAGGATTACCAAGACTTTTCAGGGGAACGTTTACCTGTTTTATGGATAGATGATGCAGCATTGTCACACTGCAAAATAGTGATGAAATTGAATCACTTTTCGGATGAACTGTTGTCATTGCATGACTTCTTCTGCATTTGCTCTGCCTTGCGCTTCCAATAGCGTTGATTGTACTCTCGGACCCTGTCCTTGTTGGCGGCTCTCCAAGCATTGGAGTACGCCCGGCGGGCTTCTTTTGCTTTTTCGTCCACAGAAATGCTCCTTTCTATGTTAAAGTAAATGAATTTACTTTTTCTTATTGAATGTTTGGTTTGCTTGTGGTATCATCAGTATAAGACAATGTGAAAGTAAAATCAACATAATTTGAGAAATGTTATTTTTATTTGCTTGCGAGGTAAGGACATGGCTAAGACGAAAAAATCATTTGACTATAAAGATCCGTTTCCAGTACGCTTCCGGGAACTGATCGAGAAAAAAGGGGCAACACTGGATGCGCTTGCAGCAAAGTTCAACACAACTCGCCAGACTGTGAGCAACTGGCAAAATGGCGTTACGGTTCCGGATGCTGTCAGTATTTGTGATATTGCACAATACTTTGGTGTTACGACCGATTATCTGTTGGGTCTAACCGATGTGAAGACCATCGAAACGGATGTGCGTGCAGTAGCTGAATATATACACTTGTCAGACAAGGCAGTTGCGATGCTTCACGAATCAAATGACCTGCCATATGAATACGATTCTCGTTATGCTGAATGGTTAAAAGATCTTTTATCGGTAGATGACAATGCTTTAATTTATAGCCCAGAGAGAGAATTCGATCACAAGGAGTACAACGCTGAAAAATATAGGATTGCTTCTTTTTTTATAGAAGACTACGCATTTGAAACTATTATCAATAATCTTAATTCAATTTGGATTGCATCACGAGACAGAAAAAAATGGAGAGAAGAAGGAAGAAGAAAGTTAAAGGAATTAAAGTCATCGCCCGAAAAACTTTTAGGGTTTTATAGAAGTCGCTATGAAGAATTCGGAAGATGCGTGAAATTGGAAGAATTTGATGATTTTTGTTCCGATTTGAAAAAGTTTAGCAAATTCAAAAAGTATGCGGATGAACTTCCAGATGATGTGTTTTTACACTATCTTTTTCCAAATTCAGAGCACTATTCACGTGATATAGAAGGAAGACAACTTATTTTACAAAAAATTTTACAAAATACGATTGATGCTGTTATAGAGAAAGCAGAAAGCGAAATACCGGACGATAATGACTAATATCAAAACCCACAAAGGAGGGGTGACAGATGGCGAAAATCATAAAACGCACAAAGAAGGACGGCACCTGCTCCTACTGCATCCGGGTCTCCAACGGCTATGATCGGCAGGGCCGTCAGGTGTTGGTAAACCGCACCTTCACTCCCCCGCCGGGCTTGACCGAGAAAAAGCTGGAAAAAGAGTTGCAGCGGCAGGCAGATGCCTTTGAGCAGGAAGTGCACAGTGGCATTTCGCTGGATGCGTCCATGAAACTAGATGACCTGATAGAGCGATGGTTTACCGAGTATGCAGACCGCCAGCTGAAGCCCAAGACGGCCACCGAGTACAGGAAGCTGGTGCCGCGTGTGTCGGCGGCTCTGGGCCACATGAAGGTCAACCAGATACGCCCGGCGCACCTCATGGCGTTCTATACGAACCTGTCCGAGGACGGAGTGCGTCAAGATTCCACCTATACGGCAACGGCGGCTCTGCTGAAGCTGCTACCGAAAGGCCAGCGGGCAAGGATCCGGGAAGCCGCCGGGGTGGGCGAGGAAACCATGCGGGGGCTGTGCAGCGGCAAGCCTGTCAGCCACAAGACGGCCGAAAAAGTAGCTGATGCCGCCGGGTTGCCCTTGTCCAAAGCGTTCACCGAGAAGGTCAGGGCGGGCGGTAAGCTGGGCGGCAACACGCAGCTGCACTATCACCGCTTTTTGTCCAGCGTGTTTGAAAAGGCGGTCAAGTGGCAGCTGATCGATGAAAACCCCTGTCGGCGCACGGAAGCCCCCAAAGCGGCAGAAATCGAAGTGGAAGCCTTGCAGGAAGAGGACGTTGCAAAGCTGCTGGAAGCCCTGCAGGACGCGCCAGCGCAGTACAGCGTTATCACACAGCTGGCCTTGCTCACAGGTGCCCGCCGGGGCGAGATATGCGCTCTGCGTTGGTCAGACATTGACTTTGACGCGGGTGTGATCTCCATCAACAGGACGGTGCAGAACATCGCCGGGCGCGGCACAGTGTTCACGGCTCCCAAGACAAAACGCTCCCGGCGGTGCATCAAGATAGGCCCGGAGTGTGTGCAGCTGCTGCGGGAGTACCGCCAGCACCAAAAGGCTGAACGGTTCAAAGTTGGTTCCGAGTGGGTGCGCCGGGTGGAGATCGAGAACGGCAAGACGGTGGACAATGACCTGATGTTCACCCGCTGGAACGGTCAGCCGTTCGACCCCAACGCGGTTACAAGTTGGTTTCCGGGCTTTCTGGCCGCCCATGATCTCCCGGCGGTTCACTTCCACAGCCTGCGCCACACCAACGCCAGCTTGCTGATAGCGGCTCATGTGCCTGTTACAACGGTTTCGGGCAGACTTGGCCACGCAAAGACCAGCACCACCACGGATATTTACGCCGGGTTCATCCGTTCCAGCGATGCGGCGGCAGCGGACGCGCTGACGGACGTTTTTAGTCGTATCAAGGAAAAGACCCACGCATAACAAAAGACGGCTCACAGGGGCGTTTCTGCCGCCCTCGTGAGCCGTCTGCTTTTTGACTTTTTCATGGTGTCCGTTTTATGGGATGATATGCCCTCTGGAATGTGCCTTGTTTTTGCCTTATCGAATCGAAAAGAAGTGAAACGACCATGCACGAACAAACACAAAAATAACGATGAATCTATATAAACTTCAATGACCGAAAACGCCGAAACTCATATAAAGGCCCTCTACGAATCAGTAGGCCGGGGGTTCGAGTCCCTTCCATCGCACCAGAAAATGCCGTGAAATCGAAAGATTTCATGGCTTTTTTGTTTTTGCGGCAGAGGTTGCACACACTTGCACACTTTCTGCACACTTTACAAAAAAGCCATGAACTCTTTGCATCGCTTGCACAGCGTGTATTTCGCTGCACAAAAAAGAAATTTTTACGCGAAGAGCACCCGCGTCAGCTCGCGGCGTTCCTCTGCGTCCATCTGCCGGATGGCTTCAAGGATCATTTTGCCTGTGATTTTTGTTGCCTCCGGCAATTTGTTTTCTGCGGGCTGAGGTCTTGCTCCTGCTGTGTCCTGCCGGTAGAAGTCGGCTTCGATCTTCTCTGCCAGCTCCAACCGGGGCTTGTCCTGCGTGTGAGCGTAGGTGTCCATCAGGACGGTAGCAGTTGCATGACCTGTGTTACCCTGCACCGATTTGAAGTCGCCGCCAGACTGCAACAGCTGATAGGTGGCACTGGAGTGTCGCAGACCATGGAACACGATCTTCTCAAACTCCGGGTGCTCGGCTCTCCACTGTCGATACCACTTAGTCAGAACGTCCGGGGCAATGGGTAAGCCGTCTGGTAAGCGGAACAGCTGACCGCAGTTGCTGTACTTTTCCGGGGCGCTCTGCTCGTCCTGCTTCATCTTTTCCAGCCATGCCAGAAGCTCCTCTTTCAAGGGCTTGGTCATATACAGGACACGGTTGGACTTCTTGGTTTTGGTCTTTTTCAGAATCAGCGAGGACTTGCTCCCCTCCCGTCTGTCCGGGAAGGTGTGGTAGATCTGGCTGGGGTCGATCTTGGACAAGGCTTCCTTGTTGGCACGTTGCATTGCCTTGTTCACCGTGATGGTTCCGCGCCCATCGGCGGCATCGAAGTCGAGGTCTCCCGGCTGTAAGCCGAGGATCTCACCCTCTCGCAGGGAAAGGATCATGCTCAGATGCACCGCCAGATGGAGGGCGGGGTTCTCAATGGTCTGCAACGCTACCAGCATGGTGCGCTCATCCCAGATCGTGCGCTCCTCGGTGTTGACCTTGGGGGCTTCACGAGGGGTAGGCGATTTGTGAATCAAATCCCAGTCAACGGCATACGAAAAGGCGGTCTTCAGGAGCGTGTGGACTTCGTGAATGGACGTGCTGGACAGCAGCCGCTTCTTCTGGTTTTCCGTAAGCTCCTGCTTCTCGCCGTGAACGTACTGACCGCATGGGGTCTGGCTCAGCGTGGCGTAGAACTGCTCGATGTCGTAGGTGCGGAGGTCTTGCACCTTCCGCTTGCCGATGTACGGCACGATGAGGTTCTGCACCATCGCCACGGATTGCGTGTAGGTCTTTGGCGACCACTTGTGCTTGCTGGACTGAATGGGAATCCACTTGTAGAGCATCTCCTCCACCGTCATTGCATCCGGCACGAGGAATGTACCATCCAGCAGTTCCTTTTCGACCGTGATCTTGCGCTCCTGCGCTTCGGCCTTGGTCTTGAAGGTCTCCCAGCCCTTGCAGGGCTTGCCATTGTGGTCTTTGTAGTTGTATCGGACAGAATACGTGTTGCCACGTTTCATAATAGATGCCATAGATGTTCCCTCCCTCAGACCGCAGCAAACCAATCATCGAAGCTCTGTTTGCTCACCCGGATGCTGGTGCCAATGCGCATCACCTTGAAGTCCTTCGTGGTGTTGCACAGGTTGTACGCAGCGCGGTTGGAAATCGCCAGCAGTTGGGCGACTTCCTCCACCCGGTAAACAAGCGGCTCGTGACGAGTTACTGGAGCCTGTTTAGAAGGTTCTGTGGCAGGGTTCTTGGACAAGTCCATTGTACGGGATTCAGACGCGGTTTTCAAGTCCTCGCGGGTCAGTTCGATCGAGTTTTTGCGGACAGTCTTCATAGGCATGTCTCCTTTGCACTTCTCGCCGTACCCGGCTCAGCTCTCGTTGAGCTGCCACCATTATGGGTCGGTAATATGTAAAAGGCTGAAGCTCCTGACCCGAAACTTCAGCCATGCAGAAAAATGCGGAGAACTTGAATTTACGCGCCCTATGCGCCCCAAACTACACAAAAGTACCTTTCTGTGTTAATTTTACAGGGCGCATGGCTGAGATAGACGCGCCCTCTTGGGGCGCGTCCGGGTTTCTCTCCCGCCCCGAAGGGCGTGTTGCCGCCCCGCATCCGCCCGGAAAAGGCGGATGCAAACCCGGAGAAAATAGCGATAACAGGTGAAAACCGTCGATTTGGGGCGCGTGGGGCGGGAGATTTTCACTTTTCGTGTGTTTTATGCCGCAGCAAAGGCGGGGTGGACGCATACGCCCCGGAAGCCGCGGTACTTTCCCTCGATGTGCTTGGAGAAGGTCAGGCCATACTTCCCCGCATTTTTCAGCAGGAACTGGCTGAACTTCTTTTGCGGAACAGGCGATTCCAGATTATCCTCGCACCAGCCGATATTAAAATAACCGCCTAATTACTCGTAGAAATAAGCAATTAGGCGGTTGCAACGTATAGGCGATAAATAAAAAACAAGACTATAACAAGAGTGCCAAATGCGCATAAAAACAATCAAAATTAGATGTACTGTTTAAGCCAGTCAGGCATAGTAGGACTATCTGCTTTCCACGATTCTACAACTGTTTCACTTTCGTCCCAGCTGTTTTCATCACCATCAAAGAATTTCTGACGATGACACTTATATTTGACCACCTCGTCACCTTCAAGTCTGTACTCGTTCCAATAATAGCTATGCTTTCCGTAACCTTCCCATTCGTTTGTCCGATAGATAACCGTAACACTACTCCTCATCGGTAGGCGTATTTGAAACATCTTGTTCAGTCGGGAAATCGTTTTGTTGAATTTCGGATTCGTTTATTTCTAAGGCCTGAATAAATTGTCGCTTTGCATCGATAATCTCGTTGGATGTATGTTTCTTTTCCTTGTGACGGTCAGCCAAAATTTTTAAGCGGGACACAACTAATCCACCACAAATAAAACAGGCACCGCCAATAATTCCAATAGCTCCTAACATGGATCTCTGGCCAGAAGAGAATCCCTCTATCGTTCCATCTTGAAATCCGGTTTGATATAATTTGTCCGCGAATTCAGCTGGCCCACCGTTGGCTTTTGTTTCTTTCGACCAATCTGCATAATCCCACATATTACTTTTCCCCCAAAGATGTTTCGATTGAACTTACAAGCGATTTTAATGCATCAATCTGCATCTGTTCATTTTGAATTTCACTTTGCAGATGAATAATGTCTTGTTTCTTTTTATTGATGGACTGTGAATGCTGAAAAATTTCTCTTTGCAGATATTGAATAAGTTCAGAGGCACTTATATTTGCATTTTTTATTTTGTACTCACCGTCTATATGTTCGAAAGCGAGTGTTCCTAAAACTCCGCCAAAAACTAAGGGAAAACTGATAAGTGGGG
>ENA-OUQP01001385-OUQP01001385.1-human-gut-metagenome-genome-assembly--contig:-NODE-1385-length-16551-cov-32.708839_pt1 | contig 16551 bp, 18 predicted proteins | sample MGYA00237951_ERZ548836 | MGnify/ENA primary metagenome ERZ548836 (study PRJEB26490, sample SAMN05194702) | human gut metagenome | biome: terrestrial biome; feature: human-associated habitat...
GATATAAATGTAGAGCCGTATACGAGACCCGTACGTACGGTTCAATGGGAGGGGCGATAATTTTATCCCTCTACCCTATTTTTCAGTAATATATTTGTTGAAAGCCTTCGCAATAGCCTGGGCAACCTTCTTTTGATTTGTTGGATTTTTAAGCTTTTGTATTTCCTTGGTATTCGTACTAAAACCAGCTTCAAATAATATGGCTGGAATTTTTTGCTCGTCAACCACATGTAGAGGATAAAATTCAGTTGTAAGAGTACCACGGTCATGTGTCCAATCTAAACCAGATAAGTTTTTACATATATATTCTGTGATCTGTTCACTTGCTTTATCGTTTTGACGAATATAAGAAACATATCCAGAACAAGTAGGATCTTCATTTGAATTGATATGGAATGAGAAGAAATAATCGGCTTTTTCTTTTTTTGCCATCTTAACTCTCGCTTTTAAATCCTCTGTTTCATCTTCTGGCCACGTTACTTTATCGCTTGTACGAGTATAGACAACTTTGATTCCTGGATTTAGTTTTTTTAGTTGTTTACCTGTTTCTAAAGCTAAAGCCAAAGTTAAATCTTTTTCGGTAGTACCATCTTCTGCAATGGTTCCCCCATCATAACCACCATGTCCAGCATCAATCATGACAGTCGCAATCGTTTCGTAATGTTTATTGCCTGTTTTTGCCTTTGAATCTGAATTAGAAGTTGAGTGATTTGATAATAAAACTACGAAAGTTCCTATAATCAAACATATACATGCCAAAACAATAAGTAGGTTTTGTGGTTTCAACTTTCTTTTCTTTGAATTTTGCATGGGATTAGTATAGCACTGTTTAAAAAATTATTCAAAAATTGCGCGTCCAATTCGAACTGTATTCGAACCATGCTTAACTGCTAACTTATAATCTTGAGACATACCCATGGATAAAGTGTCTATATCTGGATATTGCTCTTTTAGCTCTAAATAAAGGGTGTGCATCTGTTCAAATTCAGATTCTACTAATGCTTGATCTTCTGTTTTTGAAGCAACACACATAATTCCTTTGATTTGAATATGTTTAAATTCCTGTAATTGAGAAATAAAATTTTTCGCATCCTTAAAAGGATATCCCGTTTTGTTTGGATCTTCCGAAATTTTTAGTTCTACTAATACCTTTTGAATGATGTCATGTTTATTTGCCTGTTTTTCAATTTCTTCAGCAAGTTTCAATGAATCCAAGCTTTCAATCACATCAACCTTTCCAACAATATACTTCACTTTATTTGTCTGTAGATGCCCAATAATGTGCCAAGTATATTTTGGATCATACTTATCTATAAATTCCTGTACACGATTTTCTCCAAAAGTAGTTAGACCCATTTTTGCGACTTCATCAATTTCTTCCTTTGTACGCGTTTTAGATACAGCCACTACATTAAAATCTTGTGCTTTTAGTTCTTCAATCAACTCTTTATTCATATTAAAACAGTCCTTTCAATATCAATCTAATTATAATCAAAGAAAAAAAAGAAGCAACATTTGCTTCTAGTTAAATAGCTTTCCAAACAACCATCTTATAGTTGGTCCACAATAACAAATTTGCCAAAAGAAAGCCATTGGAAAATTAAATAAAATAGTCATAAACCAAACTGAAATAATTTGGACACCTGGTGTTTTGAATAGAATGGTCGCAATCAAACTCATGATTGGACACATAATACAAATAATGTAGAAAGAAATCGCAAGTGTGATAAAGAAAGGACGATCCTTCGGTGTTACAACTTTAAAGGCAAAGTAATGTGCTAGTTTATCAACAAAGAAATATTCTAAAATAAAAGCAATCGGCCACATGATAACCAATTCATGAAAGGCTAATAAAAAGACTTGATTAGACATTCCACCCATATTAAGTGCGATGTTGTAACAAATCATGGCATAAACCATTAAAAAAGACATGAATAAAGTGAATACAATATTTTCGAATTTTGTTTTTGGCATATATTTTCTCCTCCTAAATGACTTTTTGTGTTGTTCAATCAAAGACGTTTCCAATATGTACCAAAAAGCGAACGCTAGTAATAATATCATAATTTTTTTGTTTTTATATTAAACATTAAATGATTTTTTACGATTCAGCTTATAACTTCTCAAATCCTTATAAACCCTTATCCTATGCGGTATTTGAGAAGTTATGGCTTGAATGTCAGTTCACAAATCGGCTTAAATCAACTCATATTCTATCTCTCAAATGTAGTAAAATTTGTAGTAAACTAAGCGAAGATAGAAAGCATTTCAACCATAGCTGATTGAGCTGTACCGTGTGTATAATAGCCGAGAGTCATCGTGATATTCTTGTGACCCATGATATACTGCAAAGTATTCGGGGTTATTTTTTTGTTTGCCATATTTGTACAGAACGTATGGCGTAGAGTGTGTGGTGTGATAAGCGGAAGTTCATTTCCCTTGTGATACTTATTGTATTTCTTTATCATATTAGGAAATGTTGAGGAATAGGCTGTTGCATACATAGGATAGCCTTTCTGATTCAAGAATACAAAATCAGAATAACCATCAATATTTACTTTTTGTATTTTACCCCTGTTTTTGATTTCATCTTGCAATGCTTCTTTTACAATTTTAATCATAGGAATTTCTCTGATTCCGCTTTCTGTCTTTGTCTCGTTGATAGAATATTTACCTTTATCATAGTTAATTTGATGAGTTACTCGAATAAATCCTTGTTCGAAGTCAACATCAGACGTTGTCAAACCACATAATTCAGAGATACGCAATCCTGTATATAGCAGAACCATGATAGCATTGTAATACTTTTTATATACATCATCTATCTTTAAAAATGACAATAAAGCATTGACCTGTTCATCTGTTAATGCAGTTTTGTGTATCGTATCATCTTCCAAAACATCACTAAGATTCCAGTTAAAAGGATTTTTCCTTACCAAATCATCGTTAAGAGCTGTGTAAAAGCACGCTTTCAATGACCTTTTGTAATTGTTAATTGTTTGATAGGAATATCCATTCTTCTTCATGCGGATAGCCCATTCTTTTGTATCGGACGGTTTGATAGATTCAATAGGCATATTCCCCAATGTATCAGATTTTAAAATATCCATAAGATATTTTCTGCCTGTTTCAGTTGATTGTCTGACATTCGGTTTTAAAGCGTTATGCTTTTCATATAATTGCCACAACACCATTTTTTTACCCGAAGAATCAATTCCGTCCATGAGGTCACGTTGCAGGTCTCTTTCAAGATCTCGCAACGACCTACCAAAACGTTTTCCCTTTGGAACGGGGTCAGTATCGGTTAATCGCCACGAATACAGGAATTTTGATTTTCCATTTTTATCTTGATATTTATATGCGTATCGTCTTATATGCGTATCGTCCGTCCTTTCTCTGCGATTCTCCAGTTTTGAGTAATCGTCCTTTGTTATCTTTTCGTCTACTCATAATTGCTCCTTTCTAGTATGAAAAGAGCCTTGCCTATGTGTGATTTTAGCATAGACAAGGCTTTCTTTCCATAGCCTTAATACATTTTAGATTGTCTCGGATTTCAAAAGAATCTCCTCTAATCGCACCCGTTTAATTAATTGTCTACTTCCGTTGTACAGTAACCAATCGGGATTCTGTTCTAAACTTGCCATGTTGCGAAGTTTGTTTTCCCCGATTCCAAAATATCGACTTGCTTCTGTGAACGTAAGCAAGAATTTGTTTTCAATATTAACTGTCCTATTCATAACAATCACTTCCTCCTGCTTTCCAAATATCACATTGAAATGCTTGCTCATATTTAGCATTAAACCATGCCATTTCTAATGCTTCTGACATATTCTTATAACGCCCTGCTTTCACATCTTCATGTGCTTCTTTCATCACTTTGGATTTATCAATTTTCAATTCATCACAAATCCTCAACATAATTTATTTCTCCTATCTGTTACAAAATAATCTTGCAGTTTGGCTTCAAGCCATGCATGTCTGAGAGCTTCAGCAAGGTTGCGGTAGCAACCTTGCTTATATTTCTTATGTGCGTTACACATAATCTCTTTTTTGTTATACATCGCTATCATCATCAGCACCTTGAACCGCCACGACTTTTCTTCTCTTCAAGCCACTGTATTTAAGTTTGAGGTTATTTGGATAAGGACGATTGGTGCTAATATTCATTGGAGTAGCCATGGTTGTAATTTGATATTCAAGCAACAATGGTTCTCTTACAGTTGGGTCAATATATCCGTTGGAACGGGTATCGTCTGTCCATTCCCATTCAAATGATGGGTTCTCTTTAAGAGAAGAATTAACGTATTCTTTAATACCGTCAATAAAATCATTGCGTCCGATTACCTTTCCAGATGGTACAGTTTTTCGATACCATACCTTATAGATTTCGTATAAGAAGTCTGTTGCGGGAAGTAAATTCCACTTACATCTTGGAAGAATTTCTTCTAAGAACGCATGTACCGAATTTGAATACAGTCTGTATTCAGAAAGTGCAGATTTTGTTAAGGAAGTTTCTGTAAAGCTTTCACGGTATTCCATATCAACAAGGACTTTCTTCAAAATATATTTTTTCACGCAATCCATATAGATGAATTGTCCTTTGATATATTTACGCTCATTGCTAGTAAAACTTGCCGAAAAAGGAATGATATGTAATCTACGTTCAAATGATTTGGTTTTATCATCTACTCTTGGCAACTCGTTTACACACTCCAACACTAAACCATTAAAAGAAAAGTCAAATGCTGTCTGATACTTTTGCTTAATCGTGACACTGTCTCCAGTGATTACCGCCTTTAAGTTAGCCATTCCTTTGATATATCCCATATCATTTTCATCACACACAATAGCTGTTGCTTTTGGTAAGTTTGCCAATCCAAATTCAGCGGAAAACTCAGATAGTGGAATGTTAACTACATCATCACTATTCCCAATCAAATTCCTAATCAATTGGCAAATCGTGCCTTTGCCATTATTTCCATACGTGTTATAAAACAGACACATTTTGTTATGCTTTGCAAGAGGAATGCAAGCTCTTTGAATTACTTCCAAAATACTCAATACAAATTCGCTATCACCTAAACTTTGAAACCAGCTTTCTACATCAAGCGTACTTCCGTCTTCGTCAAAATAGATGTGTGGGTTAGTGACAGAGAAATCTAAAGGTGTATGAATTTTATTTGTGAAAACTCTGTCCATCGAAAATGGATAGAGTTTTTTGTTTTTGACATCAAAAATACCGTTATCCACTGCAACATAGTAAGGAATTGCACATTTTTGAATGACTTTTGCCCTCAATTTTACACCCATGAAAAGTTGAGATACTTCTTTGTCTGAGATATCTGCTTTATAGCGTTTTGCTAATTCATAAAATGCTCCGTGAGGGTTCGTGATTACTTCCCAAACGCCCTCATTTCTACCACTCCACTGATAGATAGCCAAAGGAAATTTAACCTTTTGCTCCGTAGAATAATCGGAAGGCTTAATCACTAAGCTTTTATCCATAGGAGCCACCAAAGCGATATCATCTCTGTTAGAGATTAAAATTTCCATCGATAATCGTGGTAAATCAGTAAGCAGTTTGAGCTGAGCACCTTTTTGTCTTGCAGTGTTTTCAATAGTAAGAACATCATTGACATCGTCAACAACTTGCTCAGAACAAGCACTTTCTTGTGGTAACGGATTATGTTGCTTGATAAAATCTGTCGTTACCCCTTCAATAATTTGTGACATATTTCTCATGTCTTTTTCCTCCTTATTTAAAGTTTGATTTTTACAAAGAACAAATGAATCGTTGTCTTTGTTATTTCAACTCGACGTCTTGTTGATGGTTTTATTGTATCTGTGAATAGGAGAACATTACAAACAAAGAAATAATATTGACAAGATGATGAAAAACTCCTTAAAATAAGGAAAAATAGAGATTTTTAAGGAGAACATTTTTTAGATTTTAGGGAACATAGGTGATTAAAATGAAAAAGAAGAACGGAAAGCAAAATAAAATATGCGATTATGATATGATTTATGAATTGTATGGAATTAAGAGAAGCCAATACGATAAAAATGAACTGAGAAGATTAACGCAATATATTTCAAGAAACTTCCGAAAATATTTAAAAGACATCAATTGCGAGAAATTAACATGGAATGATTTATCCCAACAAAGAATAGATTATTTTGTGTGTACTGTAATCAGGGATTATATGATGAAAGAAGCAAAGACGAAGTCAAGTGGAAGTGTAGCAAAAAAGAATATAGAAGAGTATTTGCTTAACAATATTGCTCAAGCTGAAAAAAATATTGAAGATAAAAACGATACGATAGATATTCTTCGTAAGAGAGATTATTTTGATGAAAATTCTAGAAATGAAAAAAAGGAAGAAGCATATAAACAATTTTGCAAGAACTGGGAAAAACTTACTTTCCAACCTGTACCAAGTTATAAAACATTTTTAAAGAATCCGAACTTATCCATTCACGACTATTTAATGGCTGAGAAATTTACTACTTTAGATTATGATATAGAAGTATATCGTCAAAAGATGAATGAAATAGTTTTGAATATCGTTGTTAAAATTCTTTCTAAATTAGTAGACTTAAAAATAGATTATGATACCATTCAAGAATCATTAGAATATATTTTAAGTCAGCGAAATGATGAATGTTCAGAGCTTATGGAAATGTATCAGTTTGAGCCTTTTGAGTATAGTCGAGAGGAATATGTAAATAATGTGATAAAAGGACGTGAACAGGACTATTCGGAAGAAGATATAGAAAACTTAAAACAGGATTATGATAATCTCAAAAATAGAATGTTGGAATCCTTTTATCATATGGAAAGACTAAGAAACATAGAAAAGCTTTATAAAGTAAATGAGAAAAAAATTAACAATTTCAAACGTTCAACAATTAAATGAAAAGGAATCCGTTTTCGACTCTTTAAAAGATCTGAAAATGGATTCCTTGCCCGAATCAATATAACAATCCTTGGCAAACTGCTCTTTCATATTTTTTGTAGAAAGGTTGGAGAGGTGGTAACTGCGGGCGAAAAAAGAAACCCCCTACCGATAGGCAGGGGGGTGTGTGAGTCAAGCGTGAAGCACTGCTTTACTTGTGAGCGTTGCACTTCGTGCAGATAGAGCCAGTCTTGACTTGCTCATCCCAGGCTTCCTTTACAAGGACTTGGTTCGTGCCGACCTGAACACGGTTCGTTCCAACTTGCACCTTTTCAGTGCCAGTTTGGACTTGCTCCTTGTGAGCGGTCCAGCCACCACCACATTCGTACATTGCATGGTCTGCAACAGTGAATTCGTCTTCAAAGCGCTGACCACACTCATTACAAGTGTAGTAATCACGCCACTTGTACACAGGTCGGTCTTCGTAGACAATCTGGTCTTCATAGACAGGCTCGTTACGATACTGAGCGTCATGGTGAACAGTCTTGTACTGGTCTTTCCAGCTATGTGCACAAGGAGCAGGCTTGCTAGGCTTAGCAGGCTCACTAGGTGCAGGTGCAGGCTTAGAAGGCTTGCTTGGAGCAGGCTTAGAAGGTGCAGGTGCAGGATTAGAAGGCTTAGAAGTAGAAGGCTTGTTTACAGCACCGCTGTTAGCAGGTTTTGAAGGCTTGCTGTTCTCAGCAGGCTTTTCTTCCTTCTTGCCGTTATCCTTATCGGCATCCTTGTCGACAGAGACAGTAGTCTCCTTCTTTTTCGTAGTCTCTTTTGATGTATCAGCTGATGTGTTACAAGCTGTAAGTGAAAGTATCAGCATAGATGACATGAAAAGAGCTAGTACTTTCTTTTTCATGTGTAATCTCTCCTTTAGATGTTTTCTTATATGTATTGTCTGTCTCGATAATCACAATTATAGCTAATATATTAGGCATAGTCAATATATTGATAATGATATCATGTATAAAACCATGCAAAGGACGTGATTCACTATATGATTTCATATCAACCCTTTTATGATACACTTTACAAAAAGAATATAACAGAGTATGCATTGATTTATAAGTTTGGCTTGCCTGCAAATACCATACACCGCATGAAACATAACAAGCCGATTACTACTACCACACTTGATACTCTTTGCGAAATCTTACAATGTAGAGTAGAAGATATTTTAGAATATATTCCACCCAAGGATATTTAGTAGAGGACGATTATCGAGCTTAGATACGTCCTTTTTTATTCAATTACTTTTGATTCAAAGAACGATAAAATATCCTCTTGTTCGGATTGTAAATATTCCTCTGTCCACGTTCTTATTTTATCGCAAAACCGATGGTTTTCAAGATACGCCCATGGGTGGAGTGTTTCTGCGATTCCATACAGGCGTGAAAGTGTGATTGCTGTTTCTATGTATTTTTCATTCATATCTAAGAGTTCCTTTCTTTAATAATATCATACAGTAGTAGAGGGAGCTGTCCGATTGTCCGTCTTTTATTAACAAATTTATTTCTATATTTTTATATTTGTCCGATTGTCTCTCTTTATTTTAATAACTTTGTTGAAAATAAATATAATAATATACATATATAATATAGAAGTAAAAAGAAGTTTTAAAGAAAAAGTCAGACAAACGGACAAACGATAGCTTTAAGCAATCCGTTTCATATCCTCTTTCATTTCCTGTATCGCTCCCCATACCTCTCCACTCTGTACTCTTGGGGAATCAATCATATATACATAATACCCATTATGCGTGTATACCCCTCCCTCATCAAGTCGAACATCACGACCGTACGCTTCATAATCAATGTATCTTTCTAATACACTCCCTTTCAATTCCTGTATCAATCCCAACTCGTGAACATAATAATAACCAAGCTCATAATCATTTTCCACTTCTGCATACATCATAAAACAATCCGTGTTATCAAGAAGTGTAACCAGTTCCTCGATACTTCCTGTATACTCTCCGAAATCCAATAAAGCTTCCACTTCCTCAATCGTGCTATCTGATTCCTGTATCTTTTCAGCAAGATAATTCAATGCAAATAAACTTTCGTATTCTCCGAAGCACTCCGTCAATCCGCAAATGTTGGATTCATAATCAGTAATGAAGATTTCCTCATAGCGTATACCGTCAATTCCGATTTCATGCAAAACTTTATTTATTTCCTTTTGCGTTGTTGGAAAGTCAAGCCATTTCCCGACAAGTTCTCCCTCTGTGTATTTTCCTAGATTAGTCACATAAGCTGATATTAATTTTTCGTACATATCCATGTACCTCCTTTCACAACTGCTCCCGCAATTTTTTAACGAAGCGACAAGCGAAGTTACATGGGAAATCTATGTCACATGATTTGGTCATAATAGGAGAAAAATATGTTACATAGGACAGCATGGGAAATTCATGTAACATGATAGGAGCAATTTATGTGACATGATTTGCCCATGATTTGGACTTGCATAGAAATTCTTGATTGTCGGTTGTGCCTAAATTTTAAAAAATTTAGCAAGACAACCGATCACAAAATTTCTTGCAAGGATATGGGGAGTCAAGAGGGGCGAAGCTCCTTTGCAAAATATGGCGAAAAAGAGTGTAATGCAATGAAACGGTCGCTGTATTTTGCTACAGCCAAGCCGAAGAGATGTGGCACGATTATATTTGAAACCATCTTTTACTTTGTGAAATGTGAACTATACCCTATTAGGCTATAACCTATTGGGTCACTTGTTAATTATTTCACAATATGATATAATAAAGGTAGTTAGATATTGCTAACTCATTTATTATATCAATCAAAGGTGGTGGAAAAAATGGGATATTTAAGTTTTGACGCAAGCGTTAAGATTCATCAATCGGGGCGATATGCAAGCACGAAAACTTCAAAATCGGGAAACGGCGGTATTCTCGGATATTTACGACATATCGACCGTGAAACAGCTCGTAGGCTTGGCTGTGAAGTTCAACATAGTAACTCTAATATCAATCCTCAAATGACATTACAAAATGAATCCTACTATAAAGATTCAAGCTGAAAATGAAACAGAACAAAAGATACACAAGATATGGCTAATTCCATCAATCAGCGTATTCGATACGCAAAAGAACATGGAGCAAGAATCTCTACAAAAGGTCAAAATGATACAGTAATTGCTCGCCCTCTTATTCTTCAATTAGATGAAGAATCCATACAGGGGCATGAGGATACATGGGCATGGGATTTGATTCAGATATTAGAAGATATGTTTGGGAAAGAGAATGTCTTAGGATTCTCAATCCATAAAGACGAAACAAACGTACACATTCATGTATTATTTGTTCCCTGCTACGAGGAAAAGAAAACGAATGGTAAGGTCAAGTGTACCTTATCCCAAACAAAGTTTTTTAGGAATCCCAAACAGCTTGCAGGAATGCATAAGCATATACGCAAAGAATTATTGGATAAGGATTACAAGATTGAAAAAGATAATAAACCTATCGAGCAACAGCTTGCAGGATATTATGATAAACACGGTGTATGGCATCAACAAGGCTTAACACCCGACCAATTAAAAGCAATTACCAATAGACATAAAGAATTAAACGAAAAGGAGCGTGAAATTATGTTATCAAAACATGAACTCGATATTTTGACACAGGCAATGGCAGATGTGCAGGAAAAGGCACAAGCAACACAAGAAAACTTAGAAAATAACATGAGAATTTTTGAATGTCAGCAAGCAGATTTTGAAAATGAGAAAGCGAATCTTAAGACACAAATGCAGGCAGTTCTCGAAGAAAAAGAAAAGCTTGATAGAATGCGTACGACAACAAATGACATGCTAGAACGTGTATATTCCGTATCAGATGTTTGCAAGAAGATTCTGCAAGAAGAACATACCCTTAATAAAGACTTTTTAGATTTCTTAGATAGATTAGGACAGCAAAACAATATTCCACTTCGGGAAAGGGTAGAACGGTTATTCAAGAAATTTGATAAAGAACGTAGAGAACTCTTAGAAAAAAAACATAGAGAAACTACTATCCCTGACTATCGAAAATCTCGCCAACGTACCATGGACGATGTGATTACACAATTTGCTCGTCAGAAAGATGATGAAAAAGCGAGCGATTTTGACTTTTGTTAAAGTTAGCGAAGCAGAATAAATCATTATTCTGCTTGAATGCAAAGTAATACAGAGTGGATTTGTTGTCAATGGAGTATTTAACTGGCGTAGCCTTTACCATTGACAGCAAATAAACTCTGTATTATATAACAAAAAAAGAGATACCCCATATCGCATGAGGTATCTAGTAGCAAGGCTCTTCATTTGTAGTAAACTTGTAGTAAATCTTTCATAATTCTCTTCTTAAACCGCCTTAAACCCTTGGTTTTACGCCACTTTTGAGAAAGTATTTAATTTTTGTAATAAAAAATCAGTAAGAATCACTCTTACTGATAAATAGGGAAAGTCAATATAATAGTAAATAAATCATTTGTTTCGTCTTGATAGAAAGTTCCATGATGGATTTCTATCATTTTTTTGACACTCTTTAAACCAATTCCATTACTTTCGACTTTATCCAAATGATGATTGATTGAATTTGTAAAACTCATTTTTAATTGATTTTCTTCAATCGTTGTTTGAATCACGATATCTTTCCAAGGATCACAATATTTTTGAATATTTGAGAATATATTGTTTAGTATTCTTTGCATCATCGCAAAATTCGCATCCATAGATAGAGAAGTTTGTAAAGGTTCATATAAAATATGAAGATCCATTTCTCTTAAATACTGAATATGATCAACCAATGTATCCATGACCTTTTGAACAGGAATACTCGATAAATCCGAATTATATTCTGTTGAAAAGACAAGAGAATACTCAAACATTTTATTGGAAAGATACGTGATTTCTTCAACCTTATCTAAACATTTTTGAAGATATTGATCACGAAATTTAATATCATCCCTTTTTAAATTCATGATTTCAAGGTACCCCTTTAATGTTGTTAGTGGAGTTCTTAAATCATGGGATAAAGAAGAAATTAATTCTTTATTCGCAACACGCGCCTGTTGTTCATTGTCCATTGTTTGTAGAAAGGCAATACGCATTTGATTCAAATCCTGAGCTAAACGTCCAATCTCATCTTTATCACTAACTGTAATTTCATGATTCCAATCACCAATCGCTAAAGTAAACACATCTTCCTGTAAATTTTGAATGGACTGAATTCGTTTACGGATAAAGCTTTGTAGGATAATCAAATAGAAAGAGAAGGAAACCAAAAGTGAAAGAATAATATAAGGAATTTGGAATGGAATCATTGGAAAAGAAGTGATATATAAATAAACGGATTGGTTTTTAAAATGTATTGGATAATCATAGTACAATGGGGCTTCCAAGACATCTAAATCATCAAAACTATATAACAACAATAAATTATTGCTGCTTAATGGAGATTTGTCCGTAAAATAGATTCCATCCTGATCATATAATTCCACATACGCATGATTGAGTGCATTTTCTTTTAATATATGATTGATGACTTTTTTGTTTTCTTTCGTTAAATCAAAATTTTGGAGTTGTTTTTCTAATTTCTTTACATAAGAAGAATAATCTTCCGATTGATAAAAAGTATCCATTAAAAACTCAAAGACAGCACTGCGATTTAAATATAGAAATGAAAAAGAAGTTAATACCAACAATGTTGCACAAAGAAAAGAGAACATCATACGACTGGATAAAGAATAGAAGACGTTTTTCTTTGAACGGAGTGGTTTAAGATTTTTTAAAAGTAAATAAAAAAGAATTGTTATAATAAGACTTAAAATACAGTCGAAAATACGATAAGAATGATAATAATTCGTGAAAGATGGATACCACTCAATACAACTCATTTTACTTGAACTCTTTATAAAAATATTATACTTTTGTGCATTTTTTAAAGGAGCCCGACCACAAAACGCAAGTATAGAATCGATGACTTTATCATCTGGTTTATTTGATTTTCTTTTATATAAAATGACTTGATAACTTCCCTTTTTTAATAATTGATTTAAATCTTTACGAATTTGAGTGTGGTTCATAAAATCCACTTGTTCTTGTTCATCTAAATAAGCCTTCGCCTCTTTTATTTTTTCCTTAGATAAAGTATCCGAATACTTATAATGAGTATTTAAATAATCGTATACGACAAATCTTTGAGAATATATTGCGAAAAAACTCAATAAAAAAACAAGAAGGGAAAGATACAGTCTCGTTATTTTTTTATTCAAAACGATACCCCTTTCCCCAAATTGTTTTTATGTATACTGGATTGGCGGGATCCTTCTCGATTTTCTTTCTAAGATTACGAATATGAACCATGATTGTATTATTTGCCGAATAATAATACGGCTCATTCCATGCTTTTTCATACAATTGTTCAGCTGAAAAAATTTGTTTAGGATTCTTCATTAACGTACTCAAAATATTAAATTCAATATCTGTTAATTCAACTTCCTTTCCGTTGACCTCTGCATTTTGTTGGGCATAACGCAAAGTAAGACCATCCATACTTAAATCCTTTTCTGTATCAAGTAATATTTCTTCTTTTTTACCCTTGTAAACTTGATAACGACGAAGTAAAGCTTTAACTCTTGCCGTTAATTCACTATACGAAAAAGGCTTTGCCAAATAATCATCGGCACCACTTGAAAAACCAAGCGTCTTATCCGAATCTAATCCTTTAGCTGTTAAAAATAGGATGGGAACATTGCTTGTTTCACGAAGCTTTAAACAAGTCTGGTAACCATTCATATTCGGCATCATAATATCAAGGACGATTAAATCGATGGAAGAATCAAACAATTGAAGGACCTCATTTCCATCTTTGGCTTCAATTACTTCATAGCCTTCGCCAGTTAATAAAATTCTTAATATTTCACGGATTTCGGCATTGTCATCCGCCACTAAAATACGCGTTTGCATGTTCACATCCCCTTTCTTTTATTCTATTTTACCCCAATTACTATAGGGTTTCCAATTTTCATAAGGCAACATATGATGTAAATGATCCATCACTTTCGATTGAGAAGAATACAATTGAATGATATCCAATTTCTTATCATAATCTATTTTGGATAATTTCTTTTCATTCTCTAATTTAGCCTTGTTTTTCTTTGATGTATACGTACCAAAATATATAAGCTGATCTGTCTTATCTTCTTTTTTTAAAATCATAGTAACATACTTAGATACCTTTTTATGATGGATATGACCATATTCTCCATCTGGATTATGCGTTACAATTTTGCCCCAATCCTTAGAATCGATTTCTTTTTTGATTTCTCTTTGGATATCCTTTTTACAAGATTTCCAGTTATCACGCTTACCCTTTGTCTTATCAGGAAAAGATAAAATAATACCTTTAGAATGTGTTTTCTCCATGACTTTCATAAATTCTTTTTTTCTTTTTTTATTGTTTCCATTCGTAATACATAAAACCGTGTAATTTCCATTGATTAAATGAGATCCACCCCAAATTGTTTCATCATCCGGATGGGCCACAATCATTAAAGATTCAGGCTCTTGGGCATGAATTACAGATGTATTTAGACAAAGTATTAAACTTAAGATGCATAATAATAACTTTTTCACACTTATCACCAAAAAAATTCTATCAAACATTTCTTAACACTCTACTTATGCATTTCTTAAATCTTCTTAATATATTTAGGAAAGTTTAATATTTCCTTTTGTCGATACTTAAGATTTATTTTGTATAGTAAAACCATGAAAAAGAGAGATACGTTTTACATTACAATACTATTTATATTACCCATTTTATTTGTACTCTGTGTATCCACATATTCTATGTATGGATCAAAGTTAGATTGGTTATCCCAACATATATCTTTGGCAGACTATTTTCGACAGACCCAACAATTACTTCCAGATAGTTTTGCGAATCTTCAAGGACAAGCCAATGCCTTTAGCTTTTCATATTATGGACTATTAAGGCCAGACGTTTTAGTTTCTTATTTATTTCCAAATATTCCAATACATTTCTTTATTATAGGTTATGCAACACTTCTATGGTCATCTACAGGAGGACTTTGTTATTACTGGCTAAGAAATAAAGGATACAAAGACACAGTAAGCTTCTTTTCAAGCGTGTGTTGCATATGCGCCAATTGCTTCTTTCAGTCCCACCAACAAATCATGTTTGTAGAAATTTTACCCTTTTTATTTCTTTCATTCATTCTAATCGATAAAAATAAAAGACAATGGATTAGTCTATGTGTAGTTATGGCACTTTTCCATAACTATTTCTATACACCAGGCATGATATTGATTCTGCTTTTATATGATTATGATCAAAACCATATGATAAAAGATATTCTGATTCCGATTCTTATTGGTATTGGTATGGCTACGATTTTATGGCTGCCAACCGGATATTTGATTTTAAACAATCATAAATCTGTTGTACAAACCAACCTATTCAATTTATTAATCCCAAACGTTACTTTAAAAGGACTTGTCTATGATAGCTATGGATGTGGATTGACTGTGATTAGCTGGATTGCCCTATTTCAAGGAATTCAATTTGAAAAGACAAGGAAACTATCGATTCTGTTGATTTTAATGTTTGTTTTTCCAATGTTCTCTTATATATTGAATGGAACTTTATATGCACGCACAAAAATATTGGTGCTATGTTTACCACTCGTGCTTATGATCCTTTCCTATTGGTTACAAGAAAGAAAGTTGAATAAAGGTTTACTTGTTTTAGCTAGTTTATTTCTTTGTACAAAAACAACACTTCTTGGATTATTAATTTCACTTGCGTTTATTGGCTATTACTTTATGGATAAAAAAGAATGTCTAATGACGTATGCCCTTGTACCTATGATTGTCTTTACAGGATTGAACTACAATCAGTGTTTAGATTTAAAACTCTATAATTCAATGTATTCCAAGGATAAACAAAAATTGATGCAAAGAAATGATTTGAATCAACGAACAGCCGATTTAGATCAGGTGGGTTATAGTGTCAATCACATATATGATTTAAAAGAAATGAAGGCATCAAGTTATACGTCAACAAGCAATTCTTTATATAACACTTTCATTTATGACATTATAAAAAGTCCGATTTCCCAATCCAATCGAACAATCATAACGGATAGTGAGAATTATTTATATTTGAGTATGATGGGGATTCAAAATGTATTGAGTAAAGACTCTAATTTATATGGATATAAAGAAGTAGATAGTAAAGGAAAATATAAATTATTGAAGAATAAAAATGTATTTCCAATGGTCTATGTCACAAGTGATACGTTGAGTGAATCTGAGTTTGATAAACTCTTTTATCCATATAATTTGGATACCATCTATAATCGTACGATTGTGAATGGTGAAACAAGTAATGATTATGCCTCAAAGATGAAACTTATAAAGAATTTAGATCAATCGATTTTGATTCAGAACAAAAAGAAAACGAAAAAAATAATACCCATTGATTTTGATGCTAAAAATAAACTGATCTGTATTGATTTTGATATAAAGAATTGGCTTAACTAGCAATTTGGTGACTTTGCTATAATTCTGCGTTTTATCACTT
>ENA-OUQP01001391-OUQP01001391.1-human-gut-metagenome-genome-assembly--contig:-NODE-1391-length-16463-cov-19.486836_pt1 | contig 16463 bp, 12 predicted proteins | sample MGYA00237951_ERZ548836 | MGnify/ENA primary metagenome ERZ548836 (study PRJEB26490, sample SAMN05194702) | human gut metagenome | biome: terrestrial biome; feature: human-associated habitat...
CAAAAAGTAAAAAACTACTTTTCACACTACTAAAATCCTTAACTTAATGACATTGTTTTTGAAAAAACCCCGTCCCCAATTTTTTATAAAAATACATATTTCAATATAAACAGTACTGCCAGTACGTACATGAGTATGCTGACTTTCTTTTCTTTTGCTTTTCCTGTGATCAGGTTGAGTGCCACGTATGTGATAACTCCCATTGAGATTCCTTCGGAGATGCTGTAGAAGAATGGCATTGCGATGATGCATACATAGCAAGGGATTGCTTCTGACATATCGTTGAAATCTATGTTTGTTACGTTCGTGAGCATGTAAAGTCCTACAATTACTAGTGCCGGTGCTGTGGCAAATGATGGTATTGCAAGGAAGATTGGTGACAGGAACAGTGACAGCCCGAAAAGGATTGCTGTTGTGACTGATGTAAGTCCGGTTCTTCCTCCTTCGGATACTCCTGATGCGCTTTCTACGAATGTTGTTGTTGTTGATGTTCCGATCACGGCTCCGACTGTTGTTGCGACTGCGTCTGCCATAAGTGCGCCTTTGATTCTTGGAAGTTTTCCGTTCTCGTCGAGCATGTCTGCTTTTGCGGATACTCCGATCAGTGTTCCGATCGTATCAAATAAGTCTACGAACAGAAATGCAAACAGGATGACTATAAAGTTCAGGTAGAAGATTCCGCTGAAGTCCAGTTTACAAAAGATTGGTGACAGGCTTGGAATTGACAGGCCGTTGCTGAAATCTGGCAACAGGTTATAGAATCCAAGATCTGCATTTGGTACATAAAGTCCTGTGAACTGACAGATGATCCCGAGCAGCCATGTGATCAGGATTCCCCAGAGGATATTTCCTTTGATGTTCTTTACTACTAAAATTCCTGTAACGATAATTCCGATGATTGCAAGGAATACTGTGATTCCTACATTGTTAAATGACGCGGATACTCCGTTTACTTCGTTATATTTATCTACGGAGAATAACTGAAGCAGTGTAGATCCTCCGATTACAATTTTTGCATTCTGAAGTCCGATGAATGCGATGAACAGTCCGATTCCTACGCTGACGGCTGCTTTTAAATTCTGTGGGATTGCATTGAAAATAGCTTCTCGTACATTTGTCGCAGACAAAAGAATAAAGATGATTCCTTCTGCAAATACGGCTGTCAGTGCATATTCCCAGCTATATCCCATTCCTAATACGACTGTGTATGCAAAATATGCATTCAGTCCCATACCAGGTGCCAGTGCAAATGGATAGTTTGCAAAGATTGCCATGAGCAGTGTTCCGATAAATGCTGCCAGAGCAGTGGCAGTAAATACAGCACCTGAATCCATACCCGTTGCGGAGAGTATGCTTGGATTGACCGCAAGAATATATGCCATTGTCATAAATGTTGTGATTCCGGCAAGTATTTCTGTTTTCGCATCGGTCTTGTTTTCACTAAGTTTAAATACTTTTTCTAACATGATTTTTCCCTTCCATTCCTGTAGTGTATAAAAGCAACATTTTCATGATAGCATACCACATTTTAAAAAGCTATATTTTAAAAGCGGTTCTTCCATCTCAATCAGATAAAAAACCGCTCCTTTGTCCATTTATTAGTTTACATAATAACTATTATAAAATTTCACTTCTTAAAGAAAATTGAGTTCATAGCCATCTTCGGTCTGCCGCACGGAAGCTTCAAAAAATGTCTTCATAGCCTGGATCATGTAATCTGTGTCTTTCACGCTTCCTGTCTCATATGGGGAATGCATGGCGAGCTGAGCCAGTCCGATGTCTACTGTGTTGACTGGTACCTGTGTCGTGGAAATATTCCCGAGTGTGGAACCTCCCAGTATATCAGAACGGTTCACGTAAATCTGATACGGTACATTTGCCCGATTGCAAATTTCCTCAAACACCGCTGCTGATACTGCATCGGTAGTATATTTCTGATTAGCGCTGTACTTGATGACCACGCCATTTCCCGGATATGGCCGATTCGTCGGGCATGCCTTGTCGGTATGGTTCGGGTGTACGCCATGAGCATTATCTGCTGAAAGCATAAAGCTGTTGGCAATACTCTGCCTGTATCCGGCCTCGTCCCGTCCCATGGCATGATTGATCCGAATCAGTGTATCTGCAAGAAATGTAGATGCAGCTCCTTGTTTTGTGCCACTTCCAACTTCTTCGTTATCGAATACGCAGTGAACTGGGATACTTTTTCCATTGATTACATTTTTTTCATTGATTACATTTTTTCCATCGACTTCGCTTTGTTCATTTGCCTGTACATTTTCCGATGGCAAAGGTTCTTCAGACTTCAAGAAAGCTTCTAATGAAGAAAATGCGCACTGAAGATCATCCAGCTTCGGACTGGAAATGAATTCTTCGCAAGCTCCCCAGATGCTTCCTTTCATGCGATTGTAAAGGAACAGGTCACTTGCAAGAATTGTGTCCTCTTCTACATTTGCCGCCTCTGCAATCTGCTTCATAAATTTTCCTTTTGCCTCGCCGCAGCCGTAAAGTGGCAGCATATCTTTCTGTATGTTATAATCGTAGCCTTTATTTGCCTCCCGGTTCATATGAATAGCCAGATTCGGAATCATGACCAAATCCCGGTCTACGTTGACCAGCTTCGTGACAAGTCTGTTATTTTCTTTTACGATCAGACGCCCTGCCACAGACAGTGGTCTGTCAAACCACGGTGCACAGAGCATACCGCCATATTTTTCAACATTCAATTTTACATAATGTTCTTCCACGTTCATTTCCGGATTTGTTTTAATCTTAAAGCTCGGAGAATCACTATGGGACGCCACAATCTGGAACCCACAGTAATTCTGAGAATCCTGCGCCGGAATTCGAAATGCAATGAGTGATGAACCACTGCGGATCACATAATATTTCCCACCTGATTTCAGCTTCCACGCTCCGCTCTCTAAAAGCTGCTCATAGCCAGCCGCTTCCAAATGCTTTCTCATTGTATCAACGGCATGATACTGGCTCGGGCTCTCTTCAATAAATGTAAACAGCTTTTGCACTGTGTCTTTATATTTTCTGTCTTCTTCCACGATATTAAATCCCTCTTTTCCTGTTTCTTCCGGTTCTTTCTATTCTATTTTCATTTTACTTCTTTACACGGATCCACGGATTTTTCTCCATGAAATGTTCCAGACGCTCCGGGTTCTGGTCGGAATGTTCTACCTCTCTGGAGTAGCGGTAGGTCAGCTCCACAACTTCTTCCATGGAAAGTGTCTTTTCATTTTCCAGCCATCTGGCGCGCAGGATTTCTTCTATTATATAGACACTGTACACGCACACCTGCATTTTCGCCTGAATACGTCCATCATAAACTGCCCCACAGAAATAAGTAAACACAAAATACACCAGCATTTGTTCCAGCATAATGTCCCAATCCGGCATATGCTCCTGCTTCCACAGTTCAAATTCCTGGAGATTTACAAAGTATCTGAGCTGGTCAATGTCTTCCTCTGACTGTTCCTCTCCACCCTTTTGTGCTGTATTGCCTTTTTGTATTGCATTACCTTTTTGTATTGCATTGCCTTTTTGTTCTGCATCGCTCTTCACAGAATCCTCATACACACTTGCCAGACCGCCGTAAAGTAATTTGTCTGCGTCCATCAGCACATACAGCCAGTTTTCTTTCAGAAGCTCCAGCCGATACAGATACTGAAATGTTTTCTGTGCGAATTCGAATCGTCCGGTCTCGTCTTTTTCAAATGCTTCCAGACGTTCTTTTGTGTACTTTCTGGCTGTCTCGGACTCGTATTTCTTCGGAATATCCTCACAGGAAAACATTTCCCTGCGGTCTACATGTGCCTGCATATCATGGCTGATCGCCAGTGCCAGCGCCATGCGGTGATGAATGGAGAGACTTCTATCCTGAAGCATTTTTAAAATGCTTTCTCTTGCGTCCACCAACTGTGAATAAAAGAACAGGTCGAAGTCGCCATAATCTTCTTCTCCCGGCTTCTCATAACTTAAGAAATGCACCGGATTTTTCTTGCCTAATATGATTCTTGCTGCCTCCGGGCAGGAAAGGGAGAGCGTGATTTCCCTGACTCCCTCGAACTCTTCTATGTGGCGCGGATACATTTTACAAGTCCGGCACAGGCTGTCCGGTCCCGCCATCTGATAAAGCCTGCAGAGATTATCCTGGTTTAAAAATGCACAACGCTTTTCCGTATCCTGACGGAAGACGCCCTGGCGCCAGTTGACGCAGCGACGCAGCTCGCGGGCGAGATTCTTTTCAATATTATTAAGTCCTGTTGCTGCCTTTGCGTACCGCCGCTTCGACTTCTCATCAATTACAATCTGCCACCCCGCGCAACAGGTGTCCTCGCAGTCTGCGGCGATACAGGAAAATTCTTTATAATAATCTGGTATGGTATATAACATCAAATATCCTTCTTTCCAAGACGGACATCTTCCATCTCTTTTACAAATGCTTCATCCATATGGTCGAAAAGGTAATTTTTAGTGCCGCCTGTGCGCTCCTTAATTTCTTCTTGAATCTGTCTGCGGGTGATTTCTACCTCTTCATAAAATTCTCTGGAAGAAATAAGTGCGCTTCCCTGTCCCTGGGTCACGACCTGCTCCACGCCATCGGAAGTTACGACTGTCACATGACGTTTTCGTCCGATGTGGTGCACGACCTTTTCTATGTACTGATCTGCTGTCTCAGCCTGCTTCGTATAAACAACGTGAATGTTGTGGTATTTCTGAATCTCCAGCGTATCGCCATCCACCTTATATGCATCAAACACAAGGATCACGGTACATTTCTTAAATCCCTGATAGTTGCTTAAGATATCCATTAATTTATTTCTGGCACTCTCAATGTTCACCTTTGCCAGTTCTTTCAGTTCATCCCACGCGAAAATGACGTTGTACCCATCTACTAAAAGATATTCCGCAACCTTCTCCTGTGGTTTTTCTTCTTTATATTGGGACTGGGCAATGATCGTACGAGGTCCATTGCCTGGTTTCTTGCGTTCAATCTTTCCGTAAGTCCGCATGAAAATCTCTTCCAATTCCCGGTCTTCCGCGCCAAAATCACGACTTCTGCCTGATTTTGAAGGACTTCCACCGGCAGCACCATTTCTTAATACACCTCTGCCATTGCCGTCAGCTTCTTCGTGCATTTTCCCCGCATCTTTGTCTTTTCTGAGATACTCCTCCAACTTAGAGGAAATGTGCATATGTTCCGGCACTTCCTGCCATGGCACATAATATCCAGCTCCGTGACTGCAAAATATAGAACCGGTCGGATTCTCGTTGTCCGCTTCCGGGTCATAGCCTGCATTTTCCAGAATCTCTTCTGTATTATGGCATGGTGCATAGCCCTGAAATACAAGTGTCAGCCGTCCCCGTCCTCTTGTGTAGCTCACCACTTCTTTCTGGTAATCACGCATACAGGCAACCGGCGCGCTTCCTGTAAGCACACTCTGATCCCCGTCTGTCTCCGGTGGCGCAAACTCACCGTACATACGCTGAACATCCGTCAGCGCACGCCCGATCATTTCTGACGGCACTTCCAGACGGAATTCATAATATGGCTCTAACAGCACACTTTCCGCCTGCATCAGTCCTTGGCGCACTGCCCGGTAAGTAGACTGTCGAAAGTCACCGCCCTCCGTGTGTTTCAAATGTGCTCTTCCTGCTACCAGTGTGATCTTCATATCAGTAATTGCCGCTCCAAGAAGCACGCCCCTGTGCTCCCGCTCCAAAAGATGTGTGAGAATTAATCTCTGCCAATTAAGATCCAGATCATCCGTACTGCATTCCGTTGCGAACTCAAGCCCGCTACCCGGAAGTCCAGGCTCCAGAATCAGATGCACCTCCGCATAATGACGGAGCGGTTCATAATGCCCTACACCTTCTACGACATTTTTTATTGTTTCCTTATATACAATATTTCCAGTGCCAAATGTCACATCTACTCCGAATCGTTCGCTTACCAGACTTTTCAGAATCTCTGTCTGCACCTCGCCCATAAGCTGAACATGGATTTCGCCCAGTTCTTCATTCCAAATGACCCGAAGCATTGGATCTTCTTCCTCGATCTGACGCATATAGCCGAGCATGGTGTGTGCATCCACCTGATCAGGGAAATAAACCTGATAATTCAGAACTGGTTCTAACATCGGTGTTACTGCCTGTTTACCGGCTTCAATTCCGAGTCCCTCCCCTGGAAATGTATGCTTTAATCCTGTCACAGCACAGATCATGCCTGCTTTCGCCTGTTGTACTGTCTCGAATTTTTCTCCGGAATAAATTCGGATCTGGTCTGCCTTCTCTTCCCACGGCTCAGAGACTTGTCCACCTTTCAGCAAAGATTTAACTTTTAATTCACCGGAAGTAATCTTCATGTGAGTCAGTCGGTTTCCCTGAGGGTCACGGGAAATCTTATAGACACGCGCACCAAACTGCTGAGCATCTCCACTGTTCTGTAATCTATTATCTGCCTGATCATAATTGGCCGAAACATTATCTCCCACATATTTTCCAATCCCGTCCAGTAATTCCTGTACACCTTGTAATTTCAGCGCAGCACCAAAATAACAAGGGAAAATCTGACGATCTGCAATCATCTGGCTTATGGTATCTATAGAAACTTCTCCCGCTTCCAGATACTCTTCCAGTGCACGTTCGTCCCCCGTGGCAATATCTTCCGGATCCTCCATGTCCACACAGGAAGCATCCAGTTTTTTCTTCAGCTCTTTTAGAATCAGCGCCTTGTCCGTCCCTGGCTGATCCATTTTATTGACAAATATGAATGTCGGAATCCGGTAGCGCGCAAGCAGATTCCAGAGCGTGCGGGTGTGTCCCTGCACGCCATCAGCTCCGCTGACTACCAAAACCGCATAATCCAGCACCTGGAGCGTCCGCTCCATTTCCGCGGAAAAATCCACATGCCCCGGTGTATCCAGAAGTGTCACCTGGCTGTCACCAAGCTGAAACACTGCCTGCTTGGAAAAAATCGTGATTCCCCGCTGTCGTTCCAGCGCGTAGTTGTCAAGGAACGCATCCCCATGATCTACACGCCCCGGCTTACGGATCTGTCCTGTCAGATAAAGGATTCCTTCTGAAAGCGTTGTCTTTCCAGAATCCACATGTGCCAGAAGCCCCACGCTGATATATCGTTTTGGTTTAGTTTCAGATGTCGTTCCCACCTAAAATCCCTCATTTCTACTAAATAGTTGATTCTTGTTTTAATATAACTCGTTTTAATTCAATCGTCGAGTTAAATTTGAATTAAAAACTTCTATTACTTTATATTCCAATGTTTATCTCAGTCGAGAAGACTCCCACCTCTTCAGGGTGAGTAATAGCAAATTTGTCTCAGTGGGAGTTAGGTCTCCGACTGAGATAAACGCTCCGCGAGGATGCGCAGTGATTCTGATAGGAATATGTCAGCTTCTCTGACCAGAATCACGCGCCAAGTCTCACGGACGTTCGACTTGAAAAATGTTGAACATTTTTTTGCTACACTGGTATCCAATCCATGCACTTAAACTTCCAAAGATAACTCCACCGAGAATGTCTGTCGGATAATGTACATACAGGTACATTCTGGAAAATGCGATTAGAATTGCCAGCGCAAGGGCTGGTTTCCACAGTTTTTTCTCTCCTGCCAGATAAAGGGCTGTCACACTGGCAAACGACGCTGCTGTGTGTCCGGACGGAAAAGAAAAATCTTTCGGTTTTGCAACTAATACCTGTACTGCTGTGTTGACATCGTATGGCCGCACTCTCGCAATCAGATTTTTTAAAATTACATTGCATAAAATCACATCTACAATCAGTGCTGCTGCCATGATCACACCGCTTTTTCTTGTCTTTGGAATCAGAATCATGACTATCGTAAGGATTATCCATATAATTCCCGCGTCTCCCAAATGTGTGATTAACTGCATGATCTTGTCCAGAATTGGCGTATGTAAGCTTTGCAGCCAATTCAATATTTGTATCTCCATAATATATTCTCCTTCCTGCGACAGCAAAGGGGCAGTCTCAAGGAATGATTTCTTATGTTTTCCTTAAGTCTGCCTCTCATAATTTTATTTCATATTTCATTCAAGAATGCCTCGGCATTCTTGCTGCGAGGTGCGCGTCATGCAATTGCATGACATACTTCTACTGCGCACCTCTGCAAGTCTACACTCCGTTTCGGTCGGCGCAAAACCATTGTCCACCGGACAATGTGCGCCCTGCCGGAGGCTATATCAGCTGTTTTCTCATAAACTAGCTGCTCTTAATAAGTCCCATTTCTATAAATATCGGATACAGGTAGCTTGCGCCGAAGCATTTCAGTTTTTTAGGTCCTGCCACCTCTCCACTTAATTCTATGATTTTTTCAAGTGCCAGATTCACGGAAGCTTTCGTTATGGATTTCGTCTTTCTTGACACAAACATTTCATTTCCACGGATTTGATATGTATACTCCAGTCCTTTCACGGTACGAAAGGTCTGACTCTGTAGCAGGACTAATTCGTTCCATAGATAATCCTGCGCTTTTTCTCGTTCTGTCTCCTGAAAGATCCGCTCTCTAAGCTCCATAACATTTACCGAACCATAATTGTCAGCACAAGGTTCGTTACCCATAGAATTATAGAAAGTACAATTGCAACTATACAGAAGTTGCGCCCGGCTTTTGCCCGTCCTTTTAATGCGGACTGCATGCCTATGCGTGCTCTGCTGTAGCCAAGTATTGCCAGGATAATGGAAATCAATGGTGATAAAAAGCTGATACCAAATGCCAGAATTCCGAACACAAGTGCCATCGTTGCTGCGCTGGAATTATCCACGGTCTTCACCGGAACCGGATGTGGTTTTGGCTGTCCATTTGCACCATTCATGCCCTGCTGTCCTGTCATCTCATTCATACCGGCCTCAGGAATTGCCTGTTCCAATACATGAAAGAGCTGTGCCAGTCCTTCTCTGTACGGCTTTTTCTGCAAAGCTCCTACGAATCCATCCAGACCCATTTCTTTTCCAAATGTGCTTTTCATCCATGCTTCCAGATGAAGTGTTCCATTTTCATAGGACCATTTCAGATACTTGTATCCTTCGATCAGCGCATCTCCTGTCCGGTAAGCCGGCTCGCCTTTCCACTCTGATACAACGAACTGATTTTTCTGTAAATAGTCGTTCATAATAAATGTTACAAAATCTTCTGGTTTGTTCAGCACCAGGTCTTTCACATATCTTGCCATTTTCTACGCATGTCCTTTCTACCGGATTGCGTCCTTCATCTCTTTCACGAATGTGGAAATGTTTGGGACACAATCTGCTCCATATTTTTCACAGAGCTTCACAATTGCTGAGCCTACAATAACTCCATCTGACTGGGCTGCCATTTTCTCCGCCTGCTTGGGTTCCGAGATTCCGAATCCTTCTGCTTCTTTTGCGATCATGGCAATTCTCTCGTGGGAAGTCGTTGCGATCAAGGAGATGAGATCCAATCCATGCTCTTTAAATGGTATGGCAAATTCTTCTTTCTCTTCAAATGGTACGTCCGGCAAAATAAGTCCGTCCATCCCGATTTCTGCTGCCGCCTTCGCAAAGCGCTCTGTACCATAAGAGTATACCACATTTGCATAGGTCATGAAAACCATTGGTATAGAAGTTTTCTGACGAATACGCCTTACCATGTCAAATATTTTGTCGGTTGTCACGCCGCCTGAGAGCGCCCGTACATTTGCCGCCTGAATGACCGGGCCTTCTGCTGTCGGATCTGAAAATGGAATTCCAAGTTCAATGAGGTCTGCGCCTACCTCTTCCATAGCGTAAACAATCCGTTCTGTCACCTCCAGTGACGGATCACCACACGTGATGAATGGAATAAATGCTTTCCCTTTTCCAAATGCTTTTTTTATGTTTTTATTCATGGATATCCTCCCCTCTGTAACGTGCGATTGCTGCACAGTCCTTGTCTCCGCGTCCGGATAATGTAATGACTACAATTTCATCTTTGCCCATCTGTGGTACAATTTTCTTCGCATATGCTACTGCGTGAGCGATCTCGATGTCGTCACTGAAAAAATAGAACATGTACGGAGAAGGATTGTGCGTCCGAAGCGCCCGGTATGTATCAAAAAGACTTCCCTCAGCCTTCGCCCGCATCTGATTTGACAGAACTACCTGGAAAATGTCTCCCTCCCGAATATAATGCTTCGCTTTCTCTACCATTTTCTCACCTGTTTTCAGAAGCTTCTCTATCTCATTCAACTTTGCCTCCGCTTTTTCATAAGATTGCTCCAAATCCGCCGAGCGAACTCCGGTAAATGTTGGAATCCCCGGAAGTTCCGGTGTCCGGTTCTCATCAATAATCTCACGAAGCACCTGACCCGGGTGATCAACTGTCCGAAGTTCTTCCTCTGACCAGCCTCCCAGACTGGTCTTTCTGATCCGCATCTTCCCGTCGGTACAAGTGATCTCCATGGATGGATCGTATCCAAGAAATGAATATCGTCCCTACTGCTCGGTCTGGCCCGCACTCTCAAGTAAATAGCCGTGCCTGCTTTCTTTTCTTAAAATGCGCATGACCTCAACCGGCGTATATCTGTCGGAATACATTTCCCGGCAGACCGGAAAACGCCCTTGACAGAAATGTGGATGCACTCAGATGTCAATCTAACTTTATACTCTTCTGACAAACACTTCCTACATGGCATTATCCAAACAGGTTCTAGGGTCTAAGGTCATACCTTACTCTCAGCTTTGTCTCACAAGCTCCCCTGGTTATATTGAACTGTTACCGGTATAAACCACCTTTTTGAAAATACAAGAGAGACCGCAGATCCGGCTCTTAAACGGGCCTGACCTGCGGTCTCCTATTTATCGTCTTTGACAGACATTTCTATTATATCTTTTATGATCTTTGATTACCTTCTGCGTCTTCTTCTGAAGATCAGAGTAATGAATGCTGCAACCATTGCAGCCTCGATCATGAACAGATAGAACATAACGTGTGAATTGTCACCTGTCTTCGGCTGATTCTTCTTTGTATTGTCAGCTTTCTTGGCAGTGTTTGTATTTTTGTTGTTCTTATTGTCACCCTTTACAGTCGTCTTATCGCCTGATGGGTTCTGATCAGAAGGTTTCTTATTATCATCGATAACAGTTCCTTTCTTCACGATCTCGAATTTATCTGTTCCGTCCGGTGTCTCAGCTAATGCATAGTTTGAATTTAATCCTTCTACATTTGCGTAAATGTCATATAATCCAACTGTCTCACCAGCTTCACGGGTTAATGTAACTCCAAGCTCGTCACCTTCTACAACAGCACTTGCTGCAGCTGTATCTTCAACTGCCTGTGCAACAGCTTCTCCAGTTGCTCTTGATACTGTGTATGTCAGTTCCGGATCAGCGTCACCTTCTACCTTCTTCTTAGAGTCGATAGAGATGTTGATCTTTCTTGGGTTAACTGTAAGGCTTCCGCCTACATATGTTACATCGAAGTTTGCATTGTCTAATCCACTGACATTAATCACATATGTTGCGTTTGCTGCCAGATGTTTTCCTTCTTCCTGTCCTTCGATGCTGAAGCTTAATGACGGGAAGTCTGCTCCACTTACGATTGCTGCATCTGCCAGTTCACCATTCATGTCGTAGATGTAATAATCAACATCCGGTACATCATCACCATATTCGATGGCCATATCCCTGGTCTTGATTGTGATTGGTCTTGCAAGAATATCAAATGTTGTCTCTCCACAAGTAATGTTATAATTCTTGTTTGGATTTTCAACCTGGGCTTTGATTGTGTAGTGTCCTGGTGTTACATCTTCTGGTGTTTTAACAACAGAGATTGTTCCAAGACTTGCAATCTCTTCTTCAGATAATGTATTACCGTTTTCATCTGTTACTGTATAAGTAAATTCTGGCATCTGATCACGATAGTAAATTGGATTATGAGAAGCATTTGGTGTAACTGTAACTGCTTTTTGTTTGATGAATAATCTTGTGTATTTAGCATCTACACATGCATACTTAGAATCACCTTTGTAAGAAGCCATTACCTGATACATTCCTGCATCTGTCGGCTTTTCTGCACTCTTATATCCTGATGAACTCATATAAATGATATCTGCTTCTGCGATTCTTTCGTCTCCATGGTATACACCTGCTGTTATGCCGTGTGGCTGTCCATCATACGGAACTTCAAGATCTATACTATCACTATCAAATCTAATCTCTGTCTCAGCTTTTTTTACTGTATAGCATCTGACGATTGGTGCCGCTACATAATTGCCACCAACTGTGTAGATTTTTTCTACATAATTACCTGGCTCTCTGAGTGCATCTTCCTTACTGCTTACCCATTTTCCGTCAGCTGTTACACCCACATATTTTGTCTTAATATTCGCACTGACAGTTTGCCCGTTCTGTGTTGCTTTTCCACTAAAGTCAAATTCCTGTGCTTCCTCATACGTTAAAGTACAATTCTTTGGAAGTGGACTATTGAACTCCAGTTTTACATCTTTTGACTGAGGTGCAATTGTCAGGTATCCAACACCTACTGCTGTGTTGTAGTTCTGGCTTGTAGATGCTCCTGCTGCAAGGTATACACCTGATTCTGTTGGTCGTTTGAAAGAAATAGACCAGTCTGCTGCTGCCGGATAAATCTTCAGAATCTGATCAACAACTTTCTGTACAGCGGAAATAATACCTGCATTATCTCCTAAATCAGGAAGCTTGTTGATAACGGTCATAAGATTTCCAACATTCACTTTTCCATCCGGTACTAATGCTAAAATTGCCTGTTCCAATGGTACTTCTATTGTACCAATTACAGGAACTTTCTGTTTGATAACAATATTAGAAACATCAAATCCAACAAATGATTTCCCATTTCCATCGATTCCAACAATCATTCCAAGTGGTGCTGCATCTGATGGATCACTTGCGAATATCTGAGAGAAGCTTTCGCCATATTTAATATTCTGGCTGTTTACCCATACCTTTGCATCACCTTTTTTGATTGTGATGGTTGTTGTCGCAGAACTTGACAGATAATCTTCATTTCCGTTATAGGTAACTGTGATTTCCTGTTCTCCTGCTTTCCATTCATCTGTAGATGGAGTATAAGTAAAGTCATCTGCTGTTGTCTCAATCTTATTACCTGCTTTATCTGTTACAGTTGCATTCTGAGCGATCAGAACTTTTATTACTGCATCCATCATCTCAGCTGACTGATACTTCATCATAATTCCATCGTTGATAGAAAGTGTAGTTTTCTCACGAAGGTCTTTTAATGTGATTTTAGCAGTCTTCTGCATGGATGGATACTTGTCTGTTCTGTTGTATGTGATACGGATTTTTTCAGTATCACTATCTTTCAAATCCCACAGTGTTCTTCCGAATTTATGACAATAAAATTCCTCCACTCCACTCGGGTTATAATCTAGATTTTTCCAATTATTACTTGATGCATCATATTCAATCGTTACATCTTTCAATGTAATCTCCGGTACATTGTCTGTTCCAACAACTGCAGCAAAGATATTCTGCGCAATCTTATCTGTTGACATTCCATTGTGATATGATACCTCGGCATCTTTCACATCTAACTTACACTGAACTGTCTGAGCAGTAATATTAAATGTCGCATCATTCACATCACCAGAATATAAAGTAACTGTTGCTGTCTGATTTTCATAAACAATATTCGCTGCTGGAACAGCAGCATTGTCTACCAATATGCTTTCTACAGCATATCCATCTTCCGGAGTTACTGTTACTTTGTAATTCTTGCTCTTTTCAACCTTTATAGAAGATTCTACATTCTGGTCATTAATAGTAATTGTTCCATTTGCAGGATGTGTTACAGCAATGTTTACTCCTTCTTTAGCTACATATACAACATTAACCGTTGTATCCTCAGTTAAACCAGCCGGCACTGTATAGGTACCATCTGCTGCTTTTTCAAGTACTGTTTTACCTATTTTTACAGTTACATCATAATTTTCTACATCGTTTACTGTAAACTTTTTAGACTCCGTATCATATATCTTTACGGCTGTTGTAACATCTTGATTGTCAATCTTAACGCCTGCACCGGAAACATTAGAAGCACTAAAAGTTACATTGTTGTAGTTTTTGATTGTAAGTTTCCCTTTGGATACAATCCCTTTCCAGGAACCTGCTCCAATTTCTAATTCGCCTGATGCAAATTTATACGAATCTGACGAAAATCTATTAATTAGTTTCCAATCATTACCCTCTTTATAGTAATACACTGTCGTACTAATATTTCCGCCAAAACAATCTACTGCTTTCTGTTTTAACTCACTGCCTGAAATTCCCTCACTCTTATGAATCTCCAACTCGGTTGTCGCCTTAACCGCTTTCGCATCCTGCGCACTCTGTGCATCAACTGCTGCCGACTGGGAAGCTGTGTTGTTCTGTGTTGTGCCTGACTGTGCTGTGTTGTTCTGCATTGTGCCTGACTGTGCTGTGTTGTTCTGTGTTGTGCCTGACTGTGCTGTGTTGTTCTTGGATGTGTTATCCTGTGAACTGTTTGTCTGACTATTGCTGTCTGATTCAGTCGATGTGCTTTCATTCGTTCCGGCAGTCGTCTGGTTTCCAGTATTTTCCTGCTGTCCGGCACTGCTTGAATCTTCTGATCCGGCAGTTCCTGAAGTCTGGTCTTCTGACTGTACTTCCTGAGCGGTGTCATTTCCGGCAGCGTATGCGGTTGCCGGCATTCCTGAAAGCACCATAGAACAGGCAATTACCGATGCCAGCAACTGCTTGTACTTTCTCTTCTTCATCGCTTTTCTCCTCCTATTAATTTTTCATTCCAAAAATATTTTCCCCCGTGGTCATAGACTCCCACAGTTAATTTTATATTAGCTTCTTTTTCTCATTAAGTCAATTCAATCAGACCCATTATTTTCCTTTTTCTTGTTTTTTACGCATACTTTTTCTCTCTGCGATTTTTTCATAGACATATACTGACATTCTGATGACCGTTGCAGCATCCGGCAGCTTCTTCCGGACGCACGGCAGCACAAGACAAAAGCTATTGCATTCAACATCTGCAATAGCTTTTGTCATTATTTTCTATTCTGCTTTATCATTATCCGGTTCTATCATCTTACTTTGTGAATTCTACGACAACTTCCCGTCCGTCTGCCACATTTTCGAACATCCCCTTGATTACTTTCTTTGCATTCTCATCTGCATTTTCAAGGAATCCATATTCGTCTGATTCTGCTTTTTTCTTTGCCTTCTTTTCTGCTTCCCCGACTAATTCCATGACTGCCTCTTTATCTACACTCATAATTGCGAAGTTCGTGTCATAGATTTTCAGGTCACTGGACTTGATCTTGATCGAATCTTCATCGATCGTGCAGTGCGGGATTGTGATCGTAATCTTGTCATCGGTCTCTTTGATCTTTGCGTTCTGCACATCCAGCCCGGCAGTGATGGTTGTTTTATACTGTACCAGGAACTGGTTCTTATTAATCAGCGGGATGGTTCCCTTTGTGCTCCTGAATACATCTGAGATGATCATCTTCTGTGTGGTCAGCTCTGCAGCATCTTCCAGTGTAGTCTCGAGCGGGATGCTCTCTTCCTTCGGACTGGTGATATACTTGTATGCAGATATCGAACCGATACTGATCACAACTGCGAGAATTACGGCGATGATTACTTTAAATTTTGTCTTCATAGGCATCTCCTCTCTTCTGTACATTTACTCTTTTCTCTTGTTTCTAGTTTCTGCTAAGCAGTGTCACGATTCCGACTATGATCAGAATCGGGAATGCCAGATAAATTAACCCGGCGAATACCATACCGATCAGGATCACCGGGAAGAATACCACTGTCAGTAATAACTTCGACACTCCCCAGGCTGCCCTTAAGCCGAATACCAGAAGCTTTCCAAATATTCCTAACATACAGATCAAAAATAATAATGTAAACATAAACTGTCTCTCCTGTTCTTACTATGCGAATACATCTTCTGTTTGTTACGGATGTATTTTCTGAATTCACTATAATCATTTCCGGACTATAAATATACACCGAAATTATGGAAATAGTATTACGTATTCCTCTTTTTTCGAGAAATTTAAGAAATGCGTATATCAAAAAGACGGAAAAGCCTGGCCTTTTGCTTCTCCGTCTTTTGTATCATATTACTCCTTACGCACACAGACTTCTAGCTCTTGCAAGCAGCTGCCGGGTATCTTTCTTAAGCAGGCAGCTCATGTACTCTCCGATCTCTTTCTCGTAACGTTATTCTCTCTTATTACTGTTTTCTCTTAATCTGTTGTAAAACTATATTCCCTCTTCGCCTTTACTGAAGCTAATACTCAACTTTCTTATTCAGTTCTAAAATGTTCTTGCTTTCGGCCGGTACCGCATATCAGATACTGTATACACTGTCACGAATGCCTCCGGATCTTTTTTACTGACATAATTCATCAGTTTCTGATATTCGT
>ENA-OUQP01001392-OUQP01001392.1-human-gut-metagenome-genome-assembly--contig:-NODE-1392-length-16451-cov-3.569407_pt1 | contig 16451 bp, 19 predicted proteins | sample MGYA00237951_ERZ548836 | MGnify/ENA primary metagenome ERZ548836 (study PRJEB26490, sample SAMN05194702) | human gut metagenome | biome: terrestrial biome; feature: human-associated habitat; material...
AAATATGCTATGATAGACTCTAGTTATTGGTGTTTATTATCGCAGAAACGGGGGAAATATAATGAAAAACTGGGCGGATATCCTGAAAAACCTGACCATACTAACGCAGTTCGGCCTTTCTTTTATTACCCCGCTTCTTCTGTGTCTGGCCCTTTCCTGGTGGCTGACGGAAAAATTCAATCTCGGCTCCTGGGTTTACATCCCCGGCTTTTTCTTCGGGCTCGGCGGTTCGGCCATGGTAGCCTACAAACTTTATCTCTCCGTCACCAGCCATCAGAAGAAGGAACGGAAAAAGACCAAACAGCATATTTCTTTTAACAATCATCATTAAAAGAAGGGAGTGAGTTTATGAACCTGTTCAAAGACCTTGCGCCTGCCATCAAAAAAGAGACAAAGCGCGTCGGGATCTTCACTTTTTCAGGTGTCGTCGTCATGTGGATCGTTTTTGTGATTCTCCACGCATGCATGCCGGAAAAAGTCCCCTTTGACTACACGGTAATCCTGGGCGGATTCTTAGGCGGCCTCATCGCTGTCCTGAATTTCTTCCTCATGGGCGTCACCGTACAGAAGGTTGCCTCCGAGGCAAATGAAGACAACGCAAGGCTCCGCATGAAGGCCAGCTATTCCCGCCGGACCCTTCTCCAGATGGCCTGGGTTATCGTCGCCATTGCAGCTCCCTGTTTTCAGTTTGCTGCCGGAATTCTTCCCCTGTTGTTCCCGAGTTTCGGGATCAAGCTCATGGGATTGATTCATAAAGAATGAGGAACGGAGGTGAAAACAAATGGAACTGGATATTACGGGGGCCCGGATCCTCTGGGAAACACCCATCAATGTGCCTATTTTAGGGCAGCTTAAGATCAGCGAAACCATGGTGGTCAGCTGGCTTGTCATGCTTCTCATCACTGGCGCGTGCATCTGGCTCACCCGTGATCTGAAGGAAGAGAACATATCCAAGAGACAGGCTCTGGCCGAGCTCATCGTAGAGAAGGCCAACCAGTTTGTCGTCGGAAATATGGGCGAGAGATTCCGCTATTTCGTACCTTTTGTGGCCGCGCTTTTTGCCACCAGCGTACTCTCCAATCTGATCAGCCTCATCGGCCTTCGAAGCCCCACCGCTGATCTTTCCACAGAAGCCGCCTGGGCTGTGGTGGTATTTATCATGATCACCGCTCAGAAAATCAAGACCAACGGCTTCGGCGGATATCTGAAGGGCTTTACCACCCCCATCGCGGTGATGACTCCTTTCAATATCCTTTCCGAACTGGCAACGCCGGTCAGCATGGCCTGCCGTCATTTTGGAAATATTCTTTCCGGCGTGGTAATCAACGCGCTGATCTACGGCGCTCTGGCTGTGGCAAGCTCCGCGCTCTTCGGACTGATCCCCGGTGTCGTGGGGGACGTTCTCTCAAAGATTCCCTTCCTCGATGTGGGAATCCCTGCCATCCTGTCCGTCTACTTTGACTGGTTCTCAGGATGCATGCAGGCATTTATCTTCTGTATGCTGACCGTCATGTACATCGCGAACGCTGCGGAAGAAGGTTAAGATTAAAAAAACACTTTACTCAAGGAGGACTTTATTATGGATTTTCAGATGCTCGCAAAAGGTATCGCATTAGCTGGTTGTGCAATCGGTGCAGGCTGCTCCCTGATCGCAGGTATCGGACCTGGTATCGGTGAAGGTAACGCCGTAGCAAAAGCTCTTGAGGCCATCGGCCGTCAGCCGGAGTGCAAAGGTGACGTGACTTCCACCATGCTCCTGGGCTGTGCCATCGCTGAGACCACCGGTATTTACGGTTTCGTAACCGGCCTTCTTCTGATCTTCGTAGCTCCGGGAATGTTCATGAACTTCCTGAGTTAAGCATACCAGGGGACAAAGTTCAAAAAGTTGTTCGTGCTTACACGATAAAGCGTTTGAACTTGGGACCCGCCAAACAGCTACACAGACAGAACAAGGTTTGGAGGCCATAAATATGCAGGTACAGGATTTAGTAGGCATTGTGCCATGGACCTTCGTAGCCACGATCTTAAACCTCTTTATTCAGGTTTATCTCATCAAGCGTTTCCTTTTCAAGCCCATCAATGAAATCCTGGAAAAACGCAAGGCCCACGCCGACGCGGAGATCCAGGATGCCACAAAGGCCAAAGAAGAAGCGCAGGCCATGAAGGCGGAATACGAAGAAAACATGCAGAATGCCAAAAACAAGGCCAGTGAGATCCTTACTACCGCCCAGAAAACGGCTGCCATTCAGAGCGAGGAAATGCTCCGGGAGGCATCCAGACAGGCCGCTGCCCTGAAAGAAAAAGCCGAAGCTGACATCGTTCAGGAGAAACGCAAGGCCGTCAACGAACTGAAAGACGAAATCGGCGGCATGGCCATGGAGATCGCCGGCAAAGTCATCGAACGGGAAGTAAACGAAAAGGATCATGCGAAACTCATCGATGATTTCATCTCACAGGTAGATGAAACCGCAGACAGAAATGCAGGTGATATTTCATGACACAGGCAGCCAGAGTCTATGGAGAAAGCATGTACGCCCTCGCCCTTGAGGAAGGGCTTACCGGCGAGATCCTGGAGGAAATGAAAGTCATCCGTACTCTTTTCCAGGAAAATCCGGATTATGTTCATCTTCTTTCAGAGCCGTCCATTCCGGGAAACGAGCGCATCGATCTCATCGAAGCCGCTTTCGGAAATCAGGCAGAAAGATATCTGGTCAATTTTTTAAAGCTTCTCTGTGAACGAAATCTTCTTCGGGAATTCGGCGGCTGCTGCGACGAATATGCCCGGCGCTACAACCGTGACAACGGTATCGCCGAGGCAACGGCGACTAGTGCGGTTCCCATGACAGAGGCACAGGCAGAAGCACTGAAACAGAAATTAGAAAAACTCAGCGGGAAAAAGATTTCCCTGAGTCTTAAAACAGATCCTTCTCTCCTCGGCGGCGTGCGCGTGGAGCTGGAGGGCAAAGAGCTGGACGGAACCGTAAAAGGCCGCCTCGACGGACTTTCCCGGAAACTGGACAGCCTGACACTGTAATCGGATGTTCAGTCATTCAAAAATGAAAATCCATCCTATTGCAAACAAGTTTGCATAGTCTGTTTTTTCATTTTGCTGATGCTCTGAACTGTTAAACTATATAAAAGGATGGAAATGGAACCATGCAATTAAAACCTGAAGAAATATCCAAGGTCATCCGCAGCCAGATCAAATATTATGATAACGCCATCCACCAGAACGAGACCGGAACCATCCTGATGGTGGGCGATGGTATCGCCCGGGCCAGCGGTCTTATCAACTGTATGGCTGGCGAGCTTCTGGAATTTGAAGACGGAAGCTACGGCATGGCGCAGAACCTGGAAGAAAACAGCGTCTCCATCGTACTGTTCGGAGACGGTGAGAAGATCGGCGAAGGCCAGAGCGTCAAGAGAACCGGAAAAGTCGTTTCCGTTCCCGTCGGCGACGCCCTCATTGGCCGTGTCGTCAACGCACTGGGCCAGCCCATCGACGGCGCAGGCCCCATCGTGGCAGACGAGTACCGCGCCATTGAAAGCCCGGCCCCGGGTATCTGTGAACGGCGTTCCGTTCATGAACCCCTCCAGACCGGTATCAAGGCCATCGACTCCATGATCCCCATCGGCCGCGGCCAGCGTGAGCTCATCATCGGCGACCGTCAGACCGGTAAAACCGCCATCGCTGCGGACACCATCATCAACCAGAAGGGCAAAGATGTGATCTGCATCTACGTCGCCATCGGCCAGAAACGTTCCACCGTGGCCGCCCTTGTGGAAAATCTCGCCAAAAACGGCGCCATGGACTACACCACCGTTGTAGCGGCTACTGCTTCCGAGGCCAGCCCTCTGCAGTACATTTCTCCCTACTCCGGCTGTGCCATGGGCGAATATTTCATGTATAAAGGAAAGAACGTGCTCATCATCTACGATGATCTGAGTAAGCATGCGGTGGCTTACCGTGCTCTTTCTCTTCTGATCCGCCGTCCGCCCGGCCGTGAGGCTTATCCGGGTGACGTTTTCTACCTTCATTCCAGACTGCTGGAGAGGGCTGCAAAGCTGGATGACGCCCACGGCGGCGGCTCCATGACCGCGCTTCCCATCATTGAGACCCAGGCGGGAGACGTTTCCGCGTACATTCCCACCAACGTGATTTCCATCACCGACGGTCAGATCTTCCTGGAGACCGAGCTTTTCCACTCCGGCGTTATGCCTGCGGTAAACCCGGGTATCTCCGTTTCCCGAGTAGGAGGAAATGCCCAGATCAAGGCCATGAAGAAGGTAGCCGGAACCCTGAAGCTGATCTACTCCCAGTACCGCGAGCTCCAGAGCTTCGCCCAGTTCGGTTCCGATCTGGATGCCGACACCAAGGCCCGTCTGGAACAGGGTGCCCGTATCGTGGAAGTCCTGAAGCAGAATCAGAACTCACCGGTTCCCGTGGAAAAACAGGTAGCCATCTTCTACGCCGTCACGAAAGGAATTCTCTCCGCAGTGAAGGTTTCCGACGTTCACGACTATGAGATGGGCCTTTACACCTACCTCGACACCGACGCGGAGGGTGCTGCCGTGATGCAGACCATCCGTTCCACCGGAAAACTCGAGGAAGAGACGGAAAATCAGCTGAAAACGGTACTTGATACCTATACGAAGCAGTTCCTGGATTCGAAACCTGTATAACAGGGTCTCAAACTCAAAAAGCCGTTCGTGCTTGCACGGTAAGGCTTTTGAGCTTGAGACCCGCCAACGCGGAGCAGAGACCTTGCATGAGCTGCTTCGCAGCGAAGCAATTCATAGCTATACATCAACCACTATACAGGAGGAATCACTTATGGCTGCAAATATGAAATCCGTAAAACTTCGGATCAAGAGTGTGGAAAGCACCATGCAGATCACCAAGGCCATGGAACTGGTGGCCTCCTCCAAACTCCGGAAGGCCAAGGACCGGGCAGACACCTGCCGCCCTTACTTCCGTGAACTCCATCAGACTCTGGTGGACATCGCAGAGGGCAACCTGGATTTTTCCTCCATTTACGCCCGGAAATCCTCCAGCGAAAAATACTGCTACATCGTCATCGCCGGAGACCGCGGCCTGGCTGGCGGCTATAACGTCAACCTTTTCAAATGCTTGGAGGAAGCCAGTGCCGGACAGGATTTCGTTGTTCTGCCCATCGGAAAAAAGGCTGTGGAATACGCCCACCGAAGGAAACTTCCAATCCTCACCGAGGAATTTGCCGAGATCGCGGAGATTTCCGTGGCGGACTGCTTTGAGATGGCGAGCCTTCTCTGCTCCGCCTTCAAAAAAGGAGAATTCGGCCACATCGAACTCTGCTTTACGAGCTTCGTCTCCATGCTCTCTCAGGTGCCGGAAGTCTTTTCCATGCTTCCCCTGACAGATCTCACCGATCATGAGAAATCTGCAGAGGGGAAAAAAATCCGGAATCTGATCTGGTATGAGCCCAACGAAGTGGAAGTCTTTAACGCCATCGTTCCGGAGTATCTGGCAGGCCTCATTTACGGCGGTGTCTGCGAAAGCGTTGCCAGCGAGCTGGCCGCCCGCCGTACCGCCATGGAAGCCGCCACCAGCAATGCGGAGGATATGATCGATAAACTGAATCTTTACTACAACAGAGCCCGTCAGGCCAGCATCACCCAGGAGATCACCGAGATCGTCGGCGGTGCGGAAGGACTCTAAAAAAGGAGATCAACAATGACTGAAAAACATGTTGGCGAGGTAGTACAGGTCATCGGCCCGGTTCTGGATATCCGGTTCGCCCACGATGAACTGCCTGCCCTTCTCAACGCCATTGAGATTGACAATAATGGCTCCCGGCTGGTAGCGGAGGTGGCCCAGCAGACCGGTGACAACACCGTACGCTGCATCGCCATGAACTCCACCGACGGACTGGTCCGCGGAGCAAAAGCCCTGGATACCGGCGGCCCCATCAAGGTACCCGTGGGTGAGGAATGCCTGGGAAGAGTTTTCAACCTTCTGGGCGATCCCGTGGACAACATGCCCGCTCCCGAAGCAAAAGAGCACTGGGCGATCCATCGTCCGGCTCCCGCTTACGAGGAGCAGATGCCCGCGACCGAAATCCTGGAGACCGGTATCAAGGTCGTAGACCTGATCTGCCCCTACGCAAAGGGCGGTAAAATCGGTCTTTTCGGAGGAGCCGGCGTAGGAAAAACCGTCCTTATCATGGAGCTGATCCACAACGTAGCCACCGCTCACGGCGGACTGTCCGTATTTACCGGCGTTGGCGAGCGTACCCGTGAAGGAAACGACCTTTACAATGAGATGAAAGAAAGCGGCGTTATCGACAAGACCGCCCTGGTTTACGGTCAGATGAACGAACCCCCCGGAGCCCGTATGCGTGTGGGCCTTTCCGGACTTACCATGGCGGAGTATTTCCGTGATGTGAAAAATCAGGATGTACTTCTCTTCATCGACAACATTTTCCGTTTTACCCAGGCAGGTTCCGAGGTGTCCGCTCTTCTGGGCCGTATGCCTTCTGCCGTTGGTTATCAGCCCACCCTGGCAACGGAGATGGGCGCTCTTCAGGAGCGTATCACTTCCACCAGAAAAGGCTCCATCACTTCCGTTCAGGCCGTCTATGTACCCGCCGATGACCTGACCGACCCGGCTCCGGCTACCACCTTCACCCATCTGGATGCCACCACGGTACTTTCCCGTGAGATTTCCAGCCAGGGTATTTACCCGGCCGTGGATCCTCTGGATTCCACCAGCCGTATCCTTTCCCCGGATATTGTCGGAACCGAGCATTACGAGACCGCCCGTGCGGTTCAGCGAGTGCTTCAGCGTTACAAAGAGCTTCAGGATATCATCGCCATCATGGGTATGGACGAGCTTTCCGAAGAAGACAAGCTCACCGTAAGCCGCGCCAGAAAGGTACAGCGTTTCCTGTCCCAGAGCTTCTCTGTGGCAGAGCAGTTTACCGGTATGGCCGGCCAGTACGTTCCCTTAAAGGAGACCCTCCGCGGCTTCCAGATGATCCTGAACGGCGAGTGCGACGACATCCCCGAAAGCTGCTTCCTCTTTGCAGGAACCATCGACGATGTTTTTGAAAAGGCCAAGAAGCTGTAAAGGAGGCCCGCTATGAAGACATTTCCATTGCATATCGGAACCCCCGACGGCCTTCTCTTTGAAGGAAACGTGGAAAAGGTCATCTGCCGCACCATCACCGGAGACCTGGCCATCCTGGCTGGCCACAGCAACTTCTGTACGGCCCTGGGAATGGGTGAATCCACCGTTGTCATGGAAGACGGAACCCGCAGGGAAGCAGCCTGCATCGGCGGCATGCTTTCCGTCATGAACGGCACCTGCCGCCTTCTGGCCACCACCTGGGAATGGAAAGAGGACATCGACCAGCCCCGTGCGGAGAAAGCGAAAAAACACGCCGAAGAAATGCTGGCCAAAGGAGGCCTTACCGATAAAGAATACAAGATCGCCCAGGCGAAACTCCAGCGTGCGCTGGTGCGCCTGAGTGTGAAGGAATAACAGAATTTGGGCTGTCACATCAGCAAATATTTTTTGCCGGGTGACAGCCCTTTTCTTTTGATTTGTGCTGCAGGTCCAGCTATTCTCGTACTTCTCACTACTGCCGTGATGCTGCCTGCAGCTATCTCTTACTGAAGTTTCTCATTCTGCGCCTGATAATTCTCTCCCCAGGTCCACATGGCATCCATGATGGGCTTCAGGCTGTAGCCAAGCTCCGTCAGGGTGTATTCCACCCGGGGCGGAACCTCTGCATAGACCTTCCGGGTCAGAAGGCCGCTGGCCTCCATTTGGCGAAGCTGAGAAGTCAGAACTTTCTGAGAGACATGCCCAATCGAACGCTGAAGCTCCCCGAAGCGTTTCGTTCCCGTCAGAAGATCCCTGAGGATCAGAACCTTCCATTTATCGCTGATAAGCGTCAGCGTCGTCTCCACCGGGCAGGCGGGGAGCTCTTTTTTTACTGTATTTGAGGTGATTGTTGTTATAATATGGTTCTCCTTTCGTTTGTGGGGAAGTGGGATGGAGTAATGTGCTGACTGCATTTGTGCTTTTCCTGCTTTGCGGTCATACAAATTAGACTCTGGTATTGACCTGATTTGCCTTTTTTCTATTTGCAGTCATGCGATATTGCCTATAGTATTGACTGCATTTCCGCTTTTTCCTATTTGCAGTCATACGATATTGCCTAAAACCATGACCTTATTTGCTTGTTTTCTCATTTGCGGTCATTCCGAGCCTTCCAAATCCATGACTGCATTTGTATTTTTCTCATTTCAGGTCACTTGCCGCATCTCAAACACTGACTGCAATTCCCTTTTCCCCACATTTTATCCAATAGTTTCCTCCAGGTAACTGACGCACAATATTGTGCTTACTTTACGATTCCTCTGTTATGCCTTATCATAAAGCCATCGAAAGAAAAAAACAACCACAACATAAAAAACGGAGGCATTTATCATGAACAAAGTCATTGAATTTTTAAACGAAAACCCGGTACAGTATCTGGCAACCGTAGGCCGCGACGGAAAAGCAAAATGCCGTCCCTTCATGTTTGCCGGTGAGTTCGATGGAAAGCTCTGGTTCTGCACCAACAGCACCAAAGATGTGTACAAAGACATGCAGAAAAATCCGGAGATCGAGATTTCTGTGTCCAGCCCTTCTTACGCATGGATCCGTCTTCACGGCAAAACTGTTTTCGAGAACAACATGGCTGCCAAAGAAATGTGCATCGCCAATCCCATCGTAAAAGGCCAGTACCAGACCGCCGACAACCCCATTTTCGAGGTCTTCTATCTGGAAAATGCCCACGGCCTCATCGCTGACTTCTCTGGAAACCCGCCCTACGAGTTTTAATGCAACATCTCGGAGTGAAAGTGTTATTATAACAGGAGGTACTTTTCTATGGACCAGACAGAATATCTGAAAATTCTTGTGGAGGACATTCATTCCACCACCGTGGCCACCATCGGCGCCAACGGTCATCCTCAGACCAGAGTCATCGACATGATGCTCTGGGACAAACCACCTCTCCGGTTATTTCATCCATGAGGGCTGCATCGGCTGTAAGCTCTGTTTTTCCGTCTGTCCCCAGAAATGTATTGATACTTCAAAAATTCCGGCCGTTATCGACCAGAACCGCTGCCTGCACTGCGGCCGCTGCGTGGAAACCTGCCCAAAACAGGTCATCAAAAAGAGGTGTTCCCATGAATCAAAGTGAAAAAAGACAATTTCTCATCCATGAACTCTTAAAAGAAGCTCCTGAATTTCAGGGGCTTTCTGTGCCCTCAGATTCGGAGGGGCAAAAACAGCTCCTCCGGGGACTTATGAATATCCGACCGCCCAGAAAATGCTCCCGGGAATTTCTGGAGATCCAGGATTCCTATCTAACCGCGGAGACCGCCGCCAAAGGAATCACCGATTTCTCTGAACTGACTCCCCTAAAAGAAGCTCTCTATCTCTGGCAGGGCGACATCACGACCCTTCGCTGCGATGCCATCGTCAACGCAGCCAACAGCGGCATGAGCGGCTGCTATGTGCCCAACCACCGGTGTATCGACAACTGTATCCATAGCTTCGCCGGGGTGGAACTCCGCCTCGCCTGCAACGAGCTGATGAAACGCCAGGGCCACGAAGAACTCACAGGCCAGGCCAAAATCACACCGGCTTTCAACCTGCCCTGCAAATATGTGATCCACACGGTGGGCCCGATTGTCCACGGCCCCTTAACCAGCCGGGATTGCGAGCTTCTGGCCTCCTGCTACCGCTCCTGCCTCGATCTTGCCGCAAAACAGGACCTTACAAGCATCGCTTTCTGCTGCATCTCCACCGGCGAATTTCACTTCCCCAATGAAACGGCCGCCGAGATCGCTGTGGAAACCGTGGAAAACTACCTGAAAGAAAACGGTTATCCGATCAAAGTGATTTTCAATGTATTCAAAGATGAAGATTTTATCATCTACAAAAAACTTTTAACCCCCTGAATCACGTTATCTGTTTTCAAACCACCACAAAGTTACTGACTCTGCCGTATCCAGCCCCACAAGCTGATTCCAGCCGGGCTTCATGTGGAGGCAGAGCAGAAATTCTTGGTTTGCCGGAAGCTGCGTTATGAGCAGAAATCCATTGTTTGAGCGCAGCGAGTTATGGATTTCTGCGAATGCCCTTAGCAGCTTCCGGCAAGCCTTAGAATTTCGCTCCGCCGCAACTGAAAGCCCGCCTGGAACCAGCTTGCGGGGCGTCCGGTTCACAAAACCACACATTTTTATAAAGGAATCACTCATATGAAACTCCCATTTAAAACCCAACCACCCGAAGACCTCTCCACCCAGATCAAGCTTTTATCGGCTGCCCTTGATGAAGCAGACTGCATCATCGCCGGAGCCGGAGCAGGCCTTTCCACCTCCGCGGGCTTCCTCTATTCCGGTGAACGCTTCCGGAAATATTTCAGCGATTTCGAAGAAAAATATAACTTCCATGATATGTACTCCAGCGGCTTTTATCCCTACGACACCCTGGAAGAATACTGGGCCTTCTGGAGCCGCTATATCTGGATCAACCGCTACATGAACCCGCCGAAACCGGTCTACGAAAAACTACATACCATTTTAAAAGGGAAAGACTATTTCGTCCTCACCACCAACGTCGATCACTGCTTCCAGAAAGCCGGCTTCGATAAACACCGCCTCTTTTATACGCAGGGCGACTATGGCCTCTTCCAGTGCAGCCGCCCCTGCCAGCCTGTCACCTATGACAATGAGAAAATCATCCGCCAAATGGTGCTTTCCCAGGGCTTTAAGATTCTGGAAGACAATACCCTGCTGCCTCCCGCTTCTCCCAAAATGACGATCCCCTCAAACCTGGTCCCCCACTGTCCTCACTGCGGTAAGCCCCTGACCATGAATCTCCGGGCGGACAGCACCTTCGTGGAGGATGAGGGCTGGCACCAGGCCGCCGAACGCTACTCGGAATTTCTCCGACGCCACCAGCCCACCAAAGTCCTCTTTCTGGAACTTGGCACCGGCTACAACACCCCGGGCATCATCAAATATCCCTTCTGGAACATGACCGACCGCTGGCCCGACGCCCGTTACGCCTGCATCAACCTGAACGAAGCCCTCGCCCCTGAAGAGATTGCGAAAAAATCCATCTGTATCGAAGGCGATATCGGGGAAGTTCTGGCACAGCTCTGAAAAATCATGTCAGAATTGATTCAAAATCGTGTCAAGTTTTACTTGACAAATCTGAATCGATTCATTAAAATAGAATCAAACAGAGGCAAAGGAGCTGATTGCATGATTTTCCAGGAAAATGAAACGGTAGAATTGAAAGAAGTGATTGTCGATGATATCAAGAAAGAAATCATTGCTTTTGCAAATTGTAACGGTGGAAAATTGTATGTTGGTGTCAGGGATGACGGGACAGTGGCAGGTCTTGAAGATCCGAACAATGCTGCCTTACAGATCAGCAATATGGTGCGTGACACGATCAAACCAGATATAACAATGTTTTTACACTATGAAACGATTTATGAAAATGAGAAAAAAATTGTTGTCGTAGACATTCAACGTGGAACCGACCGTCCTTATTATATTGCTAAGAAAGGAATGCGACCAGAAGGCGTGTATGTCCGGCAGGGATATTCTTCTGTTCCCGCTACCGATGCAGCAATCCGTCTCATGATTAAAGAAACAGATGGCGACCACTTTGAAGCCATGCGAAGTTTAAACCAGAATCTCACTTTTTATGCCACAACAGAAGAATTTCAGCTTCGGAATGTCGAGTTTGGTCCCCAGCAGATGCGCTCTCTGAAGCTGATTGATTCTGACGGCCTTTACACCAATCTGGCTCTGCTTTTATCTGACCAGTGCGTCCACAGTATCAAAGCAGCCGTTTTTCAGGGAAAAGATCAGACCATTTTTAAGGACCGCCGGGAATTTTCCGGATCGCTGATGAAACAGATGCATGAAGTATATGATTTTATTGATTTCCGCAATCAGACCCGTGCAACCGTAGAAAAGCTGCTCCGGGTCGATGTGCGGGACTATCCTGAAATTGCCATCCGGGAGGCCCTGCTGAACCTCCTGGTACATCGGGAGTATTCCTTCAGCGCCAGTGCGCTCATCAGCCTTTACAAAGACCGGATCGAGTTTGTATCTATTGGAGGCCTGATGCCTGAAATTGAGCTGGAGGATATCCTGGCCGGTATTTCAATCTGCCGGAATCCGGATCTTGCAAATATCTTTTACCGCCTTCAGCTGATCGAAGCTTATGGCACCGGAATCAGTAAAATCATGAAAGCTTACGAAGGTACAAACACAAGACCCAGAATTGAAACAACCAAAAACACCTTCAAAATCATACTTCCAAATGTCAATACCAATTCTGGCTCCACAATTACTTCCATTCCTGCAAAAGAAGAGGCCCCTGTCTTTATCCTGAACGACAATCCAGCTCTGAGCAGTCAGGAAAAACGTATTCTTGAATATGCCAGAAATTATAACCAGATCACCAAAAACAATGCAGCCTCTCTTCTTGAAGTAAGCGCCTCAACTGCTACAAGACTGATCAATGGATTGCTAAAACAGAATCTGCTTGTACGACATGGAAAAGCAAGGAACACTTATTATACAGCAAAGCAGTAAGCCGCATTTCCACTTCAATTTTTCCAAAAACAGCTCCGGAACACTTCCGGAGCCGTCTGAACTTACATATTTTCCGCAATCTTCCGATTGACTCTCTCCCGGACTGCCGTGAGATACTCCCGGTTTCTGGGGTACTCCTCGATGGTGAGAATTTCCTCTCCATCGGGTTCCAGGCAGGCGAGAACTGCTTCCCGGCCGCAGAGACCTTCGAGGAGGTTCATGGCGCAGAGGTCGGACATGGCCTCATCCATGAGCATGAGACGCTGACTCTCCTCCGGAGCGCCGTCTTTTCCCGGGTAGACGATGAAGGGATCGCCTGACGGGAAAGCTCCGTCCGCGTCTGTACAGCGGTAGGGATCGATGGGGTGCAGAGAAAAGGCTGAGTTGTAGAAGTTATAGCCCCACTGCAGGAAACCGGCCAGCTCATATTTGTACATCTGAGCCCCAAGAACTCTGGTACGGTAGCCCGGCTGCACAATGAAACGGTTTGTCACTTTTTCCGGCTGTCCCACACAGTAATAGCCCCAGAGCTTTTCCGGTCCTTTACCCTCCGCTCTGGCCTTCAGGAAAGGCGCGATGTGGTTCAGGCCGCAGACCGGCTGCTGAACCAGCCCCTGCTCATAGAAACCATAATCGGACAGGGCGTCAAACATTCCATAGCCTTCGAGATCCTTCTCCACCGCTTTTTTCGCAGCCCGATAGGAATCCATCTGCTCCATGGAAGGCTCGTCAGAAACATGAAAATAAGTTTCTTTCTCGATACCAAGTTTTGCAAGCTCCAGTTTCAGAGCAGTCAGGAAAGCATGCAGAAATGTCCGGTATTCTTCCCCGGAAGCATCAGTATCCCAGCCAAAAATCTGCTGACAGGTTCCGTCTTTTTCCGCCATAATCTTCGGCGCAGCGGTCGCTCCCCACTGGGTAAAGAGATGAGACAGCTCAAAGAAACGGATGCCGCAGCGTTTTCCCATTTCCACCCAGCGATCCAGTTTTTCAAAGCCAAACGCATAGCTTCCATCTGCCTGAACGGTCACATCCACCAGCTGGACGGTCCGCCGCTCTCCACCCACAGCCGTATCAAGAGGCGGCGTAAAGATCGGGGTCAGAAGCATATTGTAACGATGCTTCACTGCTGTCTTTACGAAATTTTCCACGATTCTCCAGTATTCCTCAGAGAAAACCTCCACGCCATAATAATTAGCGAGACAGTCGCTGTGGAACCACTCCGTATGCGGAACCTTCATGGCCGGAAGCACAGCTCCGATAACCTCCAGAGAGACGTTTTTTTCTGTCAGGGCTTCTCCCTTATGCGTGAGGCGGATTGTCACCGGATACTCACCCGCTTCCATATCCTCCGGAATCTCCACATCGATCCAGAGGCTTCTCCACTGGCCATGAATCAGGGGAATGTCTTTATAAATATCTTTTTCTTCACCAGAAACTTTATCAAGCTCCTCCAGCCGGTCCGGATAGAGCCCCGGAGCTGTCATGAGATAATCCTCATCCACGATGGGGCCGCAGGGATATTCACAGGGAACCAGCGCTACCTTCCGAAGCTTTACATTTGCCCTGATCGGTGAAACCACTTCCGCCTCTGCTCTCGCAAAGCCCTGGGACTCCGCATAATAGGCGAGCTGAAAAGAGACAATCTCCCCTCTTAAGCCGCTGAGTTTCTCTCTTGCTCCCTCCTCGGACGGGGCTGCCGTTGGAAATACTTTTTCCATAGGTGATACGTTTACCGCTTTAAAATTCATCTTCATCCTCCATTTCCACACAATTACTGCCGTAGTTGATACCTGCATCATACCATCCCGCTGCCATGCTTGTCTATAAAACATCCATCACTTTTTGTGTCTGATTGCACAGAAACGACTATTCTACACGAATCCTGGCCTGATTGGCACTTATCCAATGAGCTTGTACAAATGCGTGTTTTTTCTTCATCGCCATAACAAAAAACGGACGGCAAAAGTTCTCACTTCCACCGCCCGAAATTCAGTTTATTTTTCCAAAATCCCTAAACCCTCGGCTTCGTTTTTCAGCTCCTCGTTCCGCCGGTTCATCGTGCCAAAACCGGAAACCGCCAGAATCACTTTTTTGCAGCTTCGCATCAGCTCTCTGGCCTCCTGATAGCGCTCCTCCGATATCTCCTCAAATGGCTTTTCCGTCACGACCTTCGCTGCCAGCGCCTTCGCTACCTGATAGTCCACGTCATTTTCCTGAAGGACACCCGCAGCAAAAGGAACGCCCTGACGCTGGAGCTTTCGAAATACCGGGATTCCGCTGCCGCCACCGGCGATCACAAAGACCTCCGGCTTTCCTTTGGCAGGCTCCATTTCCAGGCAGCCAAAGGATGCGTTATAGCTTCCCGCCGTCACCCCGTAAAGGTGACGGATATACTCATCGGTAAAGATCTCCTCTGGAACGCCGCAGCGCTCAATTCGGTCGCCGTGAACGCAGATCACCAGATCTGACACCTTCTGGGCCAGATCCAGCTCATGCAAAGACATGAGCACCGCCATATGTTTTTCCCGGACCATCTCCTTTAAAATAGAGAGAAGTTCCAGCTTGTGGCGGATATCCAGGAAAGAAGTCGGCTCGTCCAGAACGATGACCTCCGGCTCCTGACAGATGGCTCGGGCCAGAAGGATTCGCTGGCGCTGGCCATCGCTGACCGCCGAAAAATCCCGGTCCTTCAGATCCCAGGCATGAACCAGCTCCATGGCTGCGCGCACTTTTTCGTGATCTTCCGCAGAAAGAATGCCAAGAACACCCGTATAGGGGTAACGTCCCGTTCCCACAATATCTTCGCAGGTCATGAGTTCCGGCTGCATCCGGCCCGTCATAACTACCGCAAGCTTCCTGGAAATCTCCTTATCCGTCATTTTTTCCATGGATTTCTGATCTAGAAAAACGGCTCCATCCACCAGCTTCAGCTGACGGATAATACTCTTCAAAATCGTGGATTTTCCCGCGCCGTTGGGGCCGATGAGCGTTAGGATCTGGCCTTTCTCCAGCGAAAGCCGGATATCCCGGATGAGCGCTTTTCCATCGTAACCCACGGTCATATTTTCCGTATAAATAAAACTTTTCTCCATGGCTTACCCCCGCTTCCGGTTTATCATGACATAGATCACCACCGGTGCTCCGAAGACTGCCGTCACCGAACTGATACTGAGCTCCGTGGGCGCAAAAACGGTTCTGGCAATGAGGTCACAGAAGAGGCAGAACACTGCTCCGCCCAGGAAACAGGCCGGAATCACCAGAATCGGTTTCGCCGTTTTCAGAAGACTCTTCATCAGCTGCGGCACTGCAATTCCCACAAAGGAGATCGGACCTGCAAAAGCCGTCACGCAGGCGGAAAGCACGCTGGAAAGCAGGATCAGTTCCACCCGGAACCGACTGATATTCACGCCCATATTTCTCGCGTAAGCCTCCCCCAGCTGGTAAGCGCTCATGGGTTTGGAAAGGAAAAATGCCAGCCCCAACGCCACAAAAACCACCACAGCCATGAGAGCCACATTGTCCCAGTTCATACCGGAAAAGCTTCCCTGAGACCAGTTATGCAGGTTGATGATGTTGGAATCGTCAGCGAACGTTACGACAAAATCCGTCACAGCGGAGCAGATATAACCGATCATAACGCCGCAGATGACCAGCATCGACATATTCCGGACCTTTCTGGAGACCAGAAGCACAAATCCCATGGAAATCAGCGAACCCACGAAAGCCGCCATAATCATCACCGCAGAACCCGCGGTCAGGCCTTTTCCCAGAAGAAAGATCATCGTCAG
>ENA-OUQP01001398-OUQP01001398.1-human-gut-metagenome-genome-assembly--contig:-NODE-1398-length-16394-cov-13.825632_pt1 | contig 16394 bp, 9 predicted proteins | sample MGYA00237951_ERZ548836 | MGnify/ENA primary metagenome ERZ548836 (study PRJEB26490, sample SAMN05194702) | human gut metagenome | biome: terrestrial biome; feature: human-associated habitat; material...
ATGCCGTGGCCCACAAACCGCAGGAACACGCGATAATTGAGGGCACGCAACGATTTATGTCCCAAATCGGAGGATGATCATATGGCCAAGAGCAGGTACGCCGATGCCACCAAGGACGCTCGCAGGGCCGCGATGTCTGCCCGCAAAGTCACGGCTGCGGCTGGCGATGCTGTCACTGCCGCACAGCCGACTTCCGGTGCTGCCACCGAGCCCGCCCGTGACGCCCGTCGCGACGAGCTGACGCATGTGGACGCCAAGGGCGAGGTGCGCATGGTCGACGTGTCCGACAAGGCCGAGACCCATCGCATCGCCATCGCCGAGGGCACCATCCTCATGCATCCCGAGACGCAGGCCATGGTGCTGCAGGACCGTGCCAAGAAGGGCGACGTGCTTGCCTGCGCGCGTGTGGCGGGCATTATGGCCATCAAACGCACGAGCGACATCATCCCCATGTGCCATCCGTTGCTCATTACCAAGAGCAAGTGCGACATTGCACCCATCGCTCCGGCGGGGACGCCGGCCGAGGATGTGCCCGAGGGCTGGGCGCCGGCGCGCGCGGACGGGCAGGTTGGCTTTCACGTGCTGGTCACGGCGGGCGTGACGGGTAAGACGGGTATCGAGATGGAGGCCCTGACCGGCGCGAGTGCCGCGTGCCTTACGATCTATGACATGTGCAAGGCCGTCGATCGCGGTATGGAGATCGTCGACGTGCGCCTGCTGCACAAGGAGGGCGGCCGCTCGGGCGTGTGGGATCGTGCAGGGCGTCAGGCCGCTGCTGTTGAAGCCGTGGCCGCTGACGGTGCCGCGCCCGCGAGCGCATCCGTCGCCGTCGCGCCCGCAGCTCCGACACCGGCCGTCCCTGCGATCGCGTTTATCGGCTACCAGAACTCGGGCAAGACAACGCTCGTCGAGAAGGTTATCGCCGAGCTCACCCGCCGCGGCCTGCGCGTGGGTTCGCTCAAGCATCATGGGCACCACGGCTTTGATATCGACGTGCCCGCTAAGGATACGTGGCGCCATCACCAGGCCGGATCCAAGCACGTGGGTCTCATCTGCGCCACGCGCTGGGCGGAGTACGCCGACACGCGCGAGGAGGACGAGATGCCCGCGCGCGAGCTGCTGTCGCGCTACAACGATGTCGACGTGGTGATCATCGAGGGCTACAAGACCGAGGGCTTCGACAACATCGTGGTCGCGCGCTCCGGTGTCGACCGTCTGCGCGGCAAGAGCTCGCTCGACCTGGTCGACGGTCACACGCTGGCCCTTGCCTGCAACGAGGCCCTGGCACGCCAGGCCTTCGACGCCGGCTTTGCGACCCGAGCCATCAACATCAACGACGCCCGAGCCATCTGCGATCTCATCCAAGATCATCTCGGTAGACTTTAGGGACATCAGCCAAAACCACCACAAAGGGGCCAGGCACCTTTGTGGTGGTTTTTGCCAAAGAGGCTTTGACTTAAACCTACCTCAAGGTGCAATAATCGCTGACAAACGATTGCGATTACGGAGGTCTCATGCCAAAACTGTACTTTATGCGTCACGGTCAAACGCTCTTTAACTTGCTTCGTCGCAAGCAGGGCTGGTGTGACTCGCCGCTTACCGAGCTGGGAATCGAGCAGGCTAAAACTGTCGGCGCGACCCTGCGAGAGCGTGGCCTTGCGTTCGACTATGCGTACAGTTCCACCTCCGAGCGTGCGTGCGACACGCTTGAGCTTGCGTTTCCTGATCAGCCTTACGAGCGCGTCAAGGGCCTTAAGGAGTGGAACTTTGGCAAGTTTGAGGGCGCGAGCGAGGATTTGAATCCGCGCCTGCCGTACGGCGATTATTACAAGCAGTATGACGGCGAGGGCGAAGACGAGTTTCGCGAGCGCATCATGGCGACCATCACCGAGCTCATGCAGCGCCCTGGGCATGAGAGCGTGTTATGCGTGAGCCATGGCGCCGCAGCGGCTCAGGTTATGCGCGGCGTGGGCGTGGAGCCGCTCAAGATGAAGAACCGCATCGGCAACTGCTGCGTGCTCGAACTCGACTTTAATCCTGCCACCAGCACATTCGCTCTCGCAGATCTGTACAACCCCTACGGCACCCCGCGCGAGTAGCATCGGGGCATCAGCCAAAACCACCGCAAAGGGGCCAGACTCCTTTGCGGTGGTTTTGCCGTTTACGGGCGATTTCCTACCGTTCGGCGGACTTTCGCGCCAATGGGGCTTACGCCGCATGCAAGTTTCATCCTACAATTGCCCACATGCTCACAAGTTTGTTACTCCTTGGGAGGCATCACTTGCGCATAATAGAAGACGAGGAATATCGCCCCGTCGTCTAGCGCCGATGTCCGAGGAGTTTTTTCATGCTCATTTTAAAGAAGATCAACAATAACGTTGCTCTTGCCGCCAGCGATGACGGCCGAGAGGTTGTTGTCTTTGGCAAGGGCATCGGTTTCCACGAGATGCCCTACGAGCTTGCCGATGAGTCCCTCATCCAGCGCAAATTCTATAACGTTCCCGAGAGCCTGCAGGATATGGTCGGCACCCTTCCCGACGATGTGCTGCTCGCGGCAAGCGACATTGCCTGCTTCGCGTCGCAGCAGCTTGGCTGCAAGCTATCCGGTGGCCTGTCCTTTATCCTGGCTGATCACCTGCAGTTTGCCGTCCAGCGCGACGACGACCAGCTCAGCGCTCCCAACCCGCTCGAGCACGAGGTAGCCTTCATCTACCCGCGCGAGCTCGAGATCGGCCAGGCCGCGCTCGCCATCGTGCAAAAGCGCACCGGCGCCAAGCTGGGTCAGAACGAGGCCACGAGCATCGCGCTCCACATCGTTAACGCCGAGGTCGACGGCATGGGCCGCGCCAAGGATATGGACTTCATCATGAAGAGCACCCGCGTGCTCGACGAGGTGACTCATTCCGTGGAAAAGCAGCTCGGCTGCTCGCTCGACACGGCATCGTATAGTTACATCCGCTTTCTTGCGCACCTGCGCTTTTTGGTTCGCCGCCTCGTTAAGGGCAAGTGCACGCAGACCGAGAACTCCTCGCTGTTTATGCAGGCCGCCCGCGATTTTCCCGAGGCTTACCAGTGCGCGTACGCCATCAACCGCGTGTTCGAGAAAGAGTTCAAGCAGAGCTGTTCGGACGAGGAACTCTTGTATCTGATGATGCATATCAACCGTCTGCGATCGGCTTCGCAGACCGAATGAGTAAAGCCGCCAGCCTGGCGGCAATCGCAACAATTCTTTTTGGTTTCTAACTGCGGGCAAGGTACCGGCTCGCGGTAGGGGATATTTTTGTCGAAATTTGGAAAAGAGAGGACAGATCATGGCAGGTAAATACGACGATCTTGCTGCCCAGATCGTAGAGCTGGTTGGCGGCAAGTCCAACGTCAAATGCGTCGCACACTGCATTACCCGTGTTCGTTTTAAGCTCAAGGACGAGTCGAAGGCCAATGACGAGGCAATCTCCGAGCTGCCCAACGTCATCAAGGTCATGCACGCCAACGGCCAGTACCAGGTTGTTGTGGGCAACATCGTCGAGGGCGTCTACGACGCCGTTCTCAAGGCCGGCGGTTTTAGCGACGGCGGCGCCGTCGACGCCGATGACGACGATGCCGCTCCCAAGGGCGTTACCGATGTGATCATCGACCTCATCTCGGGCATCTTCGCCCCCATGCTCGGCACCTTCGCCGCCGCCGGTATCATGAAGGGCCTGCTGGCGCTCGCTACCTTCCTGGTCCCGAGCTTTGCCAACGACGGCGCCTACACGCTGCTCTACACCGTCGCTGACGGCATGTTCTACTTCCTGCCCGTGGTGCTTGGCTTTACCGCGGCCAAGAAGTTCAAGATGAGCGAGTTCAACGGCATGGCCATTGCCTTTGCGCTTGTGTACCCCACCATGGTTGCCCTGACCTCGGGCGAGGTCGTCGGCTCCGTCGAGCTCGGCTTTGCCGGCACCTTCTCTTGGTACACCACGTTCCTGGGCCTGCCGCTCATCATGCCTGCCTCGGGTTACACCAGCTCCGTTATCCCCATCCTGCTCATGGTTTGGTTTGGCTCCACCCTCGAGCACTGGGTTAAGAAGTGGATGCCCGCTTCTATGAAGATGTTCTTCACCCCGCTGATCGTCGTCAGCGTCACCGTTACCCTTGGCTACCTGGTCATTGGCCCTATCGCCACGCTCATCACCAACCTGCTCGGTGAGTTCTTCGCACTGCTGTTTGGCCTGCCCATGATCGGCTCCCTCTTGGGCTGCACCCTCGTCGGTGCCTTCTGGATGTGCCTGGTCATCTTTGGCTTCCACTGGTCGCTCGTGCCCATCGCGCTGGTCAACCTGTCCACTCTGGGCCACGACTACATCCTGGGCTCCGTTATCGCCCACTCCTTCTCGCTGGGCGCCGTGCTCTTTGCCATGTACCTCAAGAACAAGGACGAGAAGTTCCGCGGCATCGCCCTGCCTGCCATGATCTCCGCCTTCTTCTTTGGTGTCACCGAGCCCGCTATCTACGGTGTCGCCCTGCCCGATAAGAAGGCCTTCATCAACGCCAGCATCGGTTCTGCCGTGGGCGGCCTCATCATCGGTATCTCCGGCGCCGTGGTGTACATGTCCGGTGGTCTGGGCGTCTTCAACTGGCTGTCCTTCATCGATCCCTCCGGTGTTAACGGCATCAACCACATGATCTGGGCTATCGTTGCCTCGCTCGTGGGTGCCGCCGTGGGCTTTGCGATCGAGTTTGCCACCTACAAGCCCGAGGCTGCCAAGTAGCCCAAACGACAAAGACTCGGTACCAGGCCGGCGGGGGAGCGCCCCGCCGGCTTTTTTCAAATGGACGAGGGGTCCCGCACAGGCGTCGATAGAGGCCTCGCCACGAAACTGGCCTATCTACTACCTTTTAACGGTAGGGGCCAACCATACGGCGGTTTACCAAAAATCGCCAAGCCGTCTACCTGCGGTTTTATTTTTGACAATTGCGGCGTGGTCGGGGGTTCACGACTAAACGTAGTAGATGGGCCGGTTTCGTGGCGGCCGACTCAACGCGAACCCCGATCGGGACGCAAATTACCTTGCGGACGCCGTCCCAGCGTCCGTGGAACCCTCCCAACACGTACGAAAGGAGCCAACATGGCTTTTCCCGATGGATTTCTGTGGGGCGGCGCCACTGCCGCCAATCAGTGCGAAGGCGGATACAACGAGGACGGCAAGGGCCTCGGTGTTCCCGACATCATGACCGGCGGCACGGTCTCCGAGCCACGCCACATTACCGATGGCATTCTGCCCCAGTACCACTATCCCAGCCACGAGGCCGTGGACATGTACCATCATTATCTCGACGACATCAAGCTTTTTGGCGAGATGGGCTTTAAGTGCTACCGTATGTCCATCAACTGGAGCCGTATCTTCCCCAACGGCGACGAGGCCGAGCCCAACCAGGCCGGCATCGAGTTCTACCGCCGCGTGTTCCAGGCCTGTCAGGAGCAGGGCATCGAGCCCATGGTCACCCTCAGCCACTACGAGCTGCCCTATGGCCTGTCCAAAAACTACGGCGGCTGGAAGAACCCCAAGCTCATCGATTTCTACCTCAACTACGCTCGCACCGTCATGACCGAGTACAAGGGGCTGGTGCGCTACTGGCTCACCTTTAACGAGATCAATTGCCTGCTCATGGGCGGCTTTGGCGGGGTGATGGGCGGCGGCATGGTGCCCGAGGCAACTGACACGCCCATGGCCTTTGGCAACTGCGACTGGGACGATCCGCAGGCGCGCTTCGACGCTCTGCACCATCAGTTCCTGGCAAGCGCCAAGTGCGTCACCATGGGTCATCAGGTCGATCCCCAGAACAAGATCGGCTGCATGATCGCCGGCAACGCCTGCTACCCGCATACGTGCAATCCGGCTGACGTCCTGGCGGCGCAAAAGCAGCAGCGCGAGATGAACTTCTACTGCGGCGACGTGCAGGTGCGCGGTGCGTATCCCTCATGGGCTCCCAGCGTGTGGCGCCGCGAAGGCGTGCGCGTGGAGGTCTCGCCCGAGGATGCCGCCACGCTGGCCGCCGGCAAGGTCGACTTCTATAGCTTTAGCTACTACATGAGCGCCACGGCCACGGCCGACCCGGTGCTGCTGGAGCAGGGCAACATCTTTGGTGGCGCCGGCAACGAGTACCTCAAGAAGAGCGATTGGGGTTGGGCGATCGACCCCGAGGGCCTGCGCTACTACCTGGAGGAGGTCTACGACCGCTACCAGGTGCCGCTGATGATTGTCGAGAACGGCCTGGGCGCGGTGGACGAGGTCGAGGCGGACGGTTCGATTCACGACAGCTACCGCATCGATTACCTGCGCGAGCATATCAAGCAGATGGAGATTGCCATCGAGGACGGCGTGGACCTGATGGGCTACACCATGTGGGGCTGCATCGATTTGGTGAGCGCCTCGACCGGCGAGATGAAGAAGCGCTACGGCTTTATCTACGTCGACAAGGACAACGACGGCAACGGCACGCTCGCCCGCAGCCGCAAGGACAGCTTCTTCTGGTACAAGAAGGTCATCGAGTCCAACGGCGCTGACCTGGCCTAGCCAAGTCTCAACCAGCGTAAACGTCGCAACCACCACAAAGGGGCCAGGCACCTTTGTGGTGGTTTTTTGCTTTGGTAGATGTGTGGGACATGCCTTACAATCTACCAAGTAGTTCATGACGGGCGAAAAACGGAGAGAAGGGGCTTGATGCGTCCTTAATGTTTCATGCGGATAGATTGATTTGACAGACGGTGGCGAATGCCCGCCATCCGCATTCGTATGAAACAAGGAGTCTCCATGCTCGCATCTGTATTCCCAAAACCTCACTCGTCGCTGTCCGCGCAGGCTAAACGCCTGGTGGCAATGCGCTTTCTCATCTACACCGGTTTTCAGACCAGCTACTTTATCGGCGTCATCGGAACGCTCACCTATGCGGACGACGCTACGGTCGTCGCGACATCGCTGGCCGTCCTGTTTATGAATGTATTTGTGATCCTGGGATCCTTTGCGGGTGGCGCGGCGCTCGACGCCTGGGGTCCGCGCCGCCATTTCTTGCTGAGCATTGTGGGCACGCTCGCAACTGGCACGGCAATCATCGCCTTTGGCAGCGCGACCGGCATCGTCCTGCTCGGCGCGGTGTTTCTGGGCTTTACGATGGGGCTCGCCCAGCCCATTGCCACATCCTATCCGGCCTACCTCACCGACGATCCTGTCGAGCTCAAAGACATCAACTCCGCCATCGCCATGGTTTCAAACGTGAGTATCATCGTCGGGCCCACGTTGGGCGGCTTTGTCGCGGCTGCTGCATCGTCACGCGCGGTGTTCGTGCTCATGATGCTCTTTACCGTGCTGGCGCTCGTTGCCGGCTGGGGCTTTAGGTCGCAGACCAGCCATGTCGTCGGGCATGGGGATGCCGATTCGGCAGAGGAAGGGGAGCGTGCGGGACAAAGCTCCAACCCCAGCACGTCCGCCCGTGTCACCTTCGCGACCAGCATCAAAACAGTCTTCACCAACAGCGTCCTCGCCCTGCTGTTCTGCATCATTTTTCTTTCGAACTTTGGCTACGGAGCCTTCGATCCGCTCGAGTCGTTTTTCTATCGCGATGTCCTACACGTCGGTGTTGAGTGGATGGGCTGGCTCTCGTCGGCCTCGGGCGTGGGCGCGGTGCTGGGTGCTGTGCTCGCGCTCCGCTTGCCGCCGCACCTGGTCAACCTTAAAACCCTGCTCGTGGCGCTTATGTCCGTGGGCCTGGGAAGCCTGCTCTATGTGGGGACGCCGTACGTGGGCGTGGCCCTCGTCGGCCAGATCGCCCTGGGCATTGCTTGGGGTGTCGTCAACCCGCTCCACAACACTATCGTGCAAACGACGGCCCCGCTTGAGCAGCTCGGCCGCGTCAATTCGGTCATGGGCTTTGGCAATATGTTCGCCGGCGTGGCGCCGCTGGCGATTGCCCCGTGGCTGGCGGCGACATTTGGCGTACAACGGACACTCGTAGGGGCGGGCATGGTCGTGACGGCAGTTCCCGCGGCGTTGCTGCTGTTTGGACGCCGGCATCTGGATCGTGCCGTAAAGCGGTAAGAAACCATCACAACATTCGATAAAAACCGCGATTTTGCCGAAAAACGTCGAATGTTGTGATGGTTTGGCCCGCAAATGTCACTTCCACCACAAAGGGGCCAGGCACCTTTGTGGTGGTTTTTGCTTTAACGGGCCGCGCCTGCGCCTTGGTATACCATGTACGCCGTTCGCGAATGCACCCCACACCGCCGCACAACCCAGAAAGGCCCCCATGGACACCACCTTCAGCCACATCAAAGCCGTGTTCTGCGATATCGACGGTACGCTGCTCACGAGCCAGCACACGGTGTCCCCGCACACCGTGGCGGCGATCCGCGCCCTGCGCGAGCGTGGCGTGCTCTTTGGCCTGTGCACCGGGCGCGACGCCCACGCGACCGAGGCCATGTACGAGCTCTGGGGCATCGAAGGCCTGGTGGACGTGCTCGTGGGCTGCGGTGGCGCCGAGGTCATCGACCGCGCGCACGACATCAACGAGCTGAGCTATCCGCTGCCGGGCGAGACTATCGCGCGCATCTGCAAGCACATGGCGGACCTTCCGGCAACACCCGTCTGCCCCCGAGACGGCGTGTTCTACGTGCCCGAGAGCAATGCGTGCGTCGAGCACCTGTCGCGCGTCGACGGCGTACCCTACCAGGTGGTCGATTTTGCCGAGTTCTTGCGCGAGCCGCAGCCCAAGGTGATGTTTACCATGGCGCCCGAGGTGATGCCGCAGGTCATCGAGCGAGCATCGACGTTTGCCGATAACACTGTTAAGGCGGCGGCTCTGCAAACCACGCAGCGGCTCTACGAGTTTATGGATCCGCGCGTGTCCAAGACACGCGGCCTTGTGCGTGTGGCGGAGCTCAACGGCATGGAGCTCCAGAACATCTGCGTGTTTGGCGATGCCGATAACGACACCTGCATGGTTGCCGACGCCGGCGTGGGCGTGGCCATGGCAAACGGCAGCGATGCCACCCGCTCCGCCGCCGATTTTGTAACCGCCAGCAACGACGAAGACGGCATCGCGATCTTTATCGAGGAACATCTGCTGTAGCGCCGGGGGAGAGCCACCGCAAAGGGGACAGGCGCCTTTGCGGTGGCCTCAGGCGATTTGGGCGAATTGATGCCTAAAATCTGCGCGAAAATTCAAATTTAGTTGTCTGAACATTACGCTTCTAACCACCGATGGGTTAAAGATATTCTCATCAGTTTGGTAGGGTATTCCTCCCGGTTGATGACCTACCGCTCACTGTCGTTATTCGACCGTTCACAGGATGTTTGCTCTTGAGCAAAAGGTTGTGCAAATAAATAAAATGCTATTAAAAAACTGATAACTAACTTAATTACCAGTAGAAACAGATGTTTTATAGCGAATAAACGAAGGCAAATCTAAACAATTGTCAAGAGAATTAAGAACTTGCACAAAAATGTCGGTTTTGCTGCTCAGATGTTTAAACAATCGTTATAATTGCATCACTTAGCGAGCGCAATTACAGATTGCGCAGATACGTTTGATAGGGAAAGAGCAAGATCGCGGTCTCTTGGGGAGGAGACATCGATGAAAGCGAATTCGGACAAATCTAAGCAGAGTAATAAAGCGACGCGCCGTGTACTGGCAGGCGTTTTGTGCGGAGCCTCCGTGTTGAGCCTGGTACTGTCGCTCGTCATGCCTCCGATCTCGCAGGCCATTGCCAACGACACCCAGACAGTTTCTACCGAGGAAGCTGTAACGGGGAGTTCCTCAAGTGAGTCCGCTGCTGTAGATAACACCAGCGAGGATGCCGAAAACCAGAATAGCGCCGCCACCTCTGCGAACGCGGCTACTATTGTGAACAAGGGCATCTACAAGCCCACGTCTATCGGTATCGGTACGAATATCGATATCTCCACCCCCGATCCCGGCGTGGCCACCTACGTCGGCCGCGACATGTACATCGGTGGTAAGCCGAACAAAACTAGCACTCTTGATGCGAATAACGCCCCCACCGGCTCATATGCCGCTGAGGCGGAGGGCCTTACCGTGGTCCACGGCAAACTGGCCATGAATCCTATCAAGGAGAGTTGGGGCGGCCAGGGCTTCCGTTTCGGCACCGTTGGTTTTGGATCGCAGTTTCGTCCCAGGGAGGGAAGCACGGTGCTTGCGGTCGCCGGCATAAACAGCTTGATTGAGAACATGAATACCGGTCAGGGAACGACCTCAGATGCTGCGACGGTTGGTGCTTGGACCAAGGGTGCTTGGGTCGGCAAGGCGACAAAGACTGACTCCCACCCTGGCTATGACTATACCGCGCAGATCGCCGGTCCCATTACCTATTCCTATTGGGATTCGAATGCTAACAACGGGCGCCAGTCTGTCGTGAAAAAGCAAGGTAATTGGTTCGAGGGCTCGGATGCTCTGAAGAGCGACCTGTTCAATCAAAATGTTGATTTGACTAATGTTAACGGTAACGATTATTCGAGCTACAACGGTGCAGATGGATACCTCTCGAAGCTATCGAAACAGCTCGCCTCGTTTGCAAATACCGGCACAGTTACGGATGGTTCCGCAATTAGCGACAACAGCTACGCAATCAACAAGTACGATAACAAGGGAACAAGCTATACACTCACTTTCGATGGTAGTGAGAAGTCTGTTTCCGGTGCGCTTGATACCAGAATCCCGAACTATAAGATTTGCAACACCGAGCGACTTATCACCTTTACCGGCGATGGAACTTCTATGCAACAGGTCTTCACCATTGCCGGTTCCGAGCTCTCCAACTTGAAGGATGGCGTCTACTACCGCGGCGTCGACTTTAAGTTCACCAATGTCCCCGAAGGCGCATCCATTGTCGTGAACGTTACAGGTGCTGGTCCTGTCGAGTTCCACAATGGCTGGCGCTTCTGGTGGGGCGATACAGAAATATCTCGCGGTTATGAGAGTAACGCCGATAAAGACCTTCGCGCGAAATACTCGCTGGCCTCCCAGTCCATCATGTGGAATTTTGTCGATACCACGAGCCTCACCATCCGTGGTGGCATTGCGGGCGAGGGTAGAAGCGACTGGGGCAATGGCGGCGGGGACGGCAAGTGGACCGACGATGACCCCGCCGCTGCTATGCTCGGATCGATTCTCGTTCCCAACGGAAGCTTCGACGACCATGTGACCACCAACGGTCGTGTGTACGTGGGCGAAGATTTCATGATGAACAACCCTAAGATCGCGTACAACTTCACAAATCTCGAGGGTAACTCGGCTTCCGTCATCGATATGGATCAGGAGCGTCACAACTTCCCGTGGTCTGGGTCGTATACACCGGACGGCTCTGCCATTGCGTGGAGCAAGGTCGACGCTGCGGACGGCATGACGCCGCTTTCTGGTTCCTCGTGGACGATATACGGCACTGTCGATGATGCCAAGAATGAAACGTATCCCATCGTTACGGTAACGGATGGCGGTGCCAATGATTACTCTTCGGATGATGGCGAGCTTCAGTTCAACTATTTGAATCAGAAGGCCAAAATTGGCGATCCCAACGATAAAGACTACTTCACGTACTACATTCGCGAGGTCAAGGCGCCGGCTGGTTATCAGAAGTCGGACACCATCTACTACGCAACCATGAACAACACCGGCGAGCAGGTGAACTATGTTCAGGGTCATGTGGACACGGTGAACGGAAATAAGCTCGTTTCATTCGATGATTCCAACACCACGGGCGCCATCTCCAACACCAAGATCACCGGTACGGTGTCTTGGACCAAGGTTGAGGAGAGCGACACGGGACACACTCCTTTGGCTGGTTCCGAGTGGGCGCTTACCAAGGTAAAGGATGCCGATGGTGCCGAAATTCCGGACGCTGCATCCCTGACTGTGATTGATAACGATACGAATGCGGAAGCTGTCAGCAACAAGTGGGCAGATTCTGATCCCGCCGATGGCAAGTTCAAGCTCGAGGGTCTGCTGCCGGGCACGTACACGCTCACGGAGACCCAGGCGCCGTTTGGCTACGAGCTGAACCAGACAACCTACGAGTTCACGGTGTCCAAGGCGGACGGTTCCATTGCGTGGACCGAGGGAAAGAAACCGAGCATTGTTGAGGGCACTACGTACATCTCCGATTCTCTCACCACCACGTCCGTGGAAATCCCGGTGACTAAGTCCGTCCGTAATACGGACTGGCCGAAGGATTCCAGCGGGAAATACGTTGCGTTCGACTTCAACATCGAGGCTACGGGGGATTACGCAACCAACGTGCCCATTCCTAACCCGGCAGACCTCTCCATTGCACCCGCAGCAGGGGAGACCGACGCCGCCAAGCCCAACAACATCACGGCGACCTTTGGCGCCATGACGTTCAACAAGTCGCACCTGTCCGATACCCCCGGTAAGGCGGGTGACTACGCCAGGACCTACACCTACACGGTGAAGGAGGTCGCGCCTACCACCGGTGCCATCGATAAGCTCCGCTACTCCAAGGCCGAGTACCAGGTTGCCGTCACGGTGAAGGCCGTCATGAATGAGACCACTGGCAAGTACACCGGTCTTACCACCTCTACCACCGTTACGCAGATGAAGGACGACATGGGCAACACCCTTGGCGAGAACGGGCAGGGCGTCGTGGTTGAACCCTCCGCCGCCGCGCCCGACGCCATTCCCGCCTCCACCTTCACCAACACCTACTCCACCTCTTTGCCCCTTTCTGGTATGTCGGGCGTCACTCTGACGTACCTTGCCGGCGCGGCGGTGCTTTGCGCTGCTGCGGCCTGGATGCACATTCGTCGCAAGGCGAATGCGAAGGGAGGCGAGCGTCGTGAATAAGAAAGTTTGCTCCTTCCCGATCTTGTTTGCTCTGCTTGCCCTCCTGATTGGCACCTGCGCGGTTGTGTTCCCCGCTTCCGCGCAGGCCGCGCCGACCTCGACCGGTTCCATCACGGTGAGCGGCACCGTGGCGCGCAGCTACGACGCCTATCAGATCTTTAGCGCCAACGTCGTCGACGGCGACAGCGACGCCAAGATCGCCACCGATCTCGCTTGGGCAAGCGACGACGCGCGCGACGCCGCGCTGCCTGTGCTGCACAGCGCCGGCATGCCCAATTCCCAGACCACCGCGCAGGAAGCTGCCGAGTGGCTCAACACCGATTCCCACCTTACGAGCGCGCTGAGCGCACAGCTCGCTCGTTCCCTCAAGAGCTCTGGCGCCGTGCCCGTGGCCCTTAACGCGGGTACGGAGGCCAAGCTGCCCTGTGGCTACTGGCTCATCGTCGCCGACGACGACGCCATCGCCCAGGGCGAGGCCGGCACCGCGCCGATCATGGTCCTGGTCGGCGGCAGCGCCGTCACCGTCAGGCCCAAGGCGGCGACCCCCAAGGTCTCCAAGCACGTGCTGGAGGACAGCACCGCCGCCTGGCAGAAGGCCGCCGACGCCACGGCCGCCGACGACCTGTACTGGCGCCTCTCCGCCACGGTCCCGGCGGGCCTTACCGCCTACGACACCTATACGGTGCAGTTCGTCGACACCATGAGCGCGGGGCTCGACCCTTCCAAGGTGGCCGCGAGCATGCGCGTGTACGCGGCGGCGGGTGCGGATGGCGCCTTCGACGCCGTCTCGGCCGGTAAGGACGGCCGCGTCGGCACCGAGCCCGCGAAGGGCTGGACCGATATCACGGCCCAGTGCGCCACCAAGGTAGCGGCGGACGGCAAGACCTTCACCGTGCGCACCGGCGACCTCATCGCCGCGCTCGGCGGGGCCGACGCCTTTGCCGCGGGCGCCCGCGTGGTCGCCGTGTACAATGCACCGCTCAACAGCGCGTGCAACCACGGAATCGCGAAGGGCAACCCCAACGAGGTCTACCTGCGCTACCCGCGCTCTCCCTTTGCCGACCAGTCCGGCGACGCCGGCTTCACCTGCACGCCGAGCGACGACGCGTGCGCCTACACCTGGGATCTCGCGCTCACCAAGCGCGGCAGCGACGGCGACAAGCCGCTTGCCGGGGCGGTCCTGAGCATCGCCGACGATCGCGGTCGCACGCTGTCGGCCGACGGCACGTGGGATGCGGAGGGCAAGGCCACCGTCACCACGGGCGAGGACGGCCGCGTGACCGTCTCGGGCGTGGACTCGGGCAAGCTGGAAGTCCGCGAGCTCAAGGCGCCCAAGGGCTACACCGCCTTTGAGGGCACGCGCTCCGTGACGGTCAAGGCCGAGGGCCTGGACGTCGACCAGGTGGCCGCCGCCAAGCCCAAACTCACCATCACGGCCGAGTCGCCCCTGCGTGCCGACAGCGCGGACGGGTCGACGGGCAGCCTAGAGGCGTCGCTCATCAACACGCCCACCGGCACACCCCCTAGCATTACCACCGGAGGCTTTATGCCCTCGACTGGCGATATGGCAATGTACGCCGCGGCCGCCGCAGCGGTCGCCGGAGCCGCGCTCATCGTGGTCGCGCTCCTGGTCAAGCGGGGAGGTGGCAGCCATAAAGAGTAGCTGGCAGCCCCACAGAGAGCGGGGCGAGACGTAGCGAAGTAGATGCTAAGACACAGACAGATGATGACCGATCGAATGAGAATCAAACGGAAAACGGAGGAAAAGAAGATGAGCATGAGCAAGAACATCGCACGCCTGGCAGTAACCGCCGGCCTCACAGCAGCGCTGAGCTTCGGTGGCGTCATGGCCCCGGTGACCATGGCGTTTGCTGAGGGCGACCAGGGTAGCATCACGATCAATAGGGTCAACGACGCCAACAAGGACAATACGTTCAAGGCCTACCAGATCTTCAAGGCAAAAGTCGCTGATGAGGGGAGCAAAGGAAAAGTTGCTTCCGATATTGAATGGTCAAGCACGACTATCGGGTCCAAGGTAGTCGCTGCTATTAAAGGATCTGCCAAGTACAAGGAAATCGTGGATGCAGACAGCGCTGCGGCGCTTGCGAACGGTGCCACTGCCCCGGTTGTTGCCGAGTGGCTTGCTAAAAATGTGACGGGTACTTCTGCCAGCTCGGCAACCAGCAGCGAGGGTACGCGCGTTGCTCCCGGTGACGTGCTGTATGCAATTGCGGCTGCGATTACAGACGAGACTCCTGCGGGAAATTCTTTTAAGGTGGATGATTCTTGGACGCGCCCGGATGCTTATGGCGATGGCTACTACCTCTTCGTATCTGACGGTCTTACGAATGGGGCCAAGCCGAACGCTGGCACCTCCCCGATTTTCGCTATCGTGGGTGGTGAGCCCGTAACAGTCACCGAGAAGACCAGCATTCCTACCGTCAAAAAGGAAGTTCTTGAGGGCACGGAATGGGGAAACGTGAGTGACTCGTATATTGGTGAGGAGGTTGAATATAAACTGACTGGCTTCGTTGCTGATAATATCGCCACGTTCAACAAGTATCAGTATAAATTTCATGACACATTGAGCAAGGGACTGGAGGCTGCTGAGGGATCTGGAAACACGCCGAAGGATCTTCACGTTTATATTGACAACCAAGGCAGCCGGACCGAGATCGTGCAAGGTGACAATGATGGATATAAGGTAGTTTTACAGCGAGACAGCACTACTAAGAAGGAAAATCTCACCATTGCCTTTACCGACCTTAAGACCGTGAAGGATAAAACCGGTAATAGAATTAAAGTTGATGCTGATTCCAAGGTGGTTGTGACCTATAAGGCAACGCTTACCAGCGATGCCGAATACACGGTCACCGGCAACACCAATGATGTCAAACTCGTCTATTCGAATAATCCCATGACTAGCGACACCGGTACCTCCACGTCGAAGCGAGTTACCGACCATGTCTTCCGCCTGGATGTGACCAAGGTCGAAAAGGATAACGAGGGCCAAAAACTTGAAGCTACCTTCCAAGTTAAAATGACCAAAGAGGGAGGGAGAGAGCTTAAGGATAATAGGTGGCTGACCCAAACTGGCGGCATTACCGACAAAGAGGAAAAGGCCGGAAAATTCACGACCAGCAAGGGCACTGACAAGATTTATATCCCTGGTCTTGTTGCAGGAACGTATGAGATTACCGAATGCAATACTCCTGCTGGTTACAACACCCTTGCTCCGTTTACCATTACGGTGGATCCGACATACGACGAGGATGGCACTCTGACGGGACTCGATGTAACGCCCAGTAATACCGAAATGGTTACTCCCAGTACTACAAATGACGCGACCATTCCTGTCACCATCAAGAACAAGAAGGGCTCCGGCCTCCCACTCACCGGTCTTAACGGCGTGACCTTCACTTGGATCGCTGGTGGCGCGGTGCTGTGCATCGGTGTGGCGCACCTCATTCGCAGCCGTAAGCAGGCTGAGGAGTCCGAGCAGGAGTAACGCTCGCTCACCCATCCCTTTGGCAGGTGGG
>ENA-OUQP01001409-OUQP01001409.1-human-gut-metagenome-genome-assembly--contig:-NODE-1409-length-16322-cov-5.146124_pt1 | contig 16322 bp, 12 predicted proteins | sample MGYA00237951_ERZ548836 | MGnify/ENA primary metagenome ERZ548836 (study PRJEB26490, sample SAMN05194702) | human gut metagenome | biome: terrestrial biome; feature: human-associated habitat; material...
TCGCTCAAGGCCGAGGACTTCTCCCAGATGGTCATCAAGGCGGGGGAGTAATAGCAATGTCTGAGCGTCACCTTCCTGCCCTTCTCGTCATCATGGACGGCTGTGGCCTGGCTCCCGCTAACGACGAGAACGCCGTCACGAGCGCCAGTCACCCGTTCCTCGACAGCCTCTACGCCAAGTACCCGCACACCACGCTGGGTGCCTCCGGCGAGGACGTCGGCCTTCCCGACGGCCAGATGGGCAACTCCGAGGTGGGCCACCTGAACATCGGTGCCGGCCGCATCGTGTTCCAGGAGCTCTCGCGTATCAATAACGCCATCAAGGACGGCTCCATCGCCGAGAACGAGGTCTTTGTTCGCGCCATGGACGACGTCAAGGCCGAGGGCAAGACCCTCCACCTCATGGGCCTTATGAGCCCCGGCGGTGTCCACTCGCACATGAACCACGTCGAGGCTCTCGCCAAGATGGCCGCCGAGCGTGGCGTCAAGACGATTCGTGTGCACGCCTTCATGGACGGCCGCGACGTCGACCCGCAGTCCGGCGCCGGTTACATGGCCGAGTTCTGCGACTACCTCAAGGAGCTCTCTGAACGCTGCGGCGTTGACGCTCGCGTTGCCACGGTCTCCGGCCGCTACTGGGCCATGGACCGCGACAACCGCTGGGAGCGCATCCAGCGCGCGTATGACGTCATTGCCAACGCCTCCGATGCCGACACCTGCCCGGTCGAGGGCATCAAGGCCTACTACGAGAAGGACCCGCGCGGCGACGAGTTCGTCGAGCCGTTCGCTTGCCACAACGAGGGCGTCAACGCCGGCGACGCGATCATCTTCTTCAACTTCCGCCCGGATCGTGCTCGTCAGATGACCCGCGTGTTCACGGACAAGGAGTTCGACGGCTTCGAGCGCGAGCAGATCAAGCTCTCGCACTTCGTCACGATGACCGAGTACGACCCGAACTTCGACGTCGAGGTCGCGTTCCCCAAGTCCTTCCCGCAGGAGGTCTTGGCCGACGTCATCGCTGAGAACGGCCTGAAGCAGCTCCACACCGCCGAGACCGAGAAGTACGCCCACGTGACGTTCTTCCTGAACGGCGGCATCGAGGATCCGAAGCCGGGCGAGGAGCGCGTGCTCGTGCCGAGCCCGAAGGTCGCCACGTACGACCTCAAGCCCGAGATGAGCGCTCCCGAGGTCACTGAGAAGCTCGTCGAGGCCATCAACGAAGACCGCGCGGACTTCTACATCGTGAACTTCGCCAACTGCGACATGGTTGGTCACACGGGCGTCTTTGAGGCTGCGGTCAAAGCCGTCGAAGCTGTCGACAACGCGCTCTCCAAGGTCATCCCGGCCATTGAGGCCAAGGGCGGCTTCGCTCTCATCACGGCTGACCACGGCAACGCTGACCACATGTTTGACGTTGACGGCGAGGGTCACAAGCACCCGTTCACGGCTCACACCACGAACCGCGTGCCCCTCATCGTCGTCGACGACAAGGCCAAGCTCGTGGGCATCGAGGACGGTCGCCTGTCCGACATTGCCCCGACGATGCTCACCCTTGCTGGTCTCGAGCCCTCCAAGGAGATGACGGGCCGCGTGCTCGCCGTCGAGGAGTAGCTTGGGCCTGCCGCCCGCCTTGCGCCGTGCGTGAGAGTGGGCCGCGATTGGACAGCACACGGGAATGCGCGCCATTCGCGAGCTTGTGCGCACGCGCGGATAAGCGCGCAAACGTCCCTGAGAGGGGCGTCCGTCAGCCATTCGGCCGGCGGGCGCCCTTTTTCATGCGGAGCTCGTGCGGGGGAGGGGCGGCGTTTTGCTACGGCTCCGGGGCGCCGTGCTGCCTCCCCTTGCGTTGCCTACCCTCGCGGCCCGCCCTTGCGCTGTCTACCCTCGCGGTCTGCCCTTCGCCGAAACATGCACGTATTCGAGATGTGCGCTTAAAAACGTCCCGATAGCTCGAATAACTGCATGTCTCGAGAGAGCTCCTCCTCCCAAAACCTACCTCTTGTAACGTTTCGACCCCAAAATTGGTCCCGAAACCTTACAAGAGGTAGGTTTTGCCGCCCGTGCCGCCCGTGCTGCCCGCGCCGCCCGCGCCGCCCGCGCCGCCCGTGCTGCCCGCACTGTCCGCTGCGCGCGACCAACGTCCGAGCGCGTGGCGAGAGGGTGCCGCGGAAAGAGTCCCCGCAGCAGCGAGGTTGCGGCACAGAGTTGTGGTATTCTCTTCTGCTGTATGTTTGCATCTGCTTAAGGAGCATCACGTGGGTCCTCTTAATTCGATTCTGCTGGTGGCTTGGGCCATCTCCGCTGTCGCCCTCATCATTCTCGTGCTCATGCACTCCGGTAAGGGCACCGGCGTCTCTGACATGATCGCCTCCTCAATGTACAACGCCAACGCTGGCAGCGGCGTTTGGGAGAAGAACCTCGACCGTCTCACCGTGATTGCCGCCGTCGTTTTCTTTGCGACCATCGTCATCTTCATGCTTACCTACCCGCTGGGCACTATCGGTGCCTAATTGCGAGTTATAACGTACTGACCAAACGGCCGTCTGCGTCTTCCGACGCGGCGGCCGTTTGCTATGAGTGGCGAGCGCTGTGCAAGAGAGCCATATATTGCGCGGCGTGAGCCATGCGGTGGCCAATGCCGCGCGACGCATCTCGTCCTACGCACCGCTTATGAATAGGGCGACCGTCCGTTCCTCCACAGATTCCCGCGTCCAATGCCCGCATGTCCGTATTGATGCAAACCGGCATGAACCTCATTCATTCCTGCCTGAAATGGCATGCACTTTGTTAATACATTGTTACGCAGGGTGGCTTTATCTTGGTAAAGAGGGTTTTGAGGTTGCCGCACTGGCAAATAAAACGGATAATTCTTCCTTAAGTTTGCAAGCAAGCTACTTGTTTGTGATCGCAGGACAGTCGTCCTGTGGCACCCGCCTTATGGCAACAGGTTCCGCAAGCAAAACTGAGACGTCACGTTACGGGAGGCATTGGGCCTTCTGGCAGGCGTCGCAAACAAGGGAGGGATTCATGACCACTTCCATGAACCGTCGCACGTTTGTCAAGGGCAGCCTCGCCGCTAGCGCTATGGCCGCTCTTGCTGCCTGCGGCAAGAAGGGCAGCTCCACCCCTGCTGCCGGCACCGGTAAGACCACCGGTGGCACGCTCAACTACTACATCAACAACCCCGTCGCCATTGACCCGTATGACCTTGAGGAAGACCAGGGCATGCAGGTCGGCTACCAGCTTTTCGACGCCCTTACCACCTATGATTTCGACAAGGGCGAGCTCATCGGTCTTGCCGCTGAGTCCTGGGATGTCAACGACGCCGCTGATGAGTTCACCTTCCACCTCGTGAAGGGCGCCAAGTTCCACGACGGCACCACCGTTACCTCCAAGTCCTTCAAGCAGGGCTGGGAGCGCATCGTTAGCCCGAAGACCTCCGAGACCCACGCCTCCGGTATCGGCTACCACCTCGCCATGGTCCAGGGCTACTCCGAGCTCTCCGTTGGCGACGCCACCGAGCTTACCGGTGTCACCTGCCCGGATGACGACACCCTCGTCGTGAAGCTCGTCCAGTCCTACGCTGACTTCCCGTTCGTCTGCATGCACCCGGCTCTCTCGCCCGTGCCTGACTGCGCCATGGACGACTTCGACACCTTCTTCTTCGCTCCCGTGGGCAACGGCCCCTTCAAGATGGACGGCAAGTGGGAGGACGGCCAGCAGATTAACATCGTCCGCTTCGACGATTACTCCTACGGTGACCCTGCGATCATCGATGGCGTCCACTTCAACATCCAGAAGGACGTTCAGACCGCCTACACCGAGTTCCAGGCTGGCAACCTCGACATGGCTTCCGTTCCCACCACGCAGCTCAAGGATGCCATCTCCCAGTACGGCGAGTCCGAGGATGGCTCCACCGTCACCCCGGGCCACCAGGTCCTGACCGGCGCTGAGCTCTCCGTCTACTACCTCATGCTCAACGTCACCGACGAGACCCTGAAGGACGTCGACGTCCGTAAGGCCATCTCCCTGGCCATCAACCGCCAGGCCATCTGCGACACCGTCTTCGAGGGCACCCGCGAGCCTGCCGGCGGCATCGTCCCCCCGGGAATCGCTGGCTACGTCGAGAACAGCTGGGAGTTCTCCAAGTACGATCCGGACGCCGCCAAGGCCCTGCTTGACGCCAAGTATCCTGCCAACGCTGACGGCATGCGTGACATCAACGTCGCTCTGACCTACAACCTCGATGGCGACCACAAGGCCGTCATGGAGATGGTCATGGCTGACCTCAAGGCCATCGGTATCAACGCCACCTCTAACACCGCCGAGTGGAGCTCCATCCTCACCAACACCTACCCGAACGGTGACTTCCAGATCGGCCGCCTCGGCTGGATCGCCGATTACCCGATCATGGACAACTTCCTGTATCCGCTGTTCGCTACCGGTGCCGACAACAACTACGGCAACTACTCCAACCCCGACGTCGACAACGGCATCGGCGAGGCCCGCGCCATCGCTGATGACAAGGAGCGCGAGGCCAAGTACCAGGAGATCGACAAGATGATCGGCGCCGACATGCCCGTCGTTCCGCTGTTCTTCTACAAGCACCAGATGGTCGGTTCCTCCCGCGTCAAGTACCTTCACATCGATCCGCAGAAGCTGATCATGATGGACAAGGTTGAGCTTGAGGCCTAGTTCCCTTATTCTTAGGCACCCACGGTCATAAAGACCGTTTGGGCGACGGGGCACCCCTGCGGTGCCCCGTCGCTGGTAGGGGGCCTTGCAAGTGGCAGCGTCCAGCCGCCTCTTGCAAGGCCCATCATTACGACAGGAGTTGTACGCATGGGAAAGTACATACTCAAGCGCGTCCTGCAGTTCATCCCGGTCTTCATCGGCGTGACGATGATTCTGTTCGCCATGAAGACCATCGTTCCCGGTGATCCGGTTAAGATCATCACCGGCGGCAAGCAGGTAACGCCTGAGACGGAGCTTCAGATCCGCATCACCAACGGCCTCATCGAGACCGACGAGAACGGCCGTGCCCTCTATGACGAGGATGGCAACACCATCCCCACGCCGATCTGGAAGCAGTACCTCACATACATGAATGGTCTACTGCACGGTGACCTCGGCACGTCCTACACCCGCAACATGAAGGTGTCGGACATCCTGATCAACAAGTACCCCTACACCGTGAAGCTCGCCATCGTCGCCATCATCCTCGAGGCCATCGTAGGCATCGGCGCGGGAATGGTCTCGGCGATTAAGCGCTACTCGTTCTGGGACGTCCTCGTCACGCTCGTGACCTCCATCCTCGTGGCCATGCCCGCCTTCTGGCTCGGCATGATGCTCCAGCTCTTCTTCGGTGTCTTCATGAAGAAGGCCACTGGCGGTGCGTTCTACCTGCCCATCTCCGGCGCGGGCGGAGCGAGCTCAGAGTTTGAGAGCTGGGTCCACTACATCCTCCCGGCCCTGACCCTCGCCTCTGTCTCCACGGCCTATGCCGCGCGCATCATGCGTTCGCAGCTGATGGAGGTTATGAACCAGGACTACATCCGCACCGCGAAGGCCAAGGGCCTCTCGAGGCGCGACATCATCTGGCACCACGCCCTGAAGAATGCCCTCATTCCTGTCGTGACCTACATCGGCATCGACTTCGGTGGCATGCTTGCCGGCGCTATCCTCACCGAGACGGTCTTCAACTGGCCCGGTGTTGGCTATGAGATCTACCGTGCGGTTACCCAGCGTGACTGGCCCATCGTTCTGGGCGGTGTCACCGTGGTCGTCGTCGTGGTCATGCTGATCAACCTGCTTGTCGACGTCAGCTACGCGTTCCTGGACCCCAGGATTCGCTTTGGCTCGTCGAAGTCCGAGAACTAAGGGAGGTGCGCTGAATGTCTATCGAAGAGCAGAAGAACGCCGCCGACGAGACCGTCGAGTCCGTCGAGTCCGCGCCCACGGCCCCCGAGAAGAGCCGCACCCTCTGGAGCGACGCCTGGAAGCGCCTTAAGAAGAACAAGCTCGCCCTCATCGGCGCTGTTTGGATCCTGTTCGTCATCCTCGTGGCCCTCACCGCTGACCTCTGGGCTCCCCAGTGGCTCGGTTCGCCCACGCAGATCGACTCCACGACCGTCGCGCAGACCTCCAAGCTTCCGCCCTCGGCCGAGCATCCCTTCGGCACCGACGCCACTGGCCGCGACCAGCTATGCCGCGTCATCTATGGCGCTCGAGTCTCGCTGACCGTCGGCGTCATCGCCACGCTCATCTCCACGGCCATCGGCCTGATCATGGGCGCGCTCGCCGCGTTCTATGGCGGCTGGTGGGACACGATCATCATGCGACTTGCCGATATGTTCCTGGCGATTCCGTACACGCTGTTCGTCATCACGATGCTTGCCGTCATCGGCCAGGGCATCCAGAACGTGTTCATCGCCATCGGCATCCTCGGCTGGCCGTCCATCGCCCGCGTGTTCCGCTCGGCGATCCTCTCCGTCAAGGAGAACGACTACGTCGACGCCGCTCGTGCCATGGGCGCCTCTGACCTCCGCATCGTCGCGCGTCACATCTTCCCCAACTCCGTTGCCTCCATCGTGGTTTACGCCACGATGAACGTGGGCGGCGCCATCCTCACCGAGAGCGCGCTGTCCTACCTTGGCATGGGCGTCACCCCGCCGACCCCTTCCTGGGGCATCATGATTCAGGACGGCCAGACGTTCCTCCAGACCCAGCCCTGGCTCATGATCATGCCCGGCCTGGCGATTCTCTCCACCGTGCTTGCCTTCACCCTTCTCGGTGATGGCCTGCGCGATGCGCTCGACGTCAAGATGAAGGACGCGTGATAGTAATGGCATTCGGTAAGAAGAAGGCTGCCGAGCCCGCGCTCGACCTCAAGAACCAGCCCGTTCCTGAGGGTTGCCACCTTCTCGAGGTCGATGACCTCAAGATGTACTTCCACACTGCCGACGGCGTGGTCAAGGCCGTCGACGGCGTGAGCTATACCCTCGACCGTGGTGAGACCCTCGGCGTCGTCGGCGAGTCCGGTTCGGGCAAGTCCGTCACCGCCATGACTATCATGGGCCTCATCGAGATGCCCCCGGGCAAGATCGAGGGCGGCGATGTCCGCTATCGCGGTCGCTCGCTGCTCGAGATGTCCGAGACTGAGATGCAGAGCATCCGCGGCAATGATATCGCCATGGTCTTCCAGGACCCGATGACCTCGCTGAACCCGGTCTATACCATCGGCCGACAGCTTGGTGAGGGCCTGCGCCTCCACCGTGGCTATACCAAGGAGCAGGCCACCCAGCGTGCAATCGAGCTCCTTGACATGGTTGGCATTCCCAACCCGGAGCAGCGCGTCAAGGACTATCCGCACCAGTTCTCCGGTGGTATGCGCCAGCGCGTCATGATCGCCATGGCGCTCGCCTGCGACCCGGACATCCTCATCGCCGACGAGCCGACCACGGCCCTCGACGTGACGATCCAGGCGCAGATCATCGAGCTCATGCAGGAGATGCAGCAGAAGAACGGCAACGCGATCATCATGATCACCCACGACCTTGGCGTCGTCGCCGATGTGGCCGACAAGATCATGGTCATGTACGCCGGCCGTCCGGTCGAGTTCGGCACTGCCGAGGAGATCTTCTATCACCCGACGCATCCGTACACGTGGGGCCTCATGCGCTCGATTCCCGAGCAGGTCATTGACGAGAAGAAGCCGCTCACCCCGATCAAGGGCAACCAGCCCTCTCTCGTAAACCTGCCGAAGGGTTGCAGCTTTGCGCCGCGCTGCCCGTATGCGACCGATCGCTGCCGCAACGAGCGCCCGGAGACCTACACCTCCGAGACCGGACACTACTCTCGTTGCCACTTTGCCAGCGACCCCGAGTTCATCGCGAAGAACGCGCCCGTTAACTCCCGCACGAAGGGAGGCGAGGCTTAGGATGACCGAGCCCCTGCTTCACGTCGAGCACCTCTCCAAGGAGTTCCCCGTCGACTCCAGCGTCTTCTCCAAGGAGAAGAAGAGCGTCAAGGCGGTCGACGACATTAGCTTCGACATCTTCCCCGGCGAGACCTTCGGCCTCGTTGGCGAGTCCGGCTGTGGCAAGTCCACGACTGGCCGCTGCATCATGCGCCTCACGCACCCCACGGGTGGCAAGGTCCTCTTCAATGACGAGGACGTCTCCGCCATGCACAAGAAGGACCTGAAGCGCATGCGTCACGACATGCAGTTCATCTTCCAGGATCCCTATGCGAGCCTGAACCCTCGTATGACCATCGGCGAGATCATCTCCGAGCCTCTGGTCATTCACGGCGAGATGCCCGATAAGACCGAGCGCATGAACTATGTGCGCGAGCTGCTCGATGTCGTCGGTCTCAATCCGGAGCACATCAACCGCTATCCGCACGAGTTCTCGGGTGGTCAGCGTCAGCGCGTTGGCATCGCCCGCGCCTTTGCGCTCAAGCCGAAGCTGATTATCTGCGACGAGCCCGTCTCCGCGCTTGACGTCTCGATTCAGGCCCAGGTCCTCAACCTGCTTAAGGACCTTCAGAATCAGTACGGAACCGCGTACCTGTTCATCGCTCACGACCTTTCCGTCGTTCAGCACATCTCCGATCGCGTTGCCGTTATGTACCTTGGCAACATGATGGAGGTCTCGGACTGGAAGACCCTCTACGCCGAGCCGTACCACCCCTATACGCAGTCGCTGCTTTCTGCTGTGCCGGTTCCCGACCCGGATATGCAGCGCTCTCGAAAGCGCATCATCCTGAAGGGCGATCCGCCTTCTCCGATCGATCCGCCGAGTGGTTGCCGTTTCCACACGCGCTGCCCGATTGCTTGCGAGAAGTGTGCTCAGGAGCGCCCCGAGCTTCGCGAGGTTGCGCCTGGTCACTATTGCGCTTGCCACTTTGCGCAGCCGTACCCCATCAAGGGCTCCTCGATCGAGCTCTAGGGGAGAGTAGAGTGCGTTTCTAGGGTCCCGCCATCCGTATGGGTGGTGGGATCTTTTCTTGGGCGTCGATGGCGACCTCGTTGACGTCGCCCTCTCCGGAAGGGATAGCCTCCCAGGCGTCGACATTGTCCCTTCCGGATGTGATACCCTCCCGGACGCCGACGCCGTTTCCTCCGGAAGGGATAGCCTCGGGTGCCGACGCCGCCTCTTCTGGACGGGAAACCTCTTGGGGAGCGAGGCCAAGACTTGCAGGCGTGAATTTTGTTTCTCGTCCATTTGGCACTTCAACTGCGGTAACGCACGCCAGACATCTTTTTTAGAAAAAAGTTTAAATTCACGCTTGCGTCCGTAGGGGCATCGAGGTATATTCTTTCTCGCGCGAAACGCGCACTTGAAAAGTCGGAGTGGCGGAATTGGCAGACGCGCTAGCTTGAGGTGCTAGTGACTGACTAAAAGGTCGTGCGGGTTCAAGTCCCGCCTCCGACACCAGCAAATCTACGGGCCTTCGGGCCCGTTTTTGCTATCTAGGGGCGGCGCGCCCGCGCGCCCGGACGGGAGGCGTCATGCCGGCTAAGCGCGCGCTTGCTAAGGTCGATCACGTCGGTCGTGCCGCCATGCCCGGTGTCCTTGCGGCTCTTATGGCGCTTTCGACCGATGCCATTCTGGTGGTCGACGGCGTCGGTCGCATCCTCTCCGCCAATCCCCAGCTAGCCTCTCTTTCTGGCTTGGATGCCAATGAGCTCGTAGGTACCCCTGTGTCGGATATCCTCGAAGACCCGTCGCGCCCCCACGCTCAGGACGCGCCGGCACCCATTCTCCCGCTTGCCGCCGATGGCTCGCTCGTGAGTCTCTCCCTAAGGCTTGCTGGCGGCGGGGCGGCAATCGTGGGCGCCAGGGCTGACCGCGTGAGTGGCGGCGGCGAGACCTATGTCATCGTCATGCGTCCTGCGGATTCTGCCCTTGCGGCCGAGCGAGAACACAATCGCCTGCTCGACGAGCTCTCCCTTGCCAATCGCCGTCTCTCGGGCACGCTCAAGATCGTGCTCGACACGATTGACTCCCAAGACGTCGAGACCCTCTTTAGCGAGGTGATCGAGCAGATGTGCGACACCCTTGAGGCCTCGGGTGCCCTGCTCTTCCTCGCGGATGACACCGGGTATCGGCTGCGCGCCCGTTCTCGCTCGCTTGAAGGCAAGAGGGTTCCGAAGTTCATGACCTATGGCGAGGGCCTCGAGACTGTCGTCTCTCGATCTGGCGGCGCCATGCGGCTGCGTTTGCTCCCTCCCAGCGAGAGGAGCCTTCGCGGTGGTGCGCTCACGTCACGTGAGCTCATGGACGAGGACACTGGCGCTCGTTGCCGCATCCCTGCGCGACAGACGCCGCCCTTCTCGAGCTTCATCTGCGTTCCCATGTGGTTTAGCGAGCGCGTGATCGCCATCATCGAGCTTGGCTGGACCGAGGTGCATCCAACGCGCCGTGACGACGCGCGCCTTCTCGACACGGTGGCCCAGTACCTCTCGGTAGAGTTCGCTGCCGCCATCTCAACCATGCGAGCCCAGAGGGCTCAGGAACTCGACGCTGTCGCCACTCGTATTCATGCAATGCTCGAGGGGTTCGACGCCCCGACCGACGAGAACCTCCAGAGCTTCTCACGGGCCCTGACGGAGGAGCTCAATGTCCAAATCGTCCGCATTCACGCGTCAGGCCTTTCGGAGGGCTCTCGCGTCTCGTTGCCTGGCGTGGGGGAGGTGGAGCTCCCATATTCGATAGACGATCTCGTCCGCGGGCGCGTCGATGCAGACATAGCCGTCGTTGCGGCATCGAAGGGATCAAGGCTCGCAAGATGGCTCGAAGAGCAGGGCTTCATGGGCTCTACGGTCCTTATCGACCTCGGAATGCTTGCGGGCAAGCGTTGGGCCGCGCTGCTTATGCGCGCCCCGGACAAGGAGCCCATAGATGACGCAGAGTTCGACTTGCTCCGTCGCATTGCTATCGACGTCCGCCAAGAGGTCGAGGCGGGTGAGCGTAGGAACAAGGACACGCGCATCGCGCAGGCGCTTCAGAGCGGAATGAAGAGCGAGCTCCAGGAGGTCGAGGGCATCACGGCCCATGCGCTCTACTCGTCCGCAACTGCTGCCGCGCTTGTCGGGGGCGATTTCTATGACCTCATTCGTCTGCCCAACCGTCGCGCCTGCGTGATTCTGGGTGATGTCTCGGGTAAGGGAGTCGAGGCGGCGAGCGTCTCCGCCGCCGTGCGCACGGCCCTTGGAGCCTATGCCTGGGAGGGTCAGCCGCCCGCGCGCATGGTGCGCCTGCTTAACGACTTTCTCCTCGGCTTCTCTCGCCTGGAGACTTTCGCAACCCTCTTCGTGGGCGTTGCGGACCTCAAGCATGGCATGCTGACCTATTGCTCTGCCGGGCATCCCCCAGCGCTGCTCCTGCGTGCGGAGACTGGCGAGATGGAGACACTCGACGAGCAGTCTGGCGTGGTGGGCGCCTTCCGCGGCATGACGTACCACGACGGCCACGTCTCCCTCTCTGAGGGGGATCGCATCTTGCTCTACACGGACGGCGCAACGGAGGCTCGTAACCCGAGTGGCGCCTTCTTCGGAGAGCAGGGGCTGCGTGACGCCGTGATGGAGGAGGCCGCGGGCGACTTCGACGGCATGCTTGACCGCCTGCTCGAGCGAATCGATGTCTTTACCGAGCGCAGCCTCGACGACGACGTGGCGATGGTCGTGCTGAGGTTTGATCAGCTCGGTAGCTCACGCCAGCGGAAGGCCTAGGCTTGCGGCGACATGGTCCTTACGTTTGCGGAAACCTTGCCGCACGTAGGTATCAACCCCCGCGCGTCTGGGCAAAATTGGGGCATGACATCGACTGGCGACATACTCTTGCTCCCCGTGCGCGGCGACCTGGACGTCGCGAGCGTTCCGCGCGTGCGCGCCTACCTTGATCGTGCGATTGACGGTGGCTGCCGTCGTGTCATCCTCAGCCTTGCGGATACAGACTATGTCGACAGCCTTGGGATGGCGTTGATCCTCGCCTACGCGCGGCGCCTTGCGGAGAAGGGCGGCCTGCTCTCGCTCGTGAACGTGGGCGATAACGTGTACCGGTCGCTTGCGATATGCCGCCTCGTTGACTTCATTCCCGTGATGGGCAGGGCCCCCAAGCCGCCAGTTCCGGCGCTCGATCCCTCCGTGAGGCCCCTTTGGCACGGTACGATGCGGGTGGATGAGACCCATCTGAGCGCCGCGCGCCGCCGCCTCGAGCAACTTCTCTCTCGCACGGACCTCACGAACGACGAGGTATTCGATCTCACGCTTGCCGGCGGTGAGGCGTTGGGCAACGCGGTTGACCACACCTGTGCGGAAGGCGTCCTGCTTACCGTGTGGGTCTATCCGGATCGCGCCGTGGTCGAAGTGACGGATTGCGGCTTCGGCTTCGAGCTGGATGAAGACGGGGAGGTTCCGCAGGGGGAGGGTGAGGACTGCCTCGAACGCGGTCGTGGCATCAAGCTCATGCGCATGCTCTCCGACTCCGTTGAGATCTGCCGCAAGCCTAGCGGCACGGGAACCGTGGTACGTCTCGTGAAGCTATTCACTCCAATGGCTGCCACCGTCTAGGGCGGACTCGGGGTCGTTTTGGGAATCGGGGGGGGTGCCGTGGTGGTCCGATTGACCTACTGTCGTTTCTGGGCTCCCACTCCTTCAGTCGGGCCGTTGGCCTAAAGACGGGCGAGGGGAGTGTGTAGAGCGCGAAGCATTGGGTTGCAGCGACGTCTCTGCTAAAGTTCCAGGTAGCAAGCGAATTCGAAAAAAGTTGAAATTCACGCTTGCATGAATGCGCAGTCTTGCGTATAGTACTTTCTCGCACGCGGACATGGCTCAGTTGGTAGAGCACCACCTTGCCAAGGTGGGGGTCGCGGGTTCGAACCCCGTTGTCCGCTCCATGAATTCGAAGGGCCGGCTAAATGCCGGCCCTTTTTGTTTATCTCGGCGTGTCGTTGGCTTCGCGTTGCGTTCGTGAACTCCGTCTTTCGAGTGGCGACGAACCAACCCGCCCGTCACGCTCTATTGGTCGTTGGTCTACCATGGAAACGCGTCGTCTGCTAATGCTTGCGACGTGTCGTTCGCATCATCGGATGGAGCCCGAGCTTGGTAACTATCCTCCTCATAGTCCTCGCGCTCGCCCTCGCGTATGTTCTCGTGACGCGAGCCATCAATGCGCGTGGCTATCGTATGGCGAGCGGCAAGAGCTTCCGTAAGCTCGCGCGTCGCGGCAAGCTGCCGAAGGAAATCGCTGATGCCGCGGACGAGGTCATTCTCGACCGCCAGAGGCGCAACAGCGCGCGCCTGCGTCATGACCCCGCCTATGCGGATCTCAAGACGCAGCCAAAGCCCAAACTCTCCTCAGAGCAGGTCAAGGCGCTTAAGCGGGCGCGTCTCAATGTCCGAGACGAGTGGCTCGACCATATGCGTCCCGGCTTCTACCAGTACGTGATCATCTTCATGGTGGCGAGTGTCGCGGGTTTGATCCTCGAGATGGCGTGGATGCTCATATCGTCTGGTCGTACGGAGCTGCGCGTAGGGCTCGTGTGGGGCCCGTTCTCGCCGCTCTACGGCTTCGGCGCATGTCTTCTCACGATGGTGCTCTGGAACTTCCGAACCGCTCCCAAGGCACAGGTCTTCTTTGTCTCCGCGCTTCTCGGCGGTGGCCTCGAGCAGACGACGGGCATGCTCATGGAGGACCTCTTCCATGCCCAGTCCTGGACCTATATTGGCCTTCCGGACGCAATCACCCAGTGGATCGCATGGAGGTTCCTATTCGCCTGGGGCGTCCTCGGCCTCGTTTGGTGCCGTGTTGTCATGCCGGAAGTCATCTATCGCATCGGCGAGCCCACGAATCGCAGACAAATCGTGATTGTGTCGCTCATGACCGCATTCCTCGTCGTGGATATGCTTGCCACGGTCTTCTGTTTCTACCGAAAGGCCTGCCGCGATGCCGGGATTCCGCCTCATAACTCGGTGGAGGAGTATGTCGACTCGAAGTTCAATGATGAGTTCATTGCGAATCGCTTTCAGAATCTCGTGGTAGGCGAGGACCTCGAGCCAAACAAGTAACAATACCCATGCCCATTCCTGCGCGTCGCGCAAAACACCTAGGAAATGGGTAGAAGAAACGTACTGCGCCCCGAGCGCGCCAGTATCGATGGGTATATGGATTCGTCCGCCGTGCGGACACGACGATAGGATCTCTCATGAACAACAACGATCAGTGGCAGACCGGAAACCAGGGTGGCATCGAGCCCTATTCCCCGTTTAGCGTCGAGGGACAGCGCGCCGGCAATGGCGGCAGGCTCTCCGTGAGGGCGTACGGTCTCCTTCTTACGGCGCTCGTCCTCGCCGGCTTCCTTGTGATGGGTGCCTGCGCGAACCTGTTCTCCAACGTTTCGTTCCTGCTCTCGGTGCTAGACAACTACTTTGCGATTTCGGCCGTGAGCTTCATCGCCTCGATTGCCGGCATCATCATGATGGGCCGAGGGAAGAGCGCGGAATCCGTGGGGCTGTCGCTGGCGGGCTACATCCTCTTCGTGCTCTCGTTTGGTTTCACAACTTCGACGATTTTCCTTATGTACTCTGCCCAGACCATCTCTACGGCCTTCTTGGCGACGGCGGGCATCGTGACGGTGTTTGCATGCCTGGGCATCGCCGTGCCGCATGTCTTCGAGAAGATCTCTGGCGTTCTCGGCGGATGCCTGCTCGCGCTCATCGTGGTGCAGATCGTCATGGCCTTCCTGGCCGTCGACCAGACGCTCATCGACTTTCTTGTCATCGTGGTGTTCTGTGGCTTCATCGGCTATGACTTCCACAAGGCGATGTTCGACGAGCCGACCGTCGTAAACGCGGTCTATAACGCCTCCGAGCTTTTCCTCGACATCATCAACGTCTTCATTCGCGTGCTGTCGCTGCTCTCGCGCAGGGACTAGGGGAGGATTCACCTGGCGATTCCAGATTTTTGAAAAACTTTTGGGATCTTATCTGAGCTTCAAGAGACTACGAACATGCAGGTAAGAGCATGTGCCTAGGTTTGAGAACTCAACGCGGACGAGATAAATTCCGCCAAATTCTAAAAAAATTTGAAATTGTGGGTTGCATTGGGTTGGGGGCTCAGATATATTAATCCCCGCGCCGCGAGGCGCACCCCAAAGCTCCGGGCGTTTAGCTCAGGGGGAGAGCGCTTCCCTGACACGGAAGAGGTCACAAGTTCAAATCTTGTAACGCCCACCATAAATGATGAGGCCGGAAGCAAAAGCTTCCGGCCTCTTTTGTTATCTGCGGTTATGGTGTCAGTGTCGCAGTTCAAACTGTGACAAGTGTGTTTTGACTAGGGGAGTATCAGTTGACGCTCTCCGTAATGTCGCGTTGAGACTCAAGCCACTCTGCGCTGCGGGGCGAGTTGGCACTATCGAGGGCGTCTGCACTGCGGGGGGCGAGTGAACGCTATCGAGGGCATGAGTGCTTTGGAATCACGAGCAAGATCAGAAGCGAGACGCCTGCCAAGATGCCGGGCATGGCTCCGCCTGTGAAAGAGTCAAAGTCGCCGCCAGCGAATACGCCCACATATCCGATGAGGGCAAAGGCAATTCCAACGAGTCCGCTGATCTTTAGGGCCTTATTGACGTCATCCACGGGAGCTATCTTGCTTTCTTGTCGTCTGCCACATTGGCGAGGATGATTGCCTTCCTGCTGTTCGAGACGGAGAAAGAGGCAACCTCAAAACCTATGCTGGTAATTTCATTTGCAGAGCGCGCGATAAGGGATGTCATCTATTTGGTCGGGGGACTGTATCCGATATCGAATGTCTTGTACATGGGGTCTCTGTTCTAATTGACCATAAACATGCCGGTAAACCATGGTGTGATGTTGAGATTGGACGCAGGATGTATTGGCTTTGCATGCGATGGGTAAAGAAATTAAGAAGGCGCTGAGTGCTAGTAAATGTGTGCGTCCCGTGGAGACGCCCCCGCCCCCTTGCGGGCGGCCCCGGGGGCGCGTATATTTCATCCCTGCGCCGCGGCCGGCGGGTCCCACGGGACGGGCGGCACTGGCGCGGGCGAACCTTGAGAACCGGATACTGCGATCGATGAGATCGACGAGACAGACAAGCAAAGTAGAAGTGACGAAGTGTGCTACATAGCAACCCTTTGTTCCTTTGACCAAGCGAATCCGAATCTTACATTCAGAGACAGCGGACAGAGCGACGGACCGACACCCGGTTTTACAGATCGCTAGGGCCATTGGCCCTTGGATTTGAACGGAGAGTTCGATCCTGGCTCAGGATGAACGCTGGCGGCGCGCCTAACACATGC
>ENA-OUQP01001412-OUQP01001412.1-human-gut-metagenome-genome-assembly--contig:-NODE-1412-length-16281-cov-34.402009_pt1 | contig 16281 bp, 15 predicted proteins | sample MGYA00237951_ERZ548836 | MGnify/ENA primary metagenome ERZ548836 (study PRJEB26490, sample SAMN05194702) | human gut metagenome | biome: terrestrial biome; feature: human-associated habitat...
GTCCATCCGGCCGGGGGGCTTTACCGGTCGTGACGGAGAGCATCCAATTTGGGAAAAACGCTTGTCAGTCCGGGAAAAATCCGGTATAATAATGCGTCAGGAAAGCGTCAGATATCTGTCCACTGGACAGAGAAATGTCAAGCTGACGGAAGAATTACAGAACGGAGTGGAAAAATATGAAAGCCATCGTGACCGTGGTAGGAAAAGATCAGGTGGGCATCATTGCCGGTGTGTGCGGCACACTGGCCCAGCATGGGGTCAACGTGCTGGAGATCAGCCAGACCATCATGGAGGGGTGCTTTACCATGATGATGGTGGTGGATCTGGCAGGGTGCCAGGGCTCCTTCGAGCAGCTGCGGACCGACATCACCGCCTACGGCGAGACCCGTGATCTGTCTCTGCGTATCCAGCGGGAGGACATCTTCGACGCAATGCACAAGCTGTAAGAGGGGGAGCCATGCTGAGTATACATCACATTTTTGATACCATCGACATGATCGATAAGCGCCATCTGGATATCCGCACCATCACCATGGGTATCTCCCTGCTGGACTGCGTCAGTGAGGATCCCAAGCGCTGCTGCGAGAAAATCTATGACAAGATCTGCCGCCGGGCGCAGCATCTGGTGCGGACGGGCGAGGAGATCCAGGGGGAGTTCGGTATTCCCATCGTCAACAAGCGCATCTCCGTGACCCCCATGGCACTGGTGGCCGGCGGCTGCGACACGGAGGACTACGTTCCCTTTGCCCACGCGATGGACCGGGCCGCCAAGACCTGCGGCGTGGACTTCATCGGCGGCTACTCGGCGCTGGTGCAGAAGGGCTTTGCCCACGGCGACGAGCTGCTGCTGCGGGCCATTCCACAGGCGCTGGCGGAGACGGATATCGTCTGCTCCAGTATCAATGTGGGCTCCACCAAGGCGGGCATCAACATGGACGCCGTGGCCCGCATGGGTCGCATCATCAAGGAGACGGCCCATCTGACCCGTGACACCGATGGGCTGGGCTGCGCCAAGCTGGTGGTGTTCTGCAACGCCGTGGAGGATAACCCCTTTATGGCCGGGGCCTTCCATGGGGTGGGTGAGGCCGACAGCGTCATCAATGTGGGCGTCTCCGGCCCCGGCGTGGTACACCACGCCTTGCAGTCCTGCAAGGACCAGCCCTTTGACGTGGTGGCGGAGACCATCAAAAAGACGGCTTTCCAGATCACCCGTGTGGGCCAGATGGTGGCCACCGAGGCCTCCCGGCGGCTGGATACTCCCTTCGGCATCGTAGACCTGTCGCTGGCGCCCACCCCCGCCATCGGAGACAGCGTGGCCCGGATCCTGGAGGAGATGGGGCTGTCCGTCTGCGGCACCCACGGCACCACGGCGGCGCTGGCGCTGCTGAACGACGCCGTGAAGAAGGGCGGCGTCATGGCGTCCTCTCATGTGGGCGGACTGTCCGGCGCCTTTATCCCGGTGTCGGAGGACGAGGGCATGATCGCCGCCGCTCTGGACGGTACCCTGACGCTGGATAAGCTGGAGGCCATGACCTGCGTATGCTCCGTGGGGCTGGATATGATCGCCGTGCCCGGCAGCACCACCGCCGAAACCATCTCCGCCATCATCGCTGACGAGGCGGCGGTGGGCATGGTCAACAGCAAGACCACCGCTGTCCGTATCATCCCCGTGGAGGGGAAGGATGTGGGTGACATGGTGGAACTGGGCGGCCTGTTGGGTTCTGCGCCGGTGATGCCGGTCCATGAAGCCGCCAGCACGGATTTCATCGCCCGTGGCGGCCGCATCCCCGCTCCGCTGCAGAGCCTGAAGAACTGAGAAGCGGCAGATTGCCGTGAAAAAGGAGCCTTGCGTGCGCCACCATGTGGCGGCTGTCGGCAATCGAAATCATAAGAAAATGTAAAAAAGCCAGTCAGCGATTTGTGACGGGCGGATAACGAAGTTTTTATGCAGGATACGGTGCAGCCTATGAAAAGGGGCTGCACCGTGTTCTGCTCTATGCAGAAAATTTGAACTGCTGCGGGTTTTGACGGATCTCCTCTACACGGTCAAACAGTTCCTCGGAGATGATCGGCTCCTGCATATTCAAAATGATTTGCTGCTCCTCTACGGGGTTGTAGATCTTCTTGCGAACTTTGAAGCTGACCGTTGTACTTTTGAAGTTTACAGCGCACCCGGTGTACGGCCTATTTTCAAGAATGTGCTTTACAGCTGCCCATAGATACGGATTTACCGGGATTGGGTTGCGGGTGGCCCTGCCTGCGCTGGCATAATATGCCGTAGGGGTGAGAATTTACAAGCCGTTCATAGGTGGACAACCACCCGTGAACGGCTTGTATGGAAACTAAACCCATAAGGGATCCAAGCAAATTCATCTTGCCCTGCGAAGTTCTGTCAAATGCAGATGATCTGACAATACGATCATGGCTCACACGCAGTTTTCGACTCCGAATATCAGCCCGTATCTATATGAGGACGGAAATTGCAGCGGCTTTTGAAAAGAAGATTGCTTTTTTCTGCCCAAAGCGCTATGATCGGTATATACCGAAAACGAGGGGGCGTATCCATGCCAAGACCGCCACGATGCCGCCGGATTTGCGGCGCACCGCAAGTTGATACCTTCTGCCCTAACGGGTGCGAGGATGCCGAGCCGATCCTGCTGACGCTGGACGAGTACGAGGTCATTCGGCTGGTTGACCTGGAGCGGCAAACCCACGAGCAGTGTGCCGCGCAGATGGACATTTCCCGCTCTACCGTGCAGGAGATTTACGAAAGCGCACGGCGCAAGATCGCAGCGTGTCTTGTCCACGGGAAACCGCTGCACATCACCGGGGGAAACTACCGCATCTGCGGAGGACAGGAGGCAGCTCACTGCGGCCGTTGCTGCCGGATGCAGAGAGCCAACATGGAAAAATCAGGCAAAACTTGCAAAGGAGATTCCATTATGAAAATTGCAGTTACCTATGAAAACGGTCAAATCTTTCAGCATTTCGGTCACACCGAGCAGTTCAAGCTTTATGAAGCTGTGGACGGCAAAATCACTCATGCGAAAGTCGTTGACACCAACGGCAGCGGTCACGGCGCACTGGCAGGCTTCCTGATGCAGAACGGCGTGGACACTTTGATTTGCGGGGGCATCGGCGGCGGTGCCCAGGCAGCTCTGGCCGAAGCGGGCATCAAGCTCTACGGCGGTGTCAGTGGGGACGCTGACGCAGCAGTGAGCGCATTGCTGAGCGGAAATCTGGGCTACGATCCCAATGTTCACTGTGACCACCATGACCATGAGCACGGCGAGTCTGGTCACACCTGTGGTAATCACGGCTGCGGTAAGCATAGCTGCCATTGATATGGAACGCACACTGACACAGCTTCCGTTCTGGTCATCCTTGACCGAACACGAAATGGAAACGCTTTTCTGATGTGATGTGGGCGATGCAGCAGATTATGTTCAAGGGATTGGATCGGCGGCTGGCAGAGTTTCTCCTTGCCGAAGCGGAACGTACTGACTCCGACACGATACACATGACCCATGAGCAGATCGCGGCGTTGTTCCTTAAAACCGCTGACAACGAAAAGGAACATGCTAAGCTGTGGTTCAAAGAACTGAACGGCATTGGCGATACCTCTGAAAATCTTCTCTCTGCCGCTGAGGGAGAGAACTACGAGTGGACGGATATGTACGACGGCTTTGCCAAAACCGCCGATGAAGAAGGCTTTCATGAACTGGCGCAGCGCTTCCGTCTGGTTGCCGCTATTGAAAAGCACCATGAGGAGCGCTACCGTGCCCTGCTGCACAATGTGGAGATGGCGGAGGTCTTCGCCAAGAGCGAGGTCAAGGTGTGGGAGTGCCGCAACTGCGGTCACATTGTGATCGGTGAGAAAGCTCCAGAGGTTTGCCCCGCCTGCAACCATCCCCAGAGCTATTTTGAAATTCACGCAGAAAACTATTAAAGAAAGAAAAGGAGAATTATCATGGAGCAGAAGTTTTACATTTGCAAGCATTGCGGTAACATCATTGCCAAAGTTAAGGACGCAGGCGTCCCTGTCGTCTGCTGCGGCGAGCCGATGAGCGAGATCGTTCCCGGCACCACCGACGCTGCCGTGGAGAAGCACGTCCCTGTCTGGACGGTGGAAAACGGCATCGTCCATGTCAAGGTCGGCTCCGTGGAGCACCCCATGCTGCCGGAGCACTACATCGAATGGGTATCTCTCCAGACCAAGCAGGGCAATCAGCGTAAGGAACTGCATCCCGGCGAAAAGCCGGAGGTCTGCTTCGCTCTCTGCGAGGGCGATGAAGTCGAAGCGGTCTACGCCTACTGCAACCTCCATAGTCTGTGGAAAGCGTGATTCATCTTTCAAAAATCCGGTGCTTTTTTGAGCACCGGATTTTTTTATCAATGTGACCTCGTCACAGAAAAATGCTTTGCCCTGCGGTATGATAAATCCACAATCAGGAAACAGGAAAGAGGTGGCGAACATGAAAATCAAGCTCAATCCCGATCCGGAGATTGTCAATACCATCAGAGAAGGACTCAAGCGCACCGGCGGATACTGTCCCTGCCGCAGGGAGCACACAGAGGCAACCAAGTGTATGTGTCAGGAGTTTAAGAATCAAATTGCAGATCCCGGCTTCGAGGGATTTTGCCACTGTATGCTCTATTACAAATCCTTGAAGAATTAAGGGAGGAACGCTATGCTGCTGGGTCTGATCGTTATGGTGCTCTACAAGCCCCACACATGGTGTGCCTTTTGCCCGATGGGAACCATGACACAGGGTATTTGCAAGCTGAAAAACAAAGAATAATTAGAGATAACAGAAAGGAGTCTTTCTCATGGCTGAACTGAAAATTACTGCTGCAAATTTTGAAAATGAGGTACTGCGTTCCGACAAACCCGTTTTGCTGGATTTCTACGCAGACTGGTGCGGGCCGTGTAAAATGCTCGCTCCCATACTGCATGAGCTTGCCGAAGAAAAAAGCGGCACACTCAAGGTGGGCAAGGTCAATGTGGATGAACAAATGGATCTGGCAATACGTTTTCAGGTATCCAACATCCCGATGCTGGTCGTATTCAAGGATGGGAAACCTGTTGCCAAATCGGTTGGCTATCGGACTAAGTCGGAGATCGCCGCAATGATGGAGGGCGCAAGATGAAAGTTGTGATCGTAGGCGGTGTGGCGGGCGGTGCTTCTGCCGCTGCCCGCATCCGCCGTTTGGATGAACACGCCCAGATCATCATGATCGAGCGCAGCGGCTATGTGTCCTATGCCAACTGCGGTCTGCCGTATTATGTGGGCGGTGTGATCAAGGAGCAAGAAGAACTGACACTGCAAACTCCGGAGAGCTTCTGGGACCGCTTTCGCATTGATGTGCGGGTACGGCAGGAAGTAACTGCGATCAATCCCACAGAGAAAACCGTCACCGTTCACGCATTGGATAGTGGAAAGGTCTACACGGAAACCTATGACAAACTGCTCCTCGCACCCGGCGCAAAGCCGACGGTTCCTGCGCTTTCCGGCGTCAGCAGTGAGCGTGTTTTCACGCTGCGCACCGTGGAGGATACCCTCCGCATTCGGCGCTTTGTAGAGGATCAGAAGCCGAAAACCGCTGTTTTGGCTGGCGGCGGCTTTATCGGTCTGGAAATGGCGGAAAACCTTACAGAAATGGGCGTTTCTGTCACCATCGTTCAGCGACCCAATCAGCTATTAGCACCACTGGATGCGGACATGGCGAGCTTTGTCCATGCGGAAATGCGCAGACACGGCGTGACTCTGCGGTTGGGTGAAACCGTCACCGGATTCCGGCAGGACGGAGATTCCGTGCTGACGCTGCTGGAGGAAAGTGAGCCGCTGCGCTCCGACATGGTGCTGCTGGCCATCGGCGTCACGCCGGACACCCATCTGGCAAAAGAGGCCGGACTTGAGCTGGGCATCCGGGGCAGCATCGCTGTCAACGAGCGGATGGAAACCTCCGTGCCGGACATCTATGCTGTGGGCGATGCCGTAGAGGTCACCCATTTTGTAACCGGGCAGAAAGCGTTGATTTCGCTGGCGGGACCCGCCAACAAGCAGGGACGCATTGCCGCTGACAATATCTGTGGCGGCAATAGCCACTTTCACGGCTCTCAGGGCTCGTCTGTTCTGAAACTGTTCGGCTTGACAGCGGCCTCCACGGGGATCAATGAAAAAGCGGCGCAGGCAGCAGAGATCGCTTACGACAAAGTCGTGCTTTTCCCGGCATCCCACGCTGCCTATTACCCCGGCGCACAGTCTATGGCAATGAAGGTACTGTATGAAAAGGAAAGCCTGCGGCTGCTGGGTGCGCAGATCGTTGGCGGCGAGGGCGTGGACAAGCGTATTGATGTACTGGCAACGGCCATTCGCTCAAAAATGAAAGCTTTGGAACTGACGGAACTTGACCTTTCCTATGCGCCGCCCTATTCCTCTGCCAAGGATCCGGTCAATATGGCCGGTTTTATGATCGAGGATTTGGAGAGCGGGAAAGTGCAGCAGTTCCATTGGAATGATGTTGAGGACTTGCCCTGCGATGGCAGTGCGACGCTGCTGGACGTCCGTACGGAAGGCGAATATCGGCGTGGGCACTTGAATGGATTCCGCAATATTCCACTGGACGATCTGCGGGAGCACTTGGACGAGTTAGAGAGGGACAAGCCTATCTATGTGAATTGCCAGACTGGGCTTCGCAGTTATCTGGCCTGTCGGCTTTTGACGCAGTATGGTTTCAGCTGTTCCCATCTCTCCGGCGGATACAGTTTTTATCAGGTCGTAACACAAGAGCAGCAGACAGCGCGGAGCGCCTATCCCTGCGGAATGGAGAAACTATGAGTGAAAATTTATTTGGCTTGACGGTTGCGGCAGATAAAGGCTTAGATGATCTGCAGTGCCAGCGCCTTTTAAGCGAAAATCGCAGGTATCAGGAAGTCATGCTGCAATACCGATGTGCGCTGAAAGCACTGGAAAGCAGGTTGGAAATTCTAAACGAAGAGTTTTCATTGCAGCATGATCGCAATCCGATAGAAAGTATGAAAAGTCGCTTGAAGTCGCCGTCCAGCATTATGAATAAGATGCAGAAGCGCGGACTTTCTCTGGATTTTCCGACCATGCAGGCAAATATCATGGATATTGCCGGTGTGCGGGTGATCTGCTCTTTCGAGGAGGATGTGTTCTTTTTGGCAAAGTGCTTAAAAGATCAGTCTGACATTGAAATCATCACGGAGAAAGATTATATTTCACACCCTAAGCCAAATGGCTATCGCAGTCTGCACCTGACGATCCGGCTGCCGGTATTCTTTGCGGAAAAAGAGATCCATGTGCCAGTGGAGATACAACTCCGTACAATCGCTATGGACTTCTGGGCAAGCCTTGAGCATACCATCCGCTATAAGAAAAATCTGCCAATAAATGCTGAAATCGAAACTGAACTGAAAGAGTGCGCCGATTCCAGCAGAGAATGGGACAGCAAAATGGAACATCTACTGCACATCTTAACATAATGCGTCGGATATAAAATGAAAAGCACGCACTTTGGTGCTTGCCTTGGACTTGCCAGGGATCGCCTCATCCGCCTTGGATGGGCGACCCCTGCGAGCCCCAACCAATTTCTCCGCTTTCTGGTTTTCAGGCATAGTCTTTTCTGCTTTCGGCGGACTGCCACGGCACAGCTTTTTCGGCTTCTATAATTGTAAGGAACATGGCTTTTCGCTGAATGGAAAGCGAAGCTGACCCGGGCTGGGGCGGTCTGTATGAAAGCGATATTTTTTTTGAAATTATCTTGACAAAATTTATCAAGATTGATATGATGGTATTAACAAGCAAGCGAAAAGAGGATGTGGAGCATGATCATCACCAAAGAGACGGACTACGCGCTGCGCATTTTGCGGGTGCTGCTGGACGGGGAGAAGCATTCGGTGGCCGAGATGTCGGAAACGGAATTGATCCCCAATCAGTTTGCCTACCAGATTCTGCGCAAGCTCTCCGCCGGCAATTTGGTGCGGGTGAGCCGCGGCGCTCTCGGCGGCTGCGAGCTGTCCTGCGATCTGGACGCGACCTCCCTCTACGATCTCATGGGGGTCGTGGGGGAGCGGGGCATCCTGTGCGCCTGCATGGAGCCGGGATATGAATGCCGCTGGCAGGACAAGCATGGGCGGTGCGCCATCCACTGTCAGCTGGCGGCCTTGCAGCAAAAGCAGGACGAGGCGTTCCGTGCCGTGAGCCTGCGCAGGCTGCTGACCGGCGGATCCGATCCCCAAGATACAAGCAAGCTGTAAAATTTTAAAAGGAGGTACCCGTATGCTGTTTCAAACCACGTCGGCGCACGAAGAGCTGCGCGCGAAGATCCGGAGTTTTGCGGAGGAGGAGATCAAGCCCCTCGCATTTTTAATGGATCAGAACAATGAGTTTCCCGAGGAGGCTGTCAAGAAGCTGGGTAAGCTGGGCTGGATGGGCATTCCCTACCCCAAGGAGTACGGCGGTGCCGGTCTTGATGCCCTGAGCTACGCCATCGCGGTGGAGGAGCTGGCCCGTGTGGACGGCGGCACGGGCGTAATCCTCTCCGCCCACGTCTCCCTCGGCTCATGGCCCATTTTCGCCTATGGCACCGAGGAGCAGAAGAAGAAATATCTGGTTCCGCTGGCCAAGGGCGAGAAGATCGGCGCCTTCGGCCTTACGGAGACCAACGCCGGATCCGACGCCGGCGGCACGGAGACCACGGCGCTGGATAAGGGGGACTACTACCTCCTCAACGGCGGCAAGATCTTCATTACCAACGCCCCTAAGGCGGACACCTATGTGGTTTTCGCCGTCACCACGCCGGACATCGGCACCCGGGGCATCTCCGCTTTCATCGTGGAGAAGGGCTGGAAGGGCTTTGAGTTCGGCGACCACTATGACAAGATGGGTATTCGCTCCTCCTCCACGGCGGAGCTGATCTTCAACGACGTGAAGGTTCCCAAGGAAAACCTATTGGGCAAGGAGGGCGAGGGCTTCAAGATTGCCATGTCCACGCTGGACGGCGGACGCATCGGCATCGCCGCGCAGGCGCTGGGCATCGCCCAGGGCGCGTTTGAGCACGCGTTGAGCTATTCCAAGGAGCGCGTCCAGTTCGGCAAGCCCATCGCGGCCCAGCAGAGCATCGCCTTCAAGCTGGCGGATATGGCAACCAAGCTGCGCTGCGCCCGGTTCCTCATCTACTCCGCGGCGGAGCTGAAGGAGCAGCACGCGCCTTACGGCATGGAGTCCGCCATGGCGAAGATGTACGCCTCGGACATCGCGCTGGAGGTCACCAACGATGCCTTGCAGATCCACGGCGGCAGCGGCTACCTCAAGGGCATGGAGGTGGAACGGGCCTACCGCGACGCCAAGATCACCACCCTCTACGAGGGCACTAACGAGATCCAGCGGGTGGTCATCGCCTCTCATCTGTTGGGCAGGCTGGGCAAGAGCTCCGGCGGCGAGAGCCGTTCGGCGGCCAAGAAACCCGCGCCCATCACCGGCATTCGCAAAAAGACCATCTTCCGGGAGGGGGATGCTGCCCAGCAGGTGGCCGACCTTGTGGCGGCGCTGAAGAAGGATGGTCACGACTTCTCCGTGGGCATCCCTATGGATACGCCCATCCCGCAGGCGGAGCGGGTGGTCTCCGCGGGCAAGGGCATCGGGGAGAAAAAGAACATGAAACTGGTAGAGTCGCTGGCCAAGGCCGCCGGCGCGGCCATCGGTTCTTCCCGCCCTGTGGCGGAGACTCTCAAATATCTGCCGCTGAACCGCTATGTGGGTATGTCCGGTCAGAAGTTCACCGGCAATCTGTACATCGCCTGCGGCATCTCCGGCGCATCCCAGCACCTTAAGGGCATCAAGGACGCCTCCACCATCGTGGCCATCAATAAGAACGGTAACGCGCCTATCTTCAAGAACTGCGACTACGGCATCGTGGGCGATGTGGAGGAGATCCTGCCCCTGCTCACTGCCGCGCTGGATAGCGGCGAAAAGCTGCCCGCGCCGCCCATGGTAAAGATGAAGCGGCCCACGCCGCCGAAGCCCGCCCCCATCGGCGACCGCTACGTCTGCAGCGGCTGCGGCTACGAGTATGTGCCGGAGTTGGGCGACGAGGACGGCGAGATCGCGCCCGGTACGCTCTTTGAGCAGCTTCCCGCCGAGTGGGTGTGTCCCGAGTGCGCGGAGACGAAGGATCAATTTGTAAAGGCTTGAGGCCGTGAAGGAGGCAAGATAAGATGTATTGCGTGCGTAAAGTAACGAACGACCTCTACTGGGTGGGCGCCAACGACCATCGCCTGGCCCTGTTTGAAAACTGCTTTCCCATTCCCCGGGGCGTAAGCTACAACGCCTACTGCCTGCTGGATGAAAAGACGGTGCTCTTTGACACGGTGGACTGGTCTGCCTGCCGCCAGCTTTTGGAAAATCTGGCGTATGTGCTGGATGGCCGCGAGCTGGACTACCTGCTGGTCAACCATCTGGAGCCGGATCACGCCGCCTGCATCGAGGAGATCCTGCTGCGCCATCCCAAGGTGAAACTGATCTCCAACGAGAAGGCATTCATGCTCATGCGGCAGTTCGGCTTCCATGTGGACGGACATGAGTGCATCGAGGTGAAGGAGGGCGACACCTTCTCCTTCGGCAAGCACACCGTCACCTTTGTGGGCGCGCCTATGGTTCACTGGCCGGAGGCCATGGTGACCCTCGACGTCACCGACGGCGTCCTCTTTTCCGCCGACGCCTTCGGCACCTTCGGCGCGCTGGACGGCAAGCTGTTCGCCGACGAGGTGGACTTCGAGCGGGACTGGCTGGACGACGCCCGCCGCTACCTCACCAACATCGTGGGCAAGTACGGCCCCCACATCCAGCTCCTGCTGAAAAAGGCCGGCGGCGTTTTGGATCAGATCAAGTACATCTGCCCGCTCCACGGCCCCGTGTGGCGCAAGGATCTGGGCTGGTTCATCGAAAAGTACGACACATGGAGCCGCTATGCCCCTGAGACCCAGGGCGTGCTCATCGTCTACGCCTCTATGTACGGCAACACGGAGAACGCGGCGCAGGCGCTGGCGACGTCGCTCTGCGATAAGGGCATGAGCAAGGTGGCGATGTACGATGTGTCCTCCACTCATGTCTCCCAGCTGATCTCCGAGGCGTTTAAGTACAGTCACATTGTCCTGGCCTCTGTGACCTACAACCTCGGCATCTACCCCGCCATGCATGACTTCCTCATGGATATGAAGGCACTGAATCTGCAAAACCGCACCTTTGCCATCATTGAAAACGGCTCATGGGCGGTGAAGTCCGGTGACCTCATGCAGAAATTCGTCAACGATGAGCTTAAGAACATGACGGTGCTCAACGAGCGGCTCAGCCTCGCCTCGTCCATGGGCACGGACAAGCGCACTGAGCTGGAAGCACTGGCGGACGCCATTCTGGAATCTATGAAGTAACTGGCAGGAAAGCCAAAACCAAGACAACAGACAACAAACAGCCCCGCCGCGTCGGCTGCAGAAAAACCGGCTTTCAAAAACAGAGCGGGCAAGCGTGATACTGCGCTTGCCCGCTCTTTGCCCAAAAGGACATGAGAAGTGACCGGAGAAGATGAGAGGATCGAAATGGAGATCAGAAAACGAAACGGGGAGTCTGTTCCCTTTCAACAGGAGAAAATTTTCAACGCCATGAAAAAGGCGTTTGACGGACAGGGCAAGGAGATCGGGAGCAGAGAGATGGATGAGATCCTCGCCACCGTTCTCAACAATCTCTCCGTCACAGTGCCGCTCACCGTGGAACGTGTGCAGGACGAGGTGGAGCGAACGCTCATGGAGCGCGGACACTATGAGGTGGCCAAGGCGTACATCCTCTACCGCGAAAAGCGGTCTGCGCTGCGCCGTGTCCGGCATACCATCGCGCGGACGGTGGGGGATGACTCGCTTGACGAGGTGCTGCGCCGCATCCAGATGGATTTTACCGAGGAAGTCTACTCCCTCGCGGCGCTTCAAATGAAGTTTGAGAGTTTCTGTCGCCCGGGCATGACGGAGGATGAGCGGGCTGAGGCACTGACCAAGGCGGCGGTAGAGCTGACTACGGCAGAGGCACCCAAGTGGGAGTTCATCGCGGCGCGGCTTCTGAACCACTCCTTTCGCTGTCGCAACGCACAGGAATGGGAGGGGCGCGGCGTCGGCGACCTCTATGGCAGGCTTCGCTATCTGACGGATAAGGGACTCTACGGTGACTATATCCTTGCCCACTATACCCACGAGGAGATTGCCATGGCGGAGGACTTTCTCTGCCCGGAACGGGACGAGCTGTTCACCTACTCCGGCCTTGACCTGCTGCTCAAACGCTATGTGATCCAGTCACGCAGCCGCGTGCCGCTGGAAACACCGCAGGAGATGTTTTTGGGTATCGCGCTGCATCTTGCTATGAACGAAGGCTCTGACCGCATGGGGTGGGTAAAACGCTTTTACGATATGCTCAGCCGTATGGAGGTCACGATGGCGACACCTACCATGTCCAACGCACGAAAGCCCTACCATCAGCTTTCAAGCTGCTTTGTGGACACTGTGCCGGACAGTCTGGACGGCATCTACCGCTCGCTGGACAACTTCGCAAAGGTCTCTAAATTCGGCGGTGGAATGGGGATGTACTTCGGTAAGGTGCGCGCTGCAGGCAGCACCATCCGCGGCTTTCAAGGGGCGGCGGGCGGTGTTATCCGCTGGATCCGGCTGGTCAACGACACCGCCGTGGCGGTGGATCAGTTGGGGATGCGGCAGGGCGCTGTGGCGGTTTACTTAGACGCATGGCACCGGGATCTGCCGGAATTCCTTCAACTGCGCACCAACAACGGCGACGACCGCATGAAGGCGCATGATGTGTTTCCCGCCGTGTGCTATCCGGATCTCTTCTGGCGACTGGCGGAGGAGAACATAGACGCGCCGTGGCATCTCATGTGTCCGCATGAGATCCTCACGGTCAAGGGCTACGCACTGGAGGATTACTGGGGTACGGAATGGGAGAAGCGGTATCTGGACTGCGTCAATGACCCGCGCATCGAAAAGCGCAGCGTCACCGTCAAGGACATCGTGCGGCTGGTGCTTCGCTCGGCAGTGGAGACCGGCACGCCCTTCGCCTTCAACCGCGACAGCGTAAATCGTATGAACCCAAACGGCCACACGGGAATGATCTATTGCTCCAATCTCTGCACGGAGATCGCACAGAACATGGCGCCCATCGAGCATATCAGCACTGAGGTGCACACGGAGAACGGCGACACAGTGGTGGTGACGGCCACACGCCCAGGTGAGTTTGTGGTCTGCAACCTGGCGAGTCTGTCTCTCGGTAATCTGCCGGTGGAGGACGAGGCCTATATGGAACGCACGGTGGAAACGGCCATCCGCGCACTGGATAATGTGATCGACCTCAACTTCTACCCGTTGGAATACGCGCGGCTTACCAATCAGAAGTACCGCAGCATCGGCCTGGGCGTCAGCGGCTACCACCACATGCTGGCAAAGCGCGGCATCCGCTGGGAGAGCGATGAGCACCTTGCCTTCACCGACGCAGTGTTCGAGCTCATCAACTACGCCGCCGTCAAGGCGGACACAGCACTGGCACGGGAAAAGGGTCGTTACGCGCTCTTTGAGGGCAGCGACTGGCAGACGGGCGCGTATTTTGAAAAGCGGGGTTATACCTCCGAAAAGTGGCGGGCGCTTGCGAAAACGGTGGCGGTGCAGGGAATGCGCAACGCCTATCTGCTGGCGGTCGCACCGACCTCCAGCACATCTATCCTCTCCGGCACGTCGGCGGGCATAGATCCAATTATGAAGAAATTCTTTTTAGAGGAAAAAAAGGGCAGCATGCTGCCCCGCGTTGCTCCGGAGCTTTCTATGGATACATGGTGGTACTATAAGGCGGCGCATCTGATCGACCAAAGCTGGTCGGTACGCGCCGCGGGCCTTCGCCAGAGACATATTGACCAGGCGCAGAGCATGAATCTCTATATCACCAACGACTATTCCATGCGTCAGGTGCTCAGACTGTATTTGGAGGCGTGGAGGGCCGGCGTCAAGACCATTTACTATGTCCGCAGCAAGGCCCTTGAGGTCGAGGCCTGCGAAAGCTGCTCGTCATAAGGAGGATAGCATGACGGAACTGAAGAAAAAGCCCCTCTTTAACCCGGAGGGCGACCCTGATGTGCGCCTGCGGCGCATGATCGGCGGCAATACCACCAACCTCAACGACTTCAACAATATGAAGTACGCTTGGGTCAGCGACTGGTACCGGCAGGCCATGAACAACTTTTGGATCCCTGAGGAGATCAATCTCTCGCAGGATGTGAAGGACTATCCCCGCCTGCTGTCAGCCGAGCGCAGCGCCTACGATAAAATTTTGAGTTTTCTTGTCTTTTTGGATTCCATTCAGACAGCGAACCTGCCTAATATCGGCGCCTACATTACCGCCAACGAGGTCAATCTCTGCCTGTCCATTCAGGCGTTTCAGGAGTGTGTCCACTCACAGAGCTACAGCTATATGCTCGACACCATCTGTTCCCCCGTGGAGCGCAATGACATCCTCTACCAATGGAAAACGGACGAGCATCTGCTGCGCCGCAACACCTTCATTGGGGACTGCTACAACGAGTTTCAGGAGCGGAAGGACGCTCCCACGCTGCTGCGCGTGATGATGGCGAACTATATTTTGGAGGGCATCTATTTTTACAGCGGCTTTATGTTCTTCTACAATCTCTCCCGAAACGGGAAGATGCCCGGCTCGGCGCAGGAGATTCGCTACATAAACCGCGATGAGAACACGCACTTGTGGCTGTTCCGCAATATCATCACGGAGCTGCAAAAGGAGCAGCCGGAGTTGTTCACCGCCGAGAGCGTACAAGCGCTGCGCGAGATGATGCGTGAGGGCGTGGAGCAGGAGATCGCATGGGGGCATTATGTGATCGGCGACGACATCCCGGGGCTGAACCGGCAGATGATCAGCGATTACATCCGCTATCTCGGCAACCTCCGCTGGACGAGCCTTGGCTATCCCGCATTGTATCCAGGCTTTGAGAGCGAACCGGAGAGCATGGAATGGGTCAGCCAGTACGCCGACGCCAACATGGTCAAGACCGATTTCTTTGAGGCACGCAGTACCGCCTACGCCAAGAGCACCGCACTGATAGACGATTTATAAGAAAACCAAAGACATCAGAATAGGAGATACTACTATGAATTACAGCGCTATGATTCAAAATCGCAGATCCGTTCACGCATTCCGCGAAAAGGAAGTTCCGAGCGAGGCTATCGGCCAGCTCCGATCCTACTATGAAAAGACCTGCCCCCGTCTTGTCCCGGAGATTGCAACGGAGTTGATCGTCTTGGACAAGGATGCACAGCCGGCGCTGGAGAGCTCAGCGGGCTATAATCAATTTCTCATCGGAGCACCGCACTACCTGCTCCTTATGTCTGCCCCGCATTCCTATGCGGCCATCAACGCCGGCTACATGATGGAAGATCTCGTCCTCAAGCTGACTGAGTTGGACATTGACACCTGCTGGATGACCTTCACCGACAGCGACAAAATCAAAAAGGCACTGTCTCTCACCACCCCGTTAGAGGTGGCGGCAATCGTTGCCTTTGGCTACGGGGAAAAGACCGCAAAAAAGCTGCGGCTGAATATCCTAAGTATGTCTCAGATCGATGTGCGGGCCGAGCAGCAGTACTACGCGCCCAAAAAGGGCGTGAATGATTTGGTTCACATGGGGAGCTGGAGCAACAAGTCTGGGCTTGACGAGATGATGGACTTCTACGACGATATGCTCTGGCAGTCCTTCTACGCCGCTTCGCTCTCCCCCAGCTATCTCAACCGTCAGCCCTATGGCTTCCTTGTGCAGGATCACAGCATCTATTTGGTGCAGCAGGAGGATGCCTACACCGATAATTTGGATGCCGCATTGGATCTCGGTATTGTCATGCTCCACTTCTCCGCCGTCGCCTCCCAGTGGGCGGGGCAGGTACGCTGGGAACTTTCACCTGCTGCGCCCGACGGCCTGCCGGAAGGACTTCGCTCCGCTGCGGTGTACCACATGTAACGACTCTGGGGGAAGCAAGGCAACGGTAAAATGCGCGATCGTCGATCCGCGGTTGAGCGTATGTTCCATTAGAAAAGAAGAACCTATCAGTCAGAGTCTGAGTAAGGAAAATAGGAGGTATTTTTTATATGGCTATCCAAACGGTAACAGATGCCATCCGCTATGTAGGGGTGGATGATAACACATTGGCAC
>ENA-OUQP01001413-OUQP01001413.1-human-gut-metagenome-genome-assembly--contig:-NODE-1413-length-16280-cov-14.109337_pt1 | contig 16280 bp, 14 predicted proteins | sample MGYA00237951_ERZ548836 | MGnify/ENA primary metagenome ERZ548836 (study PRJEB26490, sample SAMN05194702) | human gut metagenome | biome: terrestrial biome; feature: human-associated habitat...
GGCTGTCCGACCGCGTCGCCGACCCCGAGGACGGGCTCGAGCAGGTCACCGTCGTCGACGACCAGCTGGGCCGCCTGACCTTCACACGCGACATGGCCGGGGCCATCTTCCACGTGCTGGGCACGCGTGCCCCCTACGGCACCTACGACTGCACCGGCTCCGGCGCCGTGAAGAGCTGGGCGGACATCGCCCGAGCCGTCTTCGAGGCCGCCAACGGTAACGGCGACAGGGTCGTGCCGGTATCGACCGCCGACTACTACGCGAACGCCGCGGGCCCCGTCGCCCCGCGCCCGGTCCACTCCGCGCTCGACCTTTCCAGGCTCGAGTCGGTCGGCTTCCACATGCCCGACTGGGAGGAAGAGCTAGGGGAGTACCTGGATAATTATTTTGATTAATGAAAGAGAAACTATGACTAATCAAAAAGTACTCGTGACGGGAGCCGCTGGTTTCATCGGCGCATTCCTCGTCAGGAAGCTGCTCGAGGAAACCGATGACACAATCGTCGGCCTCGACAACCTCAACAGCTACTACGACCCCGGCATCAAGGACGCGCGCCTTCGCATGCTCGCCGAGGCCGACACAGACGGCCGCTTCACCTTCGTGCGCGGCGACCTGTGCGATGCCGCCCTCATCGAGCGCCTGTTCGCACAGAACGGCTTCGACGTCGTTGTGAACCTCGCCGCCCAGGCGGGCGTCCGCTACTCCATCGAGAACCCACGCGCCTACCTCGAGAGCAACATCGTCGGCTTCTTTAACATCCTCGAGGCATGTCGCCACCATCCGGTCAAGCACCTGGTCTACGCCAGCTCCAGCTCGGTTTACGGCGGCAACAAGAAGGTGCCGTTCTCCGAGGAGGACCGCGTCGACTCGCCGGTGTCGCTCTACGCCGCCACCAAGAAGTCCAACGAGCTGATGGCCGCCGCCTACTCCAAGCTCTACTCCATCCCGGCCACCGGCCTGCGCTTCTTCACCGTGTACGGCCCCATGGGCAGGCCCGACATGGCCTACTTCGGCTTCACCGAGAAGCTGCGCCGAGGCGACACCATCAAGATCTTCAACATGGGCGACTGCCGCCGCGACTTCACCTACGTCGACGACATCGTCGAGGGCGTGAGGCGCGTCATGGACGCCGCGCCCGAGGTGAAGATGGGCGAGGACGGCCTGCCGCTCGCCGCGCACCGCGTCTACAACATCGGCAACTCGCACCCCGAGAACCTGCTCGACTTCGTCGACACGCTGCAGCGCGTGCTGGTGGAGGAGGGCGTGCTCCCGGCCGACTACGACTTCGAGGCCCACAAGCAGCTCGTGCCCATGCAGCCCGGCGACGTGCCCGTCACCTACGCCGACACCACGGCGCTCCAACGTGACCTGGACTACAAGCCCGCGACGCCGCTTGAGGACGGCCTGAGGGCCTTTGCCAAGTGGTATAAGCGCTACTACAACATTTAGGAAATCATGGCCCTGTAACAGGGGCCATTTTTCTTGCTGATTATTGCTCTTTGACAATTGGAGAATGACATGAAGATTGCTGTCGCAGGCACCGGTTACGTCGGTCTGTCCCTCGCCGTCCTGCTCTCGCAGCACAACGAGGTTCACGCGCTGGACATCGTTCCCGAGAAGGTCGAGAAGATCAACAACTATATGTCGCCCATCCAGGACGACGAGATCGAGCGCTTCCTGGCGGAGGCCAAGGCGGGGGAGCGCCAGCTCGACCTGCACGCCACCGTGGACGTGGCCGAGGCCTACGCGGGCGCCGACTACGCCGTCATCGCCACGCCCACCAACTACGACTCCGACAGGAACTTCTTCGACACCAGCTCCGTCGAGGCCGCCATCGCCGCCGTGCGCTCGGTTAACCCGGACGCCTGGATCGTCATCAAGTCGACCATCCCCGTCGGCTACACGGCGGGCCTGCGCGAGAGGCTGGGCGACAGCAAGATCTTCTTCAGCCCGGAGTTCCTGCGTGAGAGCAAGGCGCTCTACGACAATCTGCACCCCAGCCGCATCGTGGTGGGCGCGCCCAAGGAGGACGCCGAGGCCGTCGCGGCGGCCGAGCGTTTCGCCGGCCTGCTCGCTCAGGGCGCCGATCCAGTCGAGCTCGAGCGTGTCAACGCGGACGGCTCAAGGGGCATCCCCGAGCTCGTGCTGGGCACCACCGAGGCCGAGGCCGTGAAGCTCTTCGCCAACACCTATCTGGCTCTGCGCGTGGCCTACTTTAACGAGCTCGACACCTACTGCGAGGTCCGCGGCCTCAACACCCGCGACGTCATCGACGGCGTCTGCCTGGAGCCGCGCATCGGGTCGCACTACAACAACCCCAGCTTCGGCTACGGCGGCTACTGCCTGCCCAAGGACACCAAGCAGCTGCTGGCCAACTACAAGGACGTGCCGCAGAACCTGATCGAGGCCATCGTGGACGCCAACCGCACCCGCAAGGACTTCGTGGCCGACGAGGTGCTGCAGATGGTGTGGGACCGCGTGTACGCCGGCAAGGAGAAGCCGGTCGTGGGCGTGTACCGCCTGACGATGAAGTCCAACTCCGACAACTTCCGCGCGAGCTCCATCCAGGGCGTCATGAAGCGCGTGAAGGCCAAGGGCGTGCCCGTGGTGGTCTACGAGCCCACGCTGGACGCGCCGGAGTTCTTCGGCTCCGAGGTGACCCACGACCTGGAGGCCTTCAAGGCCGGCTGCGACGTGATCGTCGCCAACCGCTGGAGCGACGAGCTCGCGGACGTGGCGGACAAGGTGTACACAAGAGATCTGTTTAAGAGGGATTAGGAAGTGTCTTTGTCACATTCGATCTGCAGCCCCACACGTAAGCTTGTAATAATCGGAGCAAGTGGGCATGGAAAGGTTATCGCCGACATCGCGCTGATGTGCGGATACGCGGACATTCTCTTTCTTGATGACAACCCTGCAGTTTCGCAATGCGCCGGATTCCCGGTTGTAGGAACGTCCTCAATGGCCGGAAAGCTCGGAGGCCGCTGTGATTACGTTGTCGCGATCGGCAACCCCATGGCGCGAGAACGGATTCAGGAAAGCATCGATGGCAAACTGGTGACCCTTGTTCATCCTAATGCCACAATTGGGCGATGCGTAGAAATTGGTGAGGGCACCGTCGTAATGGCTGGTGCCGTGGTTAATTCCGATACCGTTATCGGCAAGGGTGTGATTGTGAACACTTGTGCTTCGGTTGATCACGACTGTCGAATAGCCAATTACGTTCATGTATCCGTGGGGGCACATGTTGCGGGCACTGTGGATATCCATGAGCGCACGTGGCTCGGAATCGGGAGCTGCGTGACCAACAATGTGTCCATCTGTTCGGACTGTATGGTAGGTGCAGGAGCCGTCGTTGTGCGCGATATAGATGTATCCGGGACTTATGTAGGCATTCCGGCCAGGTTTTCACACGTTAATGAAAACTGGCCTTCTGCTGGACTAACTTCTCGGCAAAAGCCGACGCTCCTAGAATGACGGGCTGTTCGGGGGCTGTAAAAACAATCACAAGACCCGAGGGATACCTTCATTAGCAGACGACCCACTATCTTTTCTTGTATAGCGAAAACAATGATGTCGAAATGCAGCTAAACTCTTAAATTTTTTTGACATACGTTAAGTTTTAGATTCAATTGTTTAAGAAGCAATCGGATTAAAATCACCTAGTTTGTCAAACATTAGGCGTAGCTGAGCGCGTCCTGCCCAAGGACACCAAGCAGCTCCTCGCCAACTACAAGGACGTGCCCCAGAACCTGATCGAGGCCATCGTGGATGCCAACCGCACCCGCAAGGACTTCGTGGCCGACGAGGTGCTGCAGATGGTGTGGGACCGCGTGTACGCCGGCAAGGAGAAGCCGGTCGTGGGCGTGTACCGCCTGACGATGAAGTCCAACTCCGACAACTTCCGCGCGAGCTCCATCCAGGGCGTCATGAAGCGCGTGAAGGCCAAGGGCGTGCCCGTGGTGGTCTACGAGCCCACGCTGGACGCGCCGGAGTTCTTCGGCTCCGAGGTGACCCACGACCTGGAGGCCTTCAAGGCCGGCTGCGACGTGATCGTCGCCAACCGCTGGAGCGACGAGCTTGCGGACGTGGCGGACAAGGTGTACACGAGAGATCTGTTTAAGAGGGATTAGGGGAGAGGGTTCCCAACCGCGATTTTTAGCCTTATCTACAAGTCGCTTTGTCAAGAAAGAGGTCATATCGGCTAACGCCGATATGACCTCTTTTGGTATAAGTCCGGTTCCTTTTGCAGCTGGTGGGCGATGCGTTGTTTTTAGCACGTTACGCATCGAACACCATTTTCCCTGCTTTTAGCCTTATGCACCAAGAACGGGACGTCGTCTGTGTTGCAATCGGCTGCGTGGGGCCTCTTAATCCAGCCCGACAGTCTTCCAACGTCGTGGCTCAGCCAATGCGTCAACTACGTGTGGGTCATCCCAGACATTTTGTAAAAGTTCCATGCTCGGATTGGTGACGACGAGGTTGAAGTACATGGCGGAGCATGAGTGTGAAAGGAGGGGGGGGTATCCGGATATGTCGGAGCTGGAAGAGACGGATGAGCTGAACAAGAATACGGATCGTCAGGGTGGTCCGCACGGGTTGTTAAACTAAACACGGATGTTGCCTTTGTTTATATTTGACGTCTTAACCTTCGATGTGAAAGAAGAGGTCTATGCACCGTTTATCCTGCCGGTCTGTTCTCCCTATGATTCGCCTTATCCGTGGTTTTAAAGAACAAAAGTGGGCTGAGCAGTTTTTGCGTGGCGATATATACATGAATACCCTAGGGTATTTTTGGAATGAGGGAAACGTGGAGCAGCAAGACTTTCTTGAGGGGGCCTGCGCATCTTTTGACCCCCATATCATGCGAGGCTTTCCTAAAGATTTACTCGATGTCCTTGCAAAAGAATCGTATGCACTACCGAGAGGCGCAGGCTACTGTAATGTGTGCTGCTTTTCGTGTGTCCTCATTAAGCAAGTAGATACGAGAGTCGACTTAATTGAATTGCCCGATCCGGGCCTTGACCTTGGTTCATGGATTGTGGTTATTGACAATCCCTGTGAACTTATATCTAGGCTTAGGACAGCCGTTCTGCAATTGGGTTATGACTTTGTAGCTGCTCCGGTTGAATATAGAGATAGCGTTCAGTTGAATCCCTCAGAAGTTGTTAAATCAACAATGGATTTAAAATCTCATAATCCATTACCTGCCTATATGGTATTTCCAAATGGGATTCCACAATTTAATGCAGGAGTGTTTGTAAAGAATGTTCGTTACGAAAACCAAGCTGAATGGCGTATCGCCGTTAATAGGAAAGAACGGTCATATGAGCCTCTAATTCTTAAGCTTGGCGATTTGACTGATATCGCTCATTTGACTAGGAGAACGGAGCTTACTGATGATCTGCAACGGATGCACGGTTGTTCAGTCCCCTATTTGACTAGAGGGTGCTTTGGAACGAAGACTTCTCAAGAACTATCTCAGGATCTTTTTAAGTTAGGTAATGAGGAGCTTTTCATTACGCTGACGATTGGTTAGCCCTCAATTGACCAGGATAAAAGGAGATACTACTGCTGGCTGATCTTGGTGCTTACATTCCATGCAATAGGTTTTTCGATTCCGGCAGAAGTGCTCTTAGTGTTGTCACTCGAGAGAAGTCCGGGCAGATGGCTCTTAATCAACCCGATTTGGATCTGTCGTAATTGGAGCTATTCAGACTCAAGCATCACAGCCTGTATCACGCCTCTTTTCGATCAGCTTTTTAGCGAGCTCGAGGACGCTCTCGTCGTAATATGGCCAATCTACGAAGTTTTCGAGGTACCCGCGACCCGTTGCGGCCGACAGCTCATCGTTTATCTTGAGTGTAATCGCGACGAGCAAGGTCAGCATGCGATAGTAATCGGATCGAATGTTCACCGCATCAGGGTCGGCGATCGGTGAATGCGCATGGTCATATCTGTTCCTGAGACCCTGTGAGTTAGGGAAAGAGGCGTCGTTGAACATGTAATCGAGATATGCAGCCTCGTCGGGTGTGAACAGCTTGCCGCAGTACGACAGCATTTCGTCTGAGACAAGGCCATCGATGAGCGCTAAATCACCGTCTCCGCATCCCTCAAGCGCAATTGCGCCATTATCCCAAACGGCCTTCAGGCAAATTGATCGAGGGGTTGGGGAGAGAGTGCCTGTTTCTTCGCACGTACTTATCAGCTGTCGGTCGACTAAATGCTGGAGCACCTTGGCGTATGCAGCATCATAATCGTCGAAGGTGACCATAGCATTCGAAATTAAATCGAAGAAGCAGCGAGCACGGTCGTTATGGCCTCTTCTGTATGTCAGCATGCACTGGTCGGAGAACAAATAGAATCCCCATCTGTTAAAGCAGGCTCCGTCGATTGCATACTTTTTCTCGGAGAGCGCGTTGAGGGTTCCAAAAGTTTTAAAGCTCTCATAAGGGAAATAGTCTCCGTCGATTTTTCCAATCCTCGAAAATATTGAATAGGACTTAACTGCGCGCTCAATCTCTGGCCCTATCGACTTGCATTTGTCGAGCCACGAAGCTCCGCTTGACGGCAGCGCCAAGCTGAAACCATTGATTGAGTACTCCTCTGCAAAATAAACGTTGTACGTCCATTCGAGTGCATCTTCGAGCCTTGTACCGCGGCTTTCGAGGAAATTTGCGTATGCGACAACTTCGACATTGGCGAGAGATTCCCGGGTGCTGGAGATTGTATTCATTCGGTATTCCCCCAGCACGTGGGGCCCCAGCGTCGCAAGCAGGCCGCTCTCCTCGTGGGAGCGAGCAGGCGAGGCCATGAGACCGCTTCGGTCTACTACGTCCAGTAGGTATCTGCAATTGTTCATGATGCTTGCGTGATCGGTGTATTTGTCGAGCCAGGTTTCGCTAAAGCTGTAGGTCAAGGTTAGGCCTTCGACCTTTACACCCTTGCAAGCAATCTGTTCAGGGTCGATCTGCACCCCGGCTCCGTACTTAAGCCCGGTGCCTTGTCGAAATAGCTCATCCATAGCCTTATCGTGGGCCTGCTTTGCACGCACTTTGACGTTCGGCGACGGAGAGAACCTGCATTTTGTTGCGCCGGAAGGCCAATTGAAAAGGGCCTCCATATAATTCGGGTTGGCGCGCTGGTCGTCAAGGTAGCCTGCCATTATCGAATCGAAGTCGCCCTGGGAAAGGCATTTCGGGAGGTAGATTGCGTTCTGGTTCCTTGATTCCGTCGCGTACTCGTGGATGATCAGCTCAGCGGAATAATACGGATTGTCGATAAGTAATTTTCCTAGCTCTGTATCGAATAATTTGACGAGTTTGTCGTTCTCCAAGATAGAAGCTAAGCATTCGACATGTCGCGAGAGAAGTTCGTCAATTTCCTCGCCGGAGATCAGCGTCTCTGCGCCGCAGGCGTGCACCAACCCCCAAAACTGAGCGGCGTATTGTATCTCGACTTCCTCATAAATATCGAGGATTCCCGTAGACTTGAGCGTCTCCCTCGTATACTTGCAAGCATTCGCGAAGAGCGCGGAAACAACCCTTGCAACATCGATGTCTTCAGCTTTCTCGAACAATTCAGGGACCGTTTCAAATGTGAGCTTGAGTTGATGTGCCTCTATTGCGTCGTTAATCGTCGCGATTTGATTGTGAGGTCCCTCCTTCAGGATATAAAGACAACGGTCTATGAAAAATCCTACGGCCCAGTCGCTGCGGTCATAGGAAACGATCCTAGTGTGGTTGAATTCTCGCAACGATCGCCTTTCTCGCGTAATGCCGACTGCATAAGAATACCGCGGGTTGGGCCTCGTCGGCGGTCAACGATAGCGCCTAGTGAGGTCCTTGATGTAAAGCGGATAGACGTTGAGGCCTCTGCCAAACTATGCTCCTCCCCTTATGATGTCAGACTCGGTGAGTACGCGTTGCTGGCCAAAGAGATCCTGCTGATTAGGTTACTGCCATCAAAGGCCCCGAGGTGCAGGTCAGCGTACACCAATAGAAGTCCAACTCCGACAACTTCCGCGCGAGCTCCATCCAGGGCGTCATGGAATGCGTGAAGGCCAAATGCGTGCCCTTGGCGGCCTACGAGCTCACGCTAGACGCGGTATTATTTTGTCCAACTTAAGCAGTTTCTCAATTGGTTCATTTGAAGCTGTTCGCCCATATCACTGGAGTCCACTATGAGAAATTATTACCAGGTCAAGGCCGTCGCTTCAGCCCCTCCGAAAAGGCTTGTTGCGGTTGGAAAGGTCGTCTGTGTTCTTGGACTCCTAATTACACTCGGGGGTCCATTTGTAGCTTGGCTGCTTAGCGTTGGTGTAAATCGCGTACCGTCTTTCCCGTTTATAGTTCTTGGGTTGTTCTTGTTTATCGATGGCCTACTGTTGGTCTCGACCGCGTCGAGGCAGCAAAAGGAACTGTTGAATCTACGCCAATCTCTCCTAGAAGACGATCCGCAGATCACTGCAAGCGCCGAAGAGTTCATGTCTCGGCGAAAGGCTCTGGTACAACAAGGCGAGGTTACAGGCATATTCATCGTTCATAATGCCACCAAAGATCTGTACTACGTAGGCCAAAGCGCAAAGGCGATTGACCGGGCAGCTCTACAGTTTCTTGGAAAAGGTAATTGCCACGTGTGCGCCGATTTCAAGTACGGCGATGAGTTCAACGTGCGTATAGTTCCGCTGTCTACAAGCGGCTATAAGAGCCTCAATGAGTTAAAGCGCGCGGCAATAAAGGCGCTTGAGGCCGCTGGCGACGAGCTTTACTAAGGATGGATCGCCTTCCCCGTTAAAAGCGTCTAACGGTGATTCTACTGTGACTAATTGGCTCGAGGGAGTCAGTCTGCTGCTTGTTCCTAAACGGCAACGACAGGCAAGGCCACAAATGGGTGTTGCTCTATATGCTTGATAACGGACTTACCTGATAAACAATGAGCGGCAAGCTGTATGACATCTAGTTCAAATACGACTCGCAAACCTATGCGGGTAAGCACAAGGGGAGCGGCTTTGCCGGAGAGATAAAGCTCGCAGACTTTGTTGATCTGGAGACGGGGGAGTTTGTTTAGGGGGCGGAACGAGCGCTCGCTCTACTTTGATTCGTCACCCCTCGCTAGCAACAGTGCCAACGCACAGCGATGACCCTATCCGCATTGCAAATTGGCTCGCTTGAATAAAATCTCAAATTAGAGCAAATATTTGTTCAAAACTAACAAATATTGCCTTTAAAAGCATATAATTGTTCTTGAAATTACAGTATGTCTGTGATAAACGAACAGTAGCTAGAAAGATTCTGACGATGATCCTCAATTTTTCTTTTAAGAATTACCTCAGTTTTCGAGATGCACAGCAGTTTTCATTTGAACCAATTTCCGGTAAAAAAGAACTTGGTCCCGTACGTGTCGCCGCAGTGTATGGCGCTAACGCTTCGGGAAAATCCAATTTTATTGACGCTTTGAATTTTGTCTCGCATTTCGTCCGCACCGGCTTCGCAGCAGGCGATGCGCAAACACGAATTCCAGTCATTCCTTTTTTGCTAGATTCAAACTCTATCAACGACGATACCGAGTTTTCTATTGACTTTACTTCCGATAATGAAAAATACGAGTTCTCGTTTGGGTTAAATAAGAACGAAGTTACTTACGAAAACCTCGTCGTCTATCGATCAAAGCAACCCTCCCTTCTTTACGATCGCACTTCGGTAAATGGAATGCAGTCCATTAAATTTGGAAGCTCCTTTACGGGCGCAAAAAAGCAGCTATGGGATATTACACGCAAAAACTCTCTCTTTTTATCTGCCGCGGCAACTGCTGGCAGCACGGTTATCCAACCGGCATTTAAGTCGCTTGCTTACGATATAAAGCACTATGATGCGACGCGATACGCCAACGAGCTAACAGAAATAAAGAAATTATTTATCAAAGGCGATTCGCGAGCCCGAGTATTATCCCAGCTTATTAAGTTTGCCGATATCGGAATTGACGATATCGATGTTCGCCAAGCGGAAAGCGTCTTCGGTTTAAAAGAGCCGTTCGTTGATCTTAAAGACATCCCAGAAGAAGCGCGGAATATAATTGAGGAAGATTTTAAATGGTCGTTTTCCTATGACCTATTCTTCCATCATAAAGGGGTGGGGGATGGACTTTGGTTCAACTCAAACCAGGAATCCGAAGGAACAAAAGCGGCTCTAGCGTTTTTCTTCGTGGCTCTAAACTCGTTAAGCAGCGGAACTCTGGCGCTCATTGATGAACTAGATTCGAGCCTTCATCCCACGCTCCTACGCGACTTTGTTTCACTGTTTTCTGATCCTGAAACAAATCCAAATGGTGCGCAGCTCATCTTTTCTACTCATGATGTTACCTTGATGACGCGAACGAGCCCCATGGAAGAGGTGCTTGAACGCGATCAGGTCTGGTTTGTTGAAAAGGACTCAGAGGGAACTTCTCAATTAATTGCCGCAATGGAGTATTCTCCTCGCGCAAATGAGAATCTGGGCCGCAATTATTTGAACGGTGTCTATGTGCCACTGCCCAACCCAAGCTTTCATCAACTTATGGCCCAACTCATGAAAGAAGGCGCTGACATAAATGGCTAAGGCAGAAAGGAGAGGGCTTGCTCTCGGACGCAAAAAGCAAACGAGAGCAAAACGAAAGCGCCATCTGATTGTGTCCAACGGCAGGGTTACCGAAACCGAATACTTCAACTTCCTAATTAATGAAATGGATGTTCGCGGAAGTGTGCGATATAGGTATATCGACGGAGATCCACTAAAGGTAGCGAAGAAGGTGTCCCGTGAGCTCGAGTCAGATAAAAAGGCCGTTAAAGCAGGCGAAATAGACGAACTAAGTTCTGTATGGATTGTTGTTGACTCGGACGAGTTCAGGAATCTAGCTGCTGCAGAGCGCGAAGCTAGGGTCAAAGGAGTCAAACTTGCAATTTCCAATCCATGTTTTGAAGTATGGCTTATTGACCACGTTTCGCCATGCTCTGAAAGTTATGCATCGACTCCTCAATGCGAGAAACGGGCCCGCGATCTTGGCCTACTAAAATCCACAGACCCCAACAGGTCGTCCGCGTCAAAGTACAAGTCTGTAAATCTAGAAATGATTAGCGGCAACAAGGGCCAGGCTTTAGTCAACGCTGCTAAGCACAATACAGCTGAAAAGCGTCGCATAAGACAGAGCAATCCGGACAACGTCTCCTCTTATCAAGTGTGGACGGACTTGCCCGAACTTATAACTGACGTATTTGATTCTGGTAAATAACGGGAGATGGAGCACGCGCATTTAATCGCGCGGGCTCCATCTCCTTTCACCGACTGGCAAAACGATTTACACCTAATTTTAGGAGTCGATCACAGGCTTTTACCTTGCCCTTAGTCCGATCTCGCTACACTAATAACTACTGCTACCAGGGCATTTCCTGAAGCAGCTTCCATTGGCTCTTGCGTAGATCGGAGCGGTTATGTTTGCCACCGCGTTCCACACTAGCCGTCACTACATTCTGTTTACTGCCATGGCCTGCCTATGCTTTTTGCTGGGCGGGCCTTCTTATGCCGCGGGCGCGGAGAGCCTGTTCATTGCGGGCGCCACGTACTACGAACCGGGCGCATCGGGCCCCGGGTGGACTTGGACCACTGCCGACCATCTGGAGCTTACCGGCTATGCGGGTGAGGCCATCGGCGCCGACGGCGACCTGGTGGTGACGCTTGTGGGGCAAAACTCCGTTGTCGAGACGCTTGCGCCCGATGCGGACATTTCCATGAGCGGCATGGAGGTGTGGGGGAACCTTACGCTTTGCGGCCCTGGCTCGCTCACGGCGACGGGTTCGCAATGCGGGATCCATGTGTCCCAGGCGCTGGTGGTGCACGGCTGCACGGTCGATGCCAGAGCCGACGGGGCAGGCGTTATTGACCAGACTGTTGCCGGCATTGCTGCAGGTAGCTTGACCGTACGCGCCGGAGGGCGCGTTGTAGCCGCAGGCGCGGGTTCCGATACCGGCTTACGCTTTTATGGCGTGCGCTTGCTCGACGAGGGATTTGGGACAGACGCAGCGAGCAAGACGCTTGTCGTTGATGCGTCCTGGCTGGATGCTACCGGTACGAATGCCGGCGTTGCCTGCGATCGCGGATCGCTCGTTGCTGCGCACTTTGTGACGCCCGCAGGCGGAGCCTTTGGTGCTGCCAGCGTGGTAGATGCTGACGGAACCGTGGCACCGCATGTGGTGATTGTGCCCGATGGCGCCACCGCCCCAGCGGGGGAGACCGTTACACCCGGCGGCGAGGTGCCAGGGGATGGCACGGGCGAGCCTACTGGTGGCGCCGACCCTGCTGCGGGGCAACCCGGTGCGGGGCCGGCGACGGATCCTGCGGTGAAACCCGCAGCTACGTCGCTCAAGACAACGGTCACCAGGACCACAGTCACCAAGACGACCAAGCCCAAATCCACTATGGCAACAACACCGGCGCTTCCCAAGACCGGCGACAGCTACTGGATAGCTGCCTCCTTAACGCTATTCCTGCTGGGGACAGTGCTTCTGAGCGCCGCATATCGCTGCTGATGCGGTACGACGCACCTGGCTGCGATACAAAAGCTCTGTAGGAGCTTTAGGGGCAACGCTTTCTTATTACTTCTCTGTACCACCTTTGGGGGTAACCACCGTGCCATACCTTGGTGCTATACTCGGAGCCCTAAGGAAGTGGTTCATATGTACTTGAGCGATACTAAGATTCAGGAGCTAATCGACAGCGAGGTTCTGCTCCATGCCGATGCTTCGAACATCGGACAGGTTACGTATGACTTGCGCACCGACGGCTTCTACATTAACGAGAACAAGCAGTCCGAGGTCGAACTCGGTCCTGGTGATTCGACGTTCGTCTCTTGCGTTGAATGTGTTGCGTTGCCAAACGATTTGACCGCTAGCGTACTTCTGCGCAATTCGCGCATTCGCCAGGGGCTTTCTTTGGATGCGCCGCTATATTTCCCCGGACATGGAACACGGCTGTTTTACCGTGTTACAAACGTAAGCGGCAACACTATTACGCTCGATACGTCTAAGGGTATAGCGCAGGTTGCATTCCAGCGCGTTGATGGCATGGTGGCCCATCCTTACCACGGCGCTTTCTCTGATGAACTCAACTTTAACGGACTTGCAGATTATTCCGACGTCTATGCCGGAGAACTTAAAAAGGTCGAGGACAAGAAGGAAGAAATCGTCAATATCGAGTCCCGTATCTATGGCAACGTCCTGGCCCTCTTCGCCATTTTCGCCGCGATCTTTACGCTCGTAAACGTCAACGCCGGAGGTCTGTCCTCCAATATAACAACCGTCAACTTTGTTGCACTCGACTTGCTGATTATTGGCGGTTTTCTGGTTCTAGCGTCCGCAATCGAGGCCTTCCTTGTTAAGGACAAAGAGAAGAAGGCGTGCTTGCCTCTTGCATTAGGTATCGTTTGTATTGGTGTAGCGGTGTTCTTGGCATTGCATCAAGCGGCCTGTGCTTAAGACTAGAAAAACATATCTTCTGATGTGGGGCGTATCGACTGATGTTGGCGCGCCCTCGTCTATTTGCTGGCCATCCTATGCCAGAGCTTTTGTGAACAATACGATTACCGTCGAGCAGTTGGGTCGATCCATGAGGCTCGGCAACTTGGGAGAGCAGATTGTGCTCAAAAGCGAGCGTGCGTTTAAGAGCATTCGTTTTGCGGAATTTGAACGTGCGCCGCAAGCTCTGTATGGTCCATTGGCCAAGGAGCGAGATGAAGCGGCAAGGGCACAGCACCGGGAGCTACTTGCCGAAAATCCATTTGAGGGAATCCGCATCGTCGATATCATTCGAGAGGGGATGACGGGCGATGACCCACGCCTACAGTGAGATGTATCTCGAGGATGCCATGAGAACGCTGGGCGAGGCGGTTGATTTTGCCCTCTGTGACCAAGGGCTGACTCCGGCCGAGTTGACGGCGATCCTGTCGAACGCTCTTGAGATGAAACAGTTTGAGCGCGGTATGCCTCGCGTCGTCTGCGGCATGGCGGGCGACGAGCTCGCGCGCGACATTATCGCCCATGCGGGACTGGCCCCTGTCGAATGCAGGGAGGCCTATCCGTTCGACCGTTCGCCTCAGTATTGGGCGGGCTGGGTTTTGGCCTATACGCAATGGATGAGCGGCTTGGGCTTTAATGAGCTACTCGAAGTCGCCCCGCTCGATTGGATAATCGGTTCGTACCATCCGCTTCACGAGGCCTCCGAAGACAAATTCGCCCAGATTGTCATCGAAAAATGGAACAACGCCCAGGCAGACAAAAAGGGCCTCAAGGCGGCACGAAAGGCGGCCGGACTAACGCAAAAACAGCTCGCCGCCCAATCGGGGGTTAAGCTTCGCGCCATCCAACTCTACGAGCAGAACCAGCTCGACCTACGCCGCGCCTCGGTCTCCTCGGCATTGGCGCTCGCAAATGCCCTACACTGCACCATCGAAGACCTCGTCTGGCAACCGGTTGCCCTGGAGTACGACTCGCAGGCTATTTCGTCTGTAAAGCTATAGAGGAGTCAGACATTCCTTGGAGCTATGTTCAACAAGATGACGGCGCTGATTGCGTTGCTCAAGAAGATCATTCAACTGCGCACGTGGCAAATTCAGCATCACCGATTTTGCTCGGCGGCGCCACGTCAATCGATGAAACTGTTCGGCTGACCATTGAGGGCATGCCTAACGCGCTCAGGCTCTTGGAGAACTCATGATGGCGACGGCGCAGCGGAGCGTTCATCCGTTCGCGCCGCTCGTGCTCGACGATGCCGGTTCGCTCGAAGCTATGGCCGCGGCCGTGATGCGTCTACACAGCACGCTGATGACCGTCGGGCGCTGCTATACGACCGACGCCGCGGGCGACCGTGCCGCACTTGAGCTTGGACGCGTCGAGTCCGTGCTTGCGGGTGCATTCTGTACGATATTCGGCCAATCGCCGGCCGATCGCTTCGCAGACATCTTTGACCAGGTCACTTACGTGGCCGAGCACATGGTCAAGGACCACATCTTTGAGGACGGCAACAAACGCACCAGCCTTGTCTTTGCGTTGTCCGTCTTAAGGTTCGCCGGCACTCCGGTCGTGCTGTCCGATAGCCCCGAGCCCAAAGACAACCAGTACTACGCCTGGATCCAGGACCTCGTTTCCAGTCGCTGCACGAACAGCGAGCTAGCCGAAGAGCTACGCCGCGGTTGCGTTGCGCGCACGGGCGACCCGTCGCACGTATAGAATCTAAGCATCCGCATGCCAGTTATTGAATGGATTGGACACCACATGGAAATCCCCAGCACCCTGTGTAGCAATGTCTACGACTTTGCGTTTTGCCCCGAGCCCTGTTACGACCGCCTGGCCGACCTCGCCGATCCCGAAGACTGGGGTCCTAGCAACCGCATCCTCAAAAACTACCTGTCGTTTTCGTTTAGCCGCGCGGTGTTCCTGACTGAGCGCGACGTGCACCAGACCGCACCGTCCAACTTGCCGCTGGTGTTCGACGACGACCGTTGCCTGTTTAACACCGGCCTGTACACACGCCGCTACGAGACCATCTACGGTCTGTTTGAGCCCAACACCAAGCCCGATGCGCGCCAGCGCTGGTTTTTGAAGGGCTTCTTTAAGGAGAGCGACCCCATGCTGGTCTCGTTTGAGTACCTGCCGTGCCGCGTGCGCTTTACCGAGGACCCCTCCGAGCTGGTCTTTGACTACCGTCTGCCGATTCGCTCCAACATCGACCACATTCTGGGCGACGAGGAGAACCTGACGCGCATTCCTGCCAGCCTGATGGGGGAGGACAACTCGCTGCTGCTGCGCCGCGCCTTTGAGGGCGCCGTCGTCGAGGCCGCCCGCCGCGCCGCAGCCAACTACACGCTCGCGGTGCCGCAGTTCTATGGCGGCCGGATCCAGCTGCTGCTACCGCTGTGCCTAACCGGCGACAAGCCCGAGCTGGCGCTAACCATCCAGCGCGAGGACGGCTTCTACGCCGCGCGCACCTTCCTCACGCTCGACATGGCCTACAACAATGCGCGACTTATCTGCCGCCCCGAGACGTCGTGGATCAAGCGATAAAGGGCGGTTGAGCTGGGGGTTTGTCGGCTGCCCTGATTGCTGTGGCGTGGTTTGCGCCCACGAATTTAAAATCGAGGGCAAAAAGTTCTTGGTAAACCACGCGCGGCTATGATAGTATCTCTTTTGCCGAAAGGCGATGGGCGATTGGCTCAGGGGTAGAGCATATCCTTCACACGGATGGGGTCACAAGTTC
>ENA-OUQP01001417-OUQP01001417.1-human-gut-metagenome-genome-assembly--contig:-NODE-1417-length-16276-cov-3.745145_pt1 | contig 16276 bp, 9 predicted proteins | sample MGYA00237951_ERZ548836 | MGnify/ENA primary metagenome ERZ548836 (study PRJEB26490, sample SAMN05194702) | human gut metagenome | biome: terrestrial biome; feature: human-associated habitat; material...
ATATAAGGAAGTTCCATCTTATGCGGTAGGATTTGAAGAAATCGTATATATGTATCCGATGAATTTCAAAGAATATCTTACAGCGAATGGAGTACAGGAATCTACGTTAAAAACGTTACAGACTTGTTATGAAAAACATGAAGCGGTTCCAAAGGTGATGCATGAAACTTTGTTGAAGCTGTTTGCAACCTATATTGTTGTGGGGGGGATGCCGGATGTTGTACAAACTTATGTAACTACACATGATGTTGGAAAAGTAATACAACTACAGAGAAGTATCCTGGAATTATACAGACAGGACATATCCAAATATTCCGAAAGTACGGAAAAGATAAAAATCAAAGCAATCTTTGACAGTATTGCTTCGCAGTTAGATGATAAGAACAGGCGATTTTTCCTGAATCGGATTGATGAAAATGGAAGAATGAACCGGTATGGGAATGCATTCCTTTGGCTGAGTGACGCAGGCGTTGCACTTCCATCATATAATGTGACAGAGCCGCAGCCGCCTCTGCAGCTTAACGAGAAACGAAATCTGTTCAAGCTATTCATGGGGGATACAGGACTTCTGTGTGCTTCCTGTATGGAGAATATTCAATTCGAACTCTTACAGGGCAATATGGAAGTAAATATGGGAAGTATTTTGGAAAATCTATTTGCCCAGATAATAAAAGCAAATGGATTCTCTTTAAATTATTTTGAGTCTAAAAAATATGGGGAATTGGATTTCGTGATTCAAAATGGAATGAAAGTAGATCTTCTGGAAATAAAATCAGGAAACGATTATCAGAAACATTCGGCATTGAATAAAGTATCTGCTGTAGAGAACTGGGATTTTGGAAGAAAGATTGTATTCTGCAAGGAAAATGTGATGAAGAATGAAGGAATCGAGTATTATCCTTGGTATCTGAGCATGTTTTATCAGCCGGAGAAAGAACCGGAGAGATTTATCTATGAGGTGGATCTGGCAGGATTGTGAGAAGTTATCCACACTTTATAAACAATAAAATTGAGTTATGAACAGCAAGCCAAACAGGGACGGAGTTTTCCGGCTTTTTTTGTAGAAAAAAGCCGGAAAACTCCGTCCCTGTTTGGCTGTTTGGCTTATTTTTTCCACATGAGAGGTTGTGAAAAAACTTATTTATAAGGTATTGACAAAAAATACGGGGGGGGGGTATGATGTTGTTAGAAAAATTGACAAGAAATTACAATATGGGAAAACAAATTAATAAATTAATATAAGTAGGATTGTTACTTTCAGTAGGCAAAACCGGATTTTATGAACATCATTGAAGAGACAGTTGTTTGTGAAATTTGGTTTTTTTTATTTGAATTCAGAATATTAAAGAAACATGAGAAGAAGTGAGGGACAGAGTTTATGAAGAAAGGACAGAAGAAAAGAAGGAGTGTTATCTTACGAAGAGTTTTAGCATTATTGTTAGCAATTGTGCTCATTCATTCCCAAATCATGCCGGCTGTATTCGCCGCAGATACGAATTACAGTCAGGAAAGTAATACAGAAGAGAAAACTGTGGTGGATGGAGCAGAGACAGTACTGCCAATGTCGGAAGATGCAATCTCCGAACCGTCGGAACCGATACAATCGGAAGAACAACAGACAGAAGATAAGGTATCGGAAGATACAACCGTCGAATCATCGGAACCGATACAGTCGGGAGAACAACAGACAGAAGATACAGCCGACGCAGAACAGTCACCAGAAGTAGAGACAACAGACGAGGCTGCGGAAGAGACGGTAAATATCGCAGATGCTGTTGTACCCGTAACAGTCAACTATTATCTTCCGAAATCACAGAATTTACAGGTAGATGCACCGGACAGCTATACCGAAGGAGAAGCACAGGAAGAAGCAAAAAGTGCAGTAATTGAACAGGCACTTGGAGATGAGACAACACAAAAGCTGATTGAACAACAGAAAGAGAAAGGGATAGAAAGCAATACGCAGGAGCTGACAGCATCTGCCGTATCGGAAGAAGAATATGACAGCTACACACAGATGGCTGTGACAGGAGAAGGGCTTCAGGCACCGGAGGTTTCACTTTCAGATGATGTACAGTTGGAAGAGGATGCAGATGCGGAGAACACAAATCCGCTGATTGGCTGGCAAGTAGCAAAGACGGCAGGTATTATGTTGTCCTATCCAGATGGGACTGAGATTAAGATGGGAGATGTCATTCCAGCCAATAAGATTAGCGAAGTACAGATGACAGCAGCCGATGATGGAATTTCATTGTTGAGTACACAGGCGAATATGTCGATAGCAAGCTTGATTGCCCTGACACAGGATATGACAGTAGTACAGCGTGTGGGTCTTGCAGGAACGAATGGAAAGTGGTCAGTTCTGGTGCAGGGAGGAACCAACCAGACGCCTTCAGCAGGTACTGTAAGACATGCGTATGGAACCTTGAAAGATGCGCTGACTGCAATCAATGCAGATACAACATCCAACAGCTTTAAAATTACATTTCTAGATAATTACACGGCAAGCTCAGCTGATTTTGGTACGATGAATGGAGAGGATAGAACAACGAATAAACCAACAATTGTATTCACAGGAGCAACCAATTATAGCACAGGGACTTCTTATAGCAGTTGGACAACATTTACTTCCCAAAATCAAAGAATGTATTTTAATGGATTCAATGCTTATTTTACACACGTTAATCTGAACTGGAGCGAATCAACAGTTTATGGAAACCAGAATGACACCACTTTTGATGATGTAAAATTTGTAGGCGGAGCAGTAACTGCAATTTATGGTGGAAGATGGACTTCTAATAGTACCAGTGTATCCTATAACTTGAAATTTAAAGATGTAGAGATGACAAAGGATGCTCCTGTAAAGCAGATCTTTGGAGGCGGACAGGATGCATCAACAGGAACTATTAATCTAACAATGACAAATTGTACAATCTATGGAAATGTATATGCATCAAGTGGGCCATATAAGAATACCACCTATACACATACAGGAAATGTCAATGCAACACTGCAAGATACAGCCATTCGTAAATTCGATACAACTGTAGTAGATCCAATGTTGAAACCGAATGAAGTCCATAACGTAGGTGGATCTTTCTGGGGATTGTATGGGAAAGTAACAGGAGATCTTGAATTAGATGCATCAGGAAGTTACGTAGCAGAATGTGGAACCTGGTTTACAGCGAACGAGGACTGCAAAGCAGGATCTATATCGTATAGATTCAATGATATTAAGGAAAGTCTGAGATTTGTAGGAGCATATGAACATGCTGGATATGATCAAGCAACCACATCGAAAGGTTATATTGAAGTCAATAACACGCAGGTTGCTAACGTATTTGGCTGGGGATATCTGAGGTTGAATAATTCTGTTACATGTGATGGGGGTGTGAGCAATTTCGGACATATGCAGTATGATTCCAGTTTCTATCATTATTGGACAGAACAGAAAAAGCAGGATGCCAAAGGTGGAGATCGCTATGTTCCAAAGGACTATAAACCGGACTTGCCGACTTGTATTGGATATGTAGCAACAAAAAGTTCAACCATTTGTTCTGGTGGAGATTGCTATGAAGCATGGAATCGCCAGCGTTTTGGAAGAATTGTATTAGAAGATAATTATAACACATTTCAGATATACAATGCCATGGGGGGAAATAGTACAAATGTTGTAGATGTGGATTATCTGGATAGAATTTCAGATTCTTATAAAGCTACTATTGAATTGATGGGAAGACAAGCGAATACAAGCGCAAGTAGTGCGTTTTCCATGATTCATATAAGGGGAAATTATTTTTCGACGTCAGTAAAGGCGATAGGGACATTAAAAACACATACGAATGTTACTTGCACAATGGCACAAGATACAACGAATAGATTGATTAAGCTGTATGCTACAACAAAAGCACAAAATATAATCTATCTATACAGTGGAAGTTCCATTACAGGAAATGCATTATATTCGGCAGATTCATTTGCAGAGGTATTAGATAGACTGCGGAAACAGTCTGGAGGCACTTATACGCTATGGTTTACAAGGGGATATAGTCTGATTAATAAGGATGTTACTGCATTTAATAATGCAACAGGGTTTGCAAATAAAAATGTGACAATCATATGTGAGGGTGCAATAGCAGGGTCAAATGAGCGGAATTCTCCGAGTACAGGATTAAGGCTTTGGGATCAAGTCTTTCCAAACTTTAATTCACTGACATGGAAAAATGTGGAATTCCGATCAGATTTCTACGAATTTAATAAGTATTCATTTGTGATGCATGGAAATGGACACAATCTGACATTTGAAAACTGTAGATTCACAGGTGATGTAACAATAAACGCAGGAGGAAACAGTACGCAGGGAACATCAGGCTCTACGCTTACATTAAAAAATTGTGTGAATGTAAATAAAATCTATGCTTCAAAGCAACAAGATGGATTAGGAAATACAACGATTAATGTGGAGTCCTGTACAGGCCACACTGGTACTATAATAATTGATCCGGCATACTTTAATGTTAAAGATTTGAACATTAATTTGAAGGATTGTGTTGCAAAGGTTGATCCGTTTTATAAATCTTTCGTAGAAGTCCTAGGAAATTATAAACTGACAGCAGAGAATACACAGCTGATGTTCACTAACCCACCTGTTACAAACGGACATACTGCAAAGGTTTACCTTAACAAGGATTCTTCAAATCATGAAGTTGTTTTATTAGGAAATTGCAAAGGAGCAGAGAATGCACCAGATGGATCGTCTAGTCTGTATGTGACTGCAAAAGTAAGACCGAAAGATTCTACAAGTGTTAATCTGGACTACTTTGACCAGATAGAGATTAATGGAGGAGAGCTTCATCTTGGAGATGCGTCCAATTCAGTTACAGGTGGATTTGGAGACAGTACAAGAAAGGCAAATATCTCACTCAAGAATTCAGGAAAACTGATGTTAGACTATTTGTCTTCTACATCAATGAACCGGACAATCAACAGCCTTACAACAGATGGTACAAATACAGAAGTATCGGTTACATATGACTATAAAGGTGAGACTTCTCCAAGTGGAAGACCATTGATTATTAAAAATGCGCTGACTGTACCAAGCTATAGTAAGCTTCGCATATCAACAACGCTTCCACCAAGACATAAGGGGACTGTGGAATATCCATTGATTCAGTTTAATTCTTCGAATAATGCGAAGCTGGAGCAGTATAACTGGATTGCAGACAAACAATATTATTTGGCAATAGGTTCTCAAAACAGTAACCAGATTGTACTTCGTGCAGATACATATGCGCCGCTGGTATATCAGGCGAAGAGAACGAATATGTCTATGTCTCTGAGTGGAAATCAGATAGGACAATTGGAGATTTATCTGAAGGATTTATATCGTGACGGAATTGACAAGAGTGGCTATAGCATTAATGATGCATCGGATGGTGCATATCCAACTGGTGTTCAAGTGTATTTAAGTACGCAGGATGTTCAGTTAAAGGATGGAGTTTATGGATATACATATAATTCCAGTACAGATATTCAGTTGAAGTCAGCAAATGTATCTTCTTATGGTTGGATGAACAGTGGGTCGTTTATAGATATCAATGGAACGTCAGTGCCAGCTACAACAAAGTCACCGGTATTGCATTTGAAATTGAACTCACGTATTTATCAGGCAAACACAAATTATTTTATTTACGCAAGAGATAATGCCGGAAACTGGAGTAAATTCCTTCTGGATACGAAAGGCCCGACAAGTACTTACACAAATATTACATCAAAGAAAGTATCAGATGGAACTTACAGTTATACATTTAAGGAGCTAAAATTTGCAGATCCAATACAAACTGCAACATATGGAACATCAGATATTGCAGATGTAAATTACAATGCGAATGCAACGCAGTATATTCAGAGTAGTAAGAAGATAGCAGAGGTACGATATAACAAAACAGGTTTAGACCCATGGTCAGGGAACACTTATACCAGTGCAACCGTTAACAGCAGTACAGGGGCGTGGACACTCAGTAATGTATCTGTTTCAGTAACGGAAAAATTATATGTCTTTGTAAAGGATGGCTATGGAAATATCTCGAAATTTACTTATGTACCAATTGTTTTTGATGCACAGAGCGGTGGAGCTACATCAACTGGAAAGTTCAGCGATGGGTCTACCACTTCATCTACACTGGGACTGGTGGGAAGTACTTTGAATATTGCACAGGAGCCATCAATTCCGCTACTTGGAAATCAGAGGTTCCGCTACTGGTATAACTCTAAGGACAGTGGAAAATATCAAGTTTCATTAACAGGGGAGACTGTAAGTGATGAAACTACTTATTATTATCCACAGTGGACATATCCGACCTTAACGATTAGTAACCAGGTTACAGGAAGTGCGGCAGATAAGAGCAAGATATTTACTTATACGATTGCCGTAAACGACGAATCGGGAACCGCTTATAGTGGAAAGTCCTTCTCCTACACAGGAGGAACAGTCGATGGAGAGACAGGGGTTACCGCTCCGGTGAATGGAATTGCAAGCAGCAATTCAAGTGGAGAGATTAAGATCTCACTTTCTCATGGACAGAGTGTTACGATTCAGCTACCAGATTATTATGATTACGTATCTGTAAGTCAGGGCAAGGAATCCCCTTACTGGACAGTGTATACAACAGAGGAAAATAAACAATATAACCAAAATTACAGAGAGAAATTCAGTGTGAATGCAACGAATCGCTCACTTGCATTTGTTAATAGCAATGATTCCAGCCAGCCGGTAATCTACCAGCAAAAGATGGAAGGTGAATGGACAAAAGACCAGGGAGATAACTATGGAAGAAAACTGACAGTTTATATCAGAGATCTTTATGGAGATGGAATTGACACACAGGGAAGTTCATTCTCAACATCGGAGAGAGCAGAATTCCCAGGATGTACATATGCACAGGTATATCTCAGCACCTATGATGCACCAAAGGCAGACAGAGGATTCAAATTCCGTTATAAGGACGCAGAATCTGAGATCTTGGAAAGTTTGTGCAGTTGTTATCTGCTTAACAGTGGAAGTTTTACAGATATTGAAGGTAAAACAGTGAAGGCAACTTTTGAAAAACCGGTATGGAAATTTGAGATGACTGGTAATTATCAGTTCGATCAGAATAAGAATTATTTCATTTATGTGCGCGATCTTACAGGAAAGTGGACAAAATATCTGCTAGATACTAAGGGACCTAGAATAGAGAATACAGGAACTATCACGAAATCAAAAGAGAATGATAATGACACGGAGTTTACAATTTCAAAGATTCAAGTCAAGGATGAAATGATTGATGCAGCAAATGGTACGTCCGATTTGACAAACGAGTCGCAGGAGAACTTTACATATGTTGCAAATGCAACAAAATATAAGGGAACGGAGGTTTCACTTGTACGTAACAACAAAACTGGAAAATTTTCAGATACTTACAAAACTCCTACAAAAATAGAGGGAACTTATACGGCTGTGGAGTCAATGAATAATGGAGAGATGCTCTATGTATATGCTCAGGACTATTATGGTAATACGACAGCACAGCAGTATGTACTGGTTGGATTTGATGCATCAGGAAATGCACAGTACAAGAAAGCAAGTTTTGAAAATAACAAGAGACTAAAGAGAGAATTGGTTGCAAAGGGACAGAAACTTTCGCCAAGTCAGATTCCATCTAATCCAGGCTTCCATAATGATAATACAAGCCAGAAATTTACGCAGTGGTCAGATAGCACAGATCCGAACAAGAAAAAAGTAGATCTGAAAACAGCACGGATGACAAAATCGGTAATCTTAAATGCAGATTATGAGAAACCAGGTGTAATAATTAAACAGATGATAAAAGGAGATGGTATCTGGAATAATCAAGAATTTACTTATAAGGTTAAGACAAGTTATCCAAAAGGAAAAGTGATTCCGTGTAAAGGAAGTTATGTATCACCGGCAGTAAATGCACCAAATATTACATCGCTGACTGTAGATGCGAATCAGGAGATTACATTTAAGCTGAAAGCAGGACAGACTTTAGAACTGATACCTGGGGATAACCAATATACGATTAAGAGCATCATTCAAGACAGCAACGGAACAAATTGCGAGATTCAAAAAGATGCAAAAGTCATTTCAAGTGTAGAGAATGTAGCTGTAGATGAGATCAGTACCAATTTTGTTTTTACCAATACGAAGAATATCGTAGTTACAGGTGTTGATGGAGGAAATACAGATAACAGTCTGTTACTTGTAGGTCTGATGGGAGTCCTGCTGATCGCAGGAACCTCCGTCTTACGATTAAGAGGGAGGAGGAGATCCTAGATGGACACTGCAGAGGAAAAAGTAATTTCTGAGGAATCAGTGGCAGGAGGGATTTTCCGTGAGATTTTGTACCTTCTGTTGAAGATTGTAGCAATTGCAACTGCCATTGTGGTTATCTTCACATTTATCTTCGGTGTGTTCCGTTATGCAGACAATGCCATGCTTCCGGCAGTGAAAGATGGTGATTTGGTCTTTTATTATCGGTTAAGGAAGAGTTATGTAGCTTCGGACCTGGTTGTTTTGAACTATCAAGGAAAAGAACAGGTCCGGAGAGTGATTGCTACTGCAGGAGATGTGGTGGATATTACAGAGGACGGTCTTACAATTAACGGAGCACCGCAACAAGAACATCAGATTTACGAAAAGACACAGCGGTATGATACGGGAGTGGACTTCCCAATCAAACTACAGGAAGGGCAGATTTTCGTCCTGGGAGACAGCCGTGAGAATGCGTCAGACAGTCGAGTGTACGGAGCAGTAGATGTGAAAGACACGAAGGGAAAAGTTATGACGATAGTCCGAAGAAGAGGCTTTTGATAAGCCGCAAGAACTTGTTAATATTTCTCCGCATAATGGCGGAGGGTGTTAAATAAAAAAATATACTAAGGAAAAGGAGAAAGAAAGATGAAGAAAAAATCCTTACAAAAAATGAGCAGACTCTTTGCAGCCGCATTATTAGTCGGAACAATGTGTCTCGGAAATGTAGCAAATGTAAACGCAGCAGATAATAATGGTCCTGCTACATGGAAACCAACAGATACTCCTGAAGCAGCAATTACTGTAGAGTACAAGATGGGAAATGATGTAGTGACTCCTGCGAATGATGTCAGCTTTACCTTTGATAAAATTAATGCACCTGCAGGAATGGATAAGAAAGATATGCCGACTATTTCAGTTGCAAATGTTAAATTTGATGCAGGAAAAGATGAGATTAAAGATACTACTGCTAAAGACATCAAAGTGTTAAGAAAACAGAGCAATAACTTTCTTGCAAGTTTCAAAACAGCAATGGATTCTAGTAGTACAAACATGACAACTGGTGAATATGTATATACAGTAAAGTCAACTAGTACTGTAACAAAGGCAAAAACTAATGATGTATTTACAGCGTCAAAGGCTGAATACAAACTTAATATTTTCGTAGCACAGGATACAAATGGTAAATTATACATTAAAGGTCTTTCAATTGTTAATACAAAGAATGATGCAGGAACAGCTAATGGTGACGGTACAAAAGTAAATGGTAATCCAGGAACAACAACAGATGGTATAGAAAGTAACTTTAGTGGTCTGAAATTCGTGAACGAATATGTTGCAAAAGCAGGTAGCGTAGTAGACCCAACAGATCCGATTGTACCAGATCCGGAAGATCCATCAACTTATGCCTTCAAAGTAACGAATAATGTTGTAAACAAAAAAGATCAAGCTGGAAACTTTAAGTATACTATGACAGTAACAAATCCAGCAGGAATTACAACAGCTGATAGTTCATATGTTTATTTTGTAAATGGAGAAAAGAAATCTGGAAATTATGGAGAAGCTGTAACATTTACACTGCCAGCAGGTAAGAACATGATGATTCGGAGCTGCTATGCTGGATCTAAAGTAACAGTTGATCAGCAAGGTGTAGCAAACTGGACAGCAACAGCAAAGACAATGTTCAATGGAAAAGCAGATTCTAGTACATTAACAGCAGCAGTAGGTAAGAATCTTAAGGTTGAAAACAAAACTCTTGGACAGAATGAAAACAAGGTTGATTACACAAACACTTACAAAGATATCGCAGTAACAGGTATCATCGTAAATAATTTCCCATTCATTATCATGATTGCTATCGCAGTTGTTGCATTTGCAGGTATCGTAGCAATGAACAGCAAGAAGAGAATGAACAGAAGATAAGGGTAACGAATATAGACAGAGGAATGATTTAGCATGTGCAGACACAGAGGTATTTGCAGAGTAATAAGAGGAATGAATGGAATACTGGATTATGGTTTACTTCTGCTTTTGCTTCTGGGTCTGGTATATGGATGCTATGCATTATGGGATTCGCAGAATCTGGCAGAGGAAGCAACGTCAGAACAATATGCGATTTATAAACCTCAAGAAGATACGCTGGGATTCCAGGAATTACAGTCGATGAATTCGGATGTGATTGCCTGGATCACAGTGTATGATACCCCGATTGATTATCCGGTTGTACAGGGAAAAGATAATTGGGAATATGTTAACAAGAATGCAGAAGGTGAATATTCCCTGACCGGTGCAATTTTTATGGATTCCGAAAGTAATCCGGATTTTCAGGATTTTAATACAATTCTCTATGGACATAACATGGTTCCAAATGTCATGTTCGGAAGTATCAAGGAATTTAAAGAACAAGCCTTTTACGAAGCACACCCATATGGTAATCTATTTGTTCAGAATCGTAATTTTGGATTGGAAATCATTGCATTAATTGAAGCGGATGCTTATGATAGCTCTGTTTTCAATATAAATATAACAAGAAATGACAGTATCCCCTATTTGGAAGTGATTCGAAATCATGCGGTCTATATGAATGACATTACGTTAGAAGCAGATGATAGAATTCTTCTATTATCTACCTGTTCATCAGAGTCAACTAATGGAAGGGATATTCTTGTAGCAAGAATTACAGACCAGACATACAAAGACACATACAGTGCCAAAGATCAAGATCATGCCGGGCATGAATCAGTAGACCGACGAGGCGGATGGAGAGATTTTATACCTGGATGGAAGACTGCCTTATTCTTAGTACTGCTCCTATTGATATTAATCTGTTTCGCAGATCAGTGGATTTGCAGACGAAGAAGGAAAGGACGGAAATAACATCAAAATGAAGAGACAGAACGCAGAAACTGACAAGGCGTTTCGTATACTGGATATTTGTAACGAGTTATTGAATTGGATTTTGATGATTATTTTAGTTATTCTTTTTTGTTATGGAACCTATGGCATTGGAGACAGCTACATGTTGGAAGAAAATGCCATGCCGGAACAATATGAAATCTATCGTCCAACGGAAGAAGACTATGGGGATTTTGATGAATTGAAGGCGCAGAACAGTGATGTATGTGGCTGGATTACGATTTATGGAACACATGTGGATTATCCGGTAGTACAGTCGGAGGATAACAGCACATATTTAATGAGAAATCCGCGTGGAGAATATAGCTTGTCTGGCTCAATCTTCATGGATTATATGAATCAGAAGGATTTTTCAGATTTTAATACCATTATTTATGGTCACCATATGGATGGCGGAGCGATGTTCGGGGATTTTGACCGGTATCTGGATCCGTCTTTTGCGGACAGTCATTTGTATGGAAATGTTTTTGCCAATGGAAAAGATTATGGACTGGAGTTATTTGCATTCTTGGAGTTGGATGCTTATAATACAGGTCTTTATGTAACACCGGTGCAGGAAGTTTCCCGGAAAGAACAGTATTTGCAAGAGATAGAAGATACTGCTTTGTGGTATCGTCAAATCAGTCTTTCCACAGAGGACCGGCTGGTAGTGATGTCTACGTGTACGGAAAATATCACGAACGGAAGGCATATTCTGATAGGAAAGCTTTCAAAACAAACGTATAAAGATACGTATAAGAAAACTTTGAAAAGGAACAGTCAGATTGACCGAATCGACTGGGGGATTTTCTGGAAAATCAGTATGAAGCGATTAGGTGTTCTGATTCTGCTGTTGTTCAGTATTTTGTTACTGATGGCAGTGGAGAGGAGCGGAAAGAGAAAGAAAACGAAAAATAACAGTAGAAAACTGGAAAACTGACAGAGGTATGTATGTGAAAAGTGAAAGATATAAACAGAGAATAAAGCTGGTATGCCTTGCTTTTTTGATGATGGTATGTGTGGTCATTCCAAATCAGGTATATGCAGCGGGGAAAAATAAAGAAGCTGCTCTGACGGTGGAACAGACTGTAAAAGGGAAAACAAACGGGACTACAGATGAGTTTCAATATGAGTTGACAAGTTTAGATTCTGGCAATCCAATGCCGGAAGGAAGCAATGGAGACAGGTTGAAATTTAGCCTTAAAGGTAATGAAAGTAAGGAATTGGTTTTTTCTTATGAGGAGGCAGCTACTTATCGATATCAGCTGAAACAGGTTGTTGAGAAAGATGATAAGGATTATGATGGGCAGGTTTATACCATAGAGAATTATGTAATGCAGAATGGCTCAGAAGATTTTTTAGTTAAGACTGCAATTAAAAGAAAAGATGGGAATAAATCGCCGACATTAAGTTTTACAATCCAACATAAGGCGGAAGATGAGACACCAGTGAAAAATACAGCAAGTGTCCCAAAATCAGGAGACGATCAGTCCTTTATCTCGTTGATTGTATTGATTTTGAGTGCACTGCTTATAATAGTAGTATATAAGTGGAATAAGAATCGGCGTGTTTAAGACCAGTGTAAAATAATGAAAAGGGAGGCCATTTGGGGACGGAGTTTACCGGCTTTTTTCTTCGAAAAAAGCCGGTAAACTCCGTCCCCAAATGGTCTCTTAATATGACAGATATCAGAAACCGCTCTTCATTGTAGAAAATGGACTCGGTGCGGCAGATCAGCCGGATGAGAACGGCTATGTGGAAGATGATTACCGCATAGAGTATTTGAAAGCGCACATTTTGGCTATGATGGATGCCGTAGAGATTGACGGTGTGGAAATTATGGGTTATACTTCATGGGGATGCATTGATTTAGTTAGTGCTTCAACCGGTGAAATGAAAAAGCGTTATGGCTTTATCTATGTTGATAAAGATGACAATGGAAAAGGCACGCTGAGACGTACAAAGAAGAAATCATTTGACTGGTATAAGAACGTAATTGAAACCAATGGACAATGTTTAAAAGAAAGAGGCGAGAAGTAGGTATGTTTTCATTTTTTAAGAAAAAACAGGCTCCTGCAGAAGAGAATAAGCCATTCGTTGTAAAGGCTTATCTGTCAGGAAAAGTAGTACCAATCGAGGAAGTAAAAGACGAGGTGTTCTCATCTAAAGCATTAGGTGACGGACTTGCAATCGAGCCGGAAGAGAATGTGATCGTGGCACCATGTGACGCAACAGTATCTGTACTGATGGAAGGCTCCAGACATGCAGTTGGACTTACGCTTGCGAACGGAGTAGAGATTCTGATCCACGAAGGAATCGACACAGTGAACATGGAAGGTGACGGATTCGAGTACTTCGTGAAAGAAGGAGATAAGGTAAGCGCAGGAGACAAGCTGCTTTCATTTGATCCGGAGAAGATCAAAGCACACGGATATGAGAAAACATGTATTCTCGTAGTTACAAACGGAGATGATTATCCGGATATGAAGCTGCACACAGGAATGGATGCAGTACAGGGCGAGACAGTGATCGCTGAATTTTAATATTGATTCTTAGGAATGATTGACCGCTGAGGATGGAACAGAGTTTTGAAACCGTCCCCGGCGGTCTTTCTTTTTCACAATTGGCAGACTATAAAATAAAATAAATTTACTTTTCAAAGCGATATCAGTTGTTTCTTATTTACTCTGCGCTCCTGGAGTGTTATAATAACTGTTAAGACTGCCGGGAGGCATCTGTTTGAAGATTCTGATAATAGAAAAAGATAGAAGAATTATTTGAAGGAGTAAATGGTATGGAACTGACAACAATTCGTGAGTTATTTAAGAACAGAGAGGCATATCTGGACAAAGAGGTAACAGTTGGGGGCTGGATTCGAAGTATTCGAGATTCTAAGACATTCGGATTTATCGTATTGAATGATGGATCTTATTTTGATACATTACAGATTGTATATCATGATAAGATGGAGAACTTTGCTGAAGTTTCCAAGCTGAATGTAGGAGCAGCAATCATTGTTAAGGGTACACTGGTAGCAACACCACAGGCTAAGCAGCCATTTGAGATCCAGGCAGAAGAGGTTGTGATCGAAGGAGCATCTGCGCCGGATTATCCACTGCAGAAGAAGCGTCACAGCTTTGAGTATCTTAGAACAATTTCTCATCTTCGTCCGAGAACAAACACATTCCAGGCTGTATTCAGAGTTCGTTCTCTGGCAGCATATGCGATTCACCAGTTCTTCCAGGACAGAGGATTTGTATATGTACACACTCCGCTGATCACAGGAAGTGACTGTGAGGGTGCAGGAGAGATGTTCCGTGTTACAACACTGGATATGGACAATGTTCCGAAGAATGAGGATGGAACTGTAGATTATACACAGGATTTCTTTGGGAAAGAGACAAGCCTTACAGTAAGCGGTCAGCTTAATGGTGAGACTTATGCACAGGCATTCCGCAATATTTATACATTTGGACCGACATTCCGCGCAGAGAACTCTAATACAACAAGACATGCGGCAGAGTTCTGGATGATCGAGCCGGAGATCGCATTTGCAGATCTTGAAGATGATATGGAACTGGCTGAGGCTATGTTGAAGTATGTGATCAACTATGTACTTGAGAATGCGCCGGAAGAGATGAACTTCTTCAACTCTTTCGTTGATAAAGGACTTCTTGACAGACTTCATAATGTAGTGAACTCTGACTTTGCACGTGTAACATACACAGAGGCAGTAGAGATCCTTGAGAAAAACAATGATAAGTTTGATTATAAAGTATCCTGGGGATGCGACCTCCAGACAGAGCATGAGCGCTATCTGACAGAGCAGGTATACAAACGTCCTGTATTCGTTACAGATTATCCGAAGGAGATCAAAGCTTTCTATATGAAGATGAACGAAGATGGTAAGACAGTAGCAGCTGTAGACTGTCTTGTACCGGGAATCGGAGAGATCATCGGAGGAAGCCAGAGAGAGGATGATTATGACAAGCTTCTTGGAAGAATGAAAGAACTTGGACTTAAGGAAGAAGATTATGGATTCTACCTTGATCTGAGAAAATATGGTTCTACAAGACATGCAGGATTCGGACTTGGATTCGAGAGATGCGTAATGTATCTGACAGGAATGTCCAATATCCGTGACGTCATTCCGTTCCCAAGGACAGTAAACAACTGTGAACTGTAATAATATAAAGAAGTTTTAGAGTGTTATCCACACATGAACAGTAAAGTGTGTGGATAACACTCTTTTTTTCTATATCGAATGTGGAAAACCAGTCTGGTTTATCGTTTGAAGTGAAAGACTGCAAAGAATAAGAAAGTTATAGATAACTAACCTGGTTTTAACATTATTTAAAAGGGATTTTAATAAAATTTTCGCTATTTAACATAGATTTAACATAACTTCACAGAGTTTTTTATAAAGCCATGATAATCTCGGATATGTAAAGAAGAAAAAAGCACTGCGTTTGAAAAACAGATGCAAGACAGTGATTTGTAATTGAAAACAGACATGAGAGAGGATCTGGAGGAAGAAAAATGAAGGAAAACATACAGATTGTTTTCGGGCTGCTTGGTGGCCTGGCGGTTTTTATCTATGGAATGAACATGATGAGTGAATGTCTTCAGAAAGCGGCAGGAGAAAAAATGAAGAAAATCCTGTCACTTTTAACGAGAAATCCTGTAATGGGAGCACTTGCGGGAATGCTTGTTACAGCCGTACTGCAAAGTTCAAGTGCAACGACGGTTATGGCGATTGGTTTTGTAAGTGCAGGACTGATGACACTGCCACAGGCAATTTCTATTATTTTTGGTGCCAATATCGGTACAACAATGACAGCACAGCTGATTGCATTTAAGTTGAGTGACTACATTTATGCAATCATTTTTATTGGATTTATCGTATATTTTATTTCTAAATCAGAACGTGTGAAAAATGTCGGAATGACTATTTTTGCATTTGGTTTATTGTTCCTTGGAATCGAGACAATGGGATCTGTTATGAAACCATTAGCATCAAGCCCTATTTTCACAGAGCTGATCGGCAAAGTGGCAGATATTCCAATC
>ENA-OUQP01001422-OUQP01001422.1-human-gut-metagenome-genome-assembly--contig:-NODE-1422-length-16179-cov-30.570826_pt1 | contig 16179 bp, 10 predicted proteins | sample MGYA00237951_ERZ548836 | MGnify/ENA primary metagenome ERZ548836 (study PRJEB26490, sample SAMN05194702) | human gut metagenome | biome: terrestrial biome; feature: human-associated habitat...
ACGGCTTGCCCGGTGGTGTGAGAGGACGAAAGTTTTTACTTTCTCCTACTCGATTTTATTTTAGCCATTTTATTTTTCATGCGTAACTACTGACTTTGTAAATAATTCTATTAATTTATTATCAAGTATTGTCATGATTTCATCTGAAACTCTAATTTTTAAAATGGGATCATACTTGTTTATTGGTTTAAGAACTCTTAATTTGCTGATTGTGGAGATATTTTGTACCATTGCATAGGAGTCAACACCCATTTTTTGATACATTTTGGCAACCAAAATAAACTTATTTGCATTATCTAACATTGCTTTTTTCTCTTCATCTGTAACATTTTTAATGTTCTCTATGAATTCATTTAATTGTTTATCTAAGAAAGGGATTGCTTCATTAAGAAAAAAATTACCGATTGGAACATAATAAGGTTTATTTTTTGAACTTAATGGAATTACCGTTAGTACACCATTATTAGGTGAATCATTTTTCGTTAAAACGATAGCTAAATGTTTCCCCTTGATTTCACTACCCATAGATGGTGAAAATTCCACCATTACAACACTTCCGCGTTTAAATCTTTGAAATTTCATTTTATTTTTCCTTCTTTAATACTTTCATATTCCATCTGAGCTACTGTATCCACTGTATGTTGACCTTTGTTATCCAGATACCTATATGTTTCCAGGTGTTTGTGTTAATACATTAAAGGATCAATTAGCACTATATATTATTTCACCTATATTCTACTAAAATCTTCGTTAGATAGATATTTTAAAATAAAGTGAATATTCGATGTTAAATTCATCTAAATCAAATACGTATAACACAGTACTTGACAATCCAAGGTAGTGTGTATATCATAATAGCGAATGGGGTGATATTATGCAGCCAAGAGCGGTGATTTATTGTTCTAAACATGGAGCAACAAAAGAATATGCGCAATGTTTAGGTAAAAAAAAGAATCTTCCTGTGATTTCGATTGACCATATTTCGGGATACTCTTTCCAAAATATTCCGGTGTATTTTTGTGGTTGGATTCGTAACGGAAAAATCATGGGGTTAAATAAAGCTTCGAAATTATTTATGTGTGTTCAAGTAATTGGTGTGGGTGCCATTGAATATAATGAGGCATATGAATTGAAGTTGAAATATAAGAATGGGATTATGAATCCAAACTTTAAGTATGTACAGTCGATTCGTAATCTTTCATTGACAACTTTGGAAAAGATGTATGTAGATGTGTTTCAGCCATCATTAATGGGAAAGAATAGGGGTGAAACGCATGAATACTCAATTTAAAAAAGGTGTTTTAGAGTTGATTGTATTAAAGGCTATTGTATCGGATGATCTATATGGGTATCAGCTTGTGTCTCGTATCAACGAGGTAATTCAAGTAAATGAAGGTACGATTTATCCTTTGTTGAAGCGATTGTCGAACGATCGTTTGTTGGAGTCTTATTTAAAAGAATCTACGGAGGGTCCTCCAAGAAAGTATTATCATATCACAAATTTAGGACTTGAAAGATATGATGCATTATTATCGGAGTGGACGGATTTTTCAGATAGTGTAAATGCATATTTGAAAGGAGTGGAGTAGAGTGTTAAAAAAGGAATTTTTGGATGTTTTAAATCAAAAGTTATCATTGATTAGCGATAAAGAAAGAGAAGACATCGTATTAGAATATGGAACGTATATTGATGACAAGATTGCCAGTGGTGTTGCAGAAGAAGAGGCGGTTGCTGGTTTTGGCGATGTGGATGAGTTGGTAAAAGATATTCTAGATGCTTATAAGATCAATACGGATTCAATGGATCCATTCTCAAATCGTGCAGATAAAACGATTGATAAGGTGTATGCCAAGGTTGAGGAATTGTTTTCTAAGCTTGGTAATTTTTCGATGAATGAAATTTTTCACATCTTATTTGATGCGATTGTTTTAGTGTTGATTTTGTTGATTGGAAAAGTCATCGTGGTTGATATATTATGTCAATTTTTATTGTCTATGATTTTTTCATTCTTTGTCGGATTCTATATGATCACAGATTTTATGCTAAGTTTATGTCGCATACTATATTTATGTTTAGCCATTTATTTCTTTGTGAAAGTTATGGCTAAAAGAGTGGAGCGTTATCGTTTGCATGCGCATAATGTGGGTGTGATGGATGATATCAAAGATACTTGGAATGATAATATTAAATCGAGTGATTTGCCTCCAACACCTGAGCGTCCTTTGTATCATGAAAGAAAGCCAAGACATCTTGAATCGGATGTCTTAAAGGTGATCTTAGTCTTGGCTATGATTCCTGTAGCGTGCGTTTTGATTGGTAGTGGTATTGGCTTAGTTGTATTAATATATGTAACTATTGTATATGCCACGACAAGTGCTGGATTATATTGTATGGATATTGCCTTTGTGTTAGGAAGTTTGGCAATACTATTGATGTTAGTTCGTGCTTGGCCTAAGAGGGTGGATACAAATGCGTAAGTTAGGTGTATTGTTGGTTGTTTCAATCTTATTATTTGTGTTTGGTTGTGGAACTTTTGTATATGAATTGAGTCAAATTAGTCCAAATCAAATTGATTTGTCAAAAGAAACGCAGACTATGACAACGACAATGCCAGATCGTTGTCGTTTGTATACAAAAACGTATTTAAGCTCGGTTGGCGATGTACGTGTTGTTGTGGATGAGATGGTGGAAGATAATCAATTACCGAATAATTCATTGGTGATCACATATCCTAAAATGCTTCATGTTGTGCAGGATGGGGATCAATTGGATTTACAGATGGATGATTATGAGATGTCAAAGAATCTTCAAACCATTTTTGATACGTTCAAATCGAAGAGTTATGATGTGTATTGTGCAAAGAATGGTGAAATTCATGTAAGTCTTCGATATGGCAAGGCATTAAAGGATAAAATTACATTGGTGGATGACTACTATTAAGGAACAGTTTATACTGTTTCTTTTTGATTTTTAACAAGTGTGTTAAAATACTGTTATGGTGAAAAATAATAGAGACTGGAGTCGTTTGTTGAGAATGATTCTGGTGGATGATAAAAAGAAGTCAAATTCGCTAAGGAATTTAAAAAGGGGTAAAGTGACAAATACGCCTTTACGTAGAAAGCAGGATGTGAAACGATGAGTGATACGAATACGATGTCAACGAGTGCAAGGTTTGCGCAGATTGTATCTATATTAAGAAAACATCATATCCAAAAGGGAATGGATCCCGTTAAGTTTCGTATGATACTTGAAGACTTGGGTCCTACTTTCGTTAAGATTGGACAAATTATGTCGACAAGACAGGATCTGTTTTCTGAGCGTTATTGTAAAGAGTTGATGAAGCTGCGCTCGCAGGCAAGTCCCATGCCTTTTTCTATGGTTGAACAAATCATTCAAGAGACGTATGGCGATTTATTTCAAGAAGAGTTTGAAAGTATTGATGAGATTTGTCTAGGTTCAGCATCAATTGCGCAGGTGCATGCAGCTACTTTGAAGTCAAAAGAAAGAGTTGTGCTTAAGATTCAGCGTCCTAAGATCTATGAGTGGATGGAACGGGATGTGGCCTTGTTAAGAAAGGCTGTTAAGATATTGAATCTTTCAGATATTGTATCAAGCGTAGTGGATCTAGATATGGTCATCGATGAATTTTGGACAACCGCAAAACAGGAGATGGATTTTACGATTGAGGCTCAATTTGCGAAACGCTTTAAGAATGATTATAAGGATTGTCAGTTTATTGATGCGCCAAAGATTTATGATGAATATACAAGAAAGAATATTCTTGTGATGGAATATGTGGATGGCATTGAGATTAATGATTCAAATAAATTAGATGAACTGGGATATGATCGTAGTGAGATAGCGGATAAATTGGCATTTAATTATATTTCACAGATTATTGAGAATGGTTTCTTTCATGCAGACCCACATTCGGGAAATCTAAGAATTCGTGATAATCAAATCGTATGGATCGATTTTGGTATGATGGGCACTTTAGATGCGAATGAGCGTGAAACGATGAAGGAGGCTGTTCGTGCCATTGCCTTGAGGGATACACAGAAGTTAGTGGATTGTATCTTGATGATAGGGGATTGTAAAAAGGAGATTGATTATACGGCTTTTTGTGGGGATATGGATCGTTTTGTGAATCAATATTTGAGTGTTCCATATTCAGAAATTGATGTTGCCAAACTGATTCAGGATATGTTTTCAATTTGTCATGTATATTCGATTTCTTTGCCTAAAGGCATTAGTATGTTAGCTCGTTCTATGATGACGATTGAAGGAACGTTAACAGCTTTAGATCCGAATATGAATACGATGAAGATTGCGATGAGTCATAAGTCAAGTTTGACAAAAATTGATTGGGAGAAAGAAATCAAGTCGGGATTTAAGCGAAGTATTGATGCGCTTTCTCGTTCGGTTGATATTCCTGTGCAGGCAAGCGATGTGTTGAAGATGGTTCAAAGAGGACAGATCAAGGTCAATTTGAATCTAATGGGTTCTCAAGCTCCACTTGCGAAGATTGATCAGATGGTGAATCGTTTGATTGTATGTGTGTTGATTGCCGCTTTGGTTATGGGTTCAAGTTTGATTTGTACGACGAAGATGAAGCCGATGATTATGGGAATACCAGCACTTGGATTTTTTGGATACATCATTGCGATTGGGATGAGTGTATGGTTGTTTTTTAAGATGTTATTTTTGCATCGAAAAAACAAGTCTTTTTAAAGGGGAAGTATATGAAAAAAGGTAAAACTACAGTGGCTTCACTATTGATTGTGTTGGTCACTTTGGGACTGGATCAATGGACAAAGTGGGCTGTTGAGAAGTCTATCGCATTAAATGATTCGGTTGAAATGATCAATCATTTCTTTTATTTGACATATGTTCGAAATACAGGGGCAGGTTTTAGTATGTTTGTGGGAGCTGGAATGGGTTTCTTTGCCGCACTTACCATTATTGCCTTAGTAGGTATGGTATATATGTTTTTTAAAACGAATGATTCGCGTTATCAGATTTGTTTGTCTTTAGTTTTTTCGGGAGCTATTGGAAACTTTATCGATCGTATGACGCTAGGCTTTGTAAGAGACTTTTTTAGTTTCTATATTTTTGGCTATCCATTTCCCGTATTTAATGTAGCAGATATCTGTATTACAGTGGGTATCGCATTAATATTAGTAAGTATGTTTATAGATGATAAGAAGGAGCAAGAGAGATGGAAACAAGAATCTTAAAGATAGATGAAGACACTAAATTGGATCGTTTGGATAAGGTTCTTGCGGAAAAATTGGATTTTTCACGTAAGAGAATTAAGGATTTATTGGACGAAGGAAATGTCTTGGTCAATCAAAAGCTGATGAAGGCAAGTTATAAAGTTTGTGTAGGAGATGAAATTGCGGTTTCTATTCCTGAACTAGATTCTATGGAAGTCCTTCCTGAACCAATTGATTTGGATATTGTATATGAGGATCATGATATTATTGTGATCAATAAGCCAAAGGGCATGGTTGTGCATCCAGCTCCTGGTCATTATTCTGGAACTTTAGTGAATGCGTTGTTGTATCATTGTAAAGATTTGAGTGGTATTAATGGGGTGATGCGTCCAGGTATCGTACATCGTATTGATAAGGATACGTCTGGATTATTGGTTGTTGCCAAGAATGATGTGGCCCATGAATCTTTAAGTCAGCAATTACAGGATAAAACGTGTCATCGTGAATATGTAGCTATTGTACATAATCCTTTTACGCACGAGCATGGTACGATTCATGCACCAATTGGTCGTGATGAAAAGGATCGTCAGAAAATGGCGGTTACCGCAAATAATTCGAAGGATGCGATTACGCATTTTACAGTATTGGAAAACTTCAAGAAATTTGCGTATATCAAATGTCAGTTAGAGACGGGTAGAACACATCAGATTCGTGTTCATATGCAGTATATTGAACATCCAATCGCAGGAGATCCTAAGTATGGTCCTAGAAAAACAATTCAGGCCAATGGTCAGTTGTTGCATGCGTGTGCATTGGAATTTGTGCATCCTACGACAAAGGAAAAGATGCGTTTTGAGATTGGTTTAGAACCTACTTTTGAAAGAGTTTTAAATGAACTTAGAGAAGGGGAAGAATAATGCGTGATGATGTATTAAGTTGGGATCAATATTTTATGGGCATGGCTCATTTGAGTGCAAAGCGTTCAAAAGATCCAAATACGCGTGTAGGAGCTTGTATAGTCAATCCTCAAAAAAGAGTGGTTGGACTTGGATACAATGGTTTTCCTTATGGTTGTGAAGATGAGGAGTTTCCTTGGGATCGAGATGGTGAATTTCTTGAGACTAAGTATCCTTATGTTGTGCATGCTGAATTAAATGCGATTTTAAATAGTATTCAAGACCTTCATGGTTGTACTTTATATGTTTCATTATTTCCTTGTAACGAATGTGCAAAGGCCATTATTCAGGCAGGCATTTCTTGCGTAGTATATGAAAGTGATAAGTATGATGGAACTGAAGGTAATATTGCCAGTAAGCGTATGTTTCATGAGGCGGGTGTAAAACTTGTACAGCTTCCTTATGAGATTGATGTAGAAACAAAAATCAGTGAGCGTTAAGTCATCCAATTGGATGGCTTTTTATTTTAAAAGTAAACGTTGTAAACAAATGAAAATTGTGTAAAAAAAAGACAAAGTTATATGTTTTATAACCACTTTCTAACCGTTAAAATTCTATACTTTATTTGTAGATGGGAAGGGTAACTATCTAAGAATAGAAAAGGAGGAAAATTGAATATGTTGAAGAACTTGAAGAGAGCATCGGCGATCATGTTGTCGCTTGCGATGGCTGTTCAGTTCGGATTGGCAGATACTTACTATGCGAATACGCTATCAGAAGAACCAATAATAGAAGAAACCCAAGAACAAGAACCGGTAACGGTTGAAGAGGGTTTGCAACAAGTGGCTGTCGAACAAACTGAAGCGCCTGCAATAGATGCGAAAGAAGAGTTTGTACAAGTGCCTGAAACCAAGTCTGTAACATTAAGTTATGTAGCTGAAGATGGAACAATATTACAAGATGCTACCACTCATGAGTATGAGATCGATTACAGCTTGAATTCGGATGCAAGTGTGATGTTGAATTTTGATGGTTATACCCTAAAAGATGTAGTTATGAATGATTCACAAATCGTAGCTGCAGCCCAGGCAAATTTAAATGTGACTTCAGATTTGACAAGTGTGAAATTTGTTTACCAGAAGGTAATGACAGAATCGCACCCAGAAGCAAATGAAGCTCAAGAAGAAAACAAAACTGAAGAAAAAACAGAAGAAGATGCTGAGGCAGACCCAGAAGCGAAGGAAGAATTACCAGAGTATCCTGCATTTGATATGAGTGCTACAGCTGGAAACGTAACCGTTCATGTAACGGCGGCCGAAGGTGTTTTACCTAGTGGTGCACAATTAATCGTTAAGCGTGTTACAAGAAAAGCTATTTTGAACGCTGTTGAAGAAACAGTTACGGAAAAGGATAAAGAGGTTGATTCAGCTATAGCTCTGGATATTACGATTGTGAATGCAGATGGTATCGAAATTCAACCAAACGGAATTGTTAATGTTAGCTTTGAAAATGTAGCAGTTGGTGGTGAAGAAGTCAATGTTTACCATGTTACAGATGATGCAAGTACAGTAACTGAGGTTGCTACAAATACACAAAGCTTTGATGCAAATCACTTCTCAATTTATGTTATTACGGGTGAAAAGAAAGTCGAATTGACAACATTTAACTTTGTTGCCGAAGGTAATACAGTTAGTACTCAAATTGTTAAAACAGGGGATACATTGATTACTCCAACTGCTCCAGATATTGCTGGAAAAGCATTTGTGGAATGGCAAGAAAATGGATCTAAGTTTGATGGTTTTGGTGAACAGACAATTACTAAGACTGAAACTCGTACAATTACTGCAAAATACGAAGACGCATTATATGTTTACTTCTATAATCCAGAAGGAACACAGATCATGCGTACAGAAAAGGTTGCAGATCACAAGGATCATGATTACTCACACGTATCTTATGATGTTGACGCAACTCACAAATTAGTTGGTTGGGCAGCAATTCAGAACGGTACTGATGACATCACAAAAAATATTGCAGTACCAGAAGGAAGTACTTCTGTAAATGTATATGCGATTATTAAAGAAGGGTATTGGGTAACGTTTGATTCAAATGGTGGAAGTGCAATTGATTCTCAATTCGTATTTGACAAAATCTCTCTAAATGATCAAACAACACCTACAAAACCTGGTTACACATTTGATGGTTGGTACAATGGAACAGAAAAAGTAGAGAATGGAACACAAATCACTAAACCGATAACATTAAAGGCTCATTGGAGTGCTATTGAAGTAAGTTACACAGTAAATTACTGGCAACAAAAAGTAACGGATGACAAGAATGCGACAGAAGCACAGAAAACTTATGAATACGTATCTGCTGAAACTAAAAAGGCAACTACAGGAACAAAGATTTCTGCTTCTAACACGAAGTCATACAATGGATTTACTTATAACGCAAACAACTCTAGTAAAGATGTTGAAATTGCCGGTGATGGAACTACAATCATTAATGTTTACTATGATCGTGTATTGTGTACAGTGAATTTCTATGAAGTTACTAGTAGGGGCTTAACAAAAGTAAAAACCGCGACAGGTTTATATGAAGCTAGTCTTCCAAAAGATACATGGGATACTTCAACTTATGCTTGGTATAGCAGTTATAGTTATGGTTGGGGATATAGTGTAGCTGGTTCTGGATGTATTCTATTAACATCGTTTGATTTTAAAACAGCTGGATATGAAAACAATAAAGAAAATAAAAAATCAAATGGTATTGTGACAGAATGTAATTTCTATGGTACAAAAGCAAGAAGAGAGTATGAAGTTAGATACTATAACCAACAAGCCGACGGTTCATATAAACTAGTACAAACAGTTAATACTAGTGGTGGAACTTTAACAGTCCATGAAAAATTTATTGGATATGATTTGTATAAGTTGGTTAAAGGAAATGTTAATGGTGAATCATCTGGTTATTGGGACAGAAATGGATCAAGTGTTAAAGATGGAGATCAGTATGAATACAATAGGAGTGGAATCATTAATATCGCATCTAAATTGAAGACTTATAGCCTATCTTACTATAACTACAACAAGGTTACTAAGACAGTTAGCAATATTAAGTATACTACTCCAATGAATAGTTATGAAAACTATACTCCTGAAAGACCAAGTGAATTACCAAGTTATTATGTATTTGGTGGTTGGTATAAGGATAAAGCTTGTACAACTAAGTTTGATTTTAGTAAAGAAACAATGCCAAATGCAAATCTTCAGATATACGCAAAATGGTCAGCAGAACAGATTAGTTTAACTTATAACTTAAATAATCCTAAAGGTACAGTAGATAAGGATACTAAGAAGGTAGAAGCTGGTACAGTAGCTAGTACAGTATTACCAAGTATTCCAACAATCAATGAATATTCATTTGCGGGTTGGTATTATGCGGATGGTAATGGAAATATTACTTCTGAAGTATTCAATACGAATAACACAATTACTAGAGATACAAGTATCGTTGGTAAATGGTTATACAAGGGTGAATTAAGAGTTGTTTATGATCCTGGTACTGAAACGGGTGCAACAGTTCCTACAGATGACAAGGTTTATGCGGGTGGTGCAAGAGTCACTGTAGCTGGTAATGCGACTACTACTTCAGGTATGAAGTTCTTAGGTTGGAAATTAAATGGAAACGTTTATAAGCCTGGACAGTCATTTGAAGTAAACAAGGACATTGCGAATAAGAATAATGAGATTATCTTAACGGCAACTTGGGGTAATGCAGAAACTTCTACAACATTGACTTATGATCCTGGTAATGGAATTGGTACAGCTACGAGAGTTGATGTCATGAATAATGAGGCAGTAGAAATTGAAGCTCATGATTCTGATGTATTAGCCTTTACTGCTCCAGTAGCAGAAGGTAAAGAATACTACTTTGCAGGTTGGGCTGATTCTAAAACAGGAAATGCAACTTATGCAGATGGACAAACAATCAATATTGATGCGAATGGTGAAAACGTTCTATATGCAGTTTGGGTTGAAAAGACTGAAATCACATTGGTTGCGAATAGTGGTACACGTACTTATAACGGTGCTGAACAGTCAATCGAAGGTTTTGAATCAACTACAATGAATGGTTACACAGTATCTGGATTAACGGCAGTAACTAAGGGTACAAATGTTGGTGAATATACGAACACTGTATTTGATGGAACGGCTAAGGTTGAAAAAGATGGTGTTGATGTAACGGATAAAGTGGTTGTAAAGACTCGTGCTGGTAAGTTGGTTATTACGCCTAAGTCAATCAATACGCAAGAAATTACAGTAACTAAACCTGCTGATTCTAAGTATGATGGTAATGAACACAAGAATAAACCAACTGTTAAAGATGGTGAAAAAGTATTAGTAGAAGATACGGATTACACATTATCTTACAGTGAAGATGTTATCAATGTTGGTACAGTAACAGTAACAATTACAGGTAAGGGTAACTATTCACAAGTAACTACAGTTGATTATCAAATTACTCCACGAACAGTTAAATTAACGAGTGGATCTGATTCTAAGACTTATGATGGAACTCCATTGACTAAACATGAAGTTAAAGAAGATGGTTTCATAAAAGATGATGGTGCGACTTATGAGTTTACTGGATCTCAGACAAATGTTGGTACAAGTGACAATACATTTGATTATGCATTGAAAGATGGAACATTAGCTTCTAACTATATCATTACAACTGAAGCAGGTAAGTTAACGGTTAACCCTGTAACAGATGAAGTGACAGTAACTATTAAAGAACATAGTGCTGAACATGTCTATGATGGAACTGAAAAGACTGTAACTGGATATGATGTTAAGTCAATCAGCAATAAGCATTATACAAAAGATGATTTCACATTTAGTGGTACGGCTGAGGCTAAGGGTACAAATGTTGGTGAATATTCAATGAATGTACAAGCATCAGATTTCACAAATAACAGTCATAACTTCACAAATGTAACATTCGTTATTGAAGATGGATTATTAAAGATTACGCCTAAGTCAATCGTTCCTAGTGAAACAAATGGTATGGAAGTAACTGGTCCTGCAGATACTAAGTACAATGGTGATGAACAGAAACTTAAACCGGTAGTAAAAGATCAGGGTAAAGTATTGACAGAAAATGTAGATTACGAATTATCATATACTGGTGATACAACAAATGCTGGTACAGTAAAAATTACGATTAAGGGTAAAGGTAACTATAATGGTTCTACAGAAGTAAGTTATAAGATTACAGAGCGTAATGTAACATTGACAAGTGCAACAGATTCTAAGGTTTATGACAAGAATCCATTAACAAACCATAACGTAACAGTTGGTGGTGATGGATTCGTTAAAGAAGAAGGTGCTACTTACAATGTAACTGGTAGTCAGACAAGTGTTGGCGAAAGTGATAATGAATTTACTTATACATTGAAGTCAAATACAAAGGCTAAAAACTACAATATTACTACTCACAATGGTAAGTTGAAAGTGACAGCCGAAGCGAGTGAAGTTACAGTAGTTATTACTGGTCGTAATGGAACGTTCCCATATGATGGAACTGAAAAGAGTGTCAAAGGTTATGATGTATCGATTACTCAGGGTAGTACTTATACAGAAGCAGATTTCACATTCAGTGGAAATGATGAAGTTAAGGGTACTGAGGCTAATACATATCCAATGGGATTAAAAGTAAGTGATTTCACTAATAACAATACGAACTACAGTTCTGTAACGTTCGTAGTAAATGATGGATCATTAGTAATTAATCCTAAGTCAATCATTCCTGATGGACCGGATACTCCAGATGAAAAGAAGACTGGTATTGAAGTCACAGATCCTGAAGGTTCAATCTATGATGGTTTACCACATGTAAATCCATTAAAAGTAACAGATACTAAGACTGGTAAGGAACTAGAAGAAAACAAAGATTACACATTGACATATGTAGGTGATGTAGTCAATGTTGGAACAGTGAAAGTAAAAGTCAAAGGTATTGGAAACTATACAGGTGAATTTACTAAGAAATATCAGATTACTCCAAGAGAATATACAGTGACAACAGATAGTGCTGAAAAGCCTTATGATGGAACTGCATTAACAGCTGGTGGTAGAGTTAACAACTTAGTAGATGGCGAAACAGTTACATTGAAGATAACTGGTAGTCAGACTGAGGTTGGTTCTTCTAACAATACTTATAGTTTAACTTGGGATGGTTCTGCAAAAGAAAAGAACTATACTCATGGAACAGATTCTATCGGATTATTAACAGTTACTCCTAAGTCAATTATTCCTAGTGATACAAATGGTATTGTAGTAACAAAACCTGCTGATTCTAAGTATGATGGTAAGGTTCATGAAAATAAACCGACTGTAAAAGATAACAAGACGGATAAAACTTTAGTTGAAGGTACAGATTACACATTAGCTTATAAGGGTGATACTACAAACGTTGGTACAGTAACTGTAACGATTACAGGTATTGGAAACTACACAGGTAGTCATGATGTAACATATCAAATCACTCCACGAAAAGTTAAATTAACGAGTGAATCTGATTCTAAAACTTATGATGGAACTCCATTAGTTAAACATGATGTAAAAGTTAGTGAAGATGGATTTGCGGATGGTGAAGGTGCAACTTATAGTTACACTGGCACTCAGACAGATGCTGGTTCAAGTGAAAATACATTCACTTATGCATTGAAAGAAGGAATGTTAGCTTCTAACTATGAAATTACAACTGCAAACGGTACATTAACAGTAGAAGCTGTGAAGACAGAAGTTAAAGTAGAAATTACTGGACATACAGATACAGTCACTTATGATGGACAAGTTCATTCAGTTAGTGGTTATGATGTCACAAAGATTTCGAATAAACTATATTCTGATACAGCTATTAGTTTCACAGGTACTGCAGTAGTAAGTAGAATAGTTGCTGGAACGTCTTATATGGGATTAAAAGCTGCTCAGTTCAGTAATACAAGTGCTAACTTCACAAATGTAACATTCGTAGTTCATGATGGTTGGTTAAAGATTGATCCTAAGTCAATCATTCCTGATGGTCCGGATACTCCAGATGAAAAGAAGACTGGTATTGAAGTAACAAAACCTGCTGATTCTAAGTATGATGGTAATGTTCATGAAAATAAACCGGTAGTCAAAGATACTAAGACGGGTGCAACGTTAGTTGAAGGTACAGATTACACATTATCTTATAAGGGTGATACTACAAATGCTGGTACAGTAAAAGTAACGATTACTGGTGTTGGAAACTACACAGGTAGTCATAATGTAGAATATCAAATCACTAAGCGTAATGTAACATTGACAAGTGCAACTGATTCTAAGGTTTATGATAAGACTCCATTAACAAACAGCAATATAACAATTGGTGGTGATGGATTCGCTAAATTAGAGGGTGCATCTTACAATGTAACTGGATCTCAGACAAACGTTGGAGATAGTAACAATGAATTTACTTACAAGTTGAACGATGATACGAAGGCTTCTAACTACAACATCGAAGTTAAGTTTGGTAAATTATATATCACAACTCAAGATGGACAAGTGATCGTAGTCATTACGGGTCATAAAAAAACATATGATTATGATGGAACTGAAAAGACAGTGAGCGGATATGATGTATCCATTACTGAAGGTAGTACGTATGCAGAAGCAGATTTCACATTCAATGGAAATGCTGAAGTGAAAGCGACTGCAGCCAATACGTATCCAATGGGATTGAAGGTAAGTGATTTCACAAATAACAATACGAACTACAGTTCTGTAACGTTTGTAGTAAATGATGGATCATTAGTAATTAATCCTAAGTCAATCATTCCTGATGGACCGGATACTCCAGATGAAAAGAAGACTGGTATTGAAGTCACAGATCCTGAAGGTTCAATCTATGATGGTTTACCACATGTAAATCCTTTAACAGTAACAGATACTAAGACTGGTGCAGCACTAGTTAGAGATACTGATTACACATTGACATATAGTAGTGATGTAATCAATGTTGGTACAGTTGAAATAAATGTTAAAGGTATCGGAAACTATACTGGTGAATTTACTAAGACTTATAAGATCACACCAAAAGAATATACAGTAACAACAGATTCTGCAAAGAAGGTTTATGATGGAACTGCATTAACAGCTGGTGGTAAGATTGAAGGTATCGTGGATGGTGAAGTTGTTGTTGTTCATACAACTGGTAGTCAGACGGAAGTTGGTTCAACTCCTAATACTTATAAATTAGAGTGGAAGAAAGCTTCAAGTAAAAACTACAAGTTAAAAGAAGATGCTATTGGTACATTAACAGTAACAGAACAGACAATCGATCCTGGTAAAGATCCAGACAAACCAAATCCTAACTACAGTGGTGTTACAATCAATAACCCAAGTAACTCTGTATATGATGGTAAGGAACACAAGTGGTCTCCTGCAGTTGCAGATAAAGAAGGAAATGCATTGGCTGAAGGTACTGATTACGAAGTAGCGTATTCAACATCTGATTTCACAAATGTAACTGGAACAATCACTGTAACAATTAGTGGTATTGGAAACTACACGGGAACAGTAACAAGAACATACGAAATCACACCTAAGGCCTATACAGTGACAACAGATTCTGCAAAGAAGGTTTATGATGGAACTGCATTAACAGCTGGTGGTAAGGTAGAGGGTATTGTTTCTGGTGAAACAGTAGAATTTACTGCTACTGGTAGTCGAACGGATGAAGGTACTTCAAAGAATACGTATAGTTTGAAGTGGAATGGATCAGCTATTGAGACAAACTACAAACTTGCCAAAGAATCTATCGGAGATTTAACAGTAACGCCTAAGTCAATTATTCCTGATGAGCCTGATACTTCAGATGATAAGAAGACAGGTATTACAGTAAATGATCCAAAAGATTCTAAGTATGATGGTCAAGAACACAGAGAAGTATTAACAGTTAAAGATACTAAGACTGGTAAAGATTTAATCGCAAATAAGGATTACACAGTAGTATATAGTGATGATTTAGTAAATGCTGGTACAGTAACTATTAAGGTTTCTGGATTAGGTAACTATACTGGATTATTCACTAAGACGTACAAGATTACTAAGCGTTTAGTAACATTGACAAGTGCAACTGTAAGTAAGACTTATGATGGTCAAGCATTGACGAATACTTCTATCACAGTCAGTGGTGATGGATTCGTAGAAGGTGAAGGTGCTTCTTATGAGGTAACTGGAACTCAAACAAGTGTTGGAAATAGTGCTAACGCGTTTGAATATAAATTGAATGAAAAGACATTAGCTTCTAACTACGATATTACTAAAGTTGTTGGTACATTAACAATTACAGCAGCTCCGGCTCCTGTAACTCCACCAACTCCAGTAAGTCCTCCTCCAGTAACACCTCGATACATTCAACAAGTAGTTCCTGCTCCAACTCCACAAGAGGAAGTGAAGAAGGAAAAGACGCCTAAGGCTGAGCCTAAGGAAGAAAAGGTTGAAAAGGAAAAGACACCTAAGGCTAGACCAGAGAAATTCTGGGCATTAATCAACTTGATTTGTGCAATCGTAACCGTATTATTCGGATTATTATTGTTGATTTCTAAACGTCATAAATCTGAAGATGACGAAGAAGATGATGATGAAACAAAACAACAAACAAATAACGATGATGAATCTAAAGAACAAGAAAAGAAACGTGGTGCATTCACTCGCGTACTTGCAGTTCTAATCGCAATCCTATCTGTTGTATTCTTCCTAGTAACAGAAGACTTAAGTCTTCGTTGGACTTGGACAGATCAATGGACAATTTGGATGGTTGTTATTGGATTCGTACAAATCGTAGTATTCTTCGTAGGACGTAAATGGAAAAACGTTGATGACGATGATGAAGAAGAAGCACAACAAGCTTAATGAAAGTCAATAATCACACAAAGGGGTAGCCTAGTGCTACTCCTTTTGGCGCAATAAATTTGGGCGCAATAAATTTGGATGGGGTTAGGTGAATTTGCTCTCCAAGAATTTAAGGG
>ENA-OUQP01001423-OUQP01001423.1-human-gut-metagenome-genome-assembly--contig:-NODE-1423-length-16173-cov-5.059685_pt1 | contig 16173 bp, 17 predicted proteins | sample MGYA00237951_ERZ548836 | MGnify/ENA primary metagenome ERZ548836 (study PRJEB26490, sample SAMN05194702) | human gut metagenome | biome: terrestrial biome; feature: human-associated habitat; material...
TGGAATACCTGATGCTTAACCAGGGGCGGCCGGTGAGCCAGGAGGAGCTCATCGAGCACGTATGGGACAGCAGCGTCAACAGCTTTAGCAACGCGACCCGCGTGCATATCTCGTCGCTACGCAAAAAGCTGCGCGGCGCGTTGGAGCACGACCCCATCCGCAACCGAATCGGCGAAGGCTATGTTATGGAGGACGGCGAATGAATCGGCTGTCGCTACAGTGGCGCATCGCGCTGATGACGGCCCTGCTGATGTGCTTGACCGGCGTGCTCATTAATTGCCTGGTTGGCTACTCCGGCATGCGCTATATGGACTCGATCGGTGTCGAAGCGTCAACGCATGGCGAGGTGCTGGCGGACTCGCCCAGCTCATTTGACCCGGCGAGCAAAGAGCTCGACGACGAGCTGGCCATCGTCGTGAGCGACGCCCAGGAATCGTTTGGCGCGATGAGCTGGTATATAACCGGGGCGGTAACGCTGCTCGGCGGCGTGCTGGCCTACTTCGTGAGTGGGCATGCGCTACGGCCGCTGCGCTCCTTTGCGGCACAAGTCGAGAACGTGCGGCCCGACAACCTCGCCGACATGAAGATCAGCGAAGACGTGCCTGTCGAACTCAGGCGCTGCAGCGCGTCGTTTAACGACATGATTGCCCGCCTTGACGAGGGTTTTTCTGCGCAAAGGCAGTTTACGGGCAATGCGGCGCACGAGCTGCGCACGCCGCTCGCGCTCATGCAGGCCCAAGTCGAACTGTTTTGTGCCGAGCACCCCGACATCGACCCTGACGCGGCTAGTCTACTCCGGCTGCTGCAGGAGCAGACCGAGCGAATGACGCACATGACAAAGACGCTGCTCGAGATGAGCGAACTGCGCAATGTTCCCTGCAACGACGCGATTGAGCTGGCGCCGATGATCGAAGAAGTCCTCACCGACCTGACGCCCCTTGCCGAACAGAAGGGTATCGCGCTTGTAAGCGAAGGCAACGCGCAAACGACCGGCAGCGACACGCTCATCTATCGACTGCTGTTCAACTTGGTCGAAAACGCCATTCGCTACAGCGCGCCCAACTCGACCGTGCGAATCGGCGCCTTCGCCGAAGGCAACCGTGTACTACTGCGCGTGCGCGACCAGGGGCCGGGCATTCCCGAGCAATACCAGGCGAGCATCTTTCAACCCTTCTTTCGCGTCGACAAATCGCGTAGCAGGGCATATGGCGGCGTGGGCTTGGGGCTTGCGCTCGTCTGGGAGATCGCCGCGCTCCATGGCGGCTCCATCGAGGTCGAAGAGAGCTCGGAGAGCGGAACGACCATGCTCGTGACCCTTCCCGCACGCGCACTCGGCTAATAACGCCTCGCCACAAGGCAGCCGAAAAAAGGGGGCCCTGCGCGATTGCGCGGGACCCCATTCAGAGAGCGTGGCCGGAGTAGACCGAACAGCCTACCCCCACTCGTATATTGGATGCGATTTAAAAAACTGAGCTTTGGAACTTTAAGCAAAGGCACAGAGGAAAGCAGGGGCGAAGTTGCTCTCCTGGGGCAAAAGTCCTCGTAAATGGGCGAAGCTTGCGTTCTTCGGCGACGATCCCGCCGAGGCATGCAAGCCCGCGAAACCCCAAACGGCGAGCCCGCGAGGCGTCGAAGGCCCTTAAGCTGCCGGCGATGGGCACCAAGGCGCAGCAGGCGCTCGCGAGTCAGCGGGAGACAATGAAACGGGAGTCGGTCCGCGCAAAATGCCAACGTCGCACGGGCGAAGCGGAGGCGCGCTTCGAGCGGCGGAAGCTGAGGCGCAAGCAGAAGCATCGCGGACATTAATCGCCATCTGCGGCAACCCTTATACAGAAGCGGTGTCAGTTTCACTTGAAACCGACACCGCTGTTTATTGCGCCGCTCGTCAACAGCCAATCTCCGCCTTATTCGTATTCGATATATGCATCTCGAATTCGATGCAGCGCCCGGTTAGCTTCGTAGTCAGTTCGCCCGAAGGTAGAAGCCGCGGATCTTCTTCAGATAGTTTTCACGAGGGAACAAACGCATGCTGGCTCCAATCTTCATTGGAGCCAGCATGCCAAATCAGATGCTTATGGGGGTATTATTTTCAGGGGTATGATTTGTACCCCCATAACTAAGGAATTTCCTATTCCAACTCAGTGACTAATCCAGTCCGAGCGTTACCAATGCATGCCGCGCCATACCGCCTAGGGGCTGATTCGTGCGCAATTTGGGCGAATCAGGCCGGTGATTCGCGATTTCGGGAATGGCTCAATTGATTCACGAAACTGCAGGTCTCCCCTTTAATCACTCCCAGGATTCCGCCGGGGTTCGTACAAGCAAGCAGCAAGTAGAATCCGAGCTAGAGAACTACACAACAGAACGTTCTGGGGGTATGGCGGTAATTGAGGAACGGTATCGTTACGCGATTGAAGAGATCATCACCATTAACGAATTGCTTGCTTGGGTGCGTGACATGAATGAGCCATCGATTGATTCCGTATTCCGCGATATAGACATCTATTATCGCCTCGAAATGAATCTTTCGATTGATGACGAATAACGATTGCTGGCAGCCTCCCCTCAATGGGGCGTACTCACCGAATGTGCCAACAGTTAAGCCGAAGAGCAAATAACGACTGGAAATGATGGGTATATTCTGCATGTTAAAAGTATCGCCCACGGGGCAGGTTGACAGGAGTATAGCTGGTAGATGGACGAGATTATTAAGAAGGTATCTGCATACGACTTACTTAACTCTCTGATACCTGGCGGTGCCCTGGTCTACTTTCTTAAGCTTCTCGGCTACATTGACATCTCCGCTGACAATGCAGTATCTCTTGTCGTCCTTGCCTATATCTTGGGACTTGTTGGCTCGCGCGTTGGCTCAATCATCCTTGAGCCAATCGCAATCAAACGCGGCTGGGTTCGGCGAGATTACGAGGGGTACGTCAGGGCTCAGAAGAACGATGAGCGGATAATGCCACTCACGACCATATCGAACATGTACCGAAGCATAGCCGGTTCGCTTATCGTGCTGGCGCTCTTGGCCCTCGGGACACTCGTTCCCGAAGCATTCCGTTGCTGGCTGCTTGTCGTATATGGTATCGCGTGCTTCGCCCTGTTCTTCAAGAGCTGGCTAAAGCAGGAGGGTTACGTCGCTCGTCGGGTGGAAATCAATCGAAAGGATGCGGATGACAATCGTTAAGTCTCTTTCTGTCGGGAATGGCGACCTGTTCTACATCAAGCACGGAACAGACAACTTCACCATTATCGATTGCAACCTTCCCTATGACAGGCGGGACGAAATCATCGCAGAGTTAAAGGACGCATCCCGTGGCAAGGGCATTCAGCGGTTCATCAGCACCCACCCAGACGAGGATCACATTCACGGACTTGAGCATATCGACGGCAACAGCCTTGGATGGAATTTCTACTGCGTTCAGAACAAGGTACAGAAGGAAACCGAAACCGATAGCTTCAAGTGTTACAAGAAGCTACGCGACGATGCCAACAGGGCTTACTACATCTACGAGGGCTGCAAGCGGCGTTGGATGAATCTAGATGATGATGAACGCGGAGCAGCGGGAATTAACATACTGTGGCCTGACACGGCGAATCGCGACTTCCTAAATCAATTGCAGTCTGCGGAGAGCGGCGGCAAGCCCAACAACATAAGTCCAATCATTCAGTATCACCTTCGCGACGGTGCGGTTGTTGTTTGGATGGGCGACCTCGAATCGGATTTCATGAAGCAAATCGTTGGCTGCGTGAAGCTTCCCAAAGCAGACGTACTCTTCGCCCCACATCATGGACGGAAGAGTGGTCATGTGCCCAAAGCTTGGCTGGTCGCCATGAACCCAAAGGTTATCGTCGTCGGCGAGGCACCGAGCGACGAGTTGACCTATTACAGCGGCTACAACACCATCACGCAGAATAGTGCAGGTGATATTGAGTTCGAGTGCGAAACGGGATGTGTGCATGTGCGCGTTTCCAGTCCCACCTATGAGGTCTCATATCTTCAAAACATGGGCGTAGGAAATCGGAAGATGCCCAACGGCGAATACGTCTGGTATATCGGGTCGTTCAAGACGCACGATCAGCCTGCATAATCCCGCCACCCTCCATACACGAGGTCACTTTGTGACGGCCTGAGACGATGCCCGCATCAGCAATGGTGCGGGCTTTCTCGTGTTTGCCCGCCTGAGACGAAAGGCTGGGCAACATGGTAGGTGATAAGCATGGCGCAGAAGAGACGCAAGAGCAGGAAGCCGCGCAGAAGCACGGGAACGAGCAGGCGGCGTAAGGCCAGCAGGCAGTGACCGCTAACAACGGTTCCGCAGGTGCCGACTATGAGAAGGCAATCGCCGAGCTTGAGGGTCAGGTGGCAGACGCGGCCAAGAACGCCGAGACCGCCAAGGCGCTGCGCGACGAGATTGCAGAGCTCAAAGCGCAGGGCGAAAGCGACCGTATCGACTTCAAGCTCCAGACGACACCATGTTCGCGCCGCTCGCGCAGTACTCTTCGCGCGGTTTCGCCGGGGGCCACCGCACCATCCAGGTCTACACCCGCGAGAAGGAGATCGAGCTCGAGGTCTTCGCGGCTGACGCGGTCGACGCGAGCTCGGAGGGCAAGCGGACCGGCTTCGCCGACGCGGCGGAGCTCGACGCCTACCTCGGGGACAAATTGTCCCGATGCGAGGTCGTCCTGGAAGAGCCCGCGGACGTCGAACGGGCCTGGGCCTTCGTGACCTGCAGCTACCAGACGAGCAACTCGCGCATCATCGTCTACGCGAAGGAGGTGGAAGTATGGAATTCGCGCCCTTCGGAATAGGGCTCCTCATGGGGCTCCGTACACTCACGGCCTACGCCTGCTGCGCGGCCGGCGACGACGACCGGGACTAGGAGCAGAAAACCGAAATCGCAACCAAGCAGGACGATCAAGCCCCTCGCTCCGACGACCGGACGAGGGACTTGCGCATGGTGGGATAATGAAGAGCACGAGAAACGCGGCGCGCGTGCTGGGTTGCATCGGTTGCGCATGGGCGCCTTACGCAAGATTCGTCTTCGTCAGGAGATACAGAATGGCGCTCAAATTCGATCTCGGGGAAGCCCTGTCCCAAGCCGCCCATGCTGCCGGAGAGATGGCAAAAGGAGCATCGGCGACCGTCGAGTCCGCCGCCAAAGGCGTCGCGAATGCGACCGAGGGCGCGGGGAACGCCATCGTCGACACGGCCGCCTCGGCATCCGAGGCCGTCGGCAGCGCCATGTGTTCGGTTGCGGAAGGTGCATCGAACGCCGGCGAGCAGATCGCGTCGTCCGATGCGGGCAAAGCGATCGCAGGGGCCGCGAACGCCGTGGGCGGCATCGCCGTCGGCGCCGCCATGGGTTTGGCCCAGGGGGCTTCGTCCCTCGCGTCCGGCGCGGCGTCGACTGTGGAGGGCGGCATCAACGCCATCAAGGAAAACTCGTTCTCCGCGCGTCTCCGCAAGGCACGCATCAAGGGATTCCGCGACGGCATCAAGCAGGGTGCCTACCTTGCGGGCGAGAAGCGGCACAACTTCATCTACGCCTACGTGGCAACGCTCTGCTTCCTGATGCGCTGTGACGGCGATTTCTCCCAAGAGGAGCAGGAGTGGCTCGAGGACGGCCTCGACTGCCTCAAGCTGGACGGCGGCCTCCCGGACGACGTGAAGACGAAGGTGCGGGCAATCGCGGACGACGGGGACCTATCATTCGACCGGGTAAAGGACTGCCTGGACAACGTTAGCATCGTGTCGCTGGGCTCCATAGCCGAGCAGCTACAAGTTGCTGCGGCGGCGGACGGTCAGGTGACAGAGGAAGAGGAGCACGCCTGCAGGCTCTTCGCCGACTACATGGCGGCGAGGGCGGCATGCGTGGCCGTTGACGAGAGCTGGGCCGAGCAGGCGGTCGAGAAGTCTGTCCGCGAGTACGGTGAGAACCTCGAGCGCATCGACCGTGAGTTCAAGGAGCGGACGAGGCTGCAGGACGCCGACGCGGCCTTCGTCGTCGCCGCGACCATGCTCCAGGTCGCCCGCGTGCTCGTCATCAACTCCTTGACGGAGGTCGAGCGGGCGGGAGCGGGCAACGCCAAGGAAGACGCCCTGCACAGCTTCCAGGACCGCGTTTTCTCCGGCTTCGGCGACGGGGTTCCGGGGGAATCGGGCCGCCTGTTCGCCTCCAAGAGCCACATCCTCTCCTCGCGCGGCGTACCGTACGACGCGACCCGCTACGAGGCGGAGAACTTCAAGATATTCAAGGGCGCGAACCATCGGTTCGCGACCCTCGGCCACGATCCGGTGCTCGGCCTCGTGTTCGGAACCTCGAACATCATGACGAACAGCATCACCTGCGTGAAGGACGCCAACGTCTTCGGAATCGGCGCGCGGATCCCCGCGACCTACTCGGTCTCCTACGACGCCTTCGGGAAAAACCCGCTGATCGGGGCTCCCACCGGGACCGTGGAGATGCTGGTCGCGGCGGGAAGGCGCGTCGTGAGCGAGCCGGATGCCGCCGCGGCGGCCCTGATCAAGCAGCTGGTCCACATCGGCACAGACCTCTACACGCCGTGCGGGATACAGGTCCCGTTCGCCAACCTCGTTCTCGACAAGGCACACACCGAGGCCCTCACCAAATACGTCAGCACCGGCGACGTATTGAAAGTCGGCATGCAGGCGGGCATGACGGCGCTGATCAACTGGCTGATAGCGGCGCTCCACGGCTGCTCGCTGATATTCAAGGACGACGGGTCGGACTACTGCACCGAGATGTACCAGGCGCGCACCAAGAAGATCATCCTCATCTCCGACACCATCGCGACCTCGAGCAGCGTCGTGCAGGCATCGATCACGAAGAACCCCAAGTGCCTCGACCTCGGAGGGGCGGCGGTGCTCGTCTACCGACTGTTCTCGGATGCCCGCTTCATTGCCAAGCTCAAAGAGGAGTTCCTCCAATCGGAGCTTGACAAGATCTACGACGAGCGAGCCAAGGGGCTACTCTAGGCACCAGGCGTCTTCATTCTCACATCACCCACTTGAAAACGGCGCGGAACAGCCAGACGAAAAAGCCCAGCGTGACCTTAAGCGCCGTCACGAGGAACCTACCAAGCCTCTTCATCGACGTCACCCCAATCTTCCTTGATCTTGCGGGCGCCCTCGTCGGCGCCCTCTTCCTTCTCTTCCACAAGCAGCCTCGCCAGCTCGTCGGGCACGCCCGGGACCTCCGCCCTCCCCAGCGCGCGCTACAGGTCCCTTATCTGCGACTTCAGTGGTTTTGAGGGAGGGCTCACGTGCTCGCGGTAGCAGGCGCCGATCGCGGCCGCGTCGCACAGGAAGCCCCGCACCCGGGCGAACGCCTCGTCGCCGTCGAGCAGGACGCGGCGGGCTCGCCCCAGCTCGGCCTCCGAGGCCAGCATGAGGCGCCAGCCGCGGGACCTGCGCGCCGCCGGGATGCCGTCCGCGGGCGCATCGGCGCGCCAGTCGTCGCACCCCCAAGCCGCTGTTGCCAATCTTATATAAGCCAGCATCTGAAGAGCTGGAGAGGGCGACGCAATCCACCCCCGGTGAGGCGACTGCAAATGCAGGATACGCCGTCCGTTGCTTTGCTTGTTCTTCTGTGAAATTGGCTGGAAGAAAACGGCCATCAATCTTTGCGCCGATGGGCTTCTTGATGGCTTTCGTTATAGGGTTTGGCCTATTGAACCCGTGAATCTCTTCCGTCTTCGTACAACCCAAAAACATGAAGTTGCAGTTTCTCGCCCGCCTCGATAAGTCGATGGCTGGTCTGGACAGAGAGACATTGGATCTGAAAGAGTACGCGCTCAATGAGCCGAGGCGAGCCTATCTCACCGCACCTTAATGGGCGACGCTCGCTCCAAGATTCTACAAGAGCTGGTGGACCGCCACAAACAGCTAGGCCACCACGGATATCCACTCTTATCTAAACATAAACGCTATGGAGGACTGTCGAAGCGGCTCCTAATCGCTTTTTTTGTTCGAAAGCGGCGCACTCGAATTATGAACTGCCTCCCATTTCTTGGACATGAGAAATGGGAGGCTTTTTATGCGTGTCGACTTGAGGGTGAAGCACGACATCGAGGCCAGGAAGGCGGCGATCGAGCTCTTCGAGCGAGGCCACGGCTTCGAGTCGGCGGCGAAGGCGCTGTCGGTCCCGCGCGACACCGTGAGACAATGGCTCTGCGTATACCGGTTGTTCGGAAGCGAGGTGCTGCTATCCATGGACGGCAAGCGGGCCAGGCACACACACGAGCAGAGGGTCGCCGCCGCCTCGGCCGTGGTCGACGGCGGCATGAGCAAGCAGGATGCCATGAAGGCGTTCGGGATCATGTCCATAGCGCCGCTCAAGAGATGGTGCGCGCTCTACCGCGGGGGCGGCTCCGAGGCGCTCAGGCCCAAGCCCAAGGGCAGGCCGAAGGGATCCGGCTCCAAGCCGCGCGAGCGCACCCGCGAGCAGGAGCTCGAGGAACGCTGCCGAAGGCTCGAGACCGAGGTGGCCTACCTAAAAAAAATTGCGCGCCCTGGTCGAGAGGGACGGACTCTGACCAGGGCGAGGGCCGAGGCCGTGAGCGCCCTGCGCGAAGAGGGGTGCGAGCTGGGGCGCCTGCTGGAGTGCGCCGGCATGACCCGGTCCACCTACTACTACGCGCTGTCGCACCCGGCCAGGCCGACGCGCCCGGAGCTGCGGGACGCGGTGGCGGAGATCTTCTCGCGCACGGCCAACGGGTGCGGCCACAGGCAGATCGCCATGTGCCTGCGCGCCGAGCTGGGCGCGCATAGCCGACAAGACCGTGCTCAAGATGATGCGGGAGATGGGGGTCCGCTGCGGCATCCGCCGCGAGACCGACTACCATAGGTACAACTCGTACAGGGGCGTCGTGGGCGAGACGTTCGAGAACGTCGTCGGGCGCGACTTCGCCGCCGACGGCCCGTGGCTGAAGATGGGCACCGACGTAACCGAGTTCAAGCAGCCCTGGGGCAAGGCCTACCTCGCGACGGTGTACGACTTCGGCAGCAAGGAGATCGTCGCGTGGTCGACGTCGACCAGCCCGGACATGGCACAGCAGGCCGAGCTGCTCGACCGGCTGCTGGCGAAGATGCCCGAGGGCGCGACGCCGGCGCTTTACAGCGACATGGGCTGGCAGTACCAGCACGCCGCGTGGTGCGGGAGGCTGAGGGACGCCGGAATCGTCCAGAGCGTGTTCAGAAAGGGCAACTGCATCGACAACGGCGCCACCGAGCAGGTCTTCGGCCATATGAAGGACGAGTTCTTCCGGGGAAGGACATGGCCCGACTTCGAGTCCTTCAAGGCGGATCTTGACGCCTATGTCATCCATTGGAACACGAGGAGGCGCCAGGTCAAGCTGAAGGGGCTGACCCCGGAGGAGTTCCGGAGCCAGCCCCTTGCGGCGTAGTTCTTATTTAAGCCGTCCAAGTTTTGGGGTGCAGTTCATTATCGGGGCGCCGCTTTTTAGATAAAGAGGCACAGCTCCCCCCGCGAGACTTACGCCTTGCCGCATATGCTGTTTGTCTAAAGATAATCTCGGAGTTGCTTTGCCCTCAGAGCGGCGCGTTTTCGCTCTATTGCTTTCATCGAGACCGAAAACTTGGCAGCGAGCTCCCTGGCCGTTAGTCCGGGATGGCTGAGAAGAAAGTCCTCTTCATCATTCGTCCAGGCATGTAACTTCTTTGCGGGTTTATTTGCCCGACAATTCTTGCCTGAGGAATCAAGCCTCGACTTCTTGGGTTCATCGGATTTGATCAAGCTGCGGCTAATTAAGGCTTTCTTGTATTGCCTATAGCCTTTTACTTCGAATGTGGGGGCGGGCTTCTCGCCAAGTTTTGCATCGGTTTCGATCTTTTTGATATAGAGACCATCCGGGGAGTTGCGCAGTCTCAGTCTATGGTATTTACTCTTTCGTCTAACCTCGCAGTCGAGGCCCTCGATATTACCGCTATAACCGTAAAAAATCTCCGCTTTGGTCCAAGATGTTCCCTTATCTGTGCCGCCTTCAACCTCGACCATTGCGGGGCAACCGCTTAGTCTAGATCGTTTGATGGTTGCATACGAGCTACTGTTAAAATAAATAGGTTGGTTGTCGGTAAGCGGATCAAGGATGTTGGCCAAATCGGAAGTTGTATGGTGGGGAAAATGGCTGTCGATTTTTCTTGCCATTTGCCATAAGGGCATAACTTTTATCTTGAAGTCCATTCTTATCTTCTCAAGGGCTTCCCCACCTGCGAAATAGAAATCGTGGACATCTTCAATCTCTCCGGTATGGAGTTCAACGAAGGTGTCTTTGAGGTGACAGATCTGGGAAGTCTCAATTCCATCGATCTCCCCAAATATCACAGGAACTTCGTCATCCCAATCGAATCGCTCCTCAATAAGAACATTTCCATCGTAAAAACTTGTTCTTCTGGACCAGCTAGATAGTGGTGGTTTATTCTCGTCTTTTTTTGTTCGGAGGAATTCTGGAACAGTAGTGCTAAGGGGCGCAGCCATGATACCAATCCTTCTTTCCGAACAACGGTTTATCGCTATGTAGTGCTTGTTTTATTGTCACCAGCTTATAGCCGCCCATTTGATTGTGCTAACGCATTCTGGCGGTGGAGCCCCGTTTCTCATGTGAATCCGCATTGCATTTCGTTTTTCTCATGTCGGAAATGACCCTGGTAGACAAATGATGGCTCCCCATTTGTGCTCACGATTTTGGCATTTTTAAAAACTGCCTTTACCGCAAGCAGTTTGCGAACTCACATCCAAGAGCTAATGAAGCCGCTTATAGAGCTTTCCTGCTTCAGGCTCTTTACGATAGTTTCAGGACATCCAAGCTTGCATCCAACCCACTGAAGGGCTATCGCTCTACATGCAACCATTACCTTAAACAAATTGTCAGAAGCAAGGCACTCTTCCCTTGATATGCCATCGCGACTAAAGTCCGGGTGTTTTATTGCATTGTATGTGTTAGCGATATCGCTAGAGATTTTTTCGTCATCTGCGAACAGGCTTTTATCGCAATCACACAGTATTTGTTGAATCCTCTTCGCAACCTTGCGACCCTTGCATTCCTTCGAGTTCTCAGCAATAGCCGCACCAAGCTCTTCGAAGGCTGTCCCAAACAACATGATTTGGCTCTGTAGCGTTAGATACTCATGCATTCGAGCTATATAGGTTATTTCATCGAAGGGAGTACGATACGACTGCTTCATTTCAAACCATCTCTGTAAGCCATCGCTGCCGATGTCCTTGAAATTGATCAGCCAAGGCTTCTGTTTTTTCGGCTCTCTCCAAGGCTCGTAGTTCTTAGTGATTAGCTGGCGGAAATATGGCCCGTAATTGTTGCCTTCGATATCCGTTTCGAGATCGTCCTCTACACAGACCATTATGGATTTAATGCCAATGTTTCTCCAGGCAATTAAAGATAGAAGCCCAGTAAAATCGAGGTGATATTTCATCTGGTCAGCATAGTCAACTAGCTCATTTGTTTTACTTTCGAAACTTACGGCGCCTTTAAGAACAATCTCAGGTTCTGAGCCATGATGGGTAGTAGACGAGTCGGCTGGAACAAGGGACAGTGTGACACCACCATCTTTTTCATACACTAGAATTGGGTCTGAGTCCTCGAAGCCGGCTTGAAAAGACTTGACTGCGCCGACAGAACCATCTTTGCGTTCGAACATCATGCTTAGCGTCGATAGGCCTGTCCAGCTTGTTAGCTCTGGAACGTAGGTTCGGATTTTGTTTACGTGGGCATAATCGATGCCCTGTTTGCCCTTGACAACATAATCTGGGACAAGAACTCCATGCCCGCGGAATATCCCAGTCGTTGTTGACCTTTGGGTAATCCTTGGACTTACCAGGCAATATGTGTCATTGCTAAGGACGCTTTCCACCCAGATTAAGCTTGGAAGCTCTTTACGATTTGCCGAATCGAAATCAAACAACATATTAGAGCCAACAAACCACTCAGAAATCTCGTCGGGACTTCCTTTAAATGGCACGACGACTTCCAACTTGTTGTCGTTTTCCCGGAGCAAACAAGATCTGTCATATATCTCCTGGCTTGTGTAGCCAAGCCAACCGAGCAGATAGCTAGCACCGTCTTTCGTGTAATCAGAAAGGTCCATACAGTTCTACTTTCCCGCGAAGAGGGCGCATGCGCCAAGAAGGGTGGTGGTCCGTTTGCCGTCGTCGGTCGTTTCCGTGAGCCCAAGCCATATAACGCGAACCTACATTTCCTTTGTTTCTACCGGCTCTTTTCGCCTCCAGCACAGGGAACCGGAATCCCAAAAGGCGTTTTCTCGCGCGAAGGGTCCACCGAGGGCGGGGTCGAAGAGTGCAGAGGCAAGCGTCGTTGCCGCCGCGAAAGAGGAATACTCTCCAGGGAGCCCGCTCTTCTTGGCGAACGCAGCGAAGTTCCCGGCCCAGGCAGCCGGCGCCTCGAAACGCGACGGCACGCCCATGCCGCGCTTGCGGCACTCGCATTCGATCGCGTACGCGAGGTCCTTGAGGGCAAGGGTGACGTTCGTTGCGTAATAGGCGATGTCGACGAGGTCTTTCATCCTCGATGAGGGCCAGCCACCCAGCTGCGTCTCCATTATGGCGCACAGCTTGTCTGCCAGCTGGTCAGGGAGTGGATAGACGAGGTAATCGCGCGACTCAAGTCCCTCGACGCGAACTCTGTTCGCGGGGACGATGCGGTCTGCAGGCTGCGTGATGTCGCAGTCCAACGACAAGTCAATGAGGATAGGGTCTTTCTCTTCGTGACCCAAAAAGGTCTTGAAGCGCAGCTTGAGTAGGCGCGAGTAGCCATTGTCGTCAAGCGATTCGGACCATTTGTCAAGTTTGAACGTGAGGAAATCCCCCATGTCCCTATCGGCAAGCTCGACGAGCGCCGCGAGCGCGTCCTCGGACGACTCCCGCGATGCCGTCGCGAAGTCGATATCGCGCGTGGCGCGACCGTCGGGAATGCGCGCGAGCAGACCGCTTCCGCCCTTGAGGATGAACCGGCCATCCGGGTCGCTAAACACCCTGCATAGGAATCGGTCGCGCAAAGCCTGGCGATAGCCGTCCCCGGGGTCACCGCCCCTGTCGCGAACAGCCCTCTTCAGGGCTCTGTCGAGCTGGCCGCCGTTCTCGTACGTCATTCTTCCCGCCTCCTAGCTAACGAATCGTACAGGCTGCCCCCCACCGGCATCCCGACTTTTGCCCCCCTCGCGTCGACTTTTTCCCTCAGCGCGTCCTCGCCTTCGATGAGACCCCCTTCGAGCGCATCTGCGAGCACGCTCGCGACCAGGCTCAGGTCCTCCCCGAAGTCTATCAGGTCAACCACCGTGAGCCAGGGCCTCGTCACCGGGATGCCCGAGACGATCGCCACGTCCTTCGGATCGAGGCGGCGCTTCCTGATGATCAGGTTTGGGCGCTTGGTCTGCTTCCTCTCAGGCGTACAGAACTCGTAGGGCGAGGGGCCGACCTCGCCAATGCCGTAGAGCCACGCCGCCGTCGCGCCCATGGCGACGGGCACGCTCTCGCCCGCGATGTCACCGGGGCACCTCCCCGGGTCGATCGACAGCCAGGCCGCGAGGACGTCCTCCTCCCGCGTGCTCGGCGATCCGCCCATGCGGTAAACGCCCTTCGCAAGCCTCTCTATGTTGCCGAGCCTCTCTAGCCTCGAGAGTGCGTACCGTTCGACACCGAGCGCCTTCGCCTGTGCAGACGTGAAGAGCCCCCTCTGGGAAGAGGCAATGTCATTGACGCTTCGTATGGCTTCAATCAGTTTCATGCTTGCATTGTAGCAAATATTGCAACAATACAAGCAAATATACTCAGTTTGCGCGGCGTAATTTGGCGGCATTCGAGGTTGCAGATACTGCGAAAACCGATTTCAGCGTATTTATATTCCTGTTTGTTGACCTGGGCAAGCGCAATTGAAAAGGACTTGAATCCGCCATGCAGTTTCAACTCAGTTTCAGCCTTGCGGAATCGGCCTCCGGGGCCCGAATTGTGCATTATTCCCGCATGTCCCAATTATTCCCGTGCCGCCCTGTAGAGGCATACGGAATAATTGGGCCGTTTCCCCAGGCAGACATGCAAAAAGGAAGCCTCCGAACCAGAGAGTTCGGAGGCCGTTATTCCCGTTTTTCGCTGATGGCTTTGCTCTACGGCGATGCTAGAGCAGCATCAGGCGGTACTCGGCGGTACCAAAACGCTAGTTCAGAAGCCAGTTCCTGCTATTCCCACTTAGTAATTAAAATATATACGGCAATGCTCCCTCGTCTCTGCGGTATCTCAGCGTCTACCGCGTTCACGGATTCACCTCGTAATCCATGTCTGCGTTGAACTCAAAACGAACTCACCTTATGAAGTCAGTGCCGAACTAATCAAGCCAATTATGCTTACTCATCCGACATGTCTTCTCTTTGATAAAGTTTTCAGCTGGTATTTTGGATGCCACTCTAAAATGCTTCCCCTCTACGTCAAGAGCATAAAACGTTAGAGGTCTCTCAAGGTTAAATAAGCCAGATTGCTCACGGCTTATCTGGGTAGCTTGGATTACGTCATAGTCAATGCACAGCAACTGTTGTTCACCGGGCTTAAGAATAACTGGCTCATGAAAGAGATACTGTCTGTCGCCATAGCTCAGCTCAACAGATATGAATCCATGCCTAGTAAAGCAGCTGACATCTCTTCTCGATATCCTTTTTATTCTCTTGGCCAGAGTCTTAATAGAGCGATTAAAATATGCTCGCTCGATAAAACCAATGATATGAATTTCTTCGCCGCAGTTGTTTAAAACATTGAATCCAAGCATCCGTCCATCAGATTCTTCGTCATTCAGATCATGGGCAAGAAAACGGGGCTCAATTTTGCCACGAAGAACCTGTGACTTTTCATAGAAATAGCTGTTTATCAATAAACTCTTCCTAGGCCTCCTCAGCCCCAGATACAACGCCACAGCCGTAGAAAGAAAGGTGGCTATCGAACCAAATATCGAGCTGTAAGCTGCAATCAACTCAGAATCCATCATTCAGCTCCGCGCCCTTTACAGGCCAACTTCATGAAACTTTTCTCTCCCTCGAACAATACAAAGCACAGTCCAATCTATTTACCTCTATATCTGCACCCGTTGCATAAATCCCACTCCACCGTGCCAACCAAATTGCTGTCATAATAAAGGGCGCTATCGGAAACTGGGGAATTGCAAATCCGACGGTTGGGATAATCACGTGGAATAACGAGAGGAAGCCTCATGCAACCATAGGAAGAGGCCCTATTATCAAGCAGCCGCTTATCCACAGTCGCAACCATCCTCACCTCTTGTTCATAAGACCATGACTCGTGTTTAACAAATGGGTCGAGATTATCAAGAATCAACCTGGTCACCTCAGCCTGCTTTTCAAAAGGCAACCTAAGGGCATACCCTTCATTCCCTTCATCGCCCTCCCGAAAGTACGCAATATCAGTCAACTCTACCTGCACTTCATCCCTGCTAAGTGTCTTTTCGGACACAAACCCTCCCGGCCCGATATGGCCAAACTCGAACTAAGGAGCTTCCGTTGCAGAAACAAGGACCTCCTTTTCAAAATCGATCATCGCCCCAGCACCACTGTGCCCGCCGTACAGCATCCACATTGCAATGCTTTCGCTAGCTGAGTATGACATGCAAATGCCAAAACGTTTAAGGTTGGAGAAATGCGGGTTGAAATTACGAGCATCAAATCTATCGTTCCAATGAGAGCCATCCGTTAGATAGACGGCAGAACCAGATAGAGATAGTGGAGAGTTCCCTTCCATCCGACTTGCTTACCATCCCTCTTGTAGGGACTGATGCTCACTTCTGAATAAAAGCTGTCTCTCGCCATCTCCAAAACCACCTTTCCAAAAGTGGTGCAACGGAATCGGGGGTTTCGTCCTGTTGCACCATTCTTGCACCAAACTTCGCAAAAAAGAAGCTCCTCACGTGAACGTGAGGAGCTTCTACCTGCTGGTTTGTGTTTCGCTGCCTTTAACCCGCTACTCCCACTCTTTCACGCCCGTTTGCTGTGATGTCATTCCGGTCAACTCCAGTTGGGCTGCTGGGCTTGACTGTCTTGCCGCCGAATCCCGCCGCGTGACTTCGCGTAGGCGTTTGGGACAAACCCTGGGACAAATT
>ENA-OUQP01001434-OUQP01001434.1-human-gut-metagenome-genome-assembly--contig:-NODE-1434-length-16051-cov-5.197174_pt1 | contig 16051 bp, 13 predicted proteins | sample MGYA00237951_ERZ548836 | MGnify/ENA primary metagenome ERZ548836 (study PRJEB26490, sample SAMN05194702) | human gut metagenome | biome: terrestrial biome; feature: human-associated habitat; material...
AGCTTTGCCGCTCGAAACTTTGCACACCTCTACGTGGTGGGCGGCAGGCAACACAAGTGATTGTGGCTAAGATGCAGAGATGGGATGATTAATCTGTTGATCTGACAAGATTGACCTTTGATACATTGGAGGATAACATTATGGTTTTGCAGAAAAGCTTCAGATTTACCCCAAATGATGGCTTAATATGTGTAAATTTGAATGACGTTTCCAGCTATATTGAAGAAAAAATGGAGATGTTTAGAGATTACAACAATTACACATCAAAGCAAAAGAAAATTGAATTACTTGCGGAAATTCTCAAAATGTATAACGAGGACATTCAAAATCCGCAGATTGATATGTCAGCAATGAGCAACATGGTATATAGTGACAAACTCGATACGAATCAGATGCTTCAGTATTATGATGTTGTCTGGATTCTCGGAACAATTGTATATAATGTGTTTGACTATGGGAAAAATGCTGTAAATCATTTTGAGGATGGCATAAATGGGCCAATAGATATGAGTGAAATGCTTTGGCAGGCTTATTCTCAGCTTCATGCTGTTAAGATGAATGGCGAGAAAACAGCATATGGAGCAACCTTGATATTCACAACCGTGCTGGAGTCAGAGCTGAAAAGAAAGTTTAAAGATAATTTTATACAAGAAAAACTTACTGAAGTAGATAATATTGTCAACCAAGGCGGCTATTCCTTAACAGAAGAAGAAAAGGAATTGATTAAGTTTTTGCGTCATGACGCGGATGCAAAAAGCTACAATGGTGTTTATGCAACTACATATGCCGCGTATGATTTATTTACGGCAGTGGGCGTTTTAGATACGGCCAATAAAAATGATCAGAAAAATCTTCTACTGAATAAGACGACATTGAATCAATTACTGGGGTACTCCTTTTTTCAGAGTAAGGTAGAACCCGCCTTTTTGGAAACAATGCAGCTACTTTTCCAAACGAATAATCTGAACTTACGCAATGATATTGCCCACGGAGGTTTTGGTTATAAAAATTATTACCATACAGCTGCTACAAGCCTTCTTTTCTTCATGGCAACGTTAGTAATCACTGACGAGTACTTACGATAAGGGTGGCTGGTCGCAGTGATATCAATAGCCATCTTGCCCCCAGTGCTATACTGACCACAATACATAAACTCGAGGTATCATCTCATATGCCCAGAGCTAAAGGAGGCAAGAATCACACAAGGACCGACTTCGATGCTCAGATCGCAAAGTTGCAGAAAGACAAGGCAATGCTCGAAGAAGGTCTTTCCAAGACTGTCGCCCAGATCGAAGAGCTGAAGCAGGGCATCAAGTCTCTGCGTGAAGGGTTAAAGCAGCAGAAGGCGGAGATCAAGCAGACCGAGAAAAAAATCGCAAAGCTGGAGGCTAAGAAGGCTGCCGCTGAGGCGAAAGCTGCCGAAGCTGCTAAGAAGGTTGAGGCTGAAGCTGTGCTGAAGAAGCTGCTGGCAAGCGGCATGAGCGCAGACGAGATCCTTGCAAAGTTGAAGTGATTTAAAAATTTCAGACGCAGTAGTTGACGGAAAATCTACGTCGCAAGCAGTGCGCCGTGGTACCACGGCACGATTTTTGAATCTGATTTCTAAAAATCAAATTCAAAATGCTTGTTGGGCTGTGCCCAAACCCCTTGTGTTCTGCATCCGGTGGATGCAGGCTGCACATTTTTGCAAAATGCTTTTTTAATCTGAGTGCCGATGCCTGTGGTGTCGGCACTTTTTGCACAGATGGATTCCCGGAAGCAGAAAATAGTGCTATGCAGCACATCCGGGATTGTGCTATACTTGATTTACATAAACCTGTTTGTTCTAAAAAGTTGGAGGTGTTCATGGCAACACGAACCATTTGTTTTCCCATATCCGGCTATCCCTACTGCAAAGAACAGCCGGTGACATTCACATGGATAAAAGGCAGCAAGCGGCAGAATATCCGTGCCGTCCATGATGCTGTCCATACGACAGACCCAAATGTTTCGATTCTGGAAGTCAGCTCTGCATCCGTTCAACCGGAGGGGGAGGCTGTTTCTTCTCTGCGGCTTTTGCTGCGTCTTGATTCTGTTGCGCAGGATGTGCCCATCAGCACGGTTTTTGAAGCCGCCAAGGTATTTGAACAGGGTGGGCCATTCGTTGACCTTCTGACCTGTGAGCCACCCAAAGTCCATAAGGATACTCGGCTGCGAACCAATGGAAAGTTGCTACGCTACTCTCTGGAAGGAAGTGAGTATCCGATAGAGCCGTACCCTGATTCATTTTTTGAGTGGCTCTACTGCCGTGCGTTGAAGCAGTTCCCGAAAAAGGCTGCGCAGTTGAGCAGATATAATGCCTTTTCTGATATTGCTGCCGCAGCAGATTCAAAAAAATATTATGGCGATTCCTCGCGGGCGGCTGCAATCTATGTAGGACTTGCAGCGGCAGGAAAACTTCCGTGCATCGATTCCTATGAATCATTCATTGCGGAAGTTTACACGGAGCCCAAGCCTTTGCCCATGTCAGGAAAGTCTGAGATTGCTTCAAAAATGACACCCGAAGTTTCTGCACCAGCAAAGGAGATTCCGGTAGACGAATCGTCGCAGTCCGATAATGCAAATATTCCGGACGGTGCGCAGATGGAACATATCCTTGAGCTGCCCAAAGCGAATTGTCTGCTCCTCTCTTTGGCAAAAAATGCTGGTCTTTCTGCAAATAATTCCAGTGAGCTGGCGTATAAGGGAAAGGAATTTTTTCTTGACGCTTATCAGAAAGCACTAAAAAGCAAAACGCTCCAAATCAATATTCATAAGAACAAGATTACTTTTCCGATGGAGGAGCATGACAGCGGATTTCATGCGGTCGGAGTACTGACCCGTTCGCCTGCTTGGGAATACGGATGGAAGTTCAACTATCTGGCCGAGAATACATCCGGAGCAGAAAAGCCCGAAGTCAAAGCAAAAATCCAGAAGCCTTTGACCGCATTGGAGCATCTGGAACGCTGTGGGTATAGAATCGTTCAGCAGATCGTGCCGGAAAAACTTCCACCGATTGCTGTTCAGCGGATGGCATGGAAAACAGGCGAGGCTCTTTGCGACCCGGTGGTGGTGGATTTCTTGCAGTTTATCCGAACACATATGCAGAGCAACGGCTCTTTTTCGTTCCGTATCCCAAAGGGTACGTCCCCAAAATCGTTCGCCACACTTTCAGAGATTGCTCAGACGTGGGACAAAATGGGGCTTTTTGCAGCCATTGTGATTTACCCGCAGAATATTGTCTATGAACTTGCACAAAATGAAACCGTCCGGCATTTTTTGAGCGGAAAGTGGCTGGAGCTTTTTGTAGAGCATCAGGTTCAGCAGATTCTGAACCACTATCAGGAGGAGCAGGGCGCAGAAGTTTCGGTTTGCTCCAATGTGGTTCTTTCAGAAACGGCATCCGTAGGGAGCACACATGAGCTGGATGTTGTGTTCTCCATCAATGGGGACTTTTTCTGGGTAGAAGCCAAATCATCCAGCCGAAGCATTGATTATGGAAAATATGCTTCTCTGTGCGAAAAGCTGAACGTGACATCAGAAAGCTTGCTTTTGGTCAACAGCGATTTGTCCGTGGAAGAGTGCGAAGGTGTTTCTTATTTCTGGAATTACCGTGTTGCAAATTGTGCAACGATCACGCAGGAACTGGAAAGCATGATTGCTAAACAAATTGAAAGCACAGGAAATGCTGTTCTGAGCACAGACTGAGCAATAAGCAAAAAAGGCCCTGAGAACCCTGCCCGATAAGTGGCAAAGTTCTCAGGGTCGTATTGTTTATCTGGAATGTTCGGTTTGCTCTGGTTTCTTTTCCTCATCGAAGAATAGCTTAATATTTCTCTGCGCTCGAAGAAGCTCCTGCATTTCTTCTTTCGCTTTGCGATAGTCCGGGTAGCGTGCTTTCTTTTCTGTCAGCAGCTTGGAATATTCCGCGTCCAACTCTTTGACCTTGGGGAGTGTTTTCAAATTGGATTCATCAAATGCTGCTTTCGCTGCCTTATGCAACGTGATCTCCGTGCGGTGTGTTTCCAGAAAGTGCTTGCTGTATCCAGTCTTACGGTAGGCATCATAGACTGGTCGCGTTTTGGCGTAGTTAGTGATGTGCGCTTTCAGCACCGCGATTTCTGCCAGCCGCTTCTCTGATGTTTTAATGGAATCGCCCAGTTCATGATAGCGTGCAGTTGCAGCATCCACACGCTCCTGCATTTCCTCGATGCTGCCGATTTTATTTTCCTGTAGGAAAACCAGCGTCCGGGACATCTCTTTTAAGTTGTGCTGCTTTGCCCAGCGGGCAAAACCCGTGCCTTTTCCCTCGGCTAGTTTTGCCTGAATGTCCACCAGCATCTGAAATTTCTGCTCCGGTGCCGGGCACTTTTGTCGAGGCCGATGCTCCGCTTCTCCGGCAAGGGCAGCTTTCAACTCTTCCTCGCTGTACCCTGCTCCCAGAGTGCGGAACCGGATGAATCGTTTCTGCCGTGCGCCCTTGACAGAGGTGTACTTTCCGCGTTTGACTTCATAGCCCTGCCGCTCCAGCTTTTGCAGAAACTCCTCGTAGTCCTTGGGCTTTTCATCCAAAACACTATCGATCACGCTGCATAGCCGGTCACGATTACTTTCTTTGGGCGGGTAAAGCGTACGTTTCTGCCGCTCCCGGTAAGGCTTTATCTCAATGACGGAGAGCTGATGTTCTAAGCAGATCAGGTCGCTCAATCGCTGCACTGCCAGACCGGAGAAGAAAAAATCCCGGAATTTTCGGGTTCCATCCAGCGCAGTGGAGTTATAAATAATGTGGTTGTGGATGTGTTCCCTATCCGTGTGAGTTGCAACGATAAATGCATATTTGCCCTTGGTAAAGCGCATTGCCAGTTCGTAGCCCACCTTGTTGGCTTCCTCTGCGATGATCTCGCCCGGACGAAAGGACTGCCGGATCTGATAGGCGATCACATCGCTTTTCTGCCTGCGACCGGTGGCAAGTTCGTATTGGCGTTTGGAGAGCATAAATTCTTCATCCACGGTCAGGGGACTGCATTCGTAACTGCTGACCAGTTCGCCCTGCTGTGTCTTGTCCGGGTTCTGGGCGTAATCCGTGCGGCTTTTCAGGCAGGCCGCAACCGACTTTCCCTTGTTTTTGTGCAGTGCGATCAAACGTGTTGCGGCCATTCCAAATCACCCCCGTGTGACAGCCAATACTTGAGCCACTTGTAGCGTTCAAAGCCCCCAAACAAAAAAGCCGCCCGAAGGCGGCAAAGATAAAAATACTTACAGTTCTGCAAGCCATTCGCTGAACCGTCCGATGCCCTCTGTGATGGCAGTTGCGCCGAAAAAGAGAACGAAGCAGATAAACTCTGCCACCAGCAGAATGAAAAACTGATCCCAAGTCTGGCGATAGGTGGTGTAGATGCCGCAACCGAAGATGTAGAGCATCAGCGGCGCGACAACATAGCTGGACAGGGTAAGCAGCCACTTTGCCATCAGAGCCAGAAAAGCCACGAACAGACAAACCGGGGCAAGCACCATCTTGAACAGAATCCTCATATCAAACACCAACCTTTCCTTTCGACCCTATTATAAAGGTATCGCCCCTGCCTTGCAAGGATGTCAGCCCTTATTGTTAGCGCCGCCACATTCTGTCGAGGACGATGCATTTTGTCGCAGCGCCAAAGCAAAACGTCGAAGTATCATTCTGGAGTAATTTCTGTTATAATAATCATAATAGGTTATCTGCGTGTATCGCAGCTGAAAAAAAGAGAAAGAAAACAAAAAACAGTAGCCTTAAAATGCCAAGAGGTGTTGGCGCACATCAGAGGCGGGTTACTGCTTTTGACTTGCACGAGAAGTCATGATTATTGTAAGCATGTTTCTGGAAGAGGAAACCGGGCGTTTTTTGTCTTGTTTTGCAGAAAAAAAGAATGTACAATATAAAAAACTTTGTAAAAAGACGGAGTAGGAGAAGAAAAATGCTGAAGGTTGTGATTGCCGATGATGAACAGCGTGTTGGATTACTGGTTAGGTATCTGATTCACTGGGAAGAGCTGGGGCTGGAATTTGCTGGGCAGTGCTGCGACGGGCAAAGCGCATGGGAGCTGATCGAGCAGATTCATCCAGATATTGTGATCACCGACATCCGGATGCCAGTGCTGACCGGTCTGGAACTTGTACAGCGCACAAGCGAAAAATATCCCCAGATTCGTTTTGTGATCATCAGCGGCTACCGCTATTTTGAATATGCCCAAAAAGCACTGAAATACGGCGTGATCGATTACCTGCTGAAGCCCATCGACGAGGACGAGCTGAATGCCATTCTGCGGAAGATCTGCCAGACCCACGTGGAGCAGGAGCGCGACCGGGTGCGGACCGAGCAAATTGAGAAAAACTACAACTCCAACCTGCGCCTGCTGGAACGGGAGCTGCTACACCGTCTGGTGATCGGCGACGTACCGGAAGAGCTGGAACGGCTGCGCAAGGAGCACGACACCGACATTCCGGATGGGCTTTATCAGGCCGCGCTGGTGCAGGTGGACCACTTGGCGGGGCCGGAGAGTAGCAGCGAGCAGCGGAACATGATCATGATGCGGGCGCAGAAAACGGCTCAGGACATCCTGAAGTCCTACCACGTCATGCTCTGCATCGAGACCGAAATGCGGCTGTTCGCCCTGCTGTACTACAACAGAGAAGACAAAGCAGGTGTGCAGGAAGCAATCAGCCGGTGGATGGATGAGTGCCGCCACTATCTCAACAATTTTGCAGAATACACCGTGACCATGGGGGTCAGCCGGGCAGAACCGGAGTTCGCGCAGGTGCCAGAACTGCTGCAGGAGGCTGAGCAAGCCACGGCACGTAAGTTGCTGGAAGGCAGCGGGGGGCAGTTGAAGCTGTCGGTGGAAGAGCGGATGGCTGAAGCTGCCCCGGCCTGGATGGAAAAGGCGCGGAAAAATCTGGAGGCAGGGTTGGAGACCCTGCGCCCGGAGGCGCTGAGAAAGAACATCGTGGAGAACTTTGCGGACGCGCAGAAAGCCGGTGCCGCTGCGTGGCAGTACATGGAACTGACTCGGAACACGTTGCAATGGTTTGAGGGGGGCTGCCAGGAGCGTGGCATGGCCCTTCCGCAGGGTTGGGCTCGTACGGTCTGGCTGGACTGCCGTAGTAGCCAGTCAATCCGCGGTCTCATCGACATCCTGACGCAGGCGTTGGGGTGTACGTTGGAACAGTTGCAGGCCGAGCGGCGGAAGAGCGAGGACTACCCCATCCGTATCGCGATGGAATATGTACAGCAGCACTACCCAAAAAAGGTGACGCTGGAGGAAGCAGCGTCCCGCAGCGGGTTCAACACAACCTACTTTTCCGAGATGTTCAAGCACAAGACCGGGAAAGGCTTTTTGGATTACGTGACCGAGGTGCGAATCAACGCTGCCAAGGAGATGCTGCGCAACACACGCAAGACGGTTTATGAAATCGCCGAGAGTGTGGGCTACCAGGATGTGAAATATTTCAGCCAGCAGTTTACTAAGAACGTCGGGATGAAGCCGACCGAGTACCGCAAACTTTACTATTGAGCTGTAAAGAAGGAACAACATGAAGGAAAAAGAAACCGTCCTGCTGGCCGCCGGGGTTTCAGGTGGCGTGGTGGGTGCCCACATCAGCAACGGTAGCGTCCAGACTGCCTTTCTCTGCCTGACGGCGGTATGCCTTGCCATCCTGACCCTGCGGTGCGTGGCCTACGCGCACGACTTGGAGACTATGCTTTCCTCTAACGAGACGCAGCAGGCCCCCTACAGTGCACCGGGCCGGGTGTTGCTCGGCCGAATCAACGAACGGGAAGCCAAGCTAAAAGCCGAATACTCGGCCAGCATGAGCGACAGTCAGTCCCGCATCAACGCATTGCAGAACCAGATTAACCCGCACTTTCTGTACAACACACTGGAATGTATCCGCAGCGAAGCTATTATCCAGGGGTGCGACAACATTGCTCACATGTCTAACGCACTAGCGTCCTTTTTTCGATACAGCATCAGCCGCAGGGAGAATATCGTGACCCTACGGGATGAGCTGAACAACATCCGGAACTACTTCCTCATCCAGCAGTTCCGGTTTGAGGATCGGTTCTTTTTGGACATTGAGCTGGACGAGGAGAATACAGCCGTACAGGAGTGTCTACTGCCCAAGATGACCATTCAGCCCATTGTGGAGAACAGCATTTTCCACGGGTTGGAACCCAAACCTGGGCAGGGACACGTCAAGATTCGCGTCCGTAGCACCGAAAATCTGCTGCACCTCGTTATCACCGACGACGGCATCGGCATGGATGCTGAGACGCTTGCGCGGATGCGTGCCAACATGGAGCGGAAGTACGCCGAGACGAACGCTGACCGCACTGCAGGCCATGGGAACGGCATTGCTATGCACAACGTGAACCAGCGAATCAAGCTAATCTTTGGCCCGGAGTATGGCGTGCAGATCTACAGCAGCGATGGTCAGGGAACCCAGGTGGAGGTTTTAGTACCCATCATCCGCAGCCGGGAAGAAATGCAGGACGCAGAGGGAATCTTGCTATGAAAAAGGAATTGCTACGGATCAGTGGTGGTGAGATTCGAACGCCCGCTGGAGAATCCGTCCGGGATATCCATTTGCTGTTGCGAGAGGGTGAATGCATCAGCTTGGTCGGAAACGAGAGCTCTGGCCGTGGGCAGTTGGCCCGCCTATTTGCCGGAGAGGGCAGTCTGCTGCGCGGTACGCTCTGGGTGCGGGGTCGTGCCATGCAGGAATATTCCCGTACGGCGATGGAAACCCAGAAAATTTACTATCTTGACACCCACCAGCCATTTATGAACTGCCTGAACCTAGCGGAAAACTTTTTCCTGATGCGGCACAGTCGAATGAACAAAACAGTGCTGAACCAACACGCCATTGAATTGCTGACCCAGCAGGTATTGGAAGAATATGGCCTCAAATACAGGGCCGACTGCGATATCCGGACTCTGAGTCAGCTTGATCGGCTGCTACTGGGCATCGTGAAAGCAGCAGACCAAGGGGCTAGCATTATCGTGCTGGACGAAGTGACCCGAGGGCTGACCCTGCCTCAGATTAGGCAGCTGCTGGCATTGCTGTGCCGCCTGAAAGAACAGGGCATTGGCCTGATTATCTCGGACAACTGGTGCAATTGGTTTGAAGAAACCGCTGACTGTCTGGTCTTGCTACAGGATGGGCAGATTATCCGCAAACTATACGGTACGGAGGAATTCGTTCAACAGGAGACTCTGCTGCATTATACTCCTACCCGGAAAGTCGATGCCAAGGTGCGACCCTTGCAAGAAGGCGAACACCGCCAAAAGGTGACCCTGCTGTTGGAATACCGGGACATTGAATTTTCCATCGACTGCTGGGAGGGACAGAGCGTGCTACTGCACAGCTTTGACCATCAGGTGCTGGAAGGTTGCTGGGAATCGCTGACCTTGGAGCATAGCCGGTGCCGAATCCGTTTTGCGGATGAAACAGTAGACTTTGCCGGACCAGCGGCTCTGCTACGCAGACGAATCGTCTTCTGGGATGCGGACCGGCCGGAGACGTTGCTACAAGAGAATCTGACACCTGAAGAGAACATCCTGCTGCCCAGTATGCCGCGCATCAGCCCACAGGGCATGTGGCAGAAAAATGGTCGCCGCATCCTGACGGATGAGAGCTTTTGGGGCCAGAACATGCTGCGGGAAGAGGGGCAGAAACCGCTTTCCAAGCTGTCTGTTCTGTGCAGCCGGTGGAAACTGTTTCACCCACGGGTGCTGCTGATGCACAACGCCTTCTCAGCCAGCGACCGTGATGGCCGGACCGCGCTGCTGCGCTATGTGAACGAACTGTGTGAACGGAATACAACGGTCATCCTGCTGGAAGCGGCGGACGAGTTCCTGCGTGGATACACCGATAAGGATGTGGCATTGTGACGAAGAATAAAAAGAAGTGCGCTGCGCCGCCGGGACAGCGCTTTGCGCTGTTGCTGAATTTAGGTATCTGGTGCCTGTATAGTATCGCGCTGGCGCGGGGCCAGCTGAACTGGAACCCGCTGTACCTGCTCCGTCAGACGACGACGCTGGGCTTTTTTGTGCTGGGCGTCGGTATGGAAATGACTTTGGGCGACATCGACCTCTGCTTTATGGCGCAGGCTTCGGTGGGCACCTTGCTGCTGGCGAAGCTCTTCCTTATCGGGGTGCCGCTGCCTGGTATGCTCCTTGTCATGCTGCTGTTCCAATGCTGCGTGGGTGCGTTTCGGGGCTGGCTGAGCGCCCGGTTGCATGTGCCAACACTCGTGAGCAGCTTTGCCATGGCGCAGATCCTCTCGAATCTGTATTCTTCGGACGAGGCGCTTTTGCTGGACTTTTCGCTCAACCGGTATTTCCGGGCGGTGCAGACCCCCGCTGCGGTCCTATTGTCGCTCTGCGCGGTGGGGCTGCATGTCTTTTGGAAAAAGACCTACTGGGGCAAGTACAGCATGGCTATCGGCGAGAACCGGGCCGAGGTCGAGCGCAGCGGAATCGATACCGTGAGGGTCATTACGGTGGTGTATGCACTGGCCTCGGTGCTCTTTTCGCTGGGCACAGTGATGATCTTCCTGGTGGCCCCTTACGGCAGCAGCAACCGAAACACCGATTATATTTACCAGAGTCTTGCCGCTGTCTGCCTAGCGGGTGGGCTGCAGAATGACCGCACCTGCAAGGCGGCACAGCTCCTCATCGCCGCCATTTCCACGGTGCTGCTACGCCAACTGCTGACGGCTTTCGGGATGACCAGCTATGAAATCATTGCTGAGGGATTTGTGATTTTGCTCGTATTTTTTGCACAGCAAAATGGTAAAAAGGAACAAACCTGACAAAAGGTCAGAAGAATCTCCCCCTAAATCCGAATTTTATATCCTTGTGAACGGGGTCGAAATACGGTATCCTTAGTGCACAGAAGAGACAGTGGTTGAGGACCACCAAAACAAATGCACAAGAAGGAGAAAAATTATGAGCAAGAAACTTATTTCCCGCCGCAATTTCCTGAAGACTACCGGCTTTATCAGCGCCGCCGGTCTGCTAGCCGCCTGCGGCGGTTCCAGCTCTTCCAGCACGGCTGTAAGTAGCACAGCACCTGCATCCAGCGCAGCTGCTGTTGCAGGTACCAGCGTGACCAAGAATAATATTAAGTTCGGCTTTCTGGCCCCGACCCTGCAGACCGAATTTTTCATCGGCATCGATGATGGCCTGAGGGCTGTGGCTGCAGAAGATGGTTGGACCTATACCTCCGTCAGCTTTGAAAACGACTCCGGTACGGCTGTTACTGACATCGAGAACATGGTCACCTCCGGCTGTAACGTCATTCTAGCCATGGTCTCCGATAATTCCTGCGACGATGCCCTGAAGGAAGCACAGGATGCTGGTGTCATCGTGATGGAGTGCGGCGTTGAGACCTCCGTTTATGACATCTGCATGAACTCCAGCCAGTATGACACTGGCACCATGATCTCCGACATGGCCGGTGAGTGGATCAACAAGCAGTTGGGTGGCAAGGCTAACATCGTGGTCTACACTACCTACCAGAACCAAGATATGCAGAACCGTGGCCAGGGTATCCAGGACCGTATCAAGGAGCTCTGTCCCGATTCCACCATTCTGGAAGTCGTCGATATCGGCAAGGATGTCGTCGGTGCAGGTACCACCTACACCGAGACCATGATCCAGAAGTATCCGGACCTGAACTGCATCCTTTGCTACGGCGACGCTGCTGCGACCGAGGCCGTGGAAGCTGTCAAGGCCGCCGGTATGGCCAGTGATAATTTCGGTATCTTTGCCTGCGACGGCACCAAGAACGCTATCGATTACATTGCCAACAACGATGTTATGCGCGGCACCCTGCAGTTTGGTTCTGTGGCAGAACAGACCCGTGACTGCCTGTACCAGTACATCGATGGCAAGATGGATGCTGGCACTGTGGTCATGAACTCCATCAACCCCATCACTGCTGCAAACGTGGCCGATTACCAGTAACTCCATTGACTGACCGATACAACTGAACAACGGAAGGAACGGCACCGTCTTCGGGCGGTGCCGTTCTTGGAAAGGAAGACTTTCGTGGCAGAAAAAATCATCCTCAGCGTCAAGGATATCGTCAAGACGTATCCCGGCGTTGTGGCCATCGACCATGTTTCGTTTGATGTCCGGGAAGGTGAAGTCCACGCTCTGATTGGCGAAAATGGTGCAGGCAAATCAACGCTCATCAAAACGCTTTCGGGGGCTATCACCCCGGACAGCGGTAGCATTACGATCAACGGCAAGACCTTCGATTCCTTTACACCAGCTCTGGCTAAAGAGCAGGGCATCAGCGTCATCTATCAGGAGTTCACCCTCGTGCCCGGTATCAGCGCCGCCGAGAATGTATTCCTGGGAGAAAAAACCAAACCCGGCCTGTTCGTGGACATCAAGGAACGCGAGTGCCGCACCCAGGAATTATTCGATCAGATGGGCATCAAGCTCGACCCATCGCAGAAGATTCGGGACCTTTCCCCGGCCATGCAGCAGATCGTGGAGATCGCGAAGGCCATCAGCAAAAATGTCAAGCTGCTGATCATGGACGAGCCCACTGCGCCGTTGACCACGAATGAGGTTGCGACTCTGTTCCGCATCATTCATGATCTGAAGGAACGCGGCGTGACCATCATTTTCATCTCGCACCGACTGGAAGAGCTGTTCGAAGTGGCCGACCGCGTCACTGTCATGCGGGACGGCCAGTACGTTGGCACCAGGAACATTGCCGACATCGACCGCCAGCAGCTCATCGCCATGATGGCAGGCCGTGAGATGAAGGAAAGCTATCCCTCCCGCAAGACGGCCATTGGCGAAGAAGTGCTCCGGGTGGAGCACTTGACCGGAAACGGCGACAAGGACATCTCCTTTACCCTGCACAAGGGCGAGATTTTGGGCTTTGCCGGTCTGGTCGGTGCAGGCCGCACCGAGCTGATGCGCGTGATCTACGGTGCCAACCCCGTTGAGAGCGGAAAGATTTTCCTGCACGGCAAGGAAGTGAAAATCCGCTCCTGCGGCGATGCCATCCGGCACGGCATCGGCTACATCCCGGAGGATCGCAAGAACCAGGGCGTGTTCCTGCGCAACACCATCAAATGGAACACCATCGTGAATGACATCCCTGGCTACAGTAAGGGCCTGTTCGTGGATACTAAAGCCGAACAGCGTGTGGCCGAAGAATACCGCGCTCGCTTCAACATCCGCACTCCGTCGTTGGAACAGAAGGTCAACAACCTCTCCGGCGGCAACCAACAGAAGGTCGTCATCGCCAAAACGCTGGCGGCCAAATCCAGCATCATTATCTTCGACGAGCCTACGCGCGGCATCGACGTCAGTGCCAAGCAGGAAATTTACAAGCTGATGAACGAGCTGGTGGCGACAGGCCATTCCATCATCATGGTCTCGTCCGATATGCCGGAACTGCTGGGCATGTCTGACCGAATCGTGGTCATTGCAGAGGGCTGTAAGAACGGTGAAGTAGAAAAAGCGGATTTCGACCAGAACTACATTCTGGATCTGGCGTCCGGCGGTAAAGTGAAGGGAGCTTGCTGAGATGAAATCAAAGTGGATCGATATTTATAAGAAATACGGTATTTATATCCTGCTGGTCGTCGTGTTCGCATTCTTTGCCATCATGGCACCCAACTTCCTGGCGACAAAGAACGTCATTAATATCCTGCGCCAAGTTTCAATGTTCGGCATCGTCGTCGTGGGCGTTTCCATGGTCATGATCGGCGGCGGCATGGACCTGTCTGTCGGTATGCAGATGGCTGTGGACGGAATGCTGGTCGGTTATATGATGACCAATCTCAGCTTACCCGTCCCGGTGGCTGTCATCGTCACCATCGTGGTCGGTTGCTTGCTGGGTGCCATCAACGGCATCGTGGCCGTCAAGTTGCACATTGCGCCCATCATCGTCACGCTAGGTACCATGCTGGTGTTACAGGGCGTTGCCTACCTCATCACCGGCGGCTACCCCATCACCGGTATGCCCGAAGCTTTCAAGTTCATCGGTCAGGGCTACATCGGCATCATCCCCGTTCCCGTCATCATCTTTGTGCTTTTCATCATCTTTGGAGCTATCCTGATGAACAAGACCTACATCGGCCGTTACATCTACGCGCTGGGCGGCAACAAGGAAGCTGCCCGTTTGGCCGGTATCGACGTTGACAAGTTGACCGTTATGGTCTACACCTTCTGCGGCTTCTGCGCTGCCATTGCAGCCCTCATCATGGTAGGCCGCACCAACGCTTCCCAGCCGGGAGCAGGCAGTAGTTACTCCTTCGATTGCATGACTGCAGCCTGCCTGGGCGGCGTTTCCATCGCCGGCGGCGAAGGTAAGATCAGCGGCACCGTTATCGGCGTTATCATCTTGGGCATTCTGGACAACGGCCTAGTCCTGATGAGCGTGAATACCAACTGGCAGAGCGTGATCAAGGGCTTGATCCTGCTGGCCGCTGTCGCCATTGACTGCTATCAGGTGGCCAACAAGAAGAAGGCTGCCTAATCTGGAATAGGGAGAAGATATTATGGCTTGCAAAACAATACCTTTTTACGAATTTCGCCCCGGCCTGTTTGAAATCGACGAATTCGACTGCGTGAGCTCCTTTATGGTCGTTGGAAGCGAGCGTGCGCTTCTGCTGGATGTTGGCACCGGTATCGGCGACCTGAAATGGGTGGTCGAGAACCGCATCACCGATAAGCCCTATCAGGTGGCCGTGTCCCACAACCACGGCGACCACATCGGCGGTGCGGGTTTCTTTGATGAAATCTTCATCCATCCCGCCGACATGGACAACACCGACGAAGGAACCGCCCCCACAACGGAGTTCCGTAAAAGATACGCAGCACTTATCCGGAAGCGAGAAGGAAAGTATTACGCTTATGACCCGGACATCGATATCCGCCCCTGGCCGCACGAGCCTACCTGGAAACCGCTGGAAGACGGCCATGTCTTCGACCTGGGCAATCGCAAAGTGACGGCCTGGTACTGCCCCGGCCACACCGCAGGTGAGCTGGTTTTCATCGACGATCTGACCCACACCCTGCTGTGCGGCGATGCCTGCAACTGCAACTGGTTGCTGAACACGACCCTCGCCCCCACCGTGCGGGAGTGTGCAGAAATTTCCCTCAAGGCCCTGCAGCGCATCTGGGCCATGCGCGATCAGTATGATGCCGTGTACAACTTCCATCACGATTTCCGCGGCTTCGGCAGTCCACTGAATCCGGATGTCCTGCCCAACCTCATCATCTGCCTGGAAAAGTTGCTGGACGGTACCGTGGAATTCAAAGAGATCCCGGATGCTCTTTCGGACAATGGCGCGACCAAGACAGTTGCTCTGTACCAAGACGTGTTCATCAGCGCGATGGGCGGGTCCATCCGGGAAGAAATCCAGTAAGAATAACATCAAAAAGCAAACGACAACAGATGTGATTTTACGTCACCTGCAAGAGCAAGCCTCGCCCCGGTTTCAGTAACAGGAAACAGGGGCGGGGCTATTTTTGATAGCTTGAGCAAGCGACTGGGTGGCATCTATGTTGCAAAATAACGCAACATAGATGCCCCTATAAAGATTCAAAAATAATCGTAGAAGCGATAATACAAAAGTAAGTGCATGACATCTCCATCGAGTGTGAATGCTACAAATGGCTCAAGTATTCGCTAGCAAAAATGCCTCAATTACTGGCTATCCCATAGTGTTACACTCACTTTGATTTTGAAAAATACAGTCCGAATTATTTCGTTGCGTCGTTTGAAAATGATGCGTTGTGTTTGGCAATGGCTCCAATATAAGTGTTGGCGCCGCCACATTCTGTCGGGAATCTTGACAAAACGCAACGGATATAACAGGCAACCCTTATGTACCTCCGCAGTCCTCCAACTGCGGGGAAGATTTTAGAGTTCTGCCAGCCGGGAAAGAATCTGCTTGCCGATGCTGATCAGTTCATCCAACCGGGCGCGCAAATCCTCCAGATCGGCAGTATAAATC
>ENA-OUQP01001437-OUQP01001437.1-human-gut-metagenome-genome-assembly--contig:-NODE-1437-length-15980-cov-7.514349_pt1 | contig 15980 bp, 16 predicted proteins | sample MGYA00237951_ERZ548836 | MGnify/ENA primary metagenome ERZ548836 (study PRJEB26490, sample SAMN05194702) | human gut metagenome | biome: terrestrial biome; feature: human-associated habitat; material...
ACGACGAAGATGTCATTTAAGGTTTGTTAGTACTTTTATCACCACACATAGTAAAGTAATTATCAAAGAGTAAAGACAATGAAAACAGATGAGATAATAGAAAAAATCAAACTTGGTGAAGATAGCCAAGTCCAGTTTAAGGAACGCGCTTTAGACAGGTATGACATTGGATGCGAAATGGTGGCATTCAGCAATACTCACGGAGGTGTGCTTGTGATAGGTGTAAATGACAAGAGTGGTGACATCAATCCTCTGTCCTACACAGAAACCCAAGAGACAACAAATCTTCTGAGCAATATTGCGTCGGAGAATGTAGTTCCGTCTATACTGATTGAAACCAAAACTGTTGGTGTCGCCGATGGGAGTTTAGTTGTTGCATATATAAAAGAAGGTATGAATAAACCATACCATGACAATAAAGGTGTCGTATGGGTAAAAAATGGGTCAGACAAACGAAAGGTATTTGACAATGTAGAGTTAGCGGAGATGATGACAGACTGCGGAAGCTTCGCTCCTGATGAAGCCGTTGTTCGTGATGCAACCCTCTCTGACCTTGATGAATACACGGTAAAGACGTTTCTCGCTTCCCGTTTTGACAAAGTCCTTCAACGCAAAGGATTACTGGGCGACAAATTACGCGAGGCTTCCCTTGATACCGTTTGCTCTGCGATAGCCAATGGACACGACACTGAGAAACTGCTCCGCAATCTTCGTTTGATACGTCCCGACGGCAAACTTACAGTGGCGGCCATGTTGCTTTTCGGGAAATATACCCAACGCTGGCTTCCAATGATGACAGCCAAATGCATTTGTTTTGCCGGAAATTCTGTTGGTGGTACTGTTTTCCGTGACAAGGTGAATGACTCTGATATGGAGGGCAATCTTCTGCATCAGTTTGAAACCATCATGGATTTCTTCACACGCAACCTCCACAATGTACAAAACGGTGAGGAGTTTAATACAATGGGCAGACTTGAGATACCTTACAAAAGCCTGCTTGAGTTCACGGTCAACGCTTTGGTCCACCGTTCGCTTAACTTGAAATCACCTGTTCGGGTTTTCATATTCGACAATCGGGTGGAGATTCATAGCCCGGGTACCTTGCCCAATGGCCTGAAGGTAGAAGACATTACGAATGGAACTTCAATGCCCCGAAATAGCTTCCTGTTCAACAATGCCATATACCTGCTTCCATATACCGGAGCAGGAAGTGGAGTGAGACGAGCATTGGAGGACGGACTAAATGCAAGGTTTGATAATGATGAAAGCACCCATGAGTTCGTGATAACAATAGCAAGAGACGGTAACAACAGCAGTGACTTAGTTACTAAACTTAGTTACTTCGACTCTGAACATAAGTCAGAAAGTAACCAAGTCGGAGAGAAAAGTAACCAAGTCGATGAGAAAAGTAACCAAGTCGAAGGAAAAAGTAACCAAGTCCAAGCCGACTTAGTTACTACTCGTCAACTCCAACTCACTAACAAACAAAAGGACATTCTGAATTTCTGCTCTGTTCCACGCACTGCAGCAGAAATAATGGAAAGACTGGGTATCTCAAATCAATCAAGGAATCGGGTCGCACATATTACCCCACTTGTAGAGGCAGGTTATCTTGAATTGACAAATCCGGAAAATCCCACCGCAAGCAACCAAAGATACAGAAAGAAACGATGAATACTTGAACTTCTTTCGGCGTGTTCATCCGCCAAATAGGTGGATTTTGAACATTTTGCATTGTCATAAATTGTCATTTTTGTCGTGACAAATAAGACAAAACACTTTCTTTCAAACACTTACAGAATCAGCGTAATTTTGCACCGTCAAATCTTCCCCGAGGTTTGGCGGTGCCTCTTTTTTATGTGCCATCGGAAGGGAGGCATCAGGGATTTCAGGTGATGGTCATTGTAAAACTCATAAAGATTATGATTATGTCAGTAAATATAGAATCCTTGGTCGAGCAGGGCGTGAACGTCAAAATCGAAGTCACAGCTGCAGACCTCAAGATGTTCGGTGAGGGAATCGCCGAACGGGCAATCATGGCATACAGGCAGGAGATAGAGAGCAAGAAACCCCATGAGGAGACCTACTGCAATACACGTGAGGTGAGAGAACTCCTGAATGTGTGCGACGGCACGCTCAACCTTTGGGCAAAGCGTGGCTATCTCGTTCCCGTCAAGGTAGGGAACAAGAATATGTATGCCATGAGTGATGTACGCCGCATCCAGACAGGCGGCAGGAACGACACTGTAACCAACTACTGCAAAAGGAAGGAGGCATGAACATGGGTATCGCACAGGAAATATGCAACAAGGTCATGTCGGAGGTACAGGGCATCAAGGAAACAGGCTTTCCTTTAGACGCTTTCCCTGAGAAGGTGCAGACCATCATCCTTGATATGGTAAGGTACGAGAACTACAAGGTGGAGTATCTCGCACCTGCCATGCTCTCGGCTGTCTCTTCCGCTTTGGGAGGGACATACTATGTAAGGGTGAAGGGGCAATGGATAACCAATGCCGCACTCTACATCATCATGGTGGGCAGACCGGGACTGGGTAAGACACCGCCTCTTGAAGCGGCATTCCGCCCCATACGCAGGAACGACAATGCGAAGATGGAGAAGTTCAAGGCCGACATGGCTGCTTATCAGAATGCTGTGAAGGAGAGTAAGGGTGACTGCGGAATGGAGAAGCCGGTACTGGCACGCACTCTTGTTTCAGACTTTACGCCTGAGGCCCTGCTTCTGGCCCATTACAACTCCCCTCGTGGTATCACTATTTTGGTGGATGAGATTATGGGCATGTTCAATTCCGCCAACCGCTACAACAACGGACAACTGATAGAGCAGCTGCTAACGGCGTGGAGCGGAGGCGCACTGGATGTGGTACGTGTCAACAACCCCATACCAATCCATATCGAGCTTCCCTGCATCAATATGATAGGAACCACACAGACGAAGCGTATGGGAGAGCTGATGAAGAAGGGATATGAGGAGAACGGACTGCTTGACCGTATTCTGTTCACGCTTCCCAAGGTGCAGCAGCTTACATTTTGGACGAAGGAAGAGGACAACTCTACACACCATCGTTCTACTTCCGCCATGGAGGCATGGCAGAGCATCATCAGCAAGGTTCTCGCCCTTGACTATGAGACAGGTGAGGACGGAACAGAGCCTAACTTCCATATTATAGACATGGAGGAAGAAGCGAGGGATGAGTTTATCGCAAGTCACAATGCCACCATACAACGGACAAATGCCATAGAGGATGACAACATGATAGAGTCCCGTCCAATGAAAGCCCCCATCCATGTGGCACGCATCGCACTTATCCTGCAGGTGTTGCGCTATGCCTGTGGCGAGAGCCACCTCCAGTTCGTGACTAAACAGGCTATGCATGGAGCTATAAGGCTGATGGAGTATTTCGAGGATTCCTATTGCAGGATAAGGGAGTATGTCGCCAAAGATGCCTGTGACGAGCCTTCAAGGGAACTGCTCTCGACGCTGAACGATTCGTTCACCACCGCGGAGGCGCTTGCCGCAGGGAAGCAGCTAAGGGTGACCGACCGCACGGTGATGAATTACCTGAAAGAGCTTGCCAAGAACAGACTAATAAAGAAAATCAGGCAAGGAGAATACCAGAAGACAGTCTTTGAGACACAACAAAAGACTACTTCTGAGGAATCCCGAAATGTAAACTGCAACGAATAAGCCCCTGTTTCACATTTCAGTTTCTTCAGTTTTTCAGTTTGCAGTAGTGAGAGGAGTGAATCAACAGCCTTCAGGTTTCTGCAAAACTGAAAGAACTGAAAACTGAAATCAGAGTAATTCCTTTTCAGAAACTACTATGGAGAAGTATAAGTATCGTCTTGAAAAGTACCATCCGGGCAGCAAGAAGCCTTGCCCGCAATGTGACAGGAAAGCCTGTTTCACACGTTATGTCGATGCCAACGGGGATTATGTCTTCCCTGAGCATGTAGGACGTTGTGACCACGAGCACAGTTGTGGCTACCATTTCACGCCAAGTGACTACTTCCGTGAGAATCCTGGAGAGTCAATATCTCTATCAAGGAAGCATGTAATCATGCCAATAATCTCATCTGTCCCTATAAAGGAACAACCTCCTTCATTCATAGACAGAAGAATCATGGAGCAGACTCTCTCACACTATGCCATCAATCCTTTGTACACATTCCTTGCCAGATGTATGGGAAAGGAAGAGGCAGACAGGCTGTGTCGCCTTTACCGGATAGGCACGTCAAGGAAATGGGGAGGTGCTGCCGTATTCTGGCAGGTGGATTGCAATGGCCGTGTCCGCACAGGAAAGATTATGCTGTATGATGCCACGACAGGCAAGAGGGTGAAGCATCCCCAGCCGCATGTCTGCTGGGTGCATACGGAAATGAGGCTGAAAGACTATCATCTCTGCCAGTGCTTCTTCGGTGAGCATCTCCTTCCCTTATATCCCGACAGGAAGGTTTTTGTGGTGGAGAGTGAGAAGACGGCTGTCATTGCCTCCCATTTCATGCCCGATGTGCTGTGGATAGCCACAGGCGGAAAGAACGGATGCTTCAACGAGCGTGCCGCTTCTGCCTTGGCTGGCAGGGATGTGGTGCTGATGCCCGACCTCGGTGCCACACAGGAATGGCAGGCAAGGCTCCCCATGCTCGACAAGGTCTGCCGTTCCGTATCAGTCAATGACATATTGGAGACAATGGCAACGGAAGAGCAGCGAAGCCAAGGTCTGGACATAGCCGACTTCCTCCTGGTGGAAGACACGCCGCAGATGATACTCCAAAAGATGATAGATCGTAACCCTGCTTTACAGATGCTAATCGATGAGCTAAAATTGGAACTCGTTGACGAGCCGTAATGTGGACAGCTTGCTGTCATAAGAAAAGGTATTTATAAAATGCCGTAGCTTATTAGGGCATTTTCGTCTCTTCCCCTCTGCGTGTGGCAGCGCAAAAAAGCCCCATAAGCGGACTGCCTGCGGCATCCGTAGTTGATGGGTCGGCATTTTATTAACCAGAAGGTTTCCAATTTATCATAAACAAAACAGTTAAGAAAGATGAAAGAACAATATGCAGTATGCCACCTTCAGCGTGGCAGTGGCAACGACAGTGGAATGTCGTGCCACATCGAGAGAAAGGATGCACAGGGCAAGACTTATGTGCCGGACAATGCCGACCGTAGCCGCACGCATCTGAACAGGGAACTGGTATCATTTCCCGATGGTGTAAGGAACAGAACTGAAGCCATAAAGTACCGCATAGACCATGCCGGACTGACACGCAAGGTCGCTGGCAACCAGTGCAAGGCTATCCGAATCATTCTGACGGGGACGCACGAGCAGATGATGAAGATACAGGAGGAAGGCAGACTGGACAGGTGGATGGAAGTCAACCTCAAATGGCTGAACGAGACCTTCGGCAAGGAAAATGTTGTATCGTGTGTGCTGCACATGGACGAGAAGACTCCCCACCTACATGCTACCATCGTGCCCATCGTCCACACCGAGCGACAGAGGCGTGAACGAGAGGGAGAGAAGAAGTACAATACTAAGTCAGGTCCACGACTGTCAGCAGATGACGTGCTCAAACGTGCCAAACTTCGTGAGTATCAGAATACCTATGCCGCTGCCATGAGTGAGTTCGGCTTGAAGCGTGGCATTGTCGGTTCCACAGCCAGACACATTGCCACATCCACCCACTACAAGCAGCAGATGCAACAGCTTGAGGAGGACATCGCCAACCTGCAGAAGGAGGTGGAGAAGACCAAGGAGGGCAAGAGTACATTACTCGCCATATTTGGCAAAGGCGACCTTGCCAAAGCAAGGAAAGAACTGGCATCAAAAGATGAAGAACTGGCAAAGCTCCAAGCTCAGATTGCGAAACTGGAGGCGGAGAAAGCCTCTCTAAAGCAGAAGCATGAATCTGACATAGCAAAACTGCGGAATGGCTATCAGAAGGAAATCGATGCTGCCATCAGGCGTGCGGAAATCGCAGAGCGGAACACTGCCGAGAAGGAGGCTGTCATTGAACGACAGAAGGACAGGATTGAAGAACTTGACCGCAAGGCCAATCCTCAGCGATACCGGCTTTCATCGGGAGCGGAACTCATCGGTCATCGCTTCCTTGGTAACAACCCTTATTCTGTCACCCTGAAAATCTGGACAAAGGTTAAGGATATTGAGCATACTGCTGTCACCTACCTTAGCGACAGCGACAAGCGGTTGCACGCCTTTAGCAATGGGGAACTGACAGAACACGAGTTTATCAACGCTTGTTTCAGTGCTGCCGAGCAAGTCAGCGAGATACAAGCTAATTTGCTAAGTGCTGCCATTGACCTGGTAACAGGCGGTTCTGCTCAACCTCATGTAGGTACTGGTGGCGGAGGTTCAACATCTAAATTGCCATGGAGGGATAAAGATACGGATAAACACACACCATATAAGAGGAAAAAATAGTTCATTCATTACTTATTTTCCACTATTGCTTCGTTTGTTACTTGACTTCGTCTTCGTCCGTCACGACTCGGCATAATCCAAGTGAACTTGGCTTCTGCTCTCGCTGTTCCGTCCGTTGGCTTCGCCTTCCTCCTCGCTCGGTTGGTTTCTGTATTCCTTGGGCGACACACCTACATGCAGTTTGAAAAATTTTCTGAATGTATATTGCTCAGGGAAATTCAGCCGTGCAGCTACATCCTTTATGTTGAGGTCTTTCTGTTTTAACAATGATTTTGCATTGATGATAATCATCGAGGCTATCCATTCAGAAGGAGTCTTGCCCGTCTGCTCACGGATGATTCGTGAGAAATGATTGGGCGAAAGTCCCGCCTCTTCGGCATAGAACGCCACACTGCGCTCGTGTTGGCGGTTGGTATGCAGAGAATAGATAAAACGGAATGCTATCGTCTCATTTTTATTTATGGAGGCTGGACTAACTGTACGACCAAGGAAATACAAATGTACAAACTCAAGCATTGTCTGCTGCTCCATCAGTTGGATAATCCGCATAACGAGGTTTTTCTCTCCTGCATCAGAAATACCGTATGCATATTCCCTTTTCTTGCTTATAGCCTTTTGTCGCCGGGCAAACAACCTTATGCTTTCATCGTCTAATTGCAGACAAGGAGTGTCGCGCATCCTGAACTCCAGTATCATGTCATAGACATCCCGTATGGCCTGAAAGAACACCTCTGCCTCATCTATAATGGCAATTTCTTGATAACAGTCGTCACGGGAAAGTTCAAATACCGATATGATTGGCGAGAGAAAGCATAGCATACCCTCGCTAATCACATAGAGCTGGCCGTTTATCAACACTTTCCTGCTGCCTGACGTACAGAGCAACATTCCTGCCCTGCCTGATATGTCATTGTGAATTATATCCTTGTTCATGCTGCAAAATTACGAATTTGACCAATAACAACCAAAAATATTTGGCATTTTTAGCATAAATAATTGATATTGCTCACTAATTGCGTTTTGCTGACATTGATTCAGGGATGTAATAACCGTAACTTTGCACCCAGAAATAATCAGATATAACATTAACAGATTAAAAGATGAACAAAAACAGGATTCTATCAGTAGGGGCAGGATTGGTATTGTCAGTCTTGACAGCTTCGGCACAACTGACCTTGGAAGAGTGTCATAGGTTGGCTGCCGAACACTATCCCCTTGTCAAAAGGTATCAGTTGATTGAGCAAACGGCTGGTTACACACTTGCCAATATCTCTAAGGGTTGGCTGCCGCAGTTGTCATTCGATGCCCAAGCCACGCTGCAAAGCGATGTGATGACCTTGCCCGATGCACTTGAAACCATGCTTGCCGGCACCGGGCAGAATGTGAAGGGCTTGAAGAAAGACCAGTATCGTGTGGGGCTTAATGTCAATCAAGTGGTTTATGACGGTGGTTCCATCAAGGCCTCACGTAAATCCGCCATGGCAGAGAGTGATGTCGAAGTGAAGAAAAACGAAGTGGAGTTGTACCAACTCAGGGAGCGTGTGAACAACCTTTTCTTCGGTGTATTGCTCACGGAGGAGAAGATACGTCTCAATGAAAACCTTCAAGAGCTGTTGCTCGACAACTGCCGCAAGATGGAGGCGATGGTGAAGGGCGGAACAGCCATGCTGTCAGACCAGGATGCCATCCGTGCCGAATATCTGAACGCACGTCAGCAGCACACGGAACTTTCTTCTACCAAGGACTGTTTTCTCCGAATGCTTGAAGCATTCATTGGCAGGCGAGTCAGCAGTGGGTTGGAGAAGCCCAAGGCAGACGCACCATTGGATGATACACCAGATCGTCCCGAACTTCGCTGGATGGATGCACGGACAAGGCTTATCGACGCAAAGGAAAAACAACTCGATGCCAGTCTGCGCCCACGTCTTAGCCTTTTTGCCCAAGGCTACTATGGCTATCCCGGCTATGACATGTTCGGCGACATGTTTTCGCACGACTGGACGCTGAACGGAATGGTGGGGCTGAAACTCAGTTGGAATCTGTCCGGCTTTTATACCCATAAGAACGACCGACGCAGACTTTCCGTGAAGCGTGCGGAGGTGGAAAACGCACGCGAGGTATTCCTCTTCAACAACCGTCTGCAATCTATTGAGAATCACTCCACCATCCGCCGCTACCAACTTGTCATGGCAGAGGACGAGGAAATCATCTCGTTGAGATCGTCAGTGAGGAAAGCGGCAGAGGAGAAACTCTCTCACGGTGTTATAGATGTCAACGACTTGTTGCAGGAAATCAACCGCGAGAACAATGCAAGGATAGCCCTGTCAACCCATGAAATAGAGATGTTGAAGAGCATCTATGAACTTAAATATACATTGAACAAATAATAGACATAAAGATTTATGAAAGCTAATATCCTATTCGCAGTCAGTCTTGCCATCGGCATGACAGCCTGCACATCGAGTGAGAAAGACTATGACGCATCCGGCGTCTTTGAAACGACCGAAGTAATTGTATCTGCCAAGGGAACGGGCGAGCTTATCTCCTTCAACGTGGAGGAGGGACAGGAGGTAAGGCAATATGATGTCATAGGCAGCATCGACACCACGCAGTTAGTGCTGAAGAACCGCCAATTATCAGCCAATCTGCTTGCCACCCAAGACAAGACTCTCGACGAAAGCCGCCAAGTGGCATCACTTCGCCAACAGATTGCCAATCTGCAGAAGGAGAAGCAACGCTATGCCGCCCTCTTGGCATCTGATGCCGCCACACAGAAGCAGGTGGATGATTTGGATTACCAGATAGGAGTGCTCAACCGCCAGTTGGCAGCATCGCTCGAACAATTGGGCAGCAACAACCGAAGCATCGCCAACCAAGCCGAAGGCATTCGTGCCATGAAGGCTCAGACCGACGACCAGTTGCGCAACTCCATCATAAAATCTCCCATAAGCGGCACCGTACTTGCCAAATATGCAGAAAGGGGTGAATACGCCACACCAGGGAAACCGCTGTTCAAGGTGTCGGACGTGAAATCCATGAAACTGAGGGCTTACGTCACAGCTCCACAGTTGACAACGTTGAAGATAGGACAGGAGGTTACCGTCTATGCTGATTATGGAGAAAAGGAAAGCAAGACATACAAAGGCATCGTGGAATGGATATCAGACAAGGCCGAGTTTACCCCAAAGACTATTCAGACACGAGACGAACGCGCCAACTTGGTCTATGCCGTGAAGATTGCCATAAAGAACGACGGTATGATTAAGCGCGGAATGTATGGTAACGTAAAATTCTGATGTGTCATGGCTATCGTATCAGTAAGAAACCTGAAAAAGCGGTATGGCAAGGTGGATGCACTCCGTGGCCTCAGCTTCGATGTGGAGGAAGGTGAGATATTCGGTATCATCGGTCCCGACGGTGCCGGCAAGACCTCTCTCTTCCGCATACTCACCACCTTGATGCTGGCTGATGGCGGAACTGCCTCTGTTGACGGTTTGGATGTGGTTGCCGACTTCAAGTCCATCCGGCACAGGATAGGCTATATGCCGGGGCGTTTCTCCCTCTATCAGGATTTGTCAGTAGAAGAGAATCTGGATTTCTTCGCCACGATTTTCGGCACTACTGTAAAAGAGAATTATCATCTTGTGGAGGATATCTATCGGCAGATTGAACCTTTCAAGCGGCGAAAGGCGGGGAAACTGTCGGGAGGCATGAAGCAGAAACTGGCCCTGTCGTGCGCACTCATCCATGCTCCTCGCGTACTTTTCCTTGACGAACCGACCACAGGTGTTGACCCTGTTTCGAGGAAAGAGTTCTGGGAAATGCTTTGGAAACTGAAACGCGAGCATGGCATCACCGTGTTGGTGTCCACTCCCTATATGGACGAGGCCGTACAGTGTGACCGCATCGCCTTGATACAGGACGGGGCATTTCTGCGCATCGACACCCCAGCTGGCATCGTGGCATCTTATGGAGCAAGGCTGTGGGCTGTAAGGAGCAACGAGATGCACCAACTGCTCACCGACTTGCGCCAACATCCCGAGGTATATACAGCCTTTTCCTTCGGCGAGACATTCCATGTCACAGTCGCCGAAGGGCTTACCACACAAAGTCTGGCGGGCTGGCTGTCGGGCAGAGGGCACACACAGGTGAGTGTCGCTCCTGTGGAGGCGAGCATCGAAGATTGTTTCATGTCATTAATGAGAAAAGTATGAAAACGGACAAATATGTAATAGAGGCAGACGGACTGACCAAGCAGTTTGGTGATTTCATCGCCACCAACCATATATCTTTCAAAGTCCATGAAGGAGAGATATTCGGTTTCCTTGGTGCCAACGGTGCGGGCAAGACTACGGCCATGCGTATGCTGTGCGGACTGAGCCGCCCCACGGAAGGCAGTGCCCGTGTGGCAGGGTTTGACGTATATCACGAGGCAGAACAGGTAAAGAGGCACATTGGTTATATGAGTCAAAAGTTTTCCCTGTACGACGACCTTACGGTATATGAGAACCTGAAACTCTTCGGCGGCATCTACGGCATGCCGATGTCGAAGATTCGCGAGAAAGCCGGCACGCTATTGAACGAATTGGGATTTTCCAAGGAGGCTGGCACGATGGTGAAGTCGCTACCTTTGGGATGGAAACAAAAGTTAGCTTTTTCCCTGAGCATCTTCCATGACCCGAAGATAGTTTTCTTGGATGAACCCACAGGTGGCGTTGACCCCGTGACGCGCCGCCAGTTCTGGGAGCTCATCTATCAGGCTGCCGACCGTGGCATTACGGTATTCGTCACCACACATTATATGGACGAGGCGGAATACTGCGACCGTGTCAGCATCATGGTTGACGGCAAGATTGAGGCACTGGATTCGCCCGAACGTCTGAAACGTCAATTTGGCGTCAGCACGATGTATGAAGTGTTTTTACAACTCGCCCGAAAGGCAAAAAGAAATTAATCGGTTATGAAACAGTTTTTAGTTTTTGTGACAAAGGAGTTCCGTCATATCCTCCGCGACAAGCGCACCATGCTGATACTCGTAGTGATGCCTGTGGTGATGATTATCCTCTTTGGATTTGCCATTACCACTGAGGTGAAGAACTCGCGGGTGGCCATCCTCGACTATTCCAAAGACGAGGTGACGGCACAGATTGTGGAACACATTGCCCACAACAGATATTTCTCCATCGTCAAAGATCTGGACAATGAATCAGAGGCAGAACGTATGTTTCTGCAGAATGAAGCAGACATGGTGATTGCATTCAGTCAAGACTTTGCCTTGGAGATGAAGAAATCAGGACAGGCAAAGGTGCAGATTCTCACGGATGGCATCGAACCCAACCAGGCATCCGTGCGCACTGGCTATATGCAGCAGGTACTGGCGACATATCAGCAGGAGACAGCACGAGGGCATGTAGGACGGCAGCCTTTCCAGATAGAACCAGTGACACGCTTCCTCTACAATCCACAGAGCAAGAGCGAGTACAACTTTGTGCCGGGAGTTATTGGTCTGATATTGTTGCTGATATGTGCCATGATGACAAGTATAGCCATTGTGAAAGAGAAGGAAATGGGGACAATGGAGATTCTACTTGCCTCGCCTCTGCCTCCGATTGTGATTGTGCTGGCCAAGTTGGTGCCTTATTTCGTCATATCATGCCTGAACCTCACCACCATCCTCATCCTCTCGACGACATTGCTGCATATTCCCATTGCTGGCAGCGTCACGGGATTTGTCAGCATCACGATGCTTTACATCCTCGTGTCGCTGCTCATCGGACTGCTGATCTCCACCTGTGTCGGCAGCCAGCTTGCCGCCATGCTTCTCTCCCTGCTGCTCATTGTGCCGACCGTCTATCTGTCGGGCATCACGTTCCCCATCGAGAGTATGCCCGCGGCCTTGCAGCATGTGTCTGCCATTGTCCCTGCAAGATGGTATGTGGATATAGCCCGCAGACTGATGATACAAGGAGTGCCGGTAGGATATGTGATGCGCGAAACCGCTATCCTCGGCGTGATGGCCCTGTTGTTGCTCATGGTGTCATGGAAGATGTTCAAAACCCGATTATAATTGATGATTATTATGGTAATACGATTTTTAATAGAGAAGGAGTTCAAGCAGATGATACGGAATATCATCTTGCCCATTGTGTTCATCCTGCTGCCCATTGGAATGATCAATGTGATGCCAAGAGCTGCCACACAGGAAGTGAAAGACCTGAAGATTGGGGTGATAGACAACGACCACAGTACATGGTCGCAGCGCATGATTCAGAAGATGGCGGCTTCGGAGTATTTCACGCTCACCGAGCTTTCTGATTCCTATCGTCAGGGACTGGATGCGATGGAGCGTACCGAGGTGGATTTTCTCATTGAGATAGAGCCTGATTTCGAGAGGCGGTTAGTGCGTGATGGCATCAGTCAGGTGATGATTTCTGCCAATGCCGTCAATGGTGTGAAGGCCGGACTTGGCACATCCTACCTTTCGCAGATTGTAGCGGACTATTCAGCCAATCTGAGGGAGGAATTTGGCATGAGCACAGCCAATGTCAGAGTGGAGGACTTTGATGTCGAGCCACGCTATATGTTCAATGCCGAGTTGGATTACAAGGCATTTATGGTGCCAGGATTGATAGCTATGCTGTTGATATTGGTAGTTGGTTTTCTGCCTGCTCTAAACATCGTGGGAGAAAAAGAGAAAGGTACGATAGAGCAGATAAACGTAACGCCTGTGGGGCGTTTTGAGTTCATCTTCTCCAAGCTGATTCCTTATTGGTGCGTGGGACTGTTCATCCTTGCCTACTCTATGCTGTTGGCAAAGGGAATCTACGGACAGACACCTGTTGGTAGCATTGCTGTCATATTTCTTTTTGCCACCGTGTTCATTCTTGTCGTTTCGTGTATGGGACTGATTGTCTCCAACTACTCCGACACCACCCAACAGGCAGCATTGGTGATGTTCTTCTTCTTAGTCATCTTCATTCTGCTCAGCGGACTGCTCACCCCCATAGCGGGAATGCCTGAATGGGCAAAGCTCATCACACGGCTGAATCCGCTGCGCTGGTTCATCGAGGCGATGCGGGCTCTCTATCTGAAAGGAAGCACCCTCAGCGACCTCAGCGGCCATTTCATTGCCCTGTCGGTTTATTCCGTAGCGGTATGGGCGATAGCTATTTTCAGTTATAAGAAAAGCAATTAAGATATGGTACATCAAAACAAAATCTTAGAATACATGCGTGGCCGACCTTATTGTGTGTCATTACAAGAACTGTCCTCCCACTTTGAAGTCAATACCGAAGAGTTGGCAGCTGCCATAGCAGTATTGGCAAAGGAGAGAGTTGTTATGCTTCGGTTTGACCACTCATCCATGAATCCAAAGACATTCTCGTCAAGAGGAGAAATCATCTATGAACGATTTATGGATATGCTGTTCACAAAAAGACCAGTCAGGAGGGACGTCGGATATTATGCCCAAGAGCTCTGTGTAACACCTAAATACTTGTCTATGGTTGTCAAGAAATACAGTGACAAAACTGCATACCAGTGGATAAAGAAAACGGTTGTGCATGAGATTGAAGATAAACTGAGATATTCTGAAGACAGCATCAAAGAGATTGCGTTCCTGCTCGACTTCCCCTCAATTTCCTTTATGGGAAAGTTCTTCAAGTCGATGACAGGAGTTTCTCCATTGTTCTATCGGAAGCTTCACTCACTATGTAATACAAATCAATAAGCGAATGAATACAGAATCTATCGGAAAGAATGCGGGCATTGTATGGCGAGTACTGAACGACCGCAAAAGCACATGGGAGGAACTTGTAAAGTCTTCCGGGTTGAAACCTCTTGAAATTGCTGCCGCCATAGGTTGGCTGGCTCGCGAGGACAAAATAAACATGTCCATTCAAGACGGGTTGATGTCATTTGATGTTTACCATGAATGCTATTACTAAAATGTATGGTTTACATCTTCTCTAACATCCTTCTGATACATTCGTGATAGAGTATCGGAAGGATGTAGCGACTTATTTTGTAGTGTAAATAAAAGTTAAATAACATTTTAAGGTGATATGAAACCTTATTTTATTCCTAAATGAATCAGAAGAAACTGATTTAATTCCCTTATATGATGATAGACGCTGGGATATATTTGGTATCAAAACGACTGGCAAATACATGATAATATCTGATTACCTGTATGATAGATGCGTAATTTAGGTTCAAGCGTGAGACTTGTCCTACTATTCATCGAAAACAGGTATCGCCAAACACCTCGTGAAGATGAATAAGAAAGAAACAATACTCTCACGCCTGTACGATATATGTACCTATACAGCATTGGCTATACGGGAAACATATACAAACAGAAAATGAGCGTAATATTGTCTTTCATCCCTTCACTATTGAAATTGGCGATTTCGTTTTCAGGATAAAAGCAAAAAACGCTTTCTATTATAGTCCAACCATTTCTCCAGTCAGACTTTACAAATATACGTTTTTTGTTCAATATTACGCTCGATAAAGAGTATTATTTCTTTCAAATATAAGGATTTTAGCTGCTTCATGGATGGGAAAAAGAAGAAAAGGAGAGAATTTAACGTTCTCTCCTTTGGCTGCTATCGCACTAAAATCCAAAACTTCTTTCACTGTAAGTTTCAGTACTCATCCATAAGCAATTATTTAATTTGAAATCATACTTATCTTCCAGCGTTTCTAGAAATGCTTCAAAATCATCATACTTATAAGATTCTTCTATTTGCTCTTTGGTTAATTTTATCTTGATTACTTCGCCTGCCGAATAATCAAAAATGATAATGTAGTTCGTTTCCATAAAGATTATTATTTGTTGATGAATTGGTTCTTAACTCTTTGGACTGTCGAAATTCCGATTCCTTGAAGTTTGGCGATATTCCTGATACTGTACCCTTTTTTGAGTAGATTAATGGTTTCCTTATATTCCTCCTTCATTTTCTCGTCTGATTTAACACTTCCTTTCTTCCTTCCAAGTTTACCGCCATTCATAATATAATTGGCTCTCCCAGAATTTAGGCGATATTGAATGTTAGACCTTTCAATATTAGCCATTTCTGCCAGCACCGTTACCATGATACTTGCTATCGGGTTCACTTTTCCGTCAGGCTGTAATGTATATAATCCCAAGTTCTGAATATATACCGATACCTTTGCTTCATGTAGTATCTCCAGCGAACGAAGCACTTGTAGCGTACTTCTTCCCAATCTGCTCAGTTCTGATAAAAGAAGGAAATTTACGGATTCCTTTTTACAGTATTCCAAGCATTCTGTTAAAACCAGTCTTTCCTCAATTTTCTTTGCTCCTGAGATATGCTCCTCGTAGATTTTTACAATCCATATATTTTGCGATTCAGCATATCTTTTTAAATCTTCTATTTGTCTGCTCGTATCTTGTCTGTCATTAGTTGAACTGACACGAGCATAGATAACTGCTTTTGTTCTCATAATAGTCTTTGATTAAAAACATAACGTAAGGGAACGTATTCAAAC
>ENA-OUQP01001440-OUQP01001440.1-human-gut-metagenome-genome-assembly--contig:-NODE-1440-length-15969-cov-3.199698_pt1 | contig 15969 bp, 8 predicted proteins | sample MGYA00237951_ERZ548836 | MGnify/ENA primary metagenome ERZ548836 (study PRJEB26490, sample SAMN05194702) | human gut metagenome | biome: terrestrial biome; feature: human-associated habitat; material...
GTCGCTGGGTATGCTGGTCATCAATGCCCTGTCGGCTGCGGATCATGTACTCATCCCGGTGCAGGCGGACTATCTGGCAGCCGAGGACATGACGGAGCTTGTGGGCACGGTGCAGAGCATCCGGCAGCAGATCAACCCAAAGCTGAAGATTGGCGGCGTCTTTCTGACCATGGCGAATGACACGAACTTCCGCAAAGACATTGTGGCCGGGGTAAAAGAAAACTTCGGCAAGCACCTGCCCGTACTGGATGCCGTCATTCCCGCTACGGTGCGGCTGGCGGAGATCAGCACGGCAGACAAGAGTATCTTCCGGCACGAACCGCGCGGACGGGCTGCCGCAGCCTACGGTGCGCTGGTAAAGGAGGTGGAACGCATTGGCGAAAAGCAACGCATCCGAGATGCTGACATCACTCGATAGCCTGTTTACCACGCAGGAGCAGCGGGACGAAGCCAAGCGCGACAGCGTGCAGGACATACCGATTTCCCAAATCAGCGATTTTCCTGAGCATCCCTTCAAGGTAAAGCAGGACGAGGCCATGTTGGAAATGGCGGAGAGCGTGCGGCAGTACGGCGTCTTGGTGCCGGGGCTTGTGCGGCAGCTGGAGGACGGCAGCTATCAGATGGTGTCGGGACACCGGCGCAAGCTGGCCAGCGAACTGGCAGGGCGGGACACGATCCCCTGCATCGTGCGCGACCTCACAGACGATGAAGCCGTTATTATCATGGTGGACAGCAATCTCCAGCGCGAGCGCGTATTGCCGTCGGAAAAGGCTTTTGCGTACAAAATGAAGCTGGATGCCATGCGAAGGCAGGCGGGTAGACCGAGTAAAGAAAATGGTGTCCCACTGGGACACCATTTTCAGCAAGGAAAGTCAAGAGAGATTTTGGCAGACAATTCACCGGACAGTAATACACAAATCCAGCGCTATATCCGCCTCACCAACCTCATCCCGGAAATTCTGGACATGGTGGATGACGGTCGGATCGCCTTTCGCCCTGCGGTGGAGCTTTCTTACCTTACCGAACAGGAGCAGAGCGCGCTTTATGACACCATGGGACGCGAGGACTGCACGCCGTCGCTTGCACAGGCCATTAAGATGAAGGCGTTCAGCCGAGACGGAAAGCTGACCGATGCGGTGATCCGGTCCATCATGGCGGAGGAAAAGCCCAATCAGAAGGAACAATTTCGGATACCCAAAGAGCGTATCAGCAAGTATTTCAAGCCGGGGACGCCCGCACGGACTATGGAGGATACGATCATCAAGGCACTGGACTATTACAGAAAGCGGCAGCGGGAAATGGAACGCTGAATCTTCCGCCCAGGGGAAAGTCTGCCCATCGGACAGGCTGTGTGCCAGGGCCGGTTTTCCCGCTCTCCCCTCTCCACACCTCACCCCCTTCCTACCGGCTGTACCGGCTGAAAAAGAGATTGTCTCACAAGTCCATATCGTACAGAAAGCAGCATCCTTTTCCGGATGGTGCTTTTTATTTTTACTCTTAGGAGGTCTAACAAATGAAAAAACTCTATCGCAGAAGCATTTCCGGGCTGTTGGCTCTGCTGATCTGCTTCACCGCCATCCTCGGCAGCGGCATGACGACCTATGCCGCCGCATTCACCGAAGAAACTGCGGATTCGTACTCGGTGGCATTCCCCAGAGACGGCGACGCCAATCTGGATTACAGCGGCACTTGGGGCCACGACGAGCTGCACTACATGAACGGCTGGACATCCGGCGAGGCAACGTGGATGACCACACTGCACACCATCGGCTCCTTCGACGGCCCTGCCTGCTACTGCATCGAGCCAGGCGTTCCCCGCAACCTGTACCGTTCCTATGAAAGCTACGGAGAGGACTATTGGGATTCCTTCCCAGCCGAGTATAACCGCACTATTGATGGCCGAACCATGAAAACGCTCCTTGGCCGCATCATGCAGTACGGCTATCAGGGGAATCTCTCCCTCGACTGGCGCTCTCAGAATGATGCCGATGCCGACAAGCTGGCCCACATGATGGCCACGCAGGTGCTGGTGTGGGAAACGGTTGTCGGGGAGCGGGATGCGGACTTCGAGCATATTGACCCCAGCAGCGCCGATGCCGTAAAATCCGTCTACCGCACATCCCATCCGCTCTATGGCCGCTTCTCGGCCTACTATGACAGCATCGAGGCCAGCGTGAAAAAGCACACCGTCGTCCCCAGCTTTATGGACCGCAGCGAGGAAGCTGCACAGACGGTCGAACTGGTCTGGGACGGCAGTCGCTACACGGCCACCCTGACGGACGCCAACGGTGTTCTGAGCGAATATGTCTTCTCTTCGGCTCAGTCGGATATGACCTTTGCAGTCAGTGGGAACAACCTGACCATCTCCGCCGAAACAGCCCCCGCAGACGGCGTGACCATTACCGCCGTCAGAAACAATACCCGTCAGGGCGTGGTGGTCTGGAGCGACGGTCACTATGGCCCCGACGGCACCATGCAGGATGTCGTCACCTTCCGGGATACCGTCAGCGACCCCATGTACGCCTACCTGCACCTGAGAGTCGGCTATGGCAGCGTCAAGATCATCAAAACCAGTGAGGACGGCGAGGTATCCGGCATCTCCTTCACCGTTTCCGGCAGCGGTACGGAGCAGACCGTGACGACCAACGCAACCGGCGAAATGCAGCTCGATGATCTCCGTCCCGGCGTTTACACCGTGACGGAGCAGAGCAGCAACCGGTATGAGCCCCAAGAGGTGCGCCAAGTGACCGTGCTCTCCGGTCAGGTCGCTGCCGTGACATTCCACAACACGCTGAAACGGGGCAGTCTGGAGGTAGTCAAGACCGCTGAGGACGGCCTGAACGAGGGCGTAAAGTTCCATCTGACCGGCACCTCCCTTGCAGGGCTTCCGGTGGACGAATACGCCGTGACTGGAAGCAACGGAAAAGCGGTGTTCTCCGACGTGCTCATTGGCACGGACTACATCCTCTCCGAGGTGGATACGGGCATCCGCTATGTTGTCCCGGAGGACCAGACAACAGCGGTGGAGTGGAACACGGTCACGCAGGCGGAGGTCTGCAATGTGCTGAAAAAGTGGAGCGCCACCCTCACCAAGCGGGATGCCGAAACGGGTCTGCCGCAGGGAGACGCTATCCTTGCCGGTGCCGTCTACGGCGTTTTCAAAGGCGAGGAACTGGTGGACACCTACATCACCGACGAAAGCGGCCAGTTTACCACCACGGATTATGTCTGCGGAGACGATTGGACCATCCGGGAACTCTCTCCCAGCGAGGGCTATCTGCTGGACGATACCGTGTACCCGGTCGGCGCAAAGCCGCAGCACTATACAGCGGAGCACAATCCCATTGCGCTGGATGTGGCCGAACAGGTCATCCGGGGCAGCGTGGCCCTCACAAAGGTGGACAAGGACTACCCGGAAAACAAATTGGAAGGAGCCGTGTTCGAGGTCTACCGTGACAGCAACCGCAATCAGGAACTGGACGATGAGGACGAACTGCTGGGCACGATGGAGGAACTGGGCGGCGGCGAGTACGCCCTGACCGGCCTCTGCTACGGCGGCTATTTTGCAAAGGAAACCAAGGCCCCGGAGGGCTTTTATCTGGATGAAAATGCCTACTATTTTGCCATTACCGAGGACGGCGAAACCGTGACCGTGGAAAACGAAGCCGGAAAGGGCTTTGTCAATGCGGCGCAGGTGGGGTCGCTCCGAATCGTCAAGACCTCCTCGGACGGGAAGCTGGAAGGATTTTCCTTCCGTGTTACCGGGGCCAACGGCTATGACCAGGTGTTCCAGACCGATGCGGAAGGTGTCATTCTCATCGAGGGCCTGCGTATCGGGGACTACACCGTATCCGAGGTGCGGGACGGCAGTTCGGACGGGTATCTCCTTCCGGCTGACAAGACAGCATCCATTTTTGAGGGAGCTGTGACGGAGGTGGAGATGCACAACGAAAAGAAGCCGGATGAGCCGAAGGCACCGCAGACCGGGGACAACAGCCACATGGCGCTGTGGCTCAGTCTGCTGGGCATTTCCGGCATCGGCGCTGCGGCTATACTGCTGATGCGCAAGCGTAAAAAATAAGCGCCAAGGGGCGGCCAGATCGGCCGCCCCTTTTTTCTATGGGAAAGAAAAGTTTTTCGGCGTGAACCAACAATAACAGGATGGTATTTGTGAATAAATGGCTATACTGTTTGTGTGCCATCTACTCAATTGTTTCGTATTCACTTGACAAGTTTCAGTTTTAACGGTACAATTAAGAAAAAGTGAAACAAAAGGCGGAAGCGAAGGAGTCTTTCTGATATGCTATCTTTCCTTAAATTAGTATTCGGCCCCGATATTACAGTGAAGGGATTCGACTACACGGATGACACGCCCTACTATATCAAGGACGGATATACCCCCCAATTGTTAAGTTGGGGAGACCATGCGTGTGTTCTTTTGAAGCCAAATGGCTCTTCTTGGCGATTGCCTACATTAAAAAAGCAGTTGAAGAAGTTTCAGGAACTTTGTTCTCTTCCCTGTGCACTGTGCTTAGACAACCTGTCTGCGTTACAACGACGGAGTATGCTGGAAGAACACATCCCGTTTGTGTCTCTTTCGCAGCAGGTGTACCTTCCGTTTTGGGGGTGCGCTTTTCATGAGCAATTCAAGGCGGACGCTGCCATTATGGCAAAAATGGCACCCGGTACACAGCTTGTATTTCTATATTTATACTATGCAGAGAATACTGGGTCCGTAAATCTGACACAGATTGCAAAGGCACTTTCGCTCTCAAAGGCGACCTGTACAAGGGCAATCAATGACCTCTCTGCTTCGGGTCTGATCTCGCAAACAGCAGAAGGCACGAATAAATGGATCACAACGGCATACACCAAATCAGAACTTTTGGAAAAAGCATACGGGCGACTGAAAACGCCTGTTGACCGAATTCTTTACGTAAAAGGAACCGCCCAAATCGAGCATCCAATTGCAAGTGGAATACGGGCGCTGGCACGGCAATCCATGATTGGGGTAAACGATCAGGATGGTGCTATTGCGATTTCCAAAAAGGAGGCGGCAAAAATCCCAGCAGAAGATATCTGCACAAAACAGTATTTTGAAGACTTTGGCGGTGCTGTTATTGAAGTGTGGTCCTATGACCCGATCATTTTGGAGAGAGACGGCTGTGTAGATGACATTTCATTGCTGCTCAGCATGGACAACGACCCAAACGAACGAGTTCAGACGTGCTTGGATGAAATTCGGCAAAAGCACGGACTACCAATCAAAGAGGAAGAATAAAGGAGAACGAAATGGTAAATGGCATAGATATATTCCGAGAGCACTTCAATCATTTTAAGGAGCAATATACTGTAATTGGAGGCTTTGCCTGTGATCTTCTGATGAACGATGCAGGACTTGATTTCAGACAAACCGTTGACATCGACATGGTGCTGATCGTCGAGGCTTTAACGACAGATTTTGCAAAAGCCTTTTGGGCTTTTATTGAAGCTGGTGGCTATCAGGCCAGGCAACGCAGTAACGGTCAACCGGAGTTCTATCGTTTTGTGGACCCAACGAACCCTGCTTACCCCAAGATGATTGAATTATTTTCAAGGCCACAAAGCAATGTGGTCTTGCAGCCAGATACACACTTGATGCCGCTGCATATTGATGATGAAGTTTCCAGCTTGTCAGCGATTTTGCTCAATGATGATTATTACCACTTTCTTCTGGATGGACGAACAGTTACAGATGGTATCTCCATATTAGATGCTGAACATATTATTCCGCTGAAAATGAGAGCTTGGCTGGATTTGAAAAGCAAGAAAGCAGAAGGAATCCATGTAAACGCACGTGACATCAAGAAACACCGTCTGGATGTGTTTCGCCTGTTCCAACTTGTACGGGAAAATCAGAGAATACCTGTCCCGCAGTCTATAATGGAGGATATTACTCGGTTTATAGCACAAATGCGGCAGGAGGACATTCGTTTAACGGATATAGGTATTCGCCGCTCGAAAGACTCTATTCTGGATATTTATAGCCAAATGTACATTACAGAATAAAAGCGCCGCCCCCATGCTGAACATTCAGTGTGGGGGCAGTTTCATGGAGTGGAACAAATCGTCGCAGTATCGGTCTTGTGTTTGCACTCCTGCATTTTCAAAGAACGAATCCCAAGGGGGCGGCCGGATTGGCCGTCCCTTTTTGCATACCGAGGTGAAAGGAGACGGAATGGGTATGAGCAATCAAACGGAAGAAAAGGAGCTGTTCCATGCGGTATCCCTGTCCGGCGGTAAGGACAGCACCGCTATGCTGCTGCTCATGATTGAGCGAGGACTGCCGATTGATGCGGTCCTGACAGCAGACACAGGAATGGAATTTCCCGAAATGTACGCGCACTTACACAAGCTGGACGAGTATCTGCATGCGCAGCGTGGGCTGCATTTGACTTGGCTTCGCCATCCAAAGGGCTTTGAATGGCTGATGTTCGAAGAAAAGAAGCAGCGACCGGCCAGCATTGAAAACCGGCAGCGGCTGGGTGTTTCTCTATACGGAAACGGCTGGCCCGGTCCCCGTGTGCGCTGGTGTACGGGGCAGCTGAAAACGCATCTCATCCATAAGGAGATCAACCGGCTGAAAGGACAATACCGGGCCGTGAGTTATGTGGGTATCGCCGCAGATGAGCCGAAGCGCATCAAAAGCGAGCGCTATCCGCTGGTGGATTGGGGAATCACGGAGAAGGAAGCCCTGCAAATCTGCTATGACCGGGGTTATGACTTCGGTGGGCTGTATCAGATTTACCACCGCTGCTCCTGCTGGTGCTGCCCGTTGCAGGGCATTGGGGAGCTGCGAAAGCTCCGGCAGTATCACCCGGAGTTATGGGAGCGGCTGCGGGAAATGGACAAACATGCGTTGGCACAGTTCGGTCCCGGCCCGCTGGGGCAATTCAAGAAGGATTGGAGCGTGGAACGATTGGAGCAGCGATTTGCGGCAGAAGCGCAGCAGCTTTCTATTTCATCCTTGCAGAAGGAGCGTGAGCGATGATGTATCGAGAACCGAGTGATTCCCCTTGGGGCCTTGTTGTGCGCTGCGACACTTTGTGTCCCGGCGTGTATAGCGTGTCCACGGCAGGCCACGGAGGGATCATGGCCCAAATCGACGCAGCTCGGCAGCTGCTGTCCCTGGAAGCACAGCAGGTCGGCTTTCAGGCAGGCGGGTATCTGAATTTTGAGGAGGACTGCGATGCGCCGGTGGCCCTGCGGGAACTGATGGACAGCGGTATCATTGCACCCCGGACGGATAACTACTTCCGCCCCGGCGAATATGAAGCCTGCATTGACCGGAGCCTGCAGCGCTGGAACCCGGCCTATTGGCAGGCACGGCAGGCACGGCTCTCTGTACGGGAGGCAAAAGCGACAAAGGAGCGTGAGCGGTAATGGACTATGTAATCAGAATTATAATCCCGGCAGAACGCAACTACTGCTATACCGGCAGTCCGCAGCTCGACAAGCTGACCGGCTGCATCGGCCATCTGCGGGGCGATATGGACAGAAGCGGGAAAGGTTTTTTCACCTCATGGGAGGATCATTGTGGAGAACTGAAAACGCAGGCGTTCAAGGATGAGTTTGATGATTTTATCAATGCCCTGCGTTTTGACGAGCGCTATGACGGCATTTTCAAAAACCGCAGCAGCCTTTCCCGATACTGCTATGAACACAAAGAAAGTGTGTTTGCCGAGGATTTCATTCCGCAGTACGGATTCCGGGTGGATACGCCGGAGTATGCCTATCTGCTGCGGCTGAATCCCATGCAGGGCGATTATAACCTGTATATCTACTGCTATCGCCGGGAGATGCTGGAGCAGCACATAGAAAAGGCGGCCCGCGGCATTTGCTTTCTTGATACAAGCGGCAAGGAACGGTTTCGCATTCCCGATGGGGACAGTATCCGTGTGACCCGTCCGGATGGCAGCCATAGTGACCACACCTGCCGCTACATTGACGAGAACCGCGCCGAGATCGGCTACGGGGTCGATAACCTGTATCACATGGCGCAGTTTGCCGAATGGATGGCACGAAACGGCAACACTTATGTGCCGCTGCGCTCCTCCCTGCCGAAGCAGTGCTACTCTCTCCTGCTGGACACCGGAAATGTGGTGATTTTGAAACGGGGCGAAACCGGCTATTACAAGACGGACATTCCCCACACCTCAAAGGAAGAAGCCCGTGCGCTTGTGGAGGAATATAACCGCAAGCTGGGCGTGACCCGCGCCCAGGAGGAGGCCATGAAGGGAGGCTCCATGTTCGGCTTTGACAAGCCCATTGCCGATCCTGCCAACTACGATGCACAGGGACAGCCGTTAAAGCGCCGGGAGAAAGACCGAGGTGACGCACGATGACCGAGCAGAAACATATTATCTGGAGCAGCGATCCGGACTACGAGGATTGGAGGGACGATCTGGAGGAGCAGTACCCCGAGCTTTCCGAGCAGGAACGGATGGAATTGATGGTCGAGCAGAACAACGACTATCTAGATGACGAGCGGTGCAATCTGAACATTCAGCTCTCCCGCCCCATTCTGCTGATCGCAGACATCGGTCGATGGGATGGGCGGTATCCCGGTTATGCCGAGATCAAAAGCGGCAATATCCGCGATTGCCTGTATTCCGAGATGGACTATTCCACATGGTATGTAGACCGGCTGGGCGATCTGCGCTGCGATGCCGTACACCACGACGGCACGAACCATTATCTCTACCGTGCCTACAAGGAGAATGTGAGCGAAGCACAGATCGACCGGCTGAAAGAAAAGCTGTACAGCGGCACCGCCACCCGCGCCGATGTGACCCGTGTGACAAAGCGCCTGGGCGACGAGATCGGGCGGGTCTACGGCTGGCGGTTTCCGCCCGTCCGGGAAGCGGCGCGAGAAAGATAGGAGGAAAACGATATGTCTGTTGATGCAAGAAAAGAACGCTTTGAGCTGGTGGAGGTGTTTGACCGTCCCATGCTCTTTACCTGCCTGCGGGTAGACCGAAACACGGTGCCCAAGGGGCTGTATCTCTATGAGGTACGCAATGACGATGATCAGTGCGGGATCCCCGTGGAAATCGGCCGCTGGATCATGGTTAACCACTGGGGAACGCTGCTGTCTGCGACACCCATCAAGCTGGAGCCGAACCGGTACAATAACAACGCCTACCGCCATATCGACCCGGAAAACGACTGGAACTACACCGGCGATCTGTGTTCGGCCATGGAATATATGGATAAATACCTGCTGAAAAAGGATAGGGAAAAACCAAAGGAAAGATAGGAGGTGCTGCCCATGGCACGCAGATTTCAGGAGATCACGGAGCTTTACCGGCAGGAGATCGCCGCACTGGCCCGCGCAGACCGGTGGACGGCATTTCTGCGCTCTGCCTGCCGGAATTATAAGCTGCCCTTTGAGGAGCAGGTGCTGGTACACGCACAGCGCCCGGACGCAACGGCTGTGTTGGAGATAGAGCGCTGGAACCGTCAATTCGGCCGATGGGTCAATAAGGGTGCTACCGGCATTGCCGTATTTGATCGGGACTATCCGGGACGCACGCGCCTCAAGTATTATTTTGATATATCCGACACCCACGAAAGCCGTTTGTCCCGCCCCGTGCCGCTCTGGCAGGTGCCTGCCGAGCAGGAGCCGGATGTGATTGAAGCGTTGGAAAACCGATTCGGTGCGCTGGACGATAAAGGCACATTGGAGGAAGCCATAGTATCCGCCATGGAAAACGCTGCGGCGGACAATATGACGGACTATCTTGATGATCTGCAGAATTGCCGGGACAACAGCCTTCTGGAAGAACTGGACGAGCTGAATTTGTCGGTTCTCTATCGCCGTCTGCTGGAAAACAGCACGGCGTATATGCTGATGTGCCGCTGCGGGCTGGAACCGGATGAATATTTTGATCCGGAGGATTTCTCTGAGGTGTTCAATTTCAATACCCCGGAAACGCTGAATGCCCTGGGCGTGGCCACACGGGATATTGCCGAAAGCGGTTTGAGCGCCATCGCATTGACCGTCCGAAGCCGTCAAAAGCAAATTCGCACAATTGCACAGGCACCGGAAAATGAGTATCCTATAGACAAGCAAACAGAAACACAGACCGAAAGGAGCGAAAACCATGGAACTGACATACACGATGAAGGACGGCTACCGGCTGCCGGATCTGCTGCCGCCGCAGGAGCCGGAAACGGCCCTTGGGAAATACGGCCTGTTACGCCGGAGGTATCTGAAGGAGCACCGGAAGGTGCTGTTCACGAACCTGCTGACATCGGGCAGGCTGAACGAGCATCTGGCGGAGATCGACCGGACGGCGCGGCAGCGCGTGGAACAGACGGTGACGGCGATGGCTCAGGCCGAGGGCGTGACGGAGGAGCTGAAAGCCGCCGACCCGATGAAGTGGGTGGGGCTGATGAACAACCTGAGAAACGCCGCCGAGGAGACGGTGCTGGCGGAGCTGATCTACAACTGAACACCGAACCCGAAGAAGCGGACAGTGCGGAGGAAACATCCTCTGAACTGCCCGCTTTTTTGGATGAGAAGAAAATTTTCGCCATCATCGAAAACCGCAATGATGACCTGATCTACAAGAAGGCGCAGATCGAGTTGTTTTTCGACACCCACCCGGATGAAGATGATCGTGCGAAGTATATTCGCTCTGCTTATCAGAATCGCTGGACAGAGATCATCGCAGACGGCGTGCGGCTTGGCTATCATCCGCAGGAGGACGGCCTGCTCATGTGGGAAGGGTCCTTCCCGTCCCGCACCAGCGAGAGCGTATTTTCGTGGAAGCTGGTGGCAGGCTTCACGGCGCAGCTTATTGACAAGCGGGAATATTTCATCAATACCAGCATCAAGCCGTTTGTTCCGAAGGACCCGCAGCAGCTCACCTTCTTTGACCTGCCTGCCCAGCCTGCGGATGCCCCGCTGTTTTCCCATCCGAAGCTGCCGCAGCAGATCGTTGACGAAGCCCTGTGCGTTGGGGCCAATGACGAGCACAGTCGGCTCATCATCTGCGCTTATTTCATGAAGGATAAGCCGGACAACGCCGCATTTCTGCAAAAGTATTACGGCGAAAACGGTGCAGGTTTCTATTTTGACGGGGAAAAGATTTCGCTCTGGTATGACACCGAGGGGATGCGTATTGCCCGTGGCACAACGACGCAGCGCAGCAGCGCTACACTGCTTTCATGGGAGGAAGCAGCGAAGCGCATCCGGGAGCTGCTGGATTTGGGGCGGTATATGCCGCAGAGCGAACTGGATGAAGTCGAGCATTACGAGCGGATGCAGCTGGCGGACAGCATCGCCTATACCAGCCGGGACATAACGAAGGAAGCACGGGAAGCGGGCTTTCTGCCGCTGGCCATGCTGGCCCATTCCGTCAAGGGCGGCTATCCGGAAGTGCAGAAGCAGATCTATGGCCTTCTCTGCGAGGCGGATACCCTGCAAAAATGCGTGGATGAGTGGGGAGCGTTCAACGATGCGCTGGACGCCGGGCAAGACCTGCTGCGTTTCCGGAGCCACCGTCCGAAAGAGATATTGCAGCGGCTCCGTGACCTTCAGCGAGAGCCGCTGCATTTTACCGTTGCCGACGGGTTCACTCCCGACCGGAAGTTTTTTATTTCCGCCGACGAGATCGACAAGGTGCTGCGTGAGGGCAGTGGAAGCACCGACTACCGTCTCGGCGTGTACGCTTTTTACGCCACCCACAAGGATAAGGCCGAGCGGGAAAAATACCTCAAGGATTATCACGGCGAGTACAGCGGTCACTGCGGCGGAAATGACAATATTACCCGCATCCGTGGCAAGGGCATCGAGTTCAGTCACGGCAGTATCACGGCCCCCTATGCCAAGGTCACGCTGAAATGGCCGGAGGCGGCCAAACGCATCGGAGAACTGATCTCCCAGAACAAATTCCTCTCCGATGCCGACCGGGCGGCCATGCCGAAATATGAGCGGGAACAGCTGGCCCGGAAGATCGTAAATTTCTTCATGGATACGCCGGAGGATGTGGTGCGGCCGTTTTCCCAAAACGCCATTACAGACTATTGGGAGTGCGTCAAAACTGTGGCCGCACAGCTTTTGGACGCTGACCGGGTGCAGGAAATTTATCAGAATATGCTCCCCGCATGGGAATCCACGAAAGCGGACGACCGGCACTATAACCTGCGGAAGCAAGGGCTGGAAGCCATGCGGGCCTATCTGGACGGCACCTATTCCGTGTTTGGCCTTGAAAAACCGCTGCAAATGCCAACGGTACAAGCAAGCCCGGTTTGGCAGCAATATACCACACTGAGCGCACAATATCCGAATGCGCTGGTACTGGTACAGGTTGGAGATTTCTACGAGGCGTTTGAAAAGGATGCCCAGGCATTGCATGACCAATTCGGATATGCCACAACGAAACGTCGAGTCAGCGGCGGAAGCGGCTCCTATCTGATGGCCGGATTTCCTATCTCTTCGCTGGAATCTGTGCAGGGCAAGTTGGAATCGCTCGGTATTTCTGTCGTGGTCTCCGGCGAAAGTGGGACGGATTATTTTCCTGCCGAACTGCCGCCAGAGGAACCAGAAATGGAGCCGGAACCGCCCACAGAAACAGAAGTGGAGGTATCCGGGCCGGAAGTACCCGCCGAAGAGGAAACCGATCTCCCCACACCGAAGCCCATACAGGAGCGTGTGCGCTTTGCACCGCTCCACCCGGAGATACCAGCCCAGCAGCGGCATGACTTCCGCATCACAGATTGGGCGCTGGGCGTGGGCAGCAAGGCGGAAAAGCATGCGGCCAATGTGGCCGCCATCCGCACCCTGCAGAGGGTCGAGCAAGAAAACCGGCTGGCGACGCCGGAAGAACAGGAAACCCTTTCCCGCTATGTGGGCTGGGGCGGCCTTGCCGACTGCTTCGATGAAAAGCACAGCCGGTACGCCGAACTGAAAGCGCTGCTCACCGAGGAGGAATATGCCGCCGCCCGTGCCAGCAGCCTGACCGCTTTTTATACCCCGCCCGTTCTCATCGACACCATCTACCAGGCGCTGGCACAGATGGGCTTGGAAAGCGGCAACCTGTTGGAGCCTGCCTGCGGCGTCGGCAACTTTATGGGGATGCTGCCGGACAGCATGAGGGATTGCAAGGTTTACGGCGTGGAACTGGACAGCATTTCCGGCCGCATCGCCCGGCAGCTTTACCAGAACAGCCGTATTGCCGTTACCGGCTATGAAAAGGCAGAGATACCGGACAGCTTCTTTGACGCAGCGGTGGGCAACGTGCCTTTTGGAAATATCAAGGTCGTTGACCGGCGCTACGACAAGCATCACTGGCTCATCCACGACTATTTTCTCGGAAAGACGCTGGACAAGATACGTCCGGGCGGCGTGATCGCCTTCATCACCTCAAAAGGTACAATGGACAAGGAAAGCCCCGCCGTGCGGAAATATCTGGCCCAGCGGGCCGACCTCATCGGGGCGATCCGCCTGCCCAATACGGCCTTCAAGGCCAGCGCCGGGACGGATGTCACCAGTGACATTCTCTTCCTTCAGAAACGTGACCGCATCGTGGACATCGAACCGGATTGGGTGCATCTGGACACGGATGAAAACGGCATCCGCATGAACAGCTATTTCGTCCGGCACCCGGAAATGGTGCTGGGCGAGATGGTCATGGAGAGCACCCAATACGGTATGGACAGCGTGTGCAGGCCCCGTGAAGGGAACGACCTTCCCGACCTGCTGGATAAGGCCGTGTCCGGGCTTCACGCACAGATACCCGCCTATGAACAGGACGGGCCAGAGGAGGAAGACCTCTCCATCCCCGCCGACCCGGATGTACGGAATTACAGCTTTACCTCTGTGGACGGCAAGCTGTATTTCCGCATCGACAGCCGCATGGAGCCGGTCGATTTGCCGCTCACCACCGAGAACCGGGTCCGGGGCATGATGGCCCTGCGGGACTGCGCCCGCCAACTCATCGCCTATCAGATGGAAAACCACCCGGACGAGATCATTCGGCGGGAACAGGAAAAACTTGGCAGTCTGTATGACGCCTATGTGAAGAAATACGGGCGGCTCTGCACCCGTGGCAACCATCTGGCCTTCTCGGACGACGGCAGCTATCCCCTGCTGTGCTCGCTGGAGGTGCTGGACAACGAGGGCAATTTTGCACGCAAGGCGGATATGTTCACCAAGCGGACCATCCGGCCCAATATGCCGGTGGCGCAGGTGGACACGGCTTCGGAGGCGCTGGCGGTATCTCTTTCCGAAAAAGCACAGGTCGATCTCGGCTTTATGTCGAAACACTCCGGAAAAAGTGAGGAGGAACTGGTACAGGAACTGTCCGGGGTCATCTACCGGAATATCCGCTGCGGCCTTACGCCGGAGGAGATCTCCCCGGCGCAGCTTGACCTTTCGACCTACCCCTATGTCACCGCCGAGGAATTTCTGTCCGGCAATGTGCGGAAAAAGCTGCAAATGGTGCAGGCCCTGCAAGCAGCATTACCAGCCGAAAAGAAACAGGAACTGGCCGGGTATGCCGCCGCATTGGAGGCCGTGCAGCCGCCGGACCTGACCGCTGCGGAGATCAGTGTGCGGATCGGCGCATCATGGGTACCCGCCGAGATTTATCAGCAGTTTATGTTCGAGCTGTTCGGCACCAGTGTATATGCCCGGCAGAAAATGCGGGTCGTCCGCTCCGAATACAGCGGCGAGTGGAACATCAGCAACAAGAGCATGGACGGGGGCAACATCAAAGCCGTCACCACCTACGGCACCAAACGCATTACGGCATATCACATTCTGGAGCAGACGCTGAATCAGCGGGTAGTCAAGGTGTTCGACACCGTTGTGGAGGACGGCAAGGAGCGGCCGGTACTGAATGCGAAGGAAACCGCCATTGCGCAGGACCGGCAGGAACTGATCAAGTCCAAATTTGCCGATTGGCTTTGGCAGGACATCGACCGGCGTGAACGGCTGTGCCGCATCTATAACGACACCTTCAACTCCATCCGCCCACGGGAGTACGACGGCAGCCATCTCCGCTTTGTGGGGATGAACCCGGAGATCACCCTGCGGAAGCATCAGGTGAACGCCATCGCCCATGTGATCTACGGCGGCAACACGCTGCTGGCCCACGAAGTAGGGGCAGGGAAAACTTACGAAATTGTTGCCGCTGCTATGGAGATGAAGCGGCTTGGGCTATGCACCAAGTCGCTGGTCGTGGTGCCGAATCATATCACGGAGCAGTGGGCGGCAGAATGGCTCCAGCTCTACCCGGCTGCCAACATTCTGGTGGCCACCGAGCGGGACTTTGAAAAGCACAATCGCCGCAGGCTGTGTGCCCGTATTGCCACCGGAGATTATGATGCAATCATCATCGGCCACAGTCAGCTCATGAAGATCCCCCTGTCCCGTGAACGGCAACAGGCCATTTTGCAGCGGCAGATCGACGAGGTGCTGCTGGCCATCAGCGACGCCAAACGGCAGAGGGCGGAGAACTTCACGATCAAGCAAATGGAGCGCACCCGCAAGTCTCTGGAGACACGGATGGAAAAACTCAACGACCAGAGCACCAAGGACGACACGGTGACCTTTGAAGAACTGGGCATTGACCGGCTGTTCATCGATGAGAGCCATAGTTTCAAAAATCTCTTTTTGATGACGAAAATGCGCAATGTCGGCGGTATCGCGCAGACGGAAGCGCAGAAGTCCTCGGATCTCTTTGCCAAGTGTCAGTATCTGGACGAGCTGACCGACAGCCACGGTGTTATCTTCGCCACCGGCACCCCGATCTCCAACAGTATGGTGGAATTGTATACGGTGCAGAGGTACTTGCAATATCAAACCTTGCAGGAGATGGGTCTTATCCACTTCGACGATTGGGCCAGCGACTACGGTGAAACCGTTACCGCCATCGAGCTTTCCCCGGAGGGCAGCGGCTATCGCCCGAAAACCCGTTT
>ENA-OUQP01001446-OUQP01001446.1-human-gut-metagenome-genome-assembly--contig:-NODE-1446-length-15914-cov-22.407907_pt1 | contig 15914 bp, 14 predicted proteins | sample MGYA00237951_ERZ548836 | MGnify/ENA primary metagenome ERZ548836 (study PRJEB26490, sample SAMN05194702) | human gut metagenome | biome: terrestrial biome; feature: human-associated habitat...
AATCGCGGGGCACGCGAGGATAGCTTGTAGATACTTGGCTCAGTAGAGCCATTGAACAAGAAGCCCCCACTTCAAAATCAGAGATTTAAGTGGTGGGAGCATGTCACAACAATAGAAATTGTATCGCAACAGCGATATAATAAATAAAAGATCATATGCCTGACATGGGAAATATAAGAATCAAGGATGAAAATATGAATAAAACAACAATCATAACCAACGTACAAACCCATCTTTTTGAGCTGCAAGACTTAAAATACCGCGACTTCCATGCAAAACTAATGCCGACAGTCAACAAAGAAAAGATCATCGGTGTCCGGACGCCGGCACTTCGTGTATTTGCGAAGAAGTATGGAAAAACGGATGAAGCAAAAGAATATCTGCAGATACTGCCACATCAGTACTACGAAGAGAATAATTTGCACGGACTTTTGATCGAACAGATTAAAGACTATGACACATGTCTGGAAGAACTGGAACGTTTTCTTCCGTATATTGATAACTGGGCGACCTGCGATATGCTTGCGGTCAAGGTAATGAAGAAACATCTGGATACATTTATAGATGAAGTATACCGATGGATGGAATCCGACCATGCATATACCATCCGGTTCGGTATCAGTATGCTGATGCGCTATTATCTGGAAGATACATTTCAGATGGAGTACCCGGATAAAGTGGCACAGATCCGTTCGGAAGAATATTATGTAAATATGATGCGTGCATGGTATTTTGCGACGGCGCTTGCAAAGCAGTATGATAAGATTCTTCCATTTATCGAAAAGCAAAAATTAGATGTCTGGACGCATAATAAGACGATCCAGAAAGCTATCGAAAGTTACCGGATCACGCCAGAGCAGAAAGAATATCTGAGAGGGTTAAAGATTAAAAAATGAAATCCATATCCATTTATACGATCACAAGAAATCAGAATATCGAGCAGCTGCAAAAACTGGAACGTCAGTTATCCGGAAGAGACTATTTTCTGAAAATGCGGGAATGGGAACTTGAAAGTATGAAAGCACTGACAGCCGAATTGGAAACCTGCATGGAGGATGTATATGCACTCCGTTTCTTTTATTCGTTTCAGATTCCGAGACTTGGAAAAGAATTTGACCTTTTGCAGATCAAGGAAGATCAGATTATTAATATTGAATTAAAAAGCGGTGTGGTATCGGATGAGGCCATTCGCAGACAGCTTTTGCAGAACCGTTATTATCTGTCGGTGCTTGGAAGAACGATTCATTCGTATACTTATATCAGCAGCCAGAACCGCCTGGTAAGACTGACGAATCATGATCATATCGCAGAGGCAGACTGGGACGAATTATGCAGAGCTTTGAAAAGAGAAAGTCCGGATTATGACGGGAATATCGAAGAACTGTTCCGCGCAGAACTCTATCTGATCTCACCGCTCAGAGAGCCGGAACGCTTTTTACAGAAAGAATATTTTCTGACGGCACAGCAAAGAGATATCGAACGACAGATCCTGAAAGGAATCCGTGCAAAACATTCCGACTATTACTGGTTCAGCGGACTTCCGGGGACGGGAAAGACGTTGCTTCTGTATGATCTGGCAATGAAATTGTCAGTGCGTCAGCGGGTCTGCATGATTCATTGCGGGGAATCAGGAGAGGACTGGAGAATTTTACATAAACGTCTGCGCCGGATTGATTTTCTGTCGGATTGTCAGTTATCACTTCAGGCAGCAAAGCAGACGATGACAGAAAATGTGTGTGCGGAAGAAGCGTTTGATACATTCTTAAAGCCATACAGTGCTATTCTGGTGGATGAGGCACATCTGCTTTCTGTGGAGCAATTAAAGATATTAGAAGAATGTAAAAAGCAGATTCCGATAATCTTCTCCAGTGATACGGAAGACATGATCTCGCCTGAAGAACTGGATCGTGAAATACCGCAGCGGCTTGCCAGTCTGCCGGATGTGCAGAGCTTTCATCTGACAAATCGTATCCGTACAAATGCAGAGCTATCTTCCTTTATCCAGAATATGATGGATTTGTCACGTAGAAAAGGGAAGAATGGCTATCCCAATATTGAAGTAGTGTATGCGAATGATGATACAGAAGCAGTATGTTTGATGCAAGGCTATGCGAGACGGGGATATCTCTATCAGAATCCGGCAATGCGGGATGTGAACCGCCTGGTAGCCGTACTGGATGAACAGTATTATTATGATGAGGACGGTTATCTCCGTGCGGGAAAGATTAGTAAAGCTTCTTATGAAATAACCCGTATAACAACGAGTGAAGGCAGAAAATCAAATGTGAGACTTCTTTTTCATCAGCTGAATCAGGCAAAAGAAAAACTGGCGATTGTGATCAAAGACAATCCGTCAGTGTATGATACGATTTTGGATATATTATAGATGCGTAAAAACAGATAAAGAACTGTTTTTACGCATTTTTCTGTATCAGTCATTTCCAGATATTTTCAGAAAGAAAATTTGCCCGGTTCCGAAATGCGTGGTACAATATTCCTTAGGTAAAATATTGAATCAGAGAGGTTTTTACAATGGAAGAAAAGAATTATAGTAAAGTACCGGTATTCGAAAATGGACTTGCACAGCCTGTTTTCAAATTCACAGACGGAAAGACAGGAGAAAACTATGATCCTGCCACATCAAGTATCGTAAGATACTGCGTATATGTGGAATCTGACTATGACATGGATGGAGATGGAAAGAGAGATCTCGTTAAAGCATTCATCCAGGTTCCAAGAAGTGCCGTAGAAGGCAATTATAAGGCGGCAACGTTATATGAGGCACGTCCGTATTGTGCCGGTGTACAGGCAGACGGATACGATCATATGAAAGAAGTGGAAAGCAAAGAATACCGCAAAATTGATTTTGCAGATCTTGACAAAGAAGTGCCTGCACGTATCCCGGAAGGAATGATCAGTGCCATGGATCTTGCATTAAAGGCGGATCCAGCAGACTGGTATTATCCGGATAAAGGAAACAATAACAGCATGGTATATGAAAATCTAGATAACTTCAATTATTATCTGGTGCGCGGCTTTGCAGTGGTTGTAAGTGCCGGATTCGGAGCGCTTGGCTCAGATGGATTCAACTATGTCGGTTCAGAGTATGAAAGAGATGCATTCAAATCTGTTGTAGAATGGCTGCATGGCGACAGAGTGGCTTACGCAGACCGTGAAGGAAAGATCGAGACGAAGGCAGACTGGGCGAATGGGAATGTTGCCATGACCGGAAGATCTTATGCCGGAACCATGCCGTTTGCAGTTGCAACCACAGGCGTAGAAGGCCTGAAAACAATTGTTCCGGTTGCGGGTATCGCAGACTGGTATACACAGCAGAATATGCAGGGTGCACAGCGTTACTGGCCAAAAGAGATGCTGAACAGTTTCCTGGCATATTTCTGTTCCAGCCGTTATAACGATGAGACATTATCTGAGAAACAGTTGGATGATATTGCAGCATTCCATCATGAATTAAGTTTTCAGCAGTTAAAATGCGGATTCGACTATGATCCGGATTTCTGGGGAGCCGGAAACTACCGTCTGCATGCAGACCAGATCAAGTGCAGTGCGCTGATCGTACATGGATTCAATGATGAAAATGTATCTACAAAACAGTTCGAAATGATGCATACCGCATTCGAACAGGCAGGACAGACAGTGAAACTGATCCTTCATCAGGGTCCACATATCACACCGACCATGGCGAATAAGAATTACGGAATCCTGATCGATGGAAAATTCTATGATGATATCGTAAATGAATGGATATCCCATTATCTGTACGGAGTAGAAAATGGTGCCGAAAAGATGCCGGAAGTACTTGCGCAGACAAACTATGACCAGAAAAAATGGGAAGTAGAATCTGCATGGGAAACAGAGCATACCATGAAGCTCGCATCTAAAGAGGAGAGTAAGACCGTCATCGACACGGATTGGGAGAAAGCCGGTGTCAGTGCAGAAAACTTCGATGATGTGATGGCACTGAAGTCTACAAATATGGCTCAGCGCTATGTGACAGATCCATTTGAAAAAGCCGTGACTGTACAGGGAACGGTATGCCTGAACTTAAAGGCAGCATTAAAAGACGGAAATATCGAAACAGATTTCGATCCGGAAAACAGAAACGATGTGGATACATTGACCATGCAGCTTGGTAATTCCAAAGTATCCGGTAAAATGGATGATGTAGAGATTGCAGTGCTTCTCTGTGATGTATGTGACGAAGAATTCGACAGTATCCAGACCGTAGATCCGGAAAGAAATATCGTTCCGGTAACGACAGTAAAAGAAGGCGGAATCATGAATGGCGGAGATCTTCCGGCATTTGATGAGGCAGAATTTAATACCGTACATAAAAAATACCGCGTGATCACACGTGCATTTGCAGATCTGTGTAATCCTGAAGCAGGTTATGCGCCGGAGACAGCACAGAACAGTATCGAGCTTAAAAAAGGCGAATATCACGATTACAGCGTATATCTCAATGCGACAAGATATACCGTAGAGCCGGGACACAGACTTGCAGTAGTTGTTGCAACAGAAGATCCGGTAAACTGCCTGATCCATAAGACATATTCGGTAGAGATTGATGACAACTCTGTGATGGTGGAAGTTCCTGTGACAAAAGCGAGTGAGGACATGGGACTGAATAAAGCGGAATAGATGGAATATCTATCGGAAATGAGAAAAGTACGAGCTGCTGGTTGAAAATATTAGAAGTAAATGATTGAAAAAATAAGAACTGCTGTTTTAGGAGTAAAGTCTTAAAATAGCAGTTCTTTTGTGTTGCCATGTGTTCGTAAGGAGCTGCTTGGCTGCAAAACATCTGTGAGGAGCTTTGCCAATGGTAAGTTTTCTGTATCAGCAGACGTTTTTTCAAGAATTCATGGCCACAAATCCCGGAATTCATGGCCAGTTATAACAATATTTGTAACTATCGTGGTACAATGAATGCAATAATTATGTGAATAAATACGGAGAAAATATAAATGTTTCAGATAGCAATGATAGAAGATGAAGAACATACAAGACAGGAAGTGGAAAGACTTATTAGCCGGGAGTTCGAGAAACTTAAGGTGCAGGATATAACTACCGAAATATATAAAACAGCCGAAGAATTTCTGGAAGTTAAGAAGCACTACGATGTAGTTATCTCAGATATTGATCTTCCGGGGAAAAGCGGGATCGATTTGGGAAGAATTTTAAAGGCAGAACAAAAAGATATCTGCCTGGTATTCCTGACATCGTACGCCGAATTTGCAGTGGATAGTTATGTCCTCGAGGCATATCAGTATATTTTGAAAAGAGATATGAAAGAGCGTTTGCCGGCAGTATTACAGAAAATTTATCAGGAAAAGCAAAAAGAGAGCCAGAATTTCTTCTGGATCGGTGGGGTGACGGACCAGAGAAAATTATATCATAAAGACATTATCTGTATCCGCAAGGTCAAAGGGCAGAAGTATGTTGAATTTGTAATGGTAAATGGCGCATACAAAGAACGTCTGGCACTGCATCAGATTTTTGAAGATTTGAAAAGCCCGGCTTTTATATTTGCCGGAAGAAGTTATATTATCAATATCGATCATGTGGATCGGATCACGACGGCTGCCATCTATCTGGAAGACGGGATTAAGATTCAGGCAGGGGCAGAGACTATTCAGGATGTGAAGACACAGATCATGGAATACTGGAGAAATGTAGAATGAAAGAATGGACGAGAAAGCGAAAAGCAGATGTTTGTATGGGGATTCTGCTGCAAATATATTTCTTCTTTCCATGGATCCGTATAGACGGAGGGTATCACACGATTCACGTGTATCTGATCGAGATATTCCGGAAAGAAAGCTGCATCAAAGCATATAATTATATTTTCTTATCTGGGCATCCAATCTTATGGAAATATTCCGGTTTTGCGGCAGTGACATTTACCATGATCATAGCATTTATGATTGTGATGCAGATGATCGAACTATGGCAATTGTACAGACATATGAAAGGGATCAAAACGTTTGATATACACAGGTATGTCTGGGTTCTTGCCATCGTTCTTTTTTTCTTATATCTTGATGCTTCATACATCTATCTGGATGACAGTGCGCTGTTCAAGCTTAGAATCTATATGTATATGGTGATATTCATAGGTATTATTGGAATCTGGATGTTTCTGGATATTGAGGCGGCTGCATGGGATACGGAGACGGCAAAGCATAAGACAGAACTGAAAGAGCGGGACGAACAGTTGCTGCAGGTAAAAGTGAAAGCGCTGGAAGAAAAATATCAGGAAATGTTAAAGAGCCGGAAGGTTGTACATGATATGAAAAATCACCTGCTTGCATTGAAAAAATACGATCAGGAGAGAGACTGGGAAGGACTGCACCAGTATCTGAATGAATTAAGTGATGATATGCTGGATGACAGCTATCAGATCTGGACGGGTAACCGCATGCTGGATATGATCCTCAATCAAAAGACGAAAGATGCAAAAGAGAAAGAGACGGATATGCAGATTGAGACAGAAGTATTTGCAACCCTTCCGTTTTCAGACAGGGAGATTATTTCACTTTTTGGAAACGTTCTAGATAATGCGCTGGAAGCCTGTGAACGGATCCAAGATAAAAAGCGCTGGATAAAAATTAAGATAAAAAAGAAGAATCATTTATTATATATTGAGACCTCAAATGCAATTAAAGAAATGCCGGTGCAGAATCAGAAAGGATTTGTATCAGTAAAAGAAGATGAGATACTTCATGGATATGGAATGAAGAACATACAGGATATTGTCAGAAAATATGACGGCATATTCCGATATAAAATTTACGGGGAGTATCTGGTCTGTATCATCTCGATATATGATATAAGAGGGGCGGAAGAGGAATGAGAATGGAAGAGAAAAAGAGACGGATGAATATTATTCTGGGGATCATACTTCAGATATATTTTCTGTTTCCGTGGATGAATATAACGGGAGAACGGAAGAATTTTATTATGTATGTAATTGCTGTGTTGAGAAATCACAGTTGTGCAGATACATATAACACGACGTTTTTAGACGGAGCAGCAGATGCATTACCACTGGATATTCATACACTGGCAAAAACATTCACGGTATGTGTTATGCTGTATGTCGTTCTTGAAGTAATCGAAACAATACGGCTTATCTGTAACATCAAGGGATGGGAAATAAAATTTTTATCTATCATAGAACTTATCGGATTATTTGCAATGCTGTCGGTAGTGGCCGAGATTGGACTTAACAGTTCATGGAGCAGTGCGGGTACGATACAGGTGTTCCCGATGTATCTACTTGGGTATCTGGCAGTATTTCCGATATGGACGGGGATACGGTTACTGATGCATAAATCCATGGAAGAATGGGAAGAATCCGGTGGACAGATCCTGAAAACTCAGGAAAATGATAAACATTATAAACAGGAACGGAAAAGAAGATTATATTTTCCAGGGAAATATTCGAAGCTTTATTACCATGTGCTGTGGGAGAATTTTAAATATCACTGGAGAGATTTTTCTTTTTTATATGTATCGGTTCTGTTATCGGCAGCATTTCTGTTCATTGGATTTGGAATGAGAGAGGCATTTTCCGGAAGCTATGGATATGATAATGAATTACTAGGGCTTGGGCTGACTGAGATTATGAAGGACTGCCTGATCGTGATCGTACTGATATCATTGTTTTTGATTACGGTTGTCATGGTATTCTACCGGAAAAAACGGATGGCGGATGATGGGATTTTCCGGACACTTGGCATGCGGAGCAATGCCGTGTTCTGGTCCTGGATCGGAGAATTACTTGCCGGATTTGCGGTGGCACTGGTGACGGCATTTGTGATTGGAAGAGCCATTTTGTTTGGCATATATGCCGCTGTTATACAGCATTTTCCTAAAATCGATATGAAATCAGAGGTATCGTGGAAGGTGTATCTGATCACGGCAATCGTGATAGCTGTTATCTGTTTGTTTGCTTTTGGTATCTCTGGGGATATCCATGCAGGAGAACGTTCCGCCGATGCCAGAAATGCAGCGGTGAAAAGTGAGAAGATTCCGGGAATATATAGAAAAGCAGGGGCGTTGATCAGCGGGCTGCTGGGAGTAATCGTTCTGTATCTGTATACACAGAGAAGATTTTCAGAGAGTATCTTTCTTTTGTGTGGGTTCTTCCTGTGTTTGTATGTTTTTCTGTATAATATAGGTGCCATGATCCTGCGTAAAAAAGAAACGTCTATGGATCAATACCTGCGAACCCTTCCGGAAGAACATATGATACGACACAGATACCAGACAACTGTAAAGTATCTGACACTTATGATCGTGATACATGTATGTGTGATGTCCTTTTTCTCGGTAAAAGTTGTATCTAACAGAATCGCAGATAAGACGGATACGCTGTACCCATACGACTATGTATGGCTTGCGAATAGTAATGATACAGGGATTATCGAAAAGCTTAAGCAAGAATGCAAAGCAGAAGTGACCAGTATTCCGATGGTCCGGGCAACAACGATTGATAATACAGAACGTCTGGAAGGACCATTTGATCTTGTCTGGCAGCAAGGCCAAAATATCGGTATATCAGAGAGTAGTTATCGAAAGTTAAAGAAGGCAGTCGGAGAAAAACCGAAAAAGCATCTGAATCTTGACAAGAACGGAAAGAAAATTTATGTCGTGTATCAGCAAGATCAGGGAACAAAGGCGAAACCAATTGATCACTATCAGTTGATGATACATCCGAATCTGCATATCGGACAGCCATTGTTTGGCTTTGATACAATGGAGCACCAGACTTATTATCCGGTACGGACGATTACAGGCTCCGAGACTTCGAGTCTGATCGGTGCATTCAAACAGGGAAAATACGAGAATCTTATTGTATTCGCTGATGCATATTTTGACAAAATAAAAGACTATTGGAAAACGACAGACATGAATACGGGAGAAAAAATAAAAACGTCGGATGCGGTATTGGAAGAAAATATCCATGAATGGCCGACGAAACTTGTCCTTGCAAATGTACCGGAAAAATACCAGAAAAAAGCAGATCAGTTGACAATAGATTTTGCAAAGCAACATGCATATGATGAGTCATTTGATTCGCTTGTAAAAAGTACATATACGAAGACAGAAGCAGCGAAAAAGCGGCAGATGGAGCGAATCCTTGAATGTGTGATGAATGGATTTGTGCTTATTATTTTATCTGTGATCAGTATGCTCCTACTTCATATGAAGGTTCAGATGGAACTGCCGGATATGCGGAAACGGTATCAGTTCATGAACCGTCTGGGAATGAATCGCAGGGAACGGATCTGCATCGAGAAAAAGGAAATCAGCCGGTTTGTGACGATCCCATCTGTTATTGCCGTTATAGTTACGGTACTGTATTCTGGAATTGTATTTGGACTCAGGGAGTATCATCTGAATGATGTGAAGAATTATGTGATAAATGCAGGTGTACTCTGGATTATATATTTCATATTACAGTGGCTGAATCTGAAGTGGCTGGAAGATACGATTGTGAAAAAGATTGAAAAGGGAGCAGATTTGTAATGAATGAAAAATTAGAAAAGAATGAAAATAAAAAAACGGCAGACGTATTAAGAGCAGAGAATCTGGTCCGTGATTATGTGCAGTATGGAGAAGATGGTGAAAAGAAGAAAGAGATCCACGTCCTGAAGGGATTAAATTTTTCTATCCAGAGACAGGAGTTTGTCGGAATTATGGGAAGATCAGGATGTGGAAAGACGACACTTTTGAAACTATTGGGTATGATAGACCGTCAGACCGGAGGAAAGCTGTTCTTTGAAGAACATGATACGGAAGATTTGTGGAAGGATGAATTTGCGGACATACGACGGAGAAAGATCGGATTCGTGTTCCAGGACTTCTATTTGATGGACAGTCTGTCCGTCAGGGAAAATATCATGCTTCCGAAAATCCTGGATAAGAAGAGTGCGAAAGAGTGTATGGAAGAATCGCAGAAATATGCAGAACAGTTCGGAATTACACATCTGATGAACAAGAAGCCGTATGAATTATCCGGAGGTGAAAAGCAGCGAGTGGCGATATCCAGAGCATTGATCAATAATCCGGATCTGATACTTGCGGATGAGCCGACCGGAAACCTCGACTCTAAGTCCGGTGATGTGGTAATCCATACACTGAGTCATATCAATCGGGAACTTGGCAAGACAATTGTTATGGTAACACATGATCCGAAGATGGCAAGTTATTGCAGCAGGCTGATTCTTCTGAAAGATGGAATGATTCTGGAAGATATGAGAAATGACGGGGATCAGGAAGCGTTTTATCAGGAGATTCTTGGGAAGATGAAGGAGTTGTAGAAAGTTCACAAAAAATCAGTATTTCTAGAAATTGCATTGAAAATAAAAATCAGGCATGTTATTCTAGCGGCACGCAGATAAATTCTAGCATCTGCAACGTATCTATATTTATCAATTCATTTATTTCAAGCCCAGATATTCGGGCATTAATCGAAAATGAAAACCACAGAAAACAGATAAATACATGCCTGATAAAGAAAGTTGTTCATATATACTGGTATATATATAAAATGTATGCTATGATATTCATAAAAATAAGCAGTTTTTCTTTTAAAGGAGTTATATCTGTATGAGAAAGGAGAACTGTTTATGAACAAAAGAAAATCATTAAAAGAATTAAACTTGCTGGACAAATTTCTATTCGATGAAGCAATGGATGACCCTGAAAATGTAAAGACGATGTTAGACATCATATTAAGTCAAAAGACGAGTCTGAAGCATCCACCGCAGACAGAGAAGGAACAGAGAACGTCTACGGATAATCGGCAGATCCGGTTAGATGTCTATGCTATGGATGAAGATGATGTGATATACGAAGTGGAGGCGCAGAAAGAAAATACGCATAATCTTCCGAAAAGAAGTCGTTTGTATCAGGGAATCATTGACAGTAAACTGCTGCCGCCGGGAGTTACTGATTTCAACTTATTGAACGAGGTATTGATTGTGCTGATTACACCGTTTGATTTATTTGGATATGACTTATATCGTTATACATTTCAGATGAGATGTGAGGAGGTTCCGGAACTAAAGCTGGATGATGGTGCAACAAGGATATTCCTGAACACCAGGGGCAAACATCCAGAGTTGGTATCCCAAGAACTGATAGAACTTTTGAAATATATGGAACACAGTACAGATGAAGTGTCAGAACAGTGCAAAAGTAAACGGATTCAAAAGATGCATAGACGAGTTTGTCGGATTAAAGCAAGTGAAAAAACAGAGGTGAAGTATATGCAGGCATGGGAAGAAAAATTGCTGGAAAGACAAAAAGAAAAAAGAGAATTGCTCAGAAAAATGAATCATAAGATGTCCATTGAGGAAATTGCAGATGTATTGGATATGGATGTTTCAGAGGTGAAACATATCATTGAGGAACAATATGATACAGAAGATTGAATCGGAAAATAATCGCAAAACAGGAGAGACCATCTGACATTATTCAGATGGTCTCTCCTGCCATTTTTTAATGCTTATACTGTTCCGGTAATTGTCAGAGTGCTGAATCCCGGATTAGAACTCCATTCACCGGTAGTCTCGTTGACGGTAAATGTTGCTGCAGGAACAGTAACTTTTCCGGCACCGGTAGCAAAAGTACCGGTAGTTTTATCATAAGTGTAGTCTTCACCTTCTGTCCATGTGCTTCCGTTAAAGGTGACAGTCAGATTAGAAAGTATTGGATTAAACGTATCGGTAACGATTACGGCCGTGGCTTCATTTGCAGGAACGTTTCCTTCATTCTGAATCAGGAACGTGTAGGTCAGGCTTCCGTTTTCAGTAACAGGTACCGGACTGATAGATTTTGTGATACCTAAGAGCGGCAAGGCTTCTGCATTTACCGTTTCCTTAGCGGTGATAGAAGTAATGCCGTCGCCACTTGCAGTAACCGTGTTGGTAATGAATGATTCATTGGTGAGAGGAGCGTATTGATTTACAGCTGTTTCATAGACCAGTGTCAGATTGCCATTTGCGGGAACAGTTAATCCAGAGAAGACAAGCGGAGGACCTGCGGTTACAGCAGGTGCAGCCTGTAACGTTCCATTTGTATAGTATTTTACCGTGTTATCCAGATACGTTAACGGTGTCAGTGAAGTAGTAGAAAATGCATACGCACCAAGGTCATCTGTGAGTGTAAGTCCTGTAATAGGAGTGGTACCGGAGTTAATAATACTTATAATATAGGTGACGGTACCTCCTGGATGATAGGTATTTTTTACTGCAGTTTTCGAGATTGACAATACTTCGAGAATCTCACCGACGGCAATATTTGAATTAGTAACAGAATTTCCGTAACGGAGTTGTGCCTGGTTCGTAAATTGAGCCATATTTTTAACCTTCCTTTCATATATGTGTCTACAATATAATATATGTCTATGGAGTGAAATTGTCCGGGGATAATTTGTAGAAGATTTACAAAAATCTGCAACGCATCTATATTTACCAATTCATTTATTTCAAGCCCAAACAATCGGGTAAGAATCCAAGATGAAAATCATAAAAAACAGATAAATACATGTCTGATAAAAGAAGATAACGGTATATACTGGTATATATATAAATTCTGTGTTATCATATGCATAAAGCTAAACAGTTCTTCTTTGCAGGTATTATAACTGCTTATGAACCAAAGAAAATCATTAAAAGAATTAAACTTGCTGGATAAATTTCTGTTCGATGAAGCGATGGATGATCCGGAAAATGTAAAGACGATGTTGGATATCATACTGAGTCAGAATACAAATCTGAAACATCCACCGGGAGTTGTTGATTTCAAGTTATTAAATGAAGTTTTGATTGTGCTGATTATGCCGTTTGACTTATTTGGATATGGGTTATATCGTTATACTTTTCAGATGAAGTGTGAAGAAGTTCCGGAGTTAAAACCGGATGATGGAGCAACAAGAATATTTCTGAATACCAGAGGTAAACATCCGGAATTGGTATCACCGGAGCTGATAGAGCTTTTAAAGTATATGGAACACAGTACGGATGAAGTGTCAGAAGCGTGTGAATGCATAGACGAGTTTGTCAGATTAGAGCAAGTGAAAAGACAGAGGTGAAGTATATGCAGTCGTGGGAAGAACGGATTATGATAAAACAGGAAGGAATTGTTGAGGGAAGAATAGAAGGCGAAAAAGCACTTTTGAAAAGTTTAATTGAAAAGAAGATGGCAAAAAAATATTCTGCAGAGCAAATTTCGGCAATGTTAGAGGTCGATGTTCCAGAAGTAGAGAATATTATGAAAGAGATACAGAACGAAAAGAATCTGTAAGAAATTGTTAGTGGCAGGTTCTGTGGGTAGCAGCTTTATACTAATGCATGGTCATATTATAAGAACGGTCAGATATGTTTATCAAGACATGTCTGACCGTTTTTTGTATAGCAGTCTATTGGGAAATATGATCATGTTTCTGTTCCGGAAAGTGATTTTCTCAATGCTGGTAAAAGGAATTGTTCTGTCAAAGGTGACGTGGCTTACTTATGTGAAAGGTACGTTGGTGGTGTTGGCAGTGTATATAATTGCATTGATGGCGACCAGGGATATCGTATCGGATTTCAATCTGGTCAGGGCATCAATCAGAAACATTGCAAAAGAACCTATGCCGCAGAGGAGAACAAAGTTATTCATAACAGCCGGAATCATAATCTGTATGATCGCTATATTCGAATACCGGCAGTTGAGAAATATTTTACGATAAGTGGAATGCCAATTGCCAGCAGCCAGTATTGGAACATGGTATATGGAGGTACGCCTGAGGAAGTGCTGGAAGATAAAGAGGGCTTGCAAACTATGCGTACACTTGGAAAGAATATGGCTTTCCTGATGAAGAGCATCCAGATGGGAAAAGAAAAATGGGACTTCCCGAAAAAGAACCGGCAGTTTTTACAAATTTTCATAATCATAGTTAAAAATGAGGAGGATTGTTTATGGAATATACAACATTAAAAAACGGTATTCGTATGCCAATGGAGTGGTTTGGTGTTTTTCAGGTACCGGACAAAGAAGAATGTAAAGCAGCGGTGCTGACAGCGATTCGGGCAGGAGATCGTTTGATTTATACTGCAGCTTCTTACAGTAATGAGGATGCAGTTGGAGAAGCGGTTCGTGAAGCGATTGCAGAAGGCATTTGTACCAGAGAAGAACTGTTTATTACATCCAAGATGTGGGTACAGGATATGGAAAACTACGATACCGCAAAAGCGGCTATTGATGCTTCTTTGGAGAAAACAGGACTGGAATATCTGGATCTTTATTTGCTGCATCAAGCGATGAAAGATTACTTCAGTGCATGGAGAGATATGCCTTGCAGCTACAAGCAGGTATGGTAGATAAAAGAAGAAAGATTTTAGATATGGCGATGGACAGCCGTATCCTGCAATTAGAACAGCAGGTAGCAAAATTAAAAAGAGAGAACGAGGCATTACGGAAAGAAAATGAAGCAATGCGAAAAGCATTGAATAAAAGAGACTTGAATCTGATCAAGAATTTTTAATGAAGAAGAAAACAATCAGCGACTGGCAGGGGCGTGAAGAACGCGCCTGCTGGTGGTTGTGGGGATAAAATAGAGGAGAAAGCAAGACTTTTTCATTTTGTTATTTAAATATTTCATGATACAATAGTGCTATAAGTTAAATTTGGGGGAGGGATTTCTACGATAGCACTTTTGGAGAAAATTCGTGAAGTAATAAATAAAAGAATACAAGAGAAAAAGAAAAATGAATTTACAGACTTGGCGCCCATTGATGATATTGAAAATGGAGCTGAATATTTAAAAGCATTACATTGGGCGATAAAGAAAAAGAAAGTTAAAAATATTGCACTGGCAGGTCCATATGGTGCGGGCAAGAGTAGTATCATTGATACATATTTGAAAAAACATAGAATTATTAGAAGTAAATCGCTTCGTGTCTCAATGGCAACTTTTGTTGAAAACAAAACTGATGAGAATGGGAATCCTAAGAAGATTCCTTTGAAACAAGATGAAATTAAATTAGGAATTTTAAAGCAATTATTTTATAAAGTCAATTATAAAAAGATACCGCAGAGCAGATATCGGAAGCTACACAAAATTAGTTGGAAACGTGTCTGGGGATATTTGGTTTTGATATTTTTAATTTTGGGAGTGATGGAATTTATATTTTTTCCAGATACTTTTCAAATGATAATCGAAAAAATAGAAGGGGCAGGTGGAAAATTTGGATTAAAAGAGATGGTTTCGGATAGTATTTTCCTTGCTTTTTGTGCGGGAATATTGGCAATCATCGCCCGAACATATCGTTTGGTGCTGTTTCGCTTTAAAGTAAATGAAATAAAATTGCCAGCAGAGACAGTTGTGAAAAATTCTGAAACTGCAACGGAAAATGTATTTAATAAAAATATGGATGAAATTGTATATTTCTTTGAAGAGACAAAGTATAGAATTGTGTTTTTTGAAGATCTAGATCGTTTAGAAGATCCATCTATTTTTATCCATCTTCGGGAATTGAATACATTATTGAATAATTACGATGGGATTAAGGGGCGCATCGTTTTTGTTTATGCTATTAGAGATGATATATTTACTGATACAGACAGAACAAAGTTCTTTGAATTTATTATTCCTGTAATCCCAATTATAAATTCTACGAATTCAGGGGAAATCTTTTTACAAAAACTTGAGGAATCTGAAAAGAAAGGGATTGTTCATGAAATCTCACAGGAATTTATATTAGACGTATCTCCATATGTTGAAGATATGCGAATTCTTCAGAATATATACAATGAGTTTGTCATCTATAAGGAAACGATTCGTACTGATCAGGAACTGAAATTGTCAGATGAAACAATGATGGCATTGATTATTT
>ENA-OUQP01001447-OUQP01001447.1-human-gut-metagenome-genome-assembly--contig:-NODE-1447-length-15912-cov-18.941792_pt1 | contig 15912 bp, 8 predicted proteins | sample MGYA00237951_ERZ548836 | MGnify/ENA primary metagenome ERZ548836 (study PRJEB26490, sample SAMN05194702) | human gut metagenome | biome: terrestrial biome; feature: human-associated habitat; material...
AGCATTTTGGCAACGCAGATGCCGTGCCGCAGCCGCCGGAGCGGTGCTTAAGCCGACAGGCGGGCACTGACGAGAATTTTCACGAAAAACATCGGTTTTCCGTAAATTATTGTAATTTCCAATCGTACGGCTCTTTACCTTTTGAAAAAGTGTGGTATAACAGAAGCAAGTAAGATGAACAAATTATGCGCTGTAAACAGTGTACCACAAAACAGGAGGAGCGACAATGAAAAACTGTTTTGACCGCACACCCCACACGATGAAGGACTGGCTGCTGCTGGCGGCGGGCGTCGCGGCGGTGTTTGCCGCGGCAGACTGGCTGCCGGGCGTGCTGCGCGGGGCCGGGGCGTTTCTCGGGCTGCTGGCACCGTTTGGCTGGGGGCTGCTGCTGGCCTATGTACTGGACATACCAACGCGCTTTTTTGCGCAAAAGCTCTTTGGCGGCAGGCGCGGCGGGGCGATGGCCGTCAGCTATGCGCTGTTTTTCGGTGCGCTGGCGCTGCTGGCGGCGCTCATCGTCCCGCAGCTCGTGCAGAGCGTGACGACCTTTGCCGGGCGGCTCGGCGCGTATGAGGAGACCATCCGCGGCCTGCTGGTCTGGGTGCAAAATACGTTCGGCATCGATACGGCCACGGCGGAACAGCTTGTGCAGATGGTGGGCACGGCACTGCAAAATTGGTTCGGCGGTTTGTCCCGCAGTGCGGCGCGTGCGGCGGCGGATTTCGTCTCCGGCGCGGCGGGGGCTGCGGGCAACGCCGTGGTGGCACTGGCCGCCAGCATCTACCTGCTCTCCGGCAAGGAGGCGCTGCTCCGCGCGGCCCGGGCGTGTCTGCATGCGGCGCTGCCGCCGCGTGCCGCGGGCAGTGTGCTGGAAATCTGCCGTCTTGCCAACAAAATTTTCAGCGGCTACATCGGCGGGCAGCTGGTGGACGCCCTGCTCGTGGGCGGGGAAACATTTGCGCTGATGTCGATCTTCGGGCTGGAATATGCACCGCTGCTGGCCGTGCTGGTCGGCGTGACAAACATTGTCCCGGTGCTGGGGCCGTTCCTCGGTGCGGTGCCGGGGCTCATCATCCTGCTGCTGGAATTGCCCTGGAAGGCGGCAGAATTTGCCATCATTATTTTTGTGGTCCAGCAGGTGGACGGCAACTTTATTGCGCCGCGCATTCTGGGTGGGGCCACCGGCCTGCCGGGGCTGGGCGTGCTGTTGGCCATCGTGGTGGGCGGGGCGTGGTTCGGCATCCCGGGCATGGTGCTGGGCGTGCCGACGCTGGCCGTGCTGGCGGCGCTGCTCAAACAGGCTGTCGGGGCAGGGCTGACGGCCCGCGGCCTGGATGAAAACGGTGAGCCGCGCCGGAATTTACCAGGCGGGCCGCAAGAAAATTAACAAGTTATTCCTTGCAATACAGGCGCGCATAGCGTACAATACTCTTGTAAAATGATGTAAAAGGAGCGGAGCATTTGAAAGAGGAACATATCTGGACCAAAAAGCCGGAAACGATGCTGGACTGGTTCTGCGTGGTCGGGGCCTGTATTGCGCTGTATCTGGCTTTGAACAATCTGGGGTACTTTCTGGGGAAAATCGGTGTGTTTATCGGCATCGTGTCGCCGTTTGCGGGCGGCATAGTCATTGCCTATGTGCTTGACCCGATGGTCAAGTTCTTCTACACAAAGCTGTTTAAAGAGAAGAAAAAGACGCGCGGATTCGCAATCCTTCTGGCGTATCTGGTGGCAATTCTGCTGCTTGTGCTGCTGGCATGGCTGGTCATCCCGCAGATCGTGGACAGCATCGCCATGCTGTTTACGAACTTCCCAAGCTACATACACAGCGTACAGGATATGCTGGGCATGGTTCAGGAGCGCTTCGGCGTTGACCTGTCGTCGGCCACAAAAGTGCTGGACGATTCCGAGGCGATGGTCAAGGAAATCTACAACATGGCCAGCGCCGCCATGCCGCAGATCGTGGCCAGCATCGGCAGCGTGGCATCGAACTTTGTGGCGATTTTCACCTCGATTGCGGCCAGCATCTATATGCTGGCGGACAAGGAGCATCTGCTCCATCAGCTGCGCACGCTGGCGCATGCCTTCCTGCCGGAAAAGGCTGCGGAAAACACGCTGCGCATCTGCCATTATGCCAACGTGAATTTTACGGGCTTCTTTGTGGGCAAGATCATTGACTCGGCCATCATCGGCGTTATCACGTTTGTGGCAATGGCAATCCTGCGGCTCGATTTTGCACTGCTCATCAGTGTGTTTATCGGCATCACGAATATTATCCCGGTATTTGGCCCCTTCATCGGCGCGATCCCCAGCATCTTCATTCTGCTGTTGGTTGACCCGATCCAGGCGGTCATCTTCGGCGTGCTGATTCTGGTCATCCAGCAGCTGGACGGCAACTTCATCGGCCCGAAGATCCTGGGTTCGTCCATCGGCATCTCTGCCTTGTGGATCCTGTTTTCCATCGTGGTCGGCGGCGACCTGTTCGGTCTTGTGGGCATGGTCGTCGGCGTGCCGCTCTTTGCGACCTTCTACGGCCTGGCGCAGGAATTTGTGCACTATATGCTGGACAAGCGCGGGCTGGACAGCGAGGGTAACCACGTTGGTGAAGTGGTGGAGGATGAGGAGAACGTGTTTGAGTGATGCAAGGGGGGGGAACGGGCGGTGTAATGCACGCCCGGCAAAGCCCCTCCGGCCATCGCCGGCGCTCGGCCCACCTCCCCTGGGAGGGGAGGCTTTAGACGCGGGCGAAGCCGCCTGAGGGACTCTGCCTGTTTACGGCTGCCCGGCACTTGGCCCCCTCTGTCCTTTCTTTATAAAGAAAGGACCAAAGAAATTTCAGCGTCTTACCCCAAAAGCAAAGCACCTGTTTACTGCTTTTTACCGCAGCAAACAGGTGCTTATTTTTTATGGCTTTGTCTGTGGCTGATTCTGTGCGCCCGGCAGCAGGGTCACCACATCCCGCAGCAGTACCAGCGGGCTTTCGCCCTTCTGCACGCGCAGGCTGAAATAGGGTCGGCCCAGTGCATTGTACAGCACCCGATGCGGGAACTTTTCCATGACCTCGCCCAGCTGCTTTGGCCCGACGATGTCACTATACAAAATCAGCTGGTCGCCGCGCTGGACGATTTCCGCAATGCCGACGCGGGCTGCTGTCACGCGCACGAGGGAGACGTCCACCAGCCCCTGCACGCTCTTGGGCGGGCTGCCGTAGCGGTCGATCAGCTCGTCGAGCACGTCCTCGGCGTCGCTCGTCGTCTCGATGGCCGCAATGCGCTTGTATGCCTCGATGCGCCCGGCAGCGTCCGGGATATATTCCTCCGGCAGGAATGCGTCCACGGTGATGTCCACCAGGCAGTCGCTCTTGTCGGGGGCGGGGGCCTCGCCGCGGGCCGTGGCAATGGCCTGACCCAGCATCTTCACGTACAAATCGTAGCCGACGGCCTCCATGTGGCCGTGCTGGCTGTGGCCCAAAAGACTGCCCGCACCGCGGATCTGCAAGTCGCGCATCGCAATGCGGAAGCCCGACCCGAACGACGTGAACTCCCGGATGGCCGAAAGCCGCTTGGCCGCGATCTCGGTCAGCACCTTATCGCGTGTGAACGTAAAATACGCATACGCCTTGCGGGAGCTGCGTCCCACGCGCCCGCGGATCTGGTACAGCTGGCTCAATCCCATGCGGTCCGCATTTTCAATAATCAGTGTGTTGCAGTTGCGCACGTCTACGCCGGTCTCAATTAAGGTGGTGCAGACAAGGATGTCGATCTCGTTGTCCAGCAATTGCTGCCACACCGACGAAATCTGCTCCTCGGTCATCTTGCCGTGGGCAATGCCGATACGCGCCCCGGGCACGAGCTTGCCCACCCGCGCGGCGCATTCCTCAATGTTGTCCACGCGGTTGTGCAGGTAGTATACCTGCCCGCCGCGGGCCAGCTCCTTGCGGATGGCCTCGGACACGATGCCCTCGTCGTACTCGAGCACATAGGTTTCAATCGGCTGGCGCTCAAACGGCGGCTGCTCAATTGTGCTCATATCGCGGATGCCCGACAGCGCCATGTTCAGCGTGCGGGGGATCGGCGTGGCCGACAGCGTCAGCATATCGACGCCGATGAAGCTCTCTTTGAGCTTTTCCTTGTGCTTGACGCCGAACCGCTGCTCCTCGTCGATGATGACAAGGCCCAGGTCCTTGAATTTCACGTCGCCGGACAGCAGTCGGTGCGTGCCGACTACAATGTCCACGGTGCCGTCCTTCAGCCCGCGCAGCGTCTCCTTCTGCTCCTTGGCGGTGCGGTAGCGGGACAAAAGCCCGATGCGGATGGGAAAGGACTCCATGCGGGTCAACGCGGTGTTGAAGTGCTGCCACGCCAGAATCGTCGTGGGGGCCAGGATCGCGCACTGCTTGCCGCCCATCACGCATTTGAACGCGGCGCGCAGTGCGACCTCGGTCTTGCCGACGCCGACGTCACCGCAGAGCAGCCGGTCCATCGGCCACGGCTCCTCCATATCGTGCTTGATGTCTGCCGCGCAGGTCAGCTGGTCGGGTGTTTCCTCATAGGCAAAGCGCTGTTCAAAATCACCCTGCCAGGTGTCGTCGGCGGGGAAGGCGTAGCCGTGCGCCTGCTTGCGGCGGGCGTACAGCTCGATCAGCTCCTTCGCCATCTGCTCCGTCGCAGCTTTGACCTTCTTGCGGGTCTTGGCCCAATCGCTGCCGCCCAGTCGGCTCAGCTTCACGTTGTCGCTGTCGCCCGGCGCAGTGTAGCGGGACAAAAGGTCCAGCTGGGTGACGGGCACGTACAGCACGTCCTTTTTGTCGTACTCGATGCGCAGATAGTCCTTTGTGACGCCCTGCACGGCCATCTGCTGGATGCCCGCGTACCGCCCGATGCCGTGGTTCTGGTGGACGACCAGATCGCCCACCGAGATTTCGCTCAGGCTGTTCAGCGCGTCCTTATTGCGCTTTTTCTTCTTCTGTGCGCCGCTCACGCCGAAGGCGCGGGCCGTAAACACGGCGTATTTCGCAAACGGCAGGCTGCACCCGGCGGAAAGCTGCCCCGGCAGGATCTGCACCAACCCGGCGCTCGGCTCCGCCGCCGCGTCCGTCGTGACGTTCAGCCCTTTGGTGCGCAGGTCGGCGGCCAGACCTGCCGCCGCACGGGGCGTGCCGGCCATGACCGTGACCGCCGTGCCGCCGCTGCAAAGCGGTTGGATGTCCTCCAGCAGCGCCGCGACCTCGCCGCCCCAGGCGGGCAGCGTGTGGGCGGGTGCGTTGACGATGGTTTTCAGCGGCACATCGGGCATGCTGCGGGCAAAGTTCTCGGCGCAGAGCGTGCGGTGCGCGGCGCACTGCGCCCAGAGCCAGCCGCTCTCGGCGTAGAGCTTATCCAGTCCTGCCGCCAGCACGCCGTCCTCCAGCAGGGCGGAAAGCTCCTCGCCCCGGCGGAACGCGGTGGCGCGCTCGGCCTCCCGCAGGGAGGCCGGCTCCTCCAGGATCAGCAGCGGATCGTCAAAGTAGTCTAAAATCGTCGCAGGCTCGGGGTAGCGCAGCGTGAGATATTTGTCCATGTTGACGGGCATCGCGCCGCCGTCCAGCTGTGCCAGGTCCGCAGCGGTGCAGGTCTCTAAGGCGGTGCGCCGCCTGCCGCGGGCCTTTTTGATATAGGAGCGGATCTTCTCCGCTGCGTCGGCGGGCTGACCGAACAGTATCTCCCGCGCGGGGGAGACGTAGATTTTTTCAATCGGCTCGTCGCGGCGCTGGGTCGCCAGATCGAAGGTGTGCATCGTGTCGATCTCGTCGCCCCAAAACTCCATGCGGGCGGGCTGCTTCATGTCGGGCGCGTAGATGTCCGCAATGTCGCCGCGGATCGAAAACTGACCCGGGCCGTCCACCTGGTCGCGCCGCGTATAGCCTGCGCCGTACAAAAGCGCGGTCAGCTCGGCGCGGGGCAGTGTGTCGCCAGGGCGCAGGCTGCGGGTGTTCGCGCAGAAATCCACCCGCGGCGTCGTGTATTGGGTCAGGCCCTCGTCGGGCACGCAGACGGCCTGCAGCCGCCCGCCGACGAGGTCGCCCAGCACGGCCAGACGGCGGTATTCGTACTCGCGGCCTGTGCCCTCGATGGGGCGCAGCACATAGTCGCGGGCAGGGAACACTGCCGCCGCCACGCCCAGCGCGTTCAGGTCGCCCGCAAACCGGGTCGCCTCGGCCTCGCCGGGCGTCACGATGCAGAGCGGCTTGTCGAGGGCCTTCGCCAGCGCGGCATAGACCATCGCCCGGCCCGACCCCGGTATGCCAAATAAGGCGCAAGCCCCCGGACCCCCGAGCGCCTGCGCCAGTCTTGCGTATTCGTCTGTTTTGGTGAAAAGTGCGTTGAACATAAAAGAACCCATTGTATAAAGCAAACGTAGGGCGGGGTGACCTCACCCCGCCGCGGCGGCCTGAGGTCACCCCGCCCTACGTCTGACCGAAAATTGGCTTCTTGCTTATCAGCCGTTCAAGAACTCCGTCTTGAGCCAGCCGTAGGTGCCGTTGTAGTTCACAACGACCCAGCTGCCGTCCTCATTGGTGCCCAGCGCGGTCACGCCGGTGGAGGCGGGCACCTGACCGATCTTGTCATAGTCGGTGCCGGGGCCGCCGCGCATGTTCAGGTTGTTGCCGTCGGTCACGGTGTAGGTCGGCTGCTCACCCTCATTATAATAGGTGGTGGGCTGCACGCTCAGGCCCTCGTACTCGGGCACGGGCGTGGGCTCCGGCGTCGGCTCGGGGGTAGCCTCGGGCTCGGCGGGCGCCTCCTCGGCAGGGGTGCTCTCTGCGGTAAAGTTGTCGGCGGTGGGATCGTCAACGCCCTCCACGGGGGCACTGCTGCTGATGGTATCGCCGGAGGCGGGCTTGCTGCCGCCGGTTTTGCCGTCAAGGGTGCCGCTCAGCAGCAGGACACTGAAAATGATGCAGGCGACGAGCGCTACAGCGCAGAGCACCAGACGGGTCATTGCTTTTTTACGGATTTCACTCATGATTCACGTCCCCTTAGTGGTTGAACTTGTTCTGGGCGTACTGCAGATTGTCGTCCATCAGCAGCTTGCAGGCTTCCTCAATGTCCGGGTAGCGGTCCGTCATGGCCTTGCGGTCTGCGGCAGGCAGCTTGCCAAGCACCCAGGCGGCCAGGTCGTACTGCGGGTTCGGTTTGGCGCCGATGCCGATGCGGATACGGCTGAAATGGTCGGTGCCCAGGCTGGCAATGATGCTTTTCAGCCCGTTGTGCCCGCCGGCAGAGCCGTGGGGCCGGATGCGCAGATGTCCCGGCTCCTGGGTGATGTCATCGCACAGCACAATGATGTGGTCTGCCGGAATCTTGTAAAAGTTGGCGGCGGGGGCAATGCTCTGGCCGCTCAGGTTCATGTAGGTCAGCGGCTTGAGCAGCACGACCTTGTGGCCGTTCACCTGTGCCGTGCCGTACAGGCCCTGCCATTTGGCCTTGGCAATGTCGCACTGCCACTGCGCGGCCAGATAGTCCAGCGCCTCAAAACCGGCGTTGTGGCGGGTGCCGTCATATTTCGGTTCGGGGTTGCCCAGTCCGGCAATCAGCCAGTCCGCCCCGGAGGTCATTTCGAACATAGATATATCCTTTGAAAAATCGTGAAGTACCGTAGGGGCCGGGCATACCCGGCCCGGCAGCGTAAGATAAGCGGCTGCTTATGGGAAGGCTGCGGGGCGTCGAGGACGCCGCCCCCCTACAACGCTTTACTTCCCTTTCTTCTCCGCTTCCAGCTTCTGCTTCTTGGCGATATACTTCTCCAGCTTGCGCTCGCCCCAGCCGTCGATCTCGGCCTGCTTGGCGCGCTCGATGCCCAGCGCACCGGCGGGCACGTCATGGCCGATGGTGGAGCCGGCAGCCGTGAACGCATGGTCGCCGATGGTGACGGGTGCGACCAGGTTCGTGTTGCAGCCGATGAACGCATAGTCGCCGATGGTCGTGTGGAACTTGCCCTCGCCGTCGTAGTTGCAGGTGACGGTACCGCAGCCGAAGTTGCAGTACTTGCCCACCGTGGCATCACCGATGTAGGTCAGATGGCTGACCGTGTTGCCCTCGGCAAAGTCGGCGTTCTTCGTTTCGACATAAGCGCCCAGATGGCAGCCCTCGGCGGTTTTGGTGCCGACGCGCACATGGGTGAAGGGACCAATCTTGTTGTTGGGGCCGATGTGGCTCCCATAGCACTGGCTGGCATTGATCGTGGACCCGGCGTCAACGACGGTGTCCTCCAGCAGGGTGTTGGGGCCGATGACGCAGTCCGGGCCGATGACCGTCTGGCCGCGCAGGATGCAGCCCGGCAGGATGGTCGCACCGGGGGCAATGACGACCTCCGGCTCAATGCAGACGTTATCACTGATAAAATTCACGCCGTTATCCAGATGGCGCTCAAACGTGGCGGCATAGCGCTGCTGCGCCAGCTCGAAATTCTCTCTTGCGGTAGACATATAGCGGTTCTTCCTTTATACACTCATTTCGTGCCCGCGGCGCATGGGGGCTGCCGACGGACCTTATACCTATGGCAATACCGCATAATTCCAAGTGCCGATACGCCGGAGCGGTGCTTACGCCGTAAGGCGGGAATTATGCGGTGCTGCTCTATATATTGTATAACATGCGGCGCATTTTAGCAAGCCGAAAAACGCCGTTCGCCGCAAAAATTTACCGCGGCACTCAAAAAGAAAAAAGTGACAGCTCAAAAAATATTTCGAACTTCCCACCCATTATAAAATACACGATTTTTGTGCAAATTGCAATACCTGAACCAAAAAAGTTTGGCTACTTTTCAGCGAAACTATTGAGCATTTTTTTAACAATCTACTGGAAATCTGTCTTTTGGTCTGTTATAATGGACTATGCAGACATGATTTATGTGATGCAAACACGTCACCAATTTGGGAGGTAACTATGAGCAAGAAATTCTTGTATCTGTTCAAAGAGGGCCATGACGCCTTCGGCGGCGACCAGACCACCATGAAGAACACTCTGGGTGGTAAGGGTGCCGGCCTGGCCGAGATGACCCACGCCGGCATGCCGGTTCCGCAGGGCTTCACCATCACCACCGAGGCCTGCACCCAGTACTATGCTGACAACCGTGAGATCAACGATGAGATCAAGGCAGACATCTTCAAATACATGGGCATCCTCGAGGAGCAGACCGGTAAGACCTTCGGCTCCATCGAGAACCCCCTGCTGGTTTCCGTCCGTTCCGGCGCACGTCAGTCCATGCCCGGCATGATGGACACCATCCTGAACCTCGGCCTGAACGATCAGGCTGTTGAGGGTCTGGCCAAAAAGACCAACAACCCCCGTTTTGCCTACGACTGCTACCGCCGCTTCATCCAGATGTACTCTGACGTCGTCATGGAGCTGGGCAAGAGCTTCTTCGAGGAGCGCATTGACGCTATGAAGGAGCGCAAGGGCGTCAAGCAGGACGTTGAGCTGGACGCCAACGACCTGAAGGAGCTCGTCAAGGAGTTCAAGCAGATCTACCTTGAGAAGCAGGGCGAGGAGTTCCCGCAGGATCCCAAGGAGCAGCTGATCGGTGCCGTCAAGGCCGTTTTCCGTTCTTGGGATAACCCCCGCGCCAACGTGTATCGTAAGATGAACGAGATCCCCTACGAGTGGGGCACTGCCGTCAACGTGCAGCAGATGGCCTTCGGTAACTCCGGTATGCGTTCCGGCACCGGCGTTGCCTTCACCCGTAACCCCGCCACCGGCGAGAAGAAGCTGATGGGCGAGTACCTGATCAACGCTCAGGGCGAGGACGTCGTCGCCGGTATCCGTACTCCTTCTCCCATCAGCAAGCTGCATGAGGAGATGCCCGAGGTCTACGATCAGTTCGTTGAGATCGCTACCCGCCTTGAGAACTACTACAAGGATATGCAGGACATGGAGTTCACCATCGAGGATGGCAAGCTCTTCATGCTGCAGACCCGTAACGGCAAGCGCACCGCCCAGGCTGCTCTGCAGATCGCCTGCGACCTGGTCGACGAGGGCGTTATCGACGAAAAGACCGCTGTTCTGCGCGTCGAGCCCAAGCAGCTGGACACCTTGCTGCACCCGCAGTTTGATGCTGCCGCTCTGAAGGCCGCCGAGGCAATCGGCAAGGGCCTGGCCGCTTCTCCGGGATCTGCCTGCGGCCGCGTCGTATTCTCTGCTGAGGAGGCCGAGGAGAAGGTCAAGGACGATGCCTGGAAGAAGGTCGTTCTGGTCCGTCTCGAGACCTCTCCCGAGGACATCGTCGGCATGCAGGTCTCTCAGGGCATCCTGACCGTCCGCGGCGGTATGACCAGCCACGCTGCTGTTGTCGCCCGCGGCATGGGCACCTGCTGCGTCTCCGGCTGCGGCAACGATAACAACGTCGCCATCGACTATGACGCCAAGGTCATCACCATCAACGGCCACACCTTCCACGAGGGTGACTGGATGAGCATCGACGGCTCCACCGGCAACATCTACGAGGGCCAGATCGCTACCGTCGCTTCCACCGAGAACGCCAACTTCAAACGCTTCATGGGCTGGGCTGACGCAAACCGCCAGATGAAGGTCATGACCAACGCCGACAACCCGCGCGACGCGCAGAACGCCGTTGACATGGGTGCCGAGGGCATCGGTCTGTGCCGTACCGAGCACATGTTCTTCGCCGAGGACCGCATCAAGGCTGTCCGTGAGATGATCTGCGCCCGTACCGTTGAGGAGCGCAAGGCTGCCTTGGCTAAGGTCGAGCCGTTCCAGGAGGCCGACTTCACCGCTATGTACCGCATCATGGGCGAGCGTCCGATGACCATCCGTTATCTGGATCCGCCGCTGCATGAGTTCCTGCCCACCAAGGCCGAGGACATCGAGGCTCTGGCTAAGGACATGGGTATGTCCACCGAGGAGCTGAACAACGTTGTTGTCAGCCTGCACGAGTTCAACCCCATGATGGGTCACCGTGGCTGCCGTCTGGCTGTTACCTATCCCGAGATCGCCGAGATGCAGACCAACGCTGTCATCAAGGCTGCCCTCAAGGTTTCTGCCGAAACCGGCAAGATGATCACCCCCCACATCATGATTCCTCTGGTTGGCGAGGTCAAGGAGCTGAAGTTTGTCAAGGACGTTGTCGTCAAGACTGCCGATGCCCTGATCGCCGCTGCCGGTGTTGACATGAAGTACGAGGTCGGCACCATGATCGAGATCCCGCGTGCCGCTCTGACCGCCGGCGAGATCGCCAAGGAAGCTGACTTCTTCAGCTTCGGCACCAACGACCTGACCCAGATGACCTTCGGCTTCAGCCGTGACGACGCTGCCAAGTTCCTGACTGCCTACTACGACACCAAGATCTACGAGAGCGATCCGTTCCAGCATCTGGATCAGATCGGCGTTGGCAAGCTGGTCAAGATGGCTGCCCACGATGGCCGCGCGACCAACCCGAACCTGGGTCTGGGCATCTGCGGCGAGCACGGCGGCGATCCCAGCAGTGTCGAGTTCTGCCACAACGTTGGCCTGGACTACGTCAGCTGCTCTCCCTACCGTGTTCCCATTGCCCGCCTGGCCGCCGCACAGGCTGCTATTAAAGCTCCCAGAGCGAAGTGATTGATTTTTAACGAGTTATCGTTAAAAATTTAAGCCCGAAAAAGGCTGAAAATTGACTAAAATGTGCGCCGCTGCTTGTCAGCGGCGCACATTTGTTTTTCTGTCAAACATACACTTCGACCCTCAAATCTGTCCAAGAACAGCGTCTGAACTGGCTCGGCATACCGTTTTTTTGACGATATTGACGTGCGGTTTCGAAGTTGATTCTGAATTTCAGCAGGGGAGTTTGCTCGATTTTCGTCAAGTCGGTTCGTTCAGCGTGAGGAACCTGCGGACCAAAATTCAGCTTCCATCGGTAGAGGTTGTCCTTGATAGGCGTGACAACCTCTACAAATTCCTGAATCAGTGAATCAGGCAGCTTCGGTGCAGAAAGATCCACGATTCGATTCAGTGCAGCAGTCAGCTCCTTCATAGAGGGAGTGGCTGCTGCTTTTTGTTGTGCTTCCATTTCGGCTGAAGGGTGCTGCAAGGCACTGATTTCATGCTCCGTCTTGGCGCACAGTTCCTTGTACTCATCACGCCCCAAGTCACCGTCTGCGTACATTTGGGCAAGCCGCAGTTTGCGATTTTTCAGCTTACTGATCTGGGCGCTGCTGCTGGCAACCGAACAGGAAGGAGCCGCGCGGCTGCTGACAGAGTCTATCATTGCAACCGCTTTTTTCACTGCCGCATTTTGGTCGCCCCAGATACGGTCAAAAATCAACTTTGCCATAAGTTCAAGTTTCCATTCGCATATGGAAATTGCATCGCAGGATGACTGTCCTTGCAGATTGTGTTCCACAACAAAAGAACGGGAAACATTCACTGTCCGGTAATTGCATTGATACCCGTAAACCGGTGTTCCGTCTTTCAAAACGCGCCACTTGAAACGGTTAAACCCACCGCCGCAGCGGCAACGCAGTTTTTGTGTCCATAGATGCATCGGACCAAGATAACCGGCGCGGCGTGTGGAGCCGTCCGGCATCCGATATGTGGCGATTTTTTGCTTGCGGATTCGATCACATTCGTGCCACAATTCCTCAGAAATAAGCGGCGGGAAGTTGCCCTTGACAAGTTGAATGCTATCTTCATCGAGATTCTTTACGCGAACCTTGTCAATGTAATTGGTGGTCTTGGACTTGTTGTAGCCTATGTACCCCATATAGGTGGCGTTGCGTAGCATCTTACTGATTTTGATGCAAGACCATTTCACATTGCCTTGGCTATCCTTATACCCAAGGCGTGTAAGCTCGTTGCAGATCAGACTTTGCCCGTAGCCTCTGGAGTACATATCAAATACAAAGCGAACGACTTTTGCCTGCTCCTCGTTGATGGTGTAGGTGTTATGGGCCTTGTCTAAATCATAGCCCAAAATGTTGCCATTCCCGTAGAGAACACCGTTTTGGCGGCTGATCATTTGACCGGCTAAGACACGTTCGGAAATCTTGCGGCTTTCCTCCTGCGCAAGAGAGGACATAATGCTTAGGCGCAGTTCGCCATCGCTGTCCAACGTCCAGATGTTGTCAGACACGAAGTAAATCTCCACACCAATGCCGCGAAGCTCTCTTGTGATGGAGAGTGTATCAACGGTGTTTCTGGCAAAGCGGCATACCTCGCGGGTGACGATCAGGTCGAATTTTCCGTTTCGGGCGTCGTCCAGCATTCGCATAAAAGAGGGACGCTTTTTTGCAAGCGTTCCGGTAATGCCTTCATCAATGCAGCGCCCGACCAGCTGCCAATTCGCGTGGTACTTCAATTGGTCATCGTACCATTGCATCTGGTTGCTGAGCGCGTCCTTCTGCTGTTCGTGCTGTGTGGAAACTCGACCGTAAAAGACCATGCGGCGGTCACGGTTGCGGTCTAAATTCATAGACCCGAAATATAACTGTTGTTGTGTTGTCTGCATTTGCGTTACCTCCTTTCCTCGCAGTATATAGGAAGTTGAAAAACGATGGTAGGCTGTCGTTTTATTGTTGACAGGCTTGACAAGCGTGGAATATTGTGCTGTGACCTGACGGTAAACCGTGTGATTGATAAGACCCTCACGGTAGAGAACAGCAACCAGTTTCACGGCAATGACATCACTACTGATTTGCAAGGGAGAATCCGTGGGATGTGTGCATTTCATAGTATACCTCCTGTTCATTATGTATTTGATTCCACAAGCATAGCGGTCACCTGTGGAAAACAAGTGACCGCCACAATCTGGAATCAAATGGTATATCCTATTCGACACTACTCCCCGGATATAAGGGCGAACCACCGGCCCGGCTGCTGGAAACAGCTCCCACTTCCTGTACCACATTGTTGGCAGTACCGCCGACGCCTTGAGAGCATCGCCACGGTGTGTATCATGATTGCTGACCCTTCGCTTGAGGTATGTGTTCCACGCCACCTTTCCCGATTCTGGGGGCGCTCCGCTGCGGTTAGGCAGCCTCATCGCGTCAGAACCGGGACGCACCTGCCGAAACGCTCCTTGGGTTGCGGCAAGGTCAGTTGTATGTAGCCGGTGATTCGGATATTCGGTTGCCAAGGTGCAGAAAAGGGGGAAAGAGGGCTTTTTTGTTCCTCTATATATGAATATCGCTTTAGGAAGGTAAAAGTTGGAGAAAAATCTGCAATTTTTTCAAAAAAATACCGCCCTATCTCACGATAAGGCGGTAGATTGCGTTATTCTATGCTGCTCCTAAGTTTTTAGATAACAAATCACCATTGGCGGCGTTCTCAAACACTTCAAAAGCATCTTGTAGTTCTTCCAATCACAGCTGGTGTGTCTCTTTCCAGAGTATTTGTTTTCCGCGACATCATTTAGCATCATCAGAATAAAACCCGATGGCCTTTTGCGAAGCCAAGAAATGCTTTCCTGTGTATTTGATTGCCCTGTGCTCTCCTTGCATTTCTATCCTACAGGTAATCAAATTCTCGTCATTTTCTTTCACATGGTAATCTTGTATCATCGAAATAAGCTCAGACAGATTCTTCTTTTCGTAAATAAATCAGCGACGATGTTTTGCTTTTGAGGCATCGGGCGGACAGACGAAGCCAGACTCGCCGCCTACTCCGCGCAGAGCTCCGCCACCAGAGCGTCCATCTGCGCTTCGCTGGTTTGGTTCAGTGCGCCGCGCAGCGATACATCTATTTCACACAGTCGGAGTTCCTTCATCTTTTCCAACTCGGCGCGCATCAGCCGCGCGGCAGCAGGGGCCCATGAGCCGTTTTCCATGAGGCCGATCCGGCGGTTTCGGAATCCCTTTGTCTGTAAATGATCCAAAAAGGCCTTCATGGGCGGGAACAGTCCTCCGTCATAAGTGGAGCAGGCCAACACCAGTTTCCCACAGTAGAATGCGCTGGTCACGGCATAGGAAAGGTCTGTTGCCGTCAGATCGCACATGGTGACTTGCGCACCTTTTCCCTCCAGCTTGCTCTTGAGGGCCTCCGATGCGTATGCGGTATTTCCATGGATGGATGCGTGAGCGATCAGGATGCCCTCCGGTTCTTCCGGTTTCCATTGTGACCAGAGATCATAGAGCCGCAGATACTCCCCCAAGTCTTCTGTGAGCATGGGGCCATGGAGCGGGCAGATCGTTTTGATCTCCAGCGCGGAGATTTTTTTCAGCAGCGCCTGCACCTGTGCGCCATACTTTCCGACGATGTTGTAATAATACCGCCGGGCCTGCGGCGCCCAGGGGGCACGGGCAGTCCGTTCCAGTGAACCGAAGCGGCCGAAGGCATCCGCCGAGAACAGGATCTTTTCCTCCTCTTCATACGCTGCCATCACCTCCGGCCAGTGTACCATCGGCGCCAGCAGAAAGCGCAGCCGGTGCAAACCCAAGGAAAGCGTATCTCTTTCGCCAACCTCCAGCATACGGTCTTCCGACAATGCACCTGTGCCGAAGAACTGCTTGATCAGGGTAAATGTTTTCGCGTTTCCCACGATCTTCATCTCCGGGTACTTTTGTGCCAGCCGCATGAGGCTGCCGGAATGATCCGGCTCCATGTGTGTGACCACAAGATAGTCGGGGCTGCGCCCCTCCAACACCCGCGCCACATTGGAAAGCCATTCTTCCGCCGCCCGTGCGTCCACGCTGTCCATCACGGCGATCTTCTCATCCAGAATGACATAGGAGTTGTAGCTCACTCCCATAGGCTGGACGGGGTACTGGTTTTCAAAGAGTGCCAATGTGTTATCATCCACCCCTACATAGCGGATGGCATCTGTTACCGTTTGAATGGTCATAATACAAAACAACTCCTTATCATCTGTTCAAGACCTGCATCTCTGGGTTCTTCTCCCCGAATTTCTCGCGCAGCGCACTGCAGATATCCTCCCGGGACT